>WNGK01022655.1_pt1 | contig 10747 bp, 12 predicted proteins | sample 5400601 | NCBI WGS metagenome assembly WNGK01 (sample SAMN13153376, study PRJNA577476) | soil metagenome | isolation source: 60 cm soil or saprolite under Garry oak tree replicate 1 | place: USA:California | collected 2016-06-15
TTTACGGATTGTGGGGAGAACCTCTCCTGTTTCATGGACGATGAAGTCGGCGCGAGCAATGTGCAACGTAAAGGAGCCAGGGAGCTTTCCACTTTAGTACCATGCAGAACTAAAGTGTATTCACAGCGCTGATAGCTTCTCTTATCAGCACTGTGATCCTCAAAAAAACCTTCCACAGTGCCGATAAGGTGTTGCATTTCCCCAGTGTTTCTGGTATCCTGACGCTGCCGATAAGATGCACCTGGCGGAAACAAGCCGCCTGAGAAAGGACACGAGGAGCAACATGTTCGATCCCATCCTACCGGTAGTTTGTTGACGAGGGAAAAGTGTGAGAGAATAAGGGTAGAGGAGGGAGAGAAACAGATGACCAAGCGCATCGAAGTCACAAGAGCACCAGCGCCGTTGGAAGAGTATATCCAGCACTTTGATCCCGTGTTTGGCAAGAGCAATCAACGTGAAGGCTTTCGCCAGTATCTGGAGGGTTTATTGTTGCCGAGCGAGCGACACAAGACGCTCACAGGATTGGTCAATACCGAGCCAGTCGTGGGAGCCCAATTGCCACGAGCCCAAAAGCTGCAATGGTTTCTCTCGGAGGCGGACTGGGATGAGCGCAAGATACAGGCCAAGCGCCTCAGGCTCCTGCGCGAGGATGCGACCACAGCTCCCAACGCACACGGCGTGTTGGTCATCGATGAGACTGGGGATCGCAAGGATGGTCATAAGACGGCTCATGTGGGGCGTCAATACCTGGGAAACCTGGGCAAAATTGACAACGGAGTGGTTTCCGTCACCAGCCTGTGGGCCGACGAGCAGGTGTATTACCCGCTGGAGATCGAGCCCTACACTCCCGAGAGCTATTTTGCCAAAGGCAGGAACGATCCCGCCTTTCGCACCAAGCTCAAAATCGCCTTGCAGCTCGTCCACCAGGCGATCCAGGAAGGATGGCCTTTCCGTGCGGTGGTAGCTGACTCTTTCTATGGAGAGGATCGTGGCTTGAGAGGCGGGCTGCGCAAGCTGAAAGTGCCGTATGTGATGGCACTCAAACCCTCGCACGCCTGGTGGCATCCAGAGGACGTGGCAGGTTCCCTGCAAGACGTGGCGCACGAGGCTGGGTGGGAAAGTGCCCAACACCCGGGTAAATGGGTAGCGATCACCAGAACCTTCCGTGATGGCAGTACTCAACAGTGGTGGGCGGTGGAGATTGTGGCCGGCCCCTATGGGCCAGACCAGACGGAACGAGCTGTGGTGGCCACAACCGATCCACAGACCTTGCCCGATCTCACCACCTGGTATCTGGTGACGAACCTGCCTGCTCCTACCGCGTGTCCAGTCACCCCACCACCGTTCGCCCCGGCGAACCTGGAAGAGATAATCAGACTGTATGGGCTGCGCATGTGGGTGGAGCAGGGTTACAAGCAGGTCAAACATGCCCTGGGTTGGTCACAGTATCAGGTGAGAAGTGATCAGGCCATCCGACGGCACTGGCAGTTGGTCTGTTGCGCGTTCTCGTTTTGTTGGTATCACACCAGTCACCCCTGTTCGCAGGTGACAGCAGAGGGGTTGGAGTTGTCTGAAGCAGAAGTTCCCCCATACCCAAACGTTCCTGCTCCTGCAGTGGGAACGGGGGAAAAAAATCAGCGAGGAAACACGAGGGCGACCACGAGTGTCTTGGCCGATGGCTCTGCGAGCGGTGCGGGGATGGTTGGAGCCCTGGATCATGTTGCGGCGTTATTGGCGAGCGTGGTCAGAGCGGCCCCCACCTCCTCTCCTGCAATGCTTACTTGACCAGCTTGGGTGCGGACAGAGGCTCTTCCTCTATGGCACGTTCTGACGGCTGCCACGCGCTTTGTTTCGTCTCCAGCCCACCGCATGGATCGCCCGGCTCATGGTGGCCGAACTCACCCGCATGCCGTGTTCGGTTTCCCAGATCCAGCAGTGCTCTGCCAGGGTCGCGGCGGGGTGAGTTTCCAATTGCCTTGCCAGTTCCGCCTGTAATGCCCTTCCTTTGACGTTGGGGCGACCGGGAATGGGACGAGGCTGCACGTTTCCTGTCTCGCGTCTCTGTTTCACAGAGCGCTTGATGGTCGCCCGCGACACCTGAAAACGTTCGATGATCTCTATTCGGGATGTCCCTTCGTCAACAGCACAAAGCACTCGCTGTCTCAAATCCTGTGAATGAGCTCGCATATCTTCATTGTGTCACCAGGTTCAAGGTTTCTGCAATCCCTCGTCAACAAACTACCGCCGATCCGATCTCACCCAGTTTTGCATCTGGTGGGAGCGAACTCGCCAGCGTTCCTTTGACCTGACGCAGGTCGTGGAGCGGGATCTCCGCATATGGAAGGCGTGCCGCCAGCAGGACGAGGGAGCTGCCCCTGCGACCATCAATCGCGGACTCTCGACGCTACGTCGCGTCTTTTCCTGGGCAGTCGAACAGCGGTGGCTCTCCGAAAACCCAGCCAGGGAGGTGCCTGACATTGCTTCCACGCCGGTCTCACCGCGCTCGCTGCCAGACCAGGCCGTGGATGCCTTGCTGCGTGCGACTCGCGCGGAGCCTGATCCTCGGCTACGTCTCCGGGACGAGGCCCTGCTTGCATTGCTGGTCTACGCGGGTGTGCGCATCCAGGAAGCCTGCGATGTCCAACTGCGCGACCTGGACCTGGCTTCGGGTACCCTCATCGTGCGCAGTGGCAAAGGAGGCAAAGCGCGCCGTCTGCCCTTACACTCAGAGGCCCAGCGCACGCTCTCCCGGTATCTGCAGGAGGTGCGCTGTCCCGAAGGGCTGCCACCCATTGGCAGTGAACAAGAGCGCTCTCCTCTGCTTGTAGGCATGCAGCGCGCAGTGGCTGGGCGTCCACTGGTGCCGGGGATCAGGACACGGGTCGCACGCCAACGCATTGCGCACCTGGGAAGGCTTGCGGCCACGCGGCTTGAGGAAGCCGCCGCCCGCGAGCGCGATCTGGAACGGGCGGAACACCTCCACGCCAGCGCCCGCGCCGTGGCAACGGCTGCACCGCATCAACTCCGGCATAGCCTGGCACGGCGCATGCTCAAAACCGGGGCACAGCTCCCCGAAGTGCAGCGGATGCTCGGGCATAGCCGCCTCTCGACGACGGGACTCTATCTTACACCCGGTGAGGAGGATGTCAGAACTGCAGTGGAGCGTGCCGGTCCGTAACGTGCGCGGAGTGGAGCGATCATTGCACGCACAACAAGCACGAGAAAAAAACAAGAAAAAGGTGGATGTGGTGGAAGAAGAAAACGTGGAGAGGGATGAAGAGGACGAGCAAGAAGAAGAACCGCGCACAACAGAAGATCTCCTCGCACTGCGGCGGTTCAAGGCGCTGGCTGGAGAGTGGACCTCCGAAGACTTAGGGCGCTGCTTTTGGCTGACGCCAGAGGACAGGCTTGAGGTGAAAACCTGTCGTGGCGCGGCCAACCGTCTCGGGTTCGCCCTCAATCTGCTGCTGATGCGGTTGTTGCACTGTCCGTTTCCTGAACACGGGCCGATCCCGCCTCGTATTGTCCGGTTTGTGGCCATGCAACTCAATGCGCATCCTGAAGCACTCGCCGAGTACGCGGTCAAGCGTCCCCAAACCCGTGACGAGCATCTCGTCCAGATCCGCACCTATCTCAAGCTGCGCCCGTATGCGCACGCGTCTGATTTGCCACGGCTGATGGAGCATCTCTTGACGCGTGCCTTACAGCGCGACGATCCTGCCGTGTTACTGGAAGAGGCGGAGGAGTGGCTGCGAGAAGAAGGAATTCTCTTTCCGGCGGAAGCGGGCCTGGAGAAACTCATCGCCCAGGTGCGTCCCCAAGCCGAACAGCAGATGTTCTCTGCCATCACTCGCCAGTTAACGCCGACCCAGCGGCACGCTCTGGAGGACCTGTTGCTGCGTGAGCAGGGCAAACGGGGTTCCACACTCGCCTGGCTCAAAGAACCTGCCGTGAAAGCGTCGCCCCCGGCGATCAAGATGCTGATCACCAAGCTGGAAACCGTCCGCCAGCTCCAGGTCAGCGCACTTGACCTCTCCGCCTTCAATCGCAACCGCGTGCGCGTCCTGGCCAACCTCGGCGAGAAATATCACCGGGACTCGCTCCTGCGTTTTTCGGAAGAGAAGCGGGCGGCGTTGCTCGTCTGCTATCTCCAGGATCTCCAACAGGAGCTGCTCGATCGGTTGCTGACTTCGTTTACCGATCTGCTGGTCGGCATCTTCCGGCGCACCGAGCGCAAAGAGCAGGTCCACCACATCACGCATGGCAAGGCGCTAACCCAACATGTTCATACGCTGCGCAAGATCGCCAAGGTCGTGCTTGATCCAGCAGTGCCCGACGACCAGGTGCGCCCGCAGATTTTTGCCGTCGTTCCCCAAACCCAGTTACAGGAGGTGTATGACGATGCGGGGACCAAAGCGCGCCCAGAGGACGGGCAGACCTTTGATCTGCTCCTCAACCATTATTCATTCCTGCGAAAATTTTTGCCAGATCTCATTCGCGCCCTGGAGTTCACAGGCACCAGTGCCGCGCAGCCTGTGGTGCAGGCCATTGCTGCGCTCAAGCAGATGGATGCCACAGGCAGGCGGACGCTCCCCAAAGGGATCCCACTCACCTTTTTGCCTGCCGACTGGCGCACCGCCATCGAAGCCGCCTGTGCCTCAAAAGACCCGAAGGAGCGGCACAGAGCGAAACATCTCTGGGAGCTGGGCCTGGCCGAGCAGATGCGCAAACTCCTGCGCTCTTCGGATCTTTCTGTACCAGGCAGTCGCCAACATAAGGTCTGGACCTCGTATTTGCACACAGAAGCCGCCTGGGCCGAACGTAAAAGCAGCTGGTTTGCCCGCCATCCGTGCGCACCAGGATGCCAAGACCTATCTGGATGCGCTGGAAGAGCGCTACCAGACGCTCTTCCAGACCGTACTCGATGGGTGGGGCACCAACGACTTTGCCGAGATCGTCATGAAAGATGGCAAAGCCACACTCGATCTCTCCAAAGATGAAAAACTGGTGTTGCCAGCCACGGTGGAGTCTCTGCGGTCGGCCATCCTGGAACTGATGCCCCATGCGCGCCTCGCCGATGTCTTTCTGGAGGTCGAGGATTGGACGGGCTTCGGCGATCCTGGCGCATGGCCTCAATCTCCCGCTGACCACAATGGCCGAGTCCACCGAGATCCCCTATCACGAGATGACCCATGCCTCTGACTGGTATCTTCGCGGTGCGACACGTTCTCCAGAAACGCTTGAGAAAGCGGGGATTGGAGAGAGAACAACGAGTTCTCTAACTAAGGAGTCGATGTGGGGTGCAATTCCCCTCCGACGAAGTGAGCGTTTGATAGCAATAGCCCTCCCGTAGCGACTGGACAGTGCGGCTCGTTCACTTGAAACCATACACAACTATGGGGGAAAGTGACGAAGAAATACATCTTCGATAACTGAGAAGTTGAAGGAAGGCGAAATTCCTTCTCCGTCAAGAAGGGACGGATAGCAACACCCCTACGGAGCGACTGGTTCTCAAACCGTAAAGCGGGGGGTAACGGGGATAAGCCGTAAACTTGATATGGTGACGCCTCTAGCTGGCTGTCATGGCTAGGAGCACGAATGCACGATAACCGTCGTCACGCTAAACAGGTCTACGCAAGTTAACAGACCTGGTCCAAAATGGACAAGGATAACAGATGAGCAATTTGGCCATTGACTCATTCCTTCTCGGAAAAACTCCGGCGGAAAGTGCAAGCCTACCACAGCGCAAAACAACTTTTCGGAACGAGATAACCATCAGCAGACTCTCATCGCCGATCGATACGATGAGTAGGTACCAACCGCAAGTCGCTGATGTTGGGATTGTCTAAAAAGCCTGCAAAGGCAGACGTAGACACGATCATATGGAAGAAAGAGGAATGAGTAGCATGAATGGCAATCCATCGGATCAACCGAATGTGGCCTGGGAACGGCTCCCCTGGAAAAAGCTAGAGGTTGCCGTTTACCGCATGCAAAAACGCATGTGCGCCATGAGGCGCACTGAGATATCCCTGGTGTAGCCAGGTGGCACTTCAAGGGATGTGCCGAAGGTCAACGAGCTGACTTAAAGCCGAAAGGCTGAGGGGAAAATAGCATACTCGTAAAGCGGTGGGCAACTGAGACGCTGCGGTTGTGGCACTGCAAGACCTGTGCAATATGGTGAAGGCTAGACTGCTTAAAGCCCAGTTTCCAGAGAGCTTTTGACTCTGCCGCTAAAGCGTCTAAGAACGGTATCTCACTCTGCAATGCATTAGATTCGTGTGCGTTGTACCCTTGAGAGCAGAGAGCGATGGCAAATGAGGCCATTGAAGGAAACGAACAGGCCACCTACGTTGTACTACTACGTATCTCAGTGACGTACCATGGGATCACCTACCAAGCGAGAGCTTCACGGTGACGGAGTGACCATACTAGTCGTGGAAGTCACGCTCCACCAGGGCGCGTGAGAAAGACACGCACAGGGCGAAGGGTCACAGGTGATGTGATATTCAGAAAGGGAAGCAAGCGAGATGCGGGATGCTGAAACAGTCCTGAATATCATCCAGGAACGAGGCAAACGCGGACTCCCTTTAGAGGACGTGTATCGACTCTTGTACAATCCAACGCTTTACCTGCGTGCCTACGCCCGTTTGTATGCCAACGACGGAGCCATGACACCAGGAAGCAACGGAGAAACCGTAGACGGAATGAAACTGGAGAAAATCAAGCACCTCATCGACGATCTTCGTCACGAACGCTATCGGTGGACTCCAGTCCGGCGCGTCTACATCCCTAAGAAAAGTGGGAAATGAAGGCCGCTGGGTATGCCTTCATGGACGGACACATTACTTCAGGAGGCCATCAGGCAAATTCTTGAGGCATATTACGAACCGCAGTTCAGTTCGTATTCTCATGGGTTTCGACCACAACGCGGATGCCATACGGCACTCAGCGAAGTCAAAAACACATGGACAGGCACGAAATGGCTGGTGGAGGGAGACATAGCTCAATGCTTTGACCAACTTGACCACAAGGTCATGCTGGCAATCCTGCGAGAAAAGATTCACGACAACCGATTTCTCCGACTCATAGGGAACTTGCTCCAAGCTGGATATATGGAGGAGTGGCGCTATCACGAAACCCTGAGTGGAAGCCCACAAGGCGGCGTGGTTTCACCAATACTCAGCAATATCTATTTGGACAAAATGGACAAGTATGTCGAGCAAGTCCTCATGCCAGCCTACACCAAGGGGAAAATGAGGAAAACCAATCCTCACGACGACATGCTCCAAACGCGCCAATATCGGGAGAGGAAAAAGGGACAGAAACAGCAGGCAAAAACACTGCTCAGACAGATGCAGCAATTGCCACGACGCGATCCCTACGATCCAGATTACAGGCGGCTCCGCTATGTACGATACGCGGATGATACCCTCTTTGGATTCGCTGGACCAAGGGAAGAAGCTGAAGACATCAAGCGCCAACTCGGAGAGTTCCTACGCGATCACCTCAAATTAGAACTGTCTCAAGAAAAGACCCTCATTACCCATGCGCAGACAGAGGTAGCGCGTTTTCTTGGATATGAGATTGCAACGCAGCATGAAAACACCAAACATGACCGCCTCGGCCACCGCTCAGTGAACGGACGGATTGTGCTACGCGCTCCTACAACAGTCATCGAGAAGAAATGCAGCATCTACATGAGGCGCGGGAAGCCCATTCATCGACCCGAACTCAGAAATGATGATGATTTCACGATCATGAGCCGATATCAGTCGGAATATCGCGGAATGGTGCAGTACTACCTGCTGGCCCAGAATGTTCCCCAATTCTGGAAACTTCACTGGATCATGAAGGAGTCGCTGCTCAAAACAGTGGCAAGTAAGCACAAAGGAAAAGTGACGGACATGGTGAGGAAATACCAAACCACGACGCAAACCCCACATGGGACCATGAAATGCTTGGAGGTCATTGTTCCGCGAGAAGGGAAGAAGCCGCTCATAGCGCGCTTTGGTGGAATACCATTGCGCCGACAAAACGCGGCCATTCTCACCGATCAACCCTTCCTGATGTTCAGAAACCAACGCAATGAGTTACTGAAACGACTCCTTGCGGAGAAATGCGAGCTGTGCGGAACAAGGGAGAACATTGAAGTTCATGTGCGCCGCTTCGGCGGCAGAGATAGAGCGCACCAGATGGTGTGAGAACTGATGGAGGGTTCTCTGTACACCCCACTTACCCTCCCCTCGAAAGAGGATGGCGACCAAAGCATGTGGGGAAGGCCGCGTAAGGACTAGTGTTGATGGACAATAGAAATGACCGATGGCGGAGGATTATCTTTGCCGCCCATGTGATGAAACGGTCAGATGACTGCTCTGTTTGTGCGAAACGGCAAACTTGAGCTGTGGGGGGGTGGGAGTACGCCTTGGCATTTTGATCGACTGAGGTGGTGGGGAGTGAAGGGGGCAGTCGAGGCGAAATGCCAAGGATGCGAACGAAGCCGGGTAGCCCGGTGGAGTTGGCATGGAGGCGGGGAAGGGCTACCTGGCGTGAGTTCGCAGGATGGCTCTTTCTCGACACCACTGCGGACACGTCTGAGCGAGTCTCTCGCAGAGAGAGCGTCTGGCTCTTTAGCCGCACCACTGCGGACACAAAAAGGCCATTCCCCTCGACAAGCGAGCGAAGATGGCGAAGCCGCGCACCATCAAAAAACAACGAAGGTGGTGTCCTATGAAAAACGATTACGAGGTCAAATTGTATATGTCTGAACGACGAAAAGGGATGACACAAAAACAAGCAGCGGCACGTGCTGGCATGAGCGAGCGTACCGCGCGCAAATACGAACAGGCTGGAGCATTGCCCTCCGCCTTGAAGCGACCCCATGAGTGGCAAACCCGCTCGAACCCTTTCGAGGAAGACTGGCCTTGGGTGGTCGAGCAACTCGAACACGATCCGGCTCTCCAGTCAACGACGTTATTTGCCCTGCTGTGTGAACGGCATCCTGATCGCTATCGTCCGACGCAGGATCGCACCTTGCGGCGACATATTGCCAGATGGAGAGTGCTGCATGGACCAGAGAAAGATATCATCTTTGAGCAGGTCCATACGCCGGGAGAACGAGCACAATCTGATTTTACCCATATGGAAGATCTGGGCGTCACGATTGCAGGAGAGCCATTTCCCCACCTGGTGTATCATTTTGTGCTCACCTACTCGAATGTGGAAGCGGCCAGTATCTGCTTCAGCGAGACCTTTGAAGCCCTGGCAGAAGGCATTGAGAAAGCGCTCTGGCAGATCGGTGGGGTGCCACAACAGCATCGAACTGATCATTTGAGCGCTGCGGTGCGCCAACTCCGCCAGCCGGAAAGAGAAGAGTGGACCATTCGGTACCAAGGATTGATGGCGCACTACGGCATGCAACCCACCTGGAACAACGTCAGCATTGCTCATGAAAATGGGGATGTCGAGCAGTCCCATCACCGTTTCAAAGAGGCCGTGGATCAAGCATTACGTGTGCGAGCTTCTCGTGATTTTGCCACACGAGCTGCCTATGAACACTTCTTGCAAAATCTCATTCACAAGCGCAATCAAACCAGAGCGGAGAAGTTTTCCGCAGAGAAAGCAACCTTGCGCCCTCTTCCGAGCCGCGAGCTGGCTCCTTGCAAAGAACTCCGAGTGGTGGTTTCGCAGTTCTCGACGATTACGGTCGCCACCAACCGCTATTCGGTTCCTTCGCCCTTGATGGGCACGACCATTCTGGTACGAGTTCGCTCAGAACACTTAGAGGGCTATGTTGGCACCACACGGGTGTTTGAGATCCCTCGCCTGATCGGCAAACGCCACCATCGGATTGACTATCAGCATGTCATCCACTCGCTGGTGCGCAAACCGGGAGCCTTTGCGGCCTACCGCTATCGCGATGATCTCTTTCCGACCACGACGTTCCGTCAAGCCTACGACCGCCTGGTAACTGGTGGGATCGAGCGTGCGGATCGAGACTACATACGCATTTTACATCTCGCAGCCACCACTTCTGAGGCAGAAGTGGAAACGGCGTTACAGATTGTGCTGGAGGCGGACAAGATCCCGTTGTTTTTGACGGTGCGTGACCTCGTGCAGGTGCCAACCATGCGCACCGTTCCCGCTCTCAGCACGCCTGACCTCAATTTCGCATCCTATGATCAACTCATTCCATCAGCAAGGAGGATCTGTGTCTAACACAACAAATCGTCATCAAGAGCTCAAAGCCATCCTGGACCGTCTCAAGCGCGTCTTCCATGGCCAAACACTTTCCCGATCTCGCGTTGCGGGCAGCTAAAGAAGGGCTCAGCCATGAAGCCTATCTGCATGAACTGGCCAGGCAAGAGGAAGCCTTACGCCAAGAGCGGCGCACAGAACGGCTGTTACGCCAATCTGGTTTACCTCTGGAGAAAACCTTCCGCACCTTTGAGCTGAAGCGACTCTCTCCTACGCTCCAACTCCAGATCGAGCGACTCAAACCCGGTGCCTTCCTCGAGCAAGCGGTCAATGTCATCGCGGTGGGAAAACCGGGCGTTGGAAAAAGTCACGTCCTCGCCGCACTTGGCTATGAACTCATATTGTCTGGTCATTCTGTCTTCTGGATATCAACAAGTACTCTCGTGCAACGGCTCCTGGCCGCCAAACGGGACCTTCGCCTGCCCCAGGAGTTGGCCAAGCTGGACAAATATGCCTGTGTGATCCTTGATGATATTGGCTACGTGCAGCACGA
>WNGK01027515.1_pt1 | contig 10746 bp, 9 predicted proteins | sample 5400601 | NCBI WGS metagenome assembly WNGK01 (sample SAMN13153376, study PRJNA577476) | soil metagenome | isolation source: 60 cm soil or saprolite under Garry oak tree replicate 1 | place: USA:California | collected 2016-06-15
GACCAAACTCATGAGGACCGGAGTAGAGTTCGCGCTCAACTCCGCAGTTTTCAAGCTCCTCGGAATGAACGCTGTATATCCAGTAGAAGATCCGAAAAGCTTCACTGACAAGAGAGGAAACGTCCTGCCTGATGCCTTTCTAGTCCCCCGCGAGTACACTCCGAAAGACCTGGCCAAAGAGATACACTCCGAACTAGCTGAGAAAATGCTCTATGCAATTGATACACGCGACGGTCTTAGGCTACCCAACGACTATCTTCTCCGAGACCGTGACGTAATCTCAATCGTCACGGCCGCACGCAAGAAGTAATTACCCCAAAAATATTCCTTTGAGAATAGGCTAACAAACGTTAATAACAGAACTTCCCCGCGGACACGTTCAACTCTTGAGTTTGAGAAAATGGGCCTAGTTGTCAGCGAACTAAGACAGACCCCGGTGTCCGAACAAGCACTCGAAATCGTTGAGCGAAAAGGTCTCGGACATCCTGACCACATATTCGACGCCGTCATGAACGAAGGCGGCGAAGTCAAACGACCTATGCTCATGGTCTTCGGAGATCGAGCCACCTACGAGGTCGACGGTGATCCAGTCCCTATCGACGAGATCGCTGTTTCTACAGCGAAAAAATGGTTCAAGAAAAACCTCCGATTCGTTGACCCTGAGAGACACGTTCGATACCAAGTCGAGCTAGCGCGAGGCTCAGAGGCCCTTCGAGACATATTCAGCCGAAAAGGAAAATTCTACGGCGCAAACGACACATCAGCGGCTGTAGGGTACGCCCCGCTCACCGATACCGAGAGAATCGTCCTCCACACAGAACGCTACATCAACTCTCCCAGCTTTAAGAAAGAATTCCCTGAAACAGGTGAAGACGTCAAGATCATGGGCTCAAGGGAAGGAAGAGATCTAAATCTTACAATCGCTATGGCCTTCGTCGACCGGCTGATCGAGAACGAGAATCAATACTTCCAGCGTAAGGCCGAGGTGGTCGAAGATGTAACCCGCTTCATAAAGTCGAGGGTGAAATTCGACGGCGTCAATGTTGACATCAATACTCTTGACAAGAGGGGACGAGGCATGGGAGGAATCTACCTCACAGTCCTCGGAACCTCAGCTGACGACGGCGACGGCGGCCAAGTAGGCCGAGGAAACCGAGTCAACGGCGTCATACCACTCAACCGCCCAACCTGCTCAGAAGCAGCAGCAGGCAAGAACCCTGTCAGCCACGTTGGAAAGATCTACAACCTTCTAACCTACGAGATCGCCCAACACGTTCATCAAAAAGTCCCAGGCGTAAGAGAAGTTTACGTCTGGCTCCTGAGCCAAATAGGAAAGCCCATCAACGAACCTAAAGTCGCCGGAGTAGAACTAATCCTCGACAAAGGAGTAGAACTGAAGCAAGTCTCCAAAGCCGCCTCAGAGATTGCAAAGTCCGACCTAAACAACATCAACGACTTTACCAAACGCTTGACCGAAGGAAAGATACCAGTCTGCTAGGCTAACAAAGCGCATGAGCCAAGCCCCTCGGGGACTCCTCGGAAGGATCGCTGCAGGAGCAGTTTCCTTCACTGTCCTAACATATGTTGTGGCTATCGGACTAGCGCTTGGTCTAGTCACGTCCGGCCAATTCGCAGGACAGCTAGCGGGCATTAGGGTACATTTTTTCACTGGCGCCTTCTTCATTTACCCGATAATTACACCTATACCCGTCGACCTACTTCTCCTCACCGACACATGCATAATTATCTATGTAGCTTGCTTCATCGCCGCGTTCAAGTCCAAAGACGGTTTTCTCACCGGATTGCAACGCCTCAGACAAGTGGGGCGAGTCAGTACCAAATCCAACTGGCTCGTCGTTATGCCTCTGGTCTCATCCGCTCTACTCCTTATCGTCCTGGTTGTAACAATTGTCCTAACAGAGTCCGGTATTTCTTCGGGAACGCTGTGCAATCCCTGTCCCCCTGAAGCTGAACTCTACGCAGCCCTCACGTACTCACCAATCAGTGAAGAAATCGCTTTCAGGATCACCACTCTTGGGCTGTTGGTTTCTATCTTGACATTTTGGAAGGCCCGCTCAATCGAAGAAGGATCTCCAAAGCCAAGAATACTTTCGCTAGTAATTGCGTCGTTTCTGTCTCCAGAATCAGCAAAGGCCAGGGTTGGGCTTCCTACCATCACTAGCAATGGGTGGCATGGAATCCATTGGAGCGAATGGATTCTGTTATTCCTAACATCGTCTCTCTTCGGGATCGCCCACATAAGCTCAGGCGGGACTGATTGGGGAGTCGGCAAAGCGTTTACTGCCGCAATCTCAGGGTTCGCGCTAGGCTTTGTCTACTTAGGTTATGGAGCCTATGCTGCAATATTGCTTCACTGGTTCTTCGACTTCTACTTTGAAACCTTTAGCGTAGGAGCAGATGTATTCGGCGGTGCTATTACAACACTTCCAGGCCTCGTCTCCCTTACCTCGCTAATCGTTGGGATAGTGTCGATTTTGGTCGCGTTAGCATGGCTAGTAAGAAGAATGACCGGCGCTGAAATTCCAACGACTTATAAGCCACCTGAATCCGTCCCTTATTCTATTCAGTGAGGAGCTTGCATCACCGCCAAGTTCGAAAGAACCGAATTTGAGCCGTCTATACAACAAGGGATCCGAAGATTCTCCGAAGAACCAAATGAGATCCAGCCCTGACTATGCTCTATCCAAGAGCTACGACCCGGCGGCCCAGGAATCCAAGTGGCAAGAGTATTGGCGACGACAGGACGTCTATCGCTTCGACGCACAGGATACGTCGCGCAAGACGTACAGTATCGACACACCGCCACCATATCCTAGCGGTGACTTTCACGTCGGAAACGCGCTGAACTGGTGCTACATCGATTTCGTAGCCCGCTACAAGAGGATGAGAGGTTTCAACGTACACTTTCCCCAGGGCTGGGACTGTCACGGGCTCCCGACAGAGGTTAGAGTTGAACAGACGTTCAAGATCCGCAAGAACGATGTGCCGCCTGAACAGTTCGTTGAGATGTGCCGCAAGCTCACGGGCGAATACATCGCTAAGATGAAACAATCGATGAATCTGCTTGGAATATCCTCCGACTGGGCACTAGAGTACAAGACAATGGATTCTTCGTACTACAGGCTCACTCAACTCTCCTTCCTCGAACTTTACAAATCAGGGTACCTCTACCGCGGCGAGCACCCCGTAAACTGGTGTCCCCGCGACGAGACGGCGATAGCAGAAGCAGAAGTGGTGTACCAAGAACGTAAGGGAACGCTGTACTACATGAGGTTCGGAGACCCGAATGAGGGCATCGAGATCGCGTCGACGCGCCCCGAGCTTCTCGCCGCCTGCGTCGGAATAGCAGTAAATCCGAAGGACGACAAGTACAAGACGGCGGTTGGAAAAACCATTACAGTGCCCATCTTCGGGCAGAAAGCCCGCATAATATCCGACGACGAAGTAGATCCCCGCTACGGTACTGGAGCCGTAATGATCTGCACCTTCGGCGACAAGACAGACGTAAGATGGCAAAAGAAATACCATCTGCCAATCATCAAAGCGTTAACGGAAAATGGCAGACTATCAGTTGACGATTCCCGGTTCAAGGGCCTCAAAGCCGAGGAAGCGAGAAAGAAAATAGTTGCCGAACTTCAAGGCACTGGATTAATCAACAAGACGGAAACGACACAGCAGAATATTGGAACATGCTGGCGATGTCAGACTCCGATCGAAATCATCTCAAGACCTCAGTGGTTCATGAAGACCCGAGACCTGACACAGAAAGTCGTGGAACAGGCCGGAAAACTAGACTGGGTTCCGCCCTTTGCTAAGCAAAGACTCATCGATTGGGCCGAGTCTCTCGACTGGGACTGGGTAATCTCCAGACAAAGAATCTTCGCCACACCGATACCCGTATGGTATTGCACGAAATGCGAGTCGACAATCATCCCAGACGAAAGAGACCTCCCAGTGGATCCAAGAAAGGACAAAGCGCCTGAGAACACCTGCCCCAAATGCGGGGGTCGCGAATTTCAAGGTGAAAGGGACGTTCTCGATACTTGGATGGACTCATCAATAACAGCTGCTATCCACGCTGGGTGGCCGAGCAGGCCAGACTTATTCAAGCAACTTTTTCCAGCCGACCTTCAGCCCAACGGGCTGGATATCGTTCGAACATGGGATTACTATCTCCTTGTTAGAAGTCTCGCACTGTTCGGAACAGCGCCCTACAAGGCCCTTCTCATCAACGGCATGGTGAAGGGCACCGACGGGCGGATGATGCACAAATCCTATGGAAATTATGTAGAAGCAGATGAGGCTGTTAAGAAAGTCGGAGCAGACGCACTGCGGCAATGGGCAGCAGCAGGGGGATCAACCGGTTATGACATCCCCTTCCGCTGGAACCAACTCGAATACGGGAAAAAATTCCTTACCAAGCTCTGGAACGTAACTAGGTTTATTCTCGCGAACACAAAAGATCCCCTTCCTTCGAAAGAGCCTACCAACCTCCCACTCATTGATCGGTGGCTCCTAGCGAACCTTCAGACACTTACGAACGATGTATCCGAGGCCTTTGAAACATTCCAGTTCAATACAGCAATAGAAGCGATAAGGCAATTCACTTGGCACTCGCTTGCCGACGACTATCTGGAAGCAATCAAATATAGACTACTGCCCGGAAGAGACCCGGCCGATCTGAAGGCGACACAGTACTGTCTCAAAGAAGCCCTGTTAACAGTCGGTAAACTCCTTGCACCGATCTGCCCTCACATATCCGAGGCCATCTATCATCAATTCTCATTAGGGAAGACAGGAAGCGTTCACCAGGAGAATTGGCCTCAACCTCACGAGACGGTTGACGACGCTTCGATCCGTGATGGTAGGTTACTCTTGGATCTCATCGCCGACGCTCGTCGGAAAAAATCCTCAAAGGGTCTCTCGCTCGGTTCGAATATCAAGAAGATCGTGATAACAACCAGAGCGGAATTCCTTCACCTTCTAAAGGAGAATGAGGAGACCATTCTCAGAACGCTCAAAGCCTATTCCATGGACCTAGAACGCTCCCCCTCAAGTTCCAACCCGCTCAAGGAGCCAGGGCCAGGATTCAAAGTCGAAATCCACGCATAGGTCAAGTCTTATATCATGACCAAAGGAAAAACCCTTCAAGAAGGCGTCTTTGGACCGGCCGGTCAGAATGAGAATGTTGCAAGAAAAATGGGAGAAGAGAGACCGAGAAGAAGTTACGGCAGAAAAGGAGGCTACTCTAGGAGCGGAGGAGGAAGTAGTGGAAGTTATGGCAGAGGCGGAGGAGGGGGAAGCTACGGCCGCGGCGGCGGGGGAGGGGGCGGCCGAGGGTATGATCGTGGATACGACCGCGGTCAGGACAGAAACCGTGGACCAGCACCAGTCGAAGAAGGTCAGGAAGTCGACGTCACCATAGATTCCGTCGGGAAGCGCGGAGACGGAATAGCTAGAATCAACAACTTCGTCGTCTTCGTACCCGGCACCAACCAGGGAGACCAGGTGAAAGTTAGAATAACCTCGGTAAGGGGCAACTTCGCGACCGGAGAAGTCGTAACAGGAGAATAGCAATTGAAAATCGCGGAACTAAAGCCCGGAATGCGACGAGTTGACGTCGCGGGGAAGATCGTTGACATGGAGACGCCCAGAGATGTGCAAACGAAGTTCGGACCTGGACAAGTTGCCAGTGCAACACTTCAAGACGAGTCCGGAACGGTGAAGGTCACTTTATGGAATGAGAACATAACAAAGGTGGCTGTCAACGATACGATCCAAATCGAAAACGGATATGTTGACTCGTTTAGGGGAGAGCTCCAGCTAAACGTTGGAAGATATGGAAAGCTCGCCAAAGTAGAGTCGGCCTAAACTCGAATTCGCGAAGGATAGGATCCCTAGGTAGAAAGCTCGCCAGACAATCCTAGCTATTCGATACTAACCTTTGGAGTCGACGTGTCAGGCGCGCCGAGCGTATATCTTGTGAGTACGGTTTTTCTTTGCTGATTCTCGACTTGGGCAACAACCTCAATGAAGCCCTCAATCTTCGTTCCGAGTATCTTCTTTTTCAGTAACTGGTCGACCTGGAAAATCCCTGATTCATTGTACATGCTGATTTCAACGATTACAGGTTTCTGTTTGCTTTTTCGGATTTTCACGTCCCGAATAGACATGGCTGATAGGGCGTGAATGTCTTTCTTCCCCGCTGTGAATGGAATCCTAGCACGGCCTTCTTTCATGTCGAGCGCGTCAGCGACTCTCACAACTCCAGCCTCAATCGTAAATTGCTGAATCTCGGATTCGTGAGCGTAGATCGTGTGAAGGGCTTCTGCAGTAACAATTGCCCTCTCCTTATCGGTGTACACGCCCGCTAGTAAATCAGGAATAATTTGGGTCGCAAGAGAAACGCTGAATATTTGATGGTTTTCTCTGTGAGCAACCATACCTAGGTCATGCAACACGGACCCGAGAAAGACAACAACCTCAGCATCATCATTGGACAGCTTATGGTCCGTGACGATGCTGGGCACAACACCAGCCTCGATCAAGTTTCGAAGAATCTTCAAACCTATGTTCGAGACGATCGCGAAGTGAACTCTCCCGTGATCTGAGAGTCCGAGCCTTCGGACCGCGTTTGTGTTTATGCAATCCCAAAGGCTCTGTAAGTATTCATGATTGTTGACTCGGTCAAGAACTGTCTTGAGTTTCTGGTTGGAGTTGTAAGGGAGATTAATCAGAATAATGTGCACCGATAATCTGTTTCTTCCCGTGGCGCTTCAAAAAGGTTCTCGAACCATCGACACAAAGCCAAATTACTCTCCGGTAATCGACACCGTCTCGTATGCGAGTTGTCGACAAGGTGCTCGAAAATGTCGAATACACAGTCGCGGGTCACCTCGCTCGTATCGAAATGAACCGTCCTCAAGTCCTTAACGCCCTTTCTAAGGGGATGTTTCGCGACTTGAGGACGGCGTTAGATCTCGCTACCAGAGACAGCAATGCGCGTGTTGTCGAGATAACCGGCGCTGGAAAGGCTTTCTCGGCAGGTCTTGACATCAGAGAGGTCGGAGGTTTCAAGTCTAGAGCGGAAGCGAAAGAATTCGTTTACGGACTTGTGAAGCCATTCTGGGACCAACTTTTCAAGTGCGAAAAACCGATCATATCGTTAGTCGATGGGCCGGCCTACGGTGCAGGTGCGGAAATTGCACTTGCTTCCGATGTGGTCATTGCCTCGACAGGATCGATTTTTGCCTTCTCAGGTGGACGAGTCGGGGCACTCTGCTGCATCTCCGGCGCAATAGGATGGTTCCTAATGAACGGAAGAAAACTTGTCGAGATGAACCTAACTGGGACCCCTCTCCCCGCAAATGAAGCAACAAACTATGGGCTTGTCAACCACTCAGTCCCAAGACAAGAACTCATTCCGACACTGGAGAGAATTATTGGAGAGATAATGCACGTATCCCCCATTTCCAACTCAAGCTTCAAACGAATCAGAAAGACAGATCTCTCGAAGACAAAACTAGCGACGGCGTACAGGGAACTCCTTAGAACGATCACTAGCAAGGACTTTCGAGAAGGGTCCAGTGCTTTCGTAGCCAAGCGGGCCCCCGAATACTATCGATAACACGATTCCCTTCCCCCGAATATGCAGAAGGGGAGATTCAATATCACTGTTAGATCATACCCTCGGTGAAAGAGTCCTTATATCGGGTCTAGCGACCTGTTCACGTAGACTGGACAATGCAGGCTCCAACAGGGGCCAGCAAGCCAGTACAATGGCAAAATAGAGGTGTAAGAATAACAAATGCGAGGAGGAAATTGGAAGGGCAGGAACGTTCGAACCGAAATGAAGACCCTAGAATGCCCTAGATGTCACGACCACGTACGACTGGACAAGTACACAGTTCATATCGCCTCTTGTCCCCAGCCCGCCGTTGCTAATACGGCAGCCTAACTGTATTATTTGGCGCCGGGAGTGGGATTCGAACCCACGCGGCCCTAACGGGCCACAGGCTCTCAAGGCCTACGCTCTCACATTGCTGGAAGATCTGCGCCTTTAGACCCACATCAGCGGGTTAATCCACTCGGCCAACGGGATGCAAGAAACCAACTGGACGCTTGCATTATCCCGGCGCGACAGCCCGCCTTCAGGTCGAATCAGACGCAAAGGAAGTCACCTAATAAGCAGTTCTAGAAGAACACCGAAAAGACTGAGTCGAAGAATCCTTGGGAATATCTGGAGGATACAGTTTTCTCGAACATGTAACAGACGCCCTGGTGGAAGCTTGGGGGGATACCCTTGAGGAGGCCTTCTCTCAGGCAGGTCTAGCCTTATTCGAGACAATGTTGGACACTAAGAGCGTACACCGAAAGACCAGTGAGGAAATCCAAACTGCTGGTCATGACGAGAAAGAACTCCTCTACAATTATCTTGAAGAGCTCTTGCTTCTGTTTGAAGTCAAGCAGCTCGCTCTCGGAGACTTTACAGTAACCTCGATCATCGCAGCTCGAGGCGAATTTAGGCTCAAGGGTAGGGCAAGTGGAGAGCCTTACGATCACACAAGACATAGCGGGAAAGTCGAGGTCAAAGGGGTAACTTATCACTTGATGGAAATAGAAAAACATCCGGGAAAAGTGACGGTCAGATTTCTGCTGGACCTTTAGCTTAACATATCCTATGTGAGCGACGCACGAGTTTTCACAATGCTCACCTTGTCTGCTCTTTTTGTTGTGCCAGCCATGCTTATAGGTAGCTATTCAGGATGCACCCCAGCGAAGAGACACAATGAGCCACCAAGGGTCCGGTCTCGTCAACCGTTCAAGCACACAGATTCCTCTGACTCAAATTGAGCCTAACGTATGGGAGGTCCCAAGAGACTTCCAGTCGGGAATGAAAGTCCCGGCGAGAATCTACGCCGACGAAGACCTTCTCTCCAAGATGAGAACCGATCGTACAATCCAGCAGTGCGTAAACGTTGCGCACCTCGACGGGATTTGCAAGTACGCAATCACCATGCCGGATGGACATGAAGGGTACGGCTTTCCGATAGGCGGCGTGGCTGCCACTGATTACGACGAAGGGCTGATCAGCCCCGGCGGAGTGGGCTACGACATAAACTGCGGAGTCAGACTGATCCGGACGAATCTTACCGAGGAGGAAGTGCGCCCTGTTCTCCCGAAGCTCGTCGACACCATTTTCAACTTCATACCTTCCGGACTTGGAAGTCGAGGCCAAGTCAAACTCAGCATCACAGAACTGGATCGCGCTGTTACTGATGGGCTGGATTGGGCAGTTGACCATGGCTATGCTTGGCCAGAAGACCCGAAGACGATTGAGGAAGAGGGATGCATGGAAGCTGCTGACCCTTCCAAGGTTTCGAACAGTGCGAAGTCCCGTGGGGCTCCGCAACTTGGCAGCCTCGGCAGCGGAAACCATTTCATCGAAATTGAGCGAGCGGACAAGATCTTCGATAAGCGCGTCGCAGAACGCCTCGGCATCCATAAAGAGGGTCAGATTCTAGTTTTGATCCACACTGGGAGTAGAGGGTACGGTCACCAGACGTGCAGTGACTATCTGCGGGTAATGGAGCGCGCGATCAACAAGTACAACATCAAGCTCCCTGACCGGGAACTGGCAGCTTGTCCGAGCAAAAGTCCGGAGGCTGAGGACTACATCCCTGCAATGTCTGCCGCCTGCAACTTCGCGTTTGTCAACCGTCAAATGATAACCCACTGGGCAAGAGAAGCATTCTCAAAAGTCTTCCAACGCCCAGCCGATACACTTGACATGAAGATCGTCTACGACGTCGCCCACAATGTGGCAAAAGTCGAGTCACACACTATTGACGGGGAAACAAAGAAGGTGACTGTTCACCGGAAAGGCGCAACCCGCTCATTTCCACCCGGCCACCACGATATTCCAGCGGAGTACAGAGATGTAGGACAGCCAGTTCTAATTCCAGGAAGCATGGGTACAAGCAGCTGGGTCCTAATTGGAACTCCCAGAGCAATGGAACTAAGCTTCGGAACAACTGCACACGGAGCAGGCCGATTCATGAGCCGATCCGGTGCTAGACGCAAGTGGTTTGGAGGAGACCTCAAGAAGAGTCTGGAAAGCCAGGGCATCGTTATCCGAGCTGCCAGCATGGAGGTGTTGGCCGAGGAAGCTCCTGGCGCATACAAGGACGTCGACAGGGTGGTCGAGGTCAGTCACCAGCTGGGAATCGGCCAAAAGGTTGTACGGATGACTCCCATAGGGGTCGCGAAAGGGTGACCGACTTCAACACTCCCAAACCCTCAGACCCTGACGTCCAATGGAATGTGACTGGAAAGAGTCCGCCTATTCTTTTCTAAAGAGCCGAATCCAAGGGGTATCGGTAGGATCGAGGCCTTTCAGAAAAGCAAGATACACTGATACGAAATCCGAGTAAAGAACTGGCAGTAACAACCCGCCTAGATGGGTGCGCGCGTTCAAACGCACTTGCGCTGGCGTGGTTCCGCTCGCCTTGGTAATAGTCGATCTGAAGGACCGGAACATAGTCTGTTCGAACTCAGATTCAAAATAGTCCCGAATAAAAATTGGTGCCAGAGGAAAAGGTTGATTGGACCATGCTTCCACCTCGTTGTGCCCTCCCTCAGGCAACAGGGCATATTTTGCGACCATCTTGCTATTCTCGGCAAGCTGATTTTTGAATCGCCTACCCACACTAGCCATTCTTTGAG
>WNGK01020455.1_pt1 | contig 10742 bp, 11 predicted proteins | sample 5400601 | NCBI WGS metagenome assembly WNGK01 (sample SAMN13153376, study PRJNA577476) | soil metagenome | isolation source: 60 cm soil or saprolite under Garry oak tree replicate 1 | place: USA:California | collected 2016-06-15
TATCGCTTGGCCGGCCTTATCGATCATCCGACATTGTCTGGGGAATTGATCCGCCAAGCCTACGCTGACGCGCTTGAGGATGTTCCGGCCATCGGCGAGGCTTTCCGCGCGGATATCATGGCGACGGCAGATCGCGATCCCGCCACCCATCGCCTGATCGAGCCGATGCTCTACTACAAGGGCTTCCACGCCATCCAAACCTATCGCTTGGCGCACTGGCTATGGAGCAAGGGGCGGCACGATTTCGCGCTCTACCTGCAAAGCCGTTCGTCGGCGGTATTTCAATGCGATATCCATCCGGCGGCCAAGATCGGCCGTGGTATTTTCTTGGATCACGCCACCGGGCTGGTCGTCGGCGAGACGGCAGTGATCGATGACGACGTCTCCATGTTGCACGACGTGACGCTTGGCGGCACCGGCAAAGAGGCCGGCGACCGGCATCCGAAAATTCGCTATGGCGTGATGATCGGCGCCGGCGCCAAGATCCTCGGCAATATCGAGGTCGGGCATTGCGCGCGCATCGCCGCCGGCTCGGTTGTCATCAAGCCGGTGCCGAACAACGTCACCGTTGCCGGGGTGCCGGCGAAAGTAATCGGCGTTGCCGGCTGTCCCGAACCCGCGCGTTCGATGGATCAGATGTTTCATGATGATCCAAATGTTTCTGAACTATGACAGGTGATCGCTGCCCTAGTCGCACGCCTTACGTGGGCAGCTTATGTGGGCAGCGATTTTGCAATCAGGATGATTTCCGAAGCTCGCCGAAGCTCACAATGAGCTTTCGCAAATTGGTCGGGAGACACGCGGTGGATGTCCAGGAAGTGCGTAAGCTCGACGCTTACCTAAAAAAGCTGTTCGGCAATGCCCGCATCCGCGTGGTGCCGCGGCCGAAGAAAGAAGATTCGGCCGAGGTCTATGTGGGCGACGAGTTCATTGGCGTGTTGTTCGTCGACGATGAGGACGACGAGCGCTCTTACAATTTTCAGATGGCTATTCTCGGCACCGACCTCGAATAGCACCGATCTCGAATAGTCGCCGTCATCGTCGCTCGGGATGCAGTTGCGCCGCCAGGCGGTCGAAACCTGCGGCGACGCTTCGCCAATCGTTGAGCCAGTCGCGCGGAAAGCGGATGGTAATTTGAGCGCCGTCCAGTGCGCGCTCGCTGATGCAGGTGCCGCGAACGGCGCCGATCTGGTGCGTGCAGCGGGCAAAAAACTGTTCGGGATTATTTCCGACATAGACGAGGTCTTCGCCGTCATAGGGTGTGCCGCCGCGGAACGGCAGAAAGGCGAGGCCGTTCGGCCCGCCGCTCGCTTGGGCCGCGACATAGCGCGGATAAATCGTTCGCAGGCGTTCGAGCGGCGGCAGCACACCGCCCAGTCCGGCAATCGTCACGAATAACCGATCGTTTTCGGCTTCGCCGACGGCGGCGATCGCGTTCTCGGCAGTGACCGGCGATTTAGCGCGTGTGGCGCCGTTGCTCGGGGGCGGCGACAGCGCCGGCCAGGAAAACACCAGATCGACGCGTTCGTGCTGTCCGGGATGGCGCTGCACGCCTTCGCGTATGGCCGCTGGCGGAATTTCGAACAAAACGCCGGCGATCATGATCGGCAGCGCCGGCGCGTCGATCGCGACCGGCTCGCTCGGCCAACTCGGCCATAAGACGTAAGAAACGAACGCCGCAGCCGTGGCGACCACAAGCACGATGAAGGCAAAAGGCCAAGTGACCACGGCGCCGTGACGACGGCGCGCTTTTGCCATTGTTTTTGGGATGGCATGCGCAGTCATGCGGCCGCCGGCTCCGCGCGAATCAACGCGGCCAGTATCGCACGTGTTTGCTAGAGGCTTGCTTACTAAGGCTTGCTTGCCGGTGGCGGCGCCGCGGTTTGCGCGGCCGGCGTGGGTTTTTCGGGCGTGGGCTTTATCGTCGCCGTTATTTGCGCCACAAGGGTTGCCGCGATTTTGGCATGCGCGGCGGCGTTAAAGTGGATGCCGTCCCATTGATAAAAATCCCGCGGCACCGGATCCGGATCGTAGACGATGACGCGAATGCCGCGGGCGTGCAGCCGCTGCTTCATCGCCTCGACATTAGCTGAGCGAGCCTCTTTGCTGCCGAAGAACCGCAGATCGTTGGCGCCCGGCTGCAAAACGACGATGTTGGTGCCCTTTGGCACGGCGGCATCTGGGCGTCGATGCCTTTTTTGCGTAACAGCGCCTCGAGCAGCGCGGGATAGGCATTCTGCGCGCCGACGCCCAAGCCGGAAGTGTTGCTGGCGCCGATCGCCACGATATTGAGCGCCTGGGCTTGGAACGGAGATAGAAGCGCTGCGAGCAGCGCAAAGATCGCTGTGAGGGCAAAGCCGCGCAAGGTCATGAGCCAAACTCCAAGACGAAACTGGGAATTGCTGGCCTTATGCTATTTTGGTAGCGGCAGGTGCTGCCATCCGCAATCGTTTTGCCATTGCACTTTGCCTTTGCCGCGCGCGACCACGGAACAGCCATGATTTATGAACTCGACGGAATGCGCCCGGAATTTCCGGAAAGTGGGCGTTATTGGATCGCGCCGACCGCGACGCTGATCGGCAAAGTCCGGCTCAAAACCGACGCCAGCGTCTGGTTCGGCGCGGTGTTACGCGGCGACAATGAGTGGATCGAGCTCGGCGAACGCTCGCAGATCCAGGACAATGCCACGTTACATACCGATCCCGGATTCCCATTGACGATCGGACCCGATTGCGTGATCGGCCACAATGTCATCCTCCATGGCTGCACCATTGGCGCCAACAGCTTGATCGGCATGGGCGCGATCCTGCTCAACGGGGCGCGCATCGGCGAAAACTGCCTGGTCGGCGCCGGCGCGCTCGTCACCGAAGGCAAGAGCTTCCCGGACAAATCGCTCATCGTCGGCGCGCCGGCGCGCGCCGTGCGCACCCTTGATGAGGCGGCGATCCAAAGAATTACAGCGGCAGCTGACATTTACGTGCGGCGCTTCAAGCAGTACGCGAAGAACCTGAAGCCCCTCAGTTAGGCCGGTGGGGAGTCAGCCCGCCAATAACGGCGACGATCACCGCAGCCCTAAATTTACAACGGTGATAACAATTGGCGCAGTCCACACATGATTGAAAAAACGTAAGCCCCGCTGCGGGATTGGCAGCGGGGCTTAGAGGTTCACGAGCCCGAACAAGGCGAAGGGCTCATTTACTGAATATCACAGGTCGACGAACCTAGAAAGCCAAGTCCATCTGTTCAGGACGGACAAGAATCTAAGCCGCTACAGAAAGAAATCGTCGCACTTCCCGGCTTGTCTCTCAGTGAGCATGCCGCGCTTTCTATAGCCTCATCGGAGACTTCGTAGGTGAGGATATCTTCTTCAGCGATGTCAAATCCAACTGTGGTGTCGTTCATGTCAATGGTTCCTTGCCGAGTACTCAATATTGCAGAAGGCGAAAATGTCTGCAACGGCCCCTCGGTCACTTAATGCGGCGCAGTGAAATGTCTCAAGTTTTTTCGCCTCAAGTGTTTTCGCCTCTTGGCGCGAAGCGGACCTGAGATAGAAGCAGATCAATGCCCGCTTGTCAGGGCGAAGCAGAAATCGCAAATCGCGGCCGTCGTGTCTGCTGATTACCAAAGCAGACCTCAGGTCCGATCACTGGCGGGATCGTTCCGGGAGAAGTTTATGAAAGGAACGATTCTACTCTGCCTTGATCCCGGCCGCGCGAATGACTTTGCTCCACTTTTCTGTTTCGTCGGCGATCAGTTTGCCGAAGTCGCTCGGCGAGCCTGTTAGCAGCATGCCGCCCATATCGGCGAGCCGCGCATTGATCGTGGGATCGGCAAGGCCTGCGTTGATTTCCCGGTTGAGGCTTTCAATAATTTCGGCGGGCGTCCGCCGCGGCGCTGCTACGCCGAACCAGGAGCTCGCCTCGTAGCCCGGCAAGAAATCGCTGACACTCGGAATGCCCGGCAGCGCGTCGGAGCGTTTGATCGTCGTCACCGCCAGCGGTCGTAGCTGGTCGGCGCGGATATGTCCGATCGATGCAGTCATGGTCGCGAACCCGATTTGCACCTGGCCGGCAATCAGATCGGCCATAGCTGGCCCATCGCCGCGATAAGGCACGTGCTGAAAGTTTACGCCGCTCATCGTATTAAACAATTGGCCGGCCAAATGGCTCGCGGTTCCTATCCCAGCCGAGGCAAAGCTGAGCTTGCCCGGATTGGCCCTGGCGTACGCGATCAATTCTGGAATGGTCCTTACCGGGACCGACGGGTTGACCTCGACGACGTTGGGGACGCGCACCACGCCCGCGACCGGCGCTATGTCGTGCAGGAAATTAAAATTGAGATGCTCATAGAGCGTGGCATTAGCTGCGACCGCCGGCGGGACCATGAGGAGCGTATAGCCATCAGGGGTCGCCTTCACGACCGTTTCGGCGCCAATATTGCCGCCAGCGCCGGGCCGGTTCTCGACGATGAATTGTTGGCCGAACCGTTGCGATAGCCATTGCGCCATCAGGCGGGCGAGAATGTCGCTCGTGCTTCCGGCAGTGAAGCCGACCACGATCTGCACCGGGTGCGTTGGGTAGCTTTCCGCCCATACGACGCGCGAAAGAGTTGGGAGCGCGACGGCGCTCGCTGCAAGATGCAGAAGTCGACGACGGGGCAGTTTCATTCGATCAGCTCGTCAGCTTCGATGACATGAATGCCGGGAACAATACCACGCATCAATACCGGGGTCTGTGACGTGCTTCACCATCAGCGAGGGCGTCTACGGGATGTCCAGTTACTCCCGGACCTCGCGTGATGTCCGCCGTGAGCCGATTTCGGAAGCTGAGCGGAAAGGACGTGGACTCTGGACACGGCTGGCACGACCTGTTGCGATACCGACTCTCTTGGCAATTGAGGAGCTTCCCCGATGACGATCATCGATTCCCAGGTCCACGCTTATGAGGCGAACACTCCAAAGCGACCCTGGCATAGCGTGCCGAACTGGCCCGATCATGTTACGGGTGACGAGATGGTGGCGGCGATGGACAAGGTTGGGGTCGACGGCGCAATCTTCATCTCCGCGTTTTCCATGTACCGCTACGACGCGAGTTATGCGGCAGAAGTCCAGCGGACCCATCCCGGTCGGTTCGCGATCGTCAAGCCGGTCGACCCAGACGATCCAGCCGTGGGCGATGTCATCGCGGACTGGAAGCAGATACCGGGCGCGGTGGGTATACGCATCATGATGATGAAGGAGGCGAAGCGCGAGCCGAATGACCCTCGCCTCGACCGGATCCTGCGCGCGGCCGCAAAGCACGACTTTCCGGTCAACATACTGTGCTGGGGCAACCTGGATGCGGGCATGGCGTTGATCGACCGCCACCCCGATACGCGCTTCATCATCGATCATCTGGCTATCCTGCAGCCGCGCACACCGCCGGCCCCGCCGCAGCCGTGGGCCGACCTGCCGAAGGTGCTGGACCTTGCCAGGCGTAAGAACGCGGTGATCAAGGTGAGCGGTGCCTGCACGCTGTCCCGGGAACCGTATCCATTCCCGGACATCTGGGATCCACTCGCCCGCGTGTTCGATGCCTGGGGTTTTGAGCGCTGCCTGTGGGGCACGGACTGGACGCGCGCGTACGCCGTCGTCAACTACGAGCAGGCCATCGAACCGTTCCTTAAAACTGACCGCCTGAGCAACAGTGAGCGAGCGATGCTGATGGGCGGCGCGTGCGCCAAAGCCTACCGTTGGTCGCCGAAGAAACGTTAGGTTGGACCGCAAAACGATCGGCCTGACCGTTGCGCTCGGATTGCTGGGTCGCGCTGACGGCTCATCGAATAGCTAGGCTTAAGAAAATGCGGATTGGCACAGTGAACATTCTGATATCCGGCGGATTCACTGGCGCGTACGAGCAGCTGTTGCCGGAATTCGAGCGGACGAGCGGCATCAAGGTCACGAGCAGATCGGGTGCGTCGCAGGGAGTAGGGCCGCAAACGATTGCCGCGCAGCTCGCTCGCGGCGTGCCTGCTGATGTGGTGATTCTCTCCAGGGAAGGCCTTGGTGAGCTGATGGCCGCGAACTGGATCGTCGCCGGAACGGACGTGGATCTTGCGCGAGTACCCCTTGGCGTGGCCGTGCGGGCGGGGACTCCGAAGCCCGACGTGAGCACCGTCGAGGCTTTCAAACAACTCCTGCTCAAGGCGAAAACCGTTGCGGTCCCTGGAAGCACCAGCGGGATCTGGCTTCAGACCGATCTTTTTCCGCGGCTAGGCATCGCAGAAAAGATCAATGTCAAAGCGAAGCCGCGCGGCACGCAGGCAACCGAAATGGTCGCCGAAGGAGGTGCGGATCTTGCCGTCATGCCGGTGAGTGAAATTTTGCACGCGGCAGGCGTCGATTTCGCAGGCAGCCTCCCGCCGGAGATCCAGCTCGTCCAGGTGTTTTCAGCCGCCGTCGTGGCCGGCTCCGAAAAGATTGGAGGTTCTAAACGACTAATCGAATTTTTTGCCTCGGCGCACGCTTCCGAGACAATCAGGAAAAGTGGAATGGAGCCGCTGGCGACCTCCAGCTAGTGGAGTTCGTCTGATGGACGCCGCCGAATTCAATTGCCGTGCTCCTGCAGTGGCCCGCGGAATGCTGAGTTTGGCCCGAGGCGGACTAAAATCGCGGCAGATTAATGCCCGCTTGTCGGGGCCAAGCAGAAATCGCAAATCGCGGCCCGGCATGTGTGCCGATGAAGCCGAGTGCGATCGCCTCAACGGCAACTTACAATCGTTATTGGCCGCTTTCCGCCCGCCGAAGACGGGACAGTAAACGTATCCTCGTTCCAATGACACGGCGCACGGGCAACTGAGCCAGTCACGTCTGCAGCGGATAGAGGTTGCGGATAAGCTGCAACGATAGTGTTGTTACTGTACTCGCCCGCACCATAGGGCCCGCCCCAGCCCCAACCGCCAAGCAAGACCTGATTTCTCTGGAACTGATGAGCGAAGTGACCGGCGTGACGAGAATGGCCGCCGCCTGACCCGCCACCGTCACGAGCCATAGCGGCCGAACTTACGCCCAGTGCTGCAACGATCATTAATGTGACGAGAGTTTTGTTTAGCATTGCTTTCCCTCCCCGAAACGGAACTACGTTCAATGACCGCATTATCAATGCTGCAATTAGCCAAAAGTGCCGGGGATTCTTAGCTGGCTTCAAAAAGTTGCGGCCGGCTCCTGGGGAAGAGCCGGCCGCCGCGAACCCGGTCGGGGACGGGGAGGGGTGGGGACGTGACCGGGAGCGCGTTTCCTTCTGTCGTTGATTCAGCGACGCGATGAGGCAGTGGCCGGCGCCGCACGCGGCTCGCCGAGCGAAACCCAAACGTTCGGATCGGATTGCGACTGGCGCTTCACGAAGCGATAGCCGGCGTCCGCCCACAGCAAAACGTCGTTGGTTTGATTGTCGAGGATGTACTCGCCTCTATCGGTTTTGACGGTAAGGATGGCGTGACCGTTGCCGTTCTGATCGCGCACGACCGTCATCAGCAGCGCCTCGCGCGGCCAGCCAACCGCCATCAGTAGCTTGCGCTTCTGCAATGCGTAGTCCTCGCAGTCGCCATAACCGTCGTCAGGATAATTCCAGCGTTCGACGACACCCCAATGATCCATATCGGTCATCGGTTTGACGCTGGTGTTGACCGCGACATTGATGCGCTTGAGCTCGGCCCAAGCGCGCGTCGACAGCGCCACGTCGCGCGGTAGCGAAGGCCTTGTGTCGCATTCGGGCGCGTACTCGGTGCAAAATTCGGCCCAGCCGATGGGCGGTGTGGTAACGGCGCCGACGGCGATAAATGCCGCACGCTCCTGCGCCATGCTGGCCGTTGGCGCGGCGAGCAGTGCCGCAAGCGACGTCAACAGAACGACGCCCGCGGCTGCACGACGCCTGCCGATGGCTCCTGTGACGGAATTCATTGTGACCCCTTCCCTTATCGTTGGGGTCACGGTTCGCACAAAGCTTTTGCGGCGCTGCTAAGTTGAGCGAATCAATTTTAATTAAAACGCCGCGAGTCTCTCCGGAGAAAAGCTCAACTCTCGCAGCGTGGTTCATCGCCGCTGATCGAGTTTTTTGTCCAGTTCTTGATGCGCAGAGGCTCCAGATTGAAACGGATTCTCCCCGGCGCACAATTAGCGTTGACGGTCATTAAGCCTAATCGAACGTTGCGATTGGCGGCCGTGGGCTCGCCGCCTACGGTGGCGTCACGAATAGGGGAGGCGAAGGGGCGTGACCGCGCCGAGGCGTGCCAACGGTTTTCCAAGAGTCTTGCGAAGACACGAACTCGGCGTCGATTGCGGTAAGCCGCAAAGGCCGCAAAGTTGCAAAAGGGAGGACAGCGGTCCTCCCTTTTGTTTTTTGCCTTTTGCTCGCCGCTTGTGAGCGCAGTCCCTTGTTCCTGGCGGCGCAGCAGCCTATTTCGGCCGTCAGGTGTCACCTTGAGCGAACAGTCCGAGCCCAATCCCGCAGAGCCGATCTTCAACGTTCCGGCGGCGGTCGTTGCGACCGTCGCCGTGCTTGTGCTCGTCCACGCCGTGCGCGTTCTCCTGCTAAGCGATCGGCAGGACGTCGAATTCGTCCTGGCCTTCGGCTTTATTCCGGCGCGCGGCGTCTGGCGCTATGTTCTGTTCATGCTGACAACGGCGGCGATTGGGGCAATGGCGCACCTGGTCAGCCATCTCGGCGCAGTCGAGCCGATGATCGGCGCATCCGCGGCGATTTCAGGCGCCATGGCGGGCTCGATGCGCTTTATCTTTCAGCGGGAAGGGCGGCTCGGCTTTTTCCGTGATCCCGGTAGTCTGCATCGCTTGCCAGCACAGCCGCTCGGCGCGACGCTTCGGGATCGGCGCTTCTTGCTCTTTCTCGCGACTTGGATTGGCCTAAATGCGCTGTTCGGGTTCGGCACAATCTCCTTCGGCGCGGAGGCGGGACAGGAGATCGCCTGGCAAGCCCATGTCGGCGGGTTCTTTGCCGGCCTGGTTTTATTCACCGCTTTCGATCCGGCGCGGCCGCCAGTGGAATCTTCCGCTGAGCCAAGCATTTAATTCCGATCTCGAAAGCATTTTGGCATCGCACTCGGTGCGGCGCAGCGTGCACCGGCCGGTAATTTGTGGAACCGTACACAGTCCAGGAACATTATCTTCATTAGTCTCGCGGTCGCTGGTCGTCGCAAATAGCCGCAAATAACCGGCAAAGCGAGGCCTAGGGAGGGTCCGATGACCGTCAGTATTATTCTCGCGGCCAAGGGCCGTGAGGTTGCCACCACGGAACCTAGCGTGACCTTGAAATCTGCCGTGGCGCTGCTGGCAGAAAAGCGCATCGGTGCGGTGCTCGTTCTCGGCGCCGATCATCGCATCGTTGGTATTCTTTCGGAGCGCGACATCGTCCGCGCCATGGCCGAACGCGGCGCTGCGGCGCTCGACGAACCGGTAAGCGTCTCGATGACGCGCAAGGTCTCGACCTGCACTGAGAGCGAGTCTATCGCCAGCCTCATGGAGCGGATGACGGAGGGAAAATTCCGCCACCTTCCCGTGGTCGATCAAGGCCGCCTGGTCGGGATCGTGTCGATCGGCGACGTGGTCAAACATCGCCTCCAGGAGATGGAGCGCGATTCCGCAGCAATGCGCGATTATATCCTCACCGCTTAGAGCATGATCCGGAAAAGTGGAAACCGGTTTTCCGAAAAGATCATGCTCCATCAAAATGCTAGAGCGCCAACCGATTCAATCCGAAGCGATCGCGCTCTAGCGGGTCAGAGCTTGGCTAGGCAGTGGCGAAGGGTGGTGTCGCCGGCGCGCGGCGGCGCATTCCCGGCGTAGCGGCGGACCGCTATGATTGTCCCGACACGAGGGAGAGCATCATGCAGCCGCGCGGCATTGCCGGCGTGATCTTGTGCACCGCTGCATTGGCCGTCGCAATCTGCAATTCCACCGTGCAGGTCGCCACGCGAATCCGCCTTGCGCAAACTTCGAACGTCACGAACTGCATGATGTTGTGCAATTCCCAAGCGGCCAACTGCCAGACGACGTGCATTATTCCCGGTTCGCAGCCGACCGGCGCCGCCACGACCGGAAGCAATGCCAACGTGACTACGTCGTGTCAGCTCAACTGCACGACCCAGCAAATTTCCTGTCAGACCACTTGCGCGCGAAATTCGCCGTCGCGGTAGGATCAAATCACCTGTGATCAGCTCAAGTCGGCGATGGATTCGGTGATCGAGTCGATCGCCTTTTCCGTTGCGGCTCTGCCGACCGCAATGGATTCCGCGGCGCGATGAAAATCGAGCCAGCCGATGTGGCCGATGCGCGGCGTGATATGGACGTCCGGTGGATCGCCGGCGAGCCGCATGCGGGTGAGACGGTCCTGCATGATGTTGAACGATTCCACCATCACCGTGGAAAAGGTCGGCCGGCTGTCGCCCGAGATGATCTGCCGCTTGAGCGCGCGCTCGGCGCTGAATATGCCGCGGAGCCGCGCGAAGCCGTTGCGCGCGTGCTCGACGGCCGCAACCGGCGGAGCATCGTCCAAGGCCGAGCCGTGGCTTGCAATCGTGGTGCCGCGGCCAAAGCGGTCGGCATCCATATTGACGGCAATGACCACGCGGGCGCCCAGTGCGCGCGCCGCAGAAACCGGGACCGGGTTGACCAGAGCGCCGTCGACCAGCCAGCGGCCGCCGAGATACACCGGCGGAAAAATCCCCGGCAAGGCGTAGGAGGCGCGAACGGC
>WNGK01034853.1_pt1 | contig 10742 bp, 8 predicted proteins | sample 5400601 | NCBI WGS metagenome assembly WNGK01 (sample SAMN13153376, study PRJNA577476) | soil metagenome | isolation source: 60 cm soil or saprolite under Garry oak tree replicate 1 | place: USA:California | collected 2016-06-15
CTCGGAGAGCCCGTAGCCTTCGATGATCGGGCAGCCCGTCGCCTTCAGCCAGCGCTCGGCCACCGCGCGCTGCACCGCCATGCCGCCGCCGTTCGAGGCCTTGAGCTGCGAAAAATCGATCTTGCCGAAGTCCGGGTGATTGAGCATCGCGTTGTAAAGCGTGTTCACTGCAGGGAACATGCTCGGCTTGTATTTCTGAAGCTCCTTTACGAGATTCGGAATGTCGCGCGGATTGGGAATCAACAGGCACACGCCGCCGGCACGCATCGCCAGCAGGAAGCACGCGGTGAGCGCGAAGATGTGATAGAGCGGCAGTGCCGTGACGACGAGCAGCTGATCGATCTTCGGCCCCTTCTCCAAAGCCGGCTGCAACCACGCATCGTTCTGCAGCACGTTTGCCACGATGTTGCTATGGAGCAGCGTCGCGCCTTTCGAAACCCCCGTGGTGCCGCCGGTATATTGCAGGAACGCGACGTCGTTCGGGCCGAGTTTGCGCGCATCCAGCGTCTGACCTTGGCCGATGCTGAGCGCGGCGTTGAACTGCACCGCGCCGGGAAGCGAATAGGCCGGCACCATCTTCTTTATCTTGCGCACGACCAAATTGACGATCGCACCTTTCAGGAAGCCGAGCATGTCGCCCATGTTGGCGAGGATGACGTGCTTTACGCGCGTGCTCTTGATGCAGTGTTCCAGCGTCGCGGCGAAGTTCTCCAGGACGATGATCGCCTCGGCCCCGGAATCATTGAGCTGATGCTCGAGTTCGGGCGGCGTATAGAGCGGGTTGACGTTCACCACCGTCATCCCGGCGCGCAGAATACCGGCGATCGCGACCGGGTTTTGCAGCACGTTCGGCATCATGACGGCGACGCGGGCGCCAAACGTCAGGCCGGTGCTCTGCAAGTACGCACCGAAGTCGCGCGATGCTTTGTCGAGCTCACCGTAGGTGATCGACTTGTCCATGCAGATGAAGGCTTTGCGGTCGTGGTACTTGGCAAAGCTTTCCTCCAGCAGCGTGACCAGCGAGTCATAATGGGACGGATCGATCTCGCTCGGCACGCCCGGCGGATAGCTCTTGAGCCAAATGCGGTCCATGCGTCTCCCCGTCCTCGCCGGCGTCTACGGCCGGGTTGGCGCTATCTTGCCGGTATTGGCCGATTTGTCACCATCGCGGCAACGCCGAGACTGCGTCACTCCGCCGCCACGGGCGCGGCCCTCGGCTTCTTGCGGCGCTGCGACCACTCTTCGAAGCTCTGAATGACCACGAACAGCGACGGCACGAACAGCACCGCCAAACACGTCGAGGCGATCATGCCGGTGAACACCGTGATTCCGATCGACTTGCGCGCGCTGGCGCCCGCGCCGGTCGCGATCACCAGCGGCACCACGGACAGGATGAACGCAATCGAGGTCATCAGAATCGGACGGAAGCGGGCCTGCGCCGCATCGACGGCCGACTGGATGATCGAATGGCCCTCCTGCAGGCGGCGCTCGCGCGCGACCTCGACGATCAGGATGGCGTTCTTGGCCGAGAGCGCGATCAGCAGGATCAAACCGATCTGCACGTAGAGATTGGCGTCGATCTTCAGCGCGGTGAGGATCAAGGCAGGACCGACCAGCGCGAGCGGTACCGACAGCACGACGGAAAGCGGCGTGTACCAGCTCTCATATTGGCCGGCGAGCACCAGATAGACCAGCAGCAGCCCCATGCCGAACACAAGGTACATCTGATTGCCGACGATCTTCTCCTGGAACGACAGCGCGCTCCATTCGTAGCCGGTGCCGGCCGGCAGCGTACGGCCGGCGATCTGCTCCATCAGCGTCATCGCTTGGCCGCTCGAGAAGCCCTGCGCCGGCGAGCCGATGATCGTCGCGGCGGGATAGAGATTGTAGAGGCTGATCAGCGGCGGCCCTGTCGTCGGCACGATGCTGGCGAGCGTACCAAGCGGCACCGTTCCGCCCTGCTGGTTGCGCACCGTCAAGCTCGCGATGTCTTCCGGCCGCAGGCGGAATTGAGCGTCCGCCTGCACATAAGCCTGGAAGGTGCGGCCGAATTTGTTGAACTGCACCACGTAGGTGGATCCCATGAAAGTCTGGATCGTCGAGAACACCTGATCGACGCTGACATGCAGCGTCTGCGCCTTCACACGGTCGACATCGATGCGGTATTGCGGCGCATCGGAGCGGAAGGTGGTCAGGACGCGCTGCAGCCCGGTCTGGCTCAAGGCCGCGCTCGTCATCTCGTTCGCGAGATTTTGCAGCTTGGGAAAATCGAAGCTGCCGTCGCGCAGCTCCACCAGCATGGTGAAGCCTGATGCATTGCCGACGCCCTGGATCGGCGGCGGCGGCACCACGAGCACCTTCGCGTCCATCACAGCCTGCATCGCCTGGTTCATGCCGAGGAACAGCGGCAGCAGATCCTGCCCCTTGCCGCGCTCGCTCCACGGCTTGAGCGTCACGTAAGCGACGCCCGCACTGGAGAGCGAAGCTGAATTGTCGAGCGGCGAGATGCCCGCAACGGTCACGACTTGATCGACGCCGCCGGTGTTCCTGGCGATCTCGGCGACCTGGTCCATCGCCTTTTGCGTTCGCTCCAGCGACGCGCCGTCGGGCAATTGCACGGCGACAAGCAAATAACCCTGATCCTCGATCGGGATGAAGCCGGACGCGACACGGGTGAGGCCGTAGCCGGCGCCCGTGATGATCACGGCCGCGATGATCACCGATACGATGCTGTTCGCCGCCATCCGGCCTATCAGCCGCACATAGCCGCGCTCGACCTTGTCGTAGACCCTGTTGAAGCCACGATAGAAGATATTGCGCTTTTCCCGCGGCACCGGCGCGCGCATCCAGAGCGCGGCCTGCGTCGGTTTCAGCGTCGCCGCATTGATCGCGCTCAACAATGACGTCGCGGCGATCACCAGTGCGAACTGCGCGTACATCTTGCCGGTCAGACCGGGCATGAAGGCAGCCGGCACGAACACCGACATCAGCACCAGCGTGATGCCGATGATCGGTCCGAACAGTTCGTCCATCGCCTTGATCGCGGCGTCATGCGTGGAAAGGCCACGCTCGATGTGACGCGCGACGCCCTCGACGATGACGATCGCGTCGTCGACCACGATGCCGATCGCGAGCACGATCGCGAACAGTGTGGAGAGGTTGACCGAAAACCCGAGTGCCGCCATCGCGGCAAATGCCCCGATAATGGTCACCGGCACGGTCGTCGCCGGGATCAGCATCGCGCGCCAGTCCTGCAGGAAGATCAGGATCACGATGAGCACGAGCACCGCCGCCTCGATCAGCGTCTTGTAGACCTCCTTGATCGCCTCATCGACGAACTTGGTGGTGTCGAACGGGACCGACGCGGTCAGACCAGCGGGGAACTCGCGCGACAGCTCGTTGATGCGTTTCTCGACCGCCTTCTGCACATTGAGCGCGTTGGCGCCGGGCGACTGGAAGACCGCTATGCCGGCGGCCGGCTGGTCATTGACCTTGAAGATCTGACCGTGGGTCTGTGCTCCGAGCTCGACACGTCCAACGTCGCGCACCCGCGTGATCGCGCCGCCATCGGTCTTGACGATCACGTCCTCGAATTGATCCGGATCGGCAAGGCGCCCTTGCACCGTGACGGTGTACTGGAACGGTTGGCCCGCCGGTGTCGGCGGCGCGCCGATCTGCCCGGCGGCCACCTGCTGGCTTTGCTGTTGCAGCGCCTGCGTCACATCCTGCGCGGTCAGGCCGCGCGCCTTGAGCTTCTCCGGATCGAGCCAGACCCGCATCGAATACTGGCCGGCGCCGAACACCGCGACATTGCCGACACCCGGCAGCCGGGCCAGTTCGTCCTTCAGGCGGATCGTGGCGTAGTTCGCCAGATAGAGGCTGTCGAAAGTCTTGTTCGGGGAGGTCAGCGTCACGAACGACAGGATCGCAGTCGACTGCTTCTGGACGTTGACGCCCTGCTTCTGTACTGCGTCCGGCAGCGAGGACAGCGCGGCCGACACGCGGTTCTGCACCAGCACCTGCGCGAAGTTGAGATCGGTGCCGATCTTGAACGTCACGATGAGCGTATAGGTGCCGTCCGACGTGCTGATCGACTGCATGTAGATCATGTTCTCGACGCCGTTCACCTGCTGCTCGATCGGCAGTGCGACCGTGTCGATCACGGTGCGCGCGCTCGCGCCCGGATAGCGGGTCTGCACCTGCACGGTCGGCGGCGTCACGTCGGGATATTGCGCGACGGGCAGCGACCACAGCGACACCGCCCCGATGACGATCATCACGATCGCCAGCACGTTGGCGAGGACGGGGCGCTCGATGAAGAATTTGGAGATCATGCAGTCCTCATCCTGAGGAGCCGAGCAAAGCGAGGCGTCTCGAAGGATGGCCACATGCGCCGGTGCGCACGCCCTCGTCCTTCGAGGCTCGGCGCGTTCGCGCCTCGCGCCTCAGGATGAGGGCTAAGAGCTGACGACCTGCTCATTTCGGCGTGCTCGCATCCGCCGTCTGCATCTGCGGATCGACCTTCTGTCCCGGAATGGCGCGCAGGACGCCGGCGACGACCACGCGGTCTTCGGATTTCAGGCCGCTTTCGATCACCGCCAAGGGTCCGACGCTCGGGCCGACCTCGACCTTGCGCTGCTCGATTGTGTTCTCGGCGTTGACGATCAGCACATAGCGTCCGGCCTGATCGGTTGCGAGCGCGACGCTCGGCACGAGCAGCGCCGGCGTCTCTTCCAGCGGCACGCGCACGCGCACGAAGAAGCCCGGCAGCATCAGGCGGCTTTCATTCGGCAGTTCGGCGCGTGCAGCCAGCGTGCCGGTCCCCTGATTCACCAGCGGCGCGATGTAGTCGAGCTTGCCTTTATGTGGAAAGCCCACATCGGTCTGCAGTCCGATGTGGGCTTTCCACATAAAGGCAAGCTCGACTACATCGAGCTGCACGATCGTTGCCAGCACCTGCGTGCCGGTGCCGCCGACCAGTTCGCCGATCGAGACCTGGCGCGCCGTGACGATGCCGTCGAACGGCGCCACGACCCTGGTGTAGTCGAGATTGATCTGCGCCTGCTTGGTATCGGCCTGCGCCTGCAACAGCTTGGCCTTGGCGTTGTCGCGGTTGGCAGTCGCGGTGTCAAAGGCGGCTTTCGACGCGGCCTGACGCTGCACGAGTTCCTGCTGGCGCTCGAAATCGGCCTGAGTCTGGACCACCGTCGCTTGCGCCGCGGCTTCGGCGGCTTGCGCCTGCTGGAGCCTGAGCTGATAGGGCTCCGGCTCGATCGTGAACAGGTGATCGCCCTTCTTCACCGCCGCGCCGTCGGTATAGCTGATCTCGGTCAGGAACCCCTGCACGCGCGCAACGAGATTGGCCGAATTGATCGCGGCGGTATTTCCGGTCGCCTCGAAATAGCGCGTGACCTTCTGCTCGACCGGCTTGGCGACCGTCACCTTGGGCGGCGGCGGCGCCACATAGGTATTGCTCTGCCCGCAGGCGCCAAGCGCCCCGAAGGCCGCAAAGGCGCCGATACGCGCCAGCCGCCGCAAATGGAGATCGAGAATCATCCGGCCCCTCCCGTCACCACCGATGGGCGGAACCTACAATCCTGCGTTCGCGCGGCGATGACAAGGCGACTTATCATCAAACGCGATCCAAAAGTTGCGCAAAACAAAACCGGCGCCCGTGAGGGCGCCGGTGAATTTTGCATCCGCCGATCCGTCGGATCAGGACGTCGCGTTGAGCACCGTCACGGCGCGGCGGTTCTGCGACCAGCACGAGATGTCGTTACACACAGCAACTGGGCGCTCTTTGCCGTAGGAGATCGTGCGCATGCGATTGCCCTGCACGCCGCGCGAAATCAGATAGTCGCGCACCGTCTGGGCGCGCCGCGCACCGAGCGCGATGTTGTATTCGCGCGTGCCGCGCTCGTCCGCGTGCCCTTCGACCGTGAAGGCATAGCGGTTATAGCGCTGGAGCCATTCGGCCTGCTTGTCGAGCGTTGCCACCGACTGCGGGGTCAACTCAGTTGAGTCGGATTCGAAGAACACGCGGTCGCCGACATTGACCACGAAGTCCTGCGCGCTGCCTGGGGCGGCGCTGCCGGCCAGACCAGCGTTCGCGCCGTTCAGCTGGTTAGGGTTGTTGGCGCATGCGGCCAGCGAGAGACCCGCGAGGATCATCGCCGCAAACTTTGCTGCACGCACGAAATTCATAGCACTGATCATTTCCCGTGCCTCCTTCATCACACTACCGGGGCATGTCCCAGGTCTACCGGGCGTTCGTTAAGCGAACGTTCCATCAACCTTGATGAGCCCTTTCGAAGTCCCCTTTACGCTTCCAACCGGCGTAAACCCTTTGGAATGGTTAATGCGTGGTAAACGCGGCGGGAAGTGGGCGGTCGAAGTTCCGTGCCCCCATCCACAGCGGAACACTCGTTACGACAGCAACGGCGACCAAGCCGGGTCGGACGCGTAGGCCGGAGTCGGGATTTTCTGCTCGTTTCGACCGGTGATGTCGACGCTGAATAGGGAAGGCCCGGCGTTCCCGCCCGGATCGCGGAAGAACATCACGACGCGCCCGTTGGGCGCGAAGGTCGGCCCTTCGTTATGGTAGCCGGAGGTAAGCAGCCGCTCGTCTTTGCCGTCCGGCCGCATGATGCCGATCGAGAACTGCCCGCCGCCCTGCTTGGTGAAGGCGATGAAGTCGCCGCGCGGCGACCACACCGGCGTTGAATAGGACCCTTCGCCAAAGCTGATGCGCTGCGCCGCCCCGCCGGTCGCACCCATGACGTAGATCTGCGGCTTGCCGCCCCGATCTGACTCAAAACAGATGCGCGCGCCGTCGGGCGAATAGGACGGCGCGGTGTCGATCGCCGCCGTGTCGGTGAGCCGCGTCGTGCGCTTCGACTGCAGGTCCATTACGAAGATATTCGAGTTCGAGCCCTGCTGCAGGCTCATGATGACCTGCTGGCCGGTCGGCGAGAAACGCGGCGAGAACGACATGCCCGGAAAGTTGCCAACGATCTCGCGCTGGCCGGTCTCGATGTTGAGCAGGAAGACGCGCGGGTCGCCCTGCCCATAGGACATGTAGGTGATTTCCTGCGTCGAGGGCGAAAAGCGCGGCGTCAGCACGAGGTCTTCGCCGCGCGTGAGATAGCGCACGTTGGCGCCATCCTGATCCATGATGGCGAGGCGCTTGATGCGGCGTTCCTTCGAGCCCGTCTCGTCGATGAAGACGATGCGGGTGTCGAAGTAGCCCTTCTCGCCTGTCAGACGCTCGTAGATGTTGTCCGAAATGATGTGCGCGATGCGGCGCCAGTTGTCGGGCGCCGTGAAGTACTGCTGCGCCGTGAGCTGGCTGCCGGCGAACACGTCCCACAGACGGAATTCGGCGCGCAGCCTGCCGTCGCCTTGGCGCGTGATGCGGCCGGTAACGAGGCCCTGCGCGTTGATCTGGCGCCAATCCGGGAAGCGCGGCTGGGTGTCGAAATTGGTGATCTTCTCGATATAGGCCGCCGGATCGATCGGCTGAAACAGTCCGGAACGGCGCAGATTGTTGGTGATGACTTGCGTCATGCCGCGCGCAACTTCGCCATCACTCGGCGTACCCGCGATGAAGTCCGGGATCGCCATCGGGATCGGCGCGACGTTGCCCTGTGTAATAGGGGGGATAACAGTCTGCGCTAGCGCGGGCGACGTGATCAGTGCACTGGCCGACGTCGCCGCGCCGAGCGCAAGCAAACGCCGGCGCGTGAACCCGAGCGAGGACCCAAACGAGCCGTTTGTCGTCATAATATTCTGCGTTCCCAAACTCTAAGCGATATCCGCGCTAGCCGCGGAACATATCGCGTGGATCGAAATCGACGATGACATCTTTCCAGGCCTCGTATTTGAGCGGCGGCATGAAGCTGTAGGGCGCGCAGCGCCGCACCCCGCGCAACGCGCTCTCAGCCGCGGTCTGGAACGCCGGATGGCTGCCGTGGTTCATCACTGTCGGATCGGTCGCCAGCGATCCATCCTTGTTGAACTGGATGCGGACCGTGACGACGAGATCGCGCGCTTCGGCGACGCCGACCGGAACCGACCAGCAATCGCGCAGCCGCGCCCGCAGCGCATCCATTTCGTTCTGCGACAAGGTCGCGGCATTCGCGGTCGCCAGACCGAGCGAGGGCTTGTTGCTTAGCGTCGCGCCGGTCACCGACTGGCGCTGCGCCTCGCGCTTGTCGAGCAGCGCGGCGATCTGGCTGGCGTTGAACTTCGGCTGTGCCTTCGGCGGCTCGGGTTTCTTTTCGGGCTTCGGCGTTTCGACCTTCTTTTCCGGCTTCGGATCGGGCTTCTTCTGCTCTTTCTTGATTGCCTCGGCGATCGGATCGATCTTCGGCTCAGGCTCCTTTGCGTAAGCCTGTTTCGGCTCGGGCGGCTTGGGGGCAGGCTGCGGCGTCGGCGGCTTCGGCTCGGCCTTCTTCACCGGTTCGGGTGTCGGCGGCTCGGGCTTGTCCGCGGTCGCGGCGATCTCGGGCTTGTTGTCGACCACCTTCGGCGCCGGATTGTCGGCCGGCGGCTTGGGCTCGGCGACCTTCTCGACGAGTTGCTTCGGTGCCTCGGCCTTCGGGGCGTTCTTGGTGCCTTTGGTGATCTGCGAGAAGTCCGAGGCCGAGATGATGTCGACCGGCAACGACTCAGTCGGCGGCTTGTCGAGCGGTTTTGCCGAAATCGAGACAAGCCCCCACCCCAGCACGCCAGCGTGCAGAACAGCCGATATGGTCCATCCGGCCTTCATCGATCAGGAGCCCTGCTCGACCTCCGTTACCAGCGCGACCCGGCGGAACCCGGCCGCCGAGAGCCGTCCCATCACGCGCATCACTGTACCGTAATCCACCTTCTTGTCGCCACGCACATAGATGCGCTCGTCATTGCCGCCGCGCGCCTGGGTAATCGCCTGAAGCTTCGGCACAAGCTCATCGACCTTGATCTCGGTATTCTGCAAGAAGACCTCGCCCTTGGTGTTCACCGACACCGTGAGCGGTTCCTTGTCGTTGTCGAGGGATTTTGCCTGAGTCTGCGGCAGGTCGAGCGGCACGCCGACCGTCAGCAAGGGTGCCGAGACCATGAAGATGATCAGCAGCACCAGCATGACGTCGACCATCGGGGTGACGTTGATTTCGGCCATCACGGGCTTGCGGCGATGCCGCCGCCGGCCGAACGTTACCCCTGCGCTTGCTCCGCCTGCTCCCACCGTCTAGCCCCTCAAGCGCTTTCGTCGATCTGCCGCGACAGGATCGCGGAGAACTCGTCGGCAAAGCCTTCCAGCCGTTGTGCCTGTTTATTCACCTGGGAGGTGAACTTGTTATAGAAAATCGTCGCCGGGATGGCGGCAACGAGGCCGATCGCGGTCGCGAACAAGGCCTCGGCGATAGAAAATCGTCGCCGGGATGGCGGCAACGAGGCCGATCGCGGTCGCGAACAAGGCCTCGGCGATACCCGGCGCCACAACCGCTAAGGAAGTGTTCTTCGAGGCCGCGATCGACTGGAAGCTTGTCATGATGCCCCAGACCGTCCCGAACAGCCCGATGAACGGGCCCGCCGAACCGACCGTCGCAAGCACCAAAAGGCCGCGCTCCAGCCGCTCGATCTCGCGCGCGATGGTCACATCCATCACCTTCTCGATGCGCATCTGCAATCCGCCGATGGCCCGTGTCGTGCCTTCGAACGAGCGTTTCCATTCGCGCATCGCGGCAACGAACAGCGCCCCCATCGAATGCGCGGGCCGCGCCGATTGCGTGCGGTAAAGCTCTTCCAGCGACTGGCCCGACCAGAACGTCTGCTCGAAGGCGTCCATCGCGCGCTTGGTGCGGATGAACAGGAGCGTCTTGTCGACCACGATTGCCCACACCCAGATCGATGCGACGAGCAGGCCGATCATCACGCCTTTCACGACGATATGCGCGGACCAGAACAATCCCCAGATCGACAGGTCGGCCGAGACGAGCGGGGCCACCGGCGCCAGATCGGTCGGGTTCATAAGAAATCCTTTCGCTTCAAGTCCAACGCTTCACATGCGCGGACCGGGCAGCGGCTCGCCGGACAGACGCGGCGGATGAGCGCGCGACTTGGCGATGGCGCGCCGCATCCAAAAGCGTGTGAAATCCGCGCCGTCCACCACCGGCAAGTCACGGATTCCGCGTGAAATCTGTCCAAACTAGGGCGCCTGACCGGTCTAACCCGCTCTAACAGGCCCGATTATGGTTAAAGCTTTGTTACGATTGGGAAGCCAAAGGCAATAGGCCGCGGCCCGGCATCGGTGGAGAGCCGCAACGGGGTTCACCGAAAAAAGGGTCGGGCCGCCCACCTCGCACGGAAGTGGACGGCCCGGAGAACGCAACCGCAGTGACAAGCTACGGGGGAGTTAGCTTTGCGGCTGCGGAGCGGGAGGCACAGGCGGCTGCGGACGATTGCGCCGCTCGGCCATGAACTGGTCGAACTCGGACTTGTCCTTGGCAAAGCGCAAGCGATCGAGGAAATCGCGGAACTCGCGCTGCTCTTCCTCAAGGCGCCGTAGCGTTTCGGCGCGATACTCATCGAAGGCATGGTTGCCGCTCGAACGCGGCGCGCTCCAAGGGCCGGCACCAAAACCCTGCATCCGCTCGCGCATGCGGCCCATCTTCTCTTCCATGCGCTCCATCTTCCGCTGCCAGCGGTCGCTGCCGTAGCAACCCATGTTTCTGCTCCAGATCGTGAAGGCGAGGATCGCG
>WNGK01012141.1_pt1 | contig 10741 bp, 8 predicted proteins | sample 5400601 | NCBI WGS metagenome assembly WNGK01 (sample SAMN13153376, study PRJNA577476) | soil metagenome | isolation source: 60 cm soil or saprolite under Garry oak tree replicate 1 | place: USA:California | collected 2016-06-15
TCAAACAGGATGCAGCCGAACGAGAAGATGTCCGAGCGTTGATCGATTTCTGTGGTCTTGCCCTGAGCTTGCTCTGGGGACATGTAGCCGACAGTCCCCATGACTGCGCCCGGAGTTGAATGCTGCGGCATCACAGCGGTGGCAACTTCACTCGAATCACCACCCGACATTGGCGGCCGTTCGATCAGTTTGGCGAGCCCGAAGTCCAGAATCTTCGCATGACCATCGCGGGTGATCATGAGGTTGTCGGGTTTCAGATCGCGGTGAACGATGCCGGCGGCGTGCGCTTTGGCTAATCCTTCTGCCGCGTGCTGTAGAAATCGCAGTAGCTTTCGCAACTCCGTATGTTCACGATGAATCTTCTCGCGCAGCGTCTGGCCGTCGATGAACTCCATCGCGATGAAATTCACACCCTTCCCCTCGCCGATCTCATAAATGTGCGCGATGTTCGGGTGGTTAAGCGCGCCAGCCGCTTGTGCTTCCTGTTCGAACCGCCGCATGCGATCTTTGTTCGCAGCCAATTCGGTCGGCAGGATCTTCAGAGCGACTTTGCGATGCAGCCGCGTGTCTTCCGCCAGATACACCTCACCCATTCCGCCTTCACCAAGCTTTGAGCGGATTTCGTACCGGCCAAGTTTTGTGCCGGTTTCAGCGGCCACTATTTAAGACAACTCGGGAACATGGCCGCCAATTCTACCGGTCTTCGGTTCAGTACGCGAGTTTTGTAATCATCAAAACTTGGATTGCTGGCGAATTTGTAGGAAGTAGACATTGTGAGTGCACGGACGCCACGATGCCAACAAATGAAAGAACGTGCATTGCTGAGACTTAGTATACAGAGGATAACGAGTCTTCACAGATCTTCCAAAAGATCCAGCAATGACTGAGGATCGATCGGCTTGGTCATGTGCGCGGTAAATCCAGCGCTGAATGCCTCTCCGCGATCATCAAATTCTGAGTAGCCAGTGACGGCGACCATTGGCACCGCCTCGTACCCAGGAAGTGCACGCAGAGCTCTCGCTAATTCATAACCATTCATGCCCGGCATCCCAATGTCGGAAACGATGACGTCGAACCGGTGGTGACGGGCAGCACTGATGGCGGCTGGCGCCGAGTTGGCGGTGACGACGTCAAAACCTGCCTGCGCTAGAAGCACCCTAAACATGTCCAACACATCGAGCACATCATCAACTACCAGCGCTCGCAGTTTCTTTCTCGATCTAGTTATTGAAGATGCCGGCAGCGAATAATCGTTAGCTGTCGAATTCTCGTCGGAAGAAGAAAAGTGTGGAAAGTTGTTAGGAACGACGAACACATACGTCCCATCGAGCCAAGGCTGAACCCTCATTATGAAACCGCTCCTGCCCAAGAATCATGGAGGGAAACTGATTACGACTCTAACCTGAAACGGGGTATGCATGTCAGAGTATCACTCCTCTTCGCACAGTTAAAGCTTTAGCTTGGCCGCGACAGTGTTGGTTAGGAAGAAAGAAAATAAGGATTCCGACTGTCTATGATTGTGAGGCTACCGGGCACGAACATGTCTCCGGGCATCAGACCAACAATTTGGTTCGCCGGCACGCGGCTGTCTGAGCAACCAATCCAGAGATAGCGCGGCGACTGCTGTTCAGACAGACGGCGAAAGAAATCCGCGTCCTGTTGCGTCATCTTCGCAGCCCAGGCACGATTGTTTTCAAAGAGATGATCAAGTGCTCGCATGAGTTCGTTCTAATTTGTCGGATAGGTTTACGGCTCTACACAAAAGGCCTCGTCCGCCTAAGTCAACCTCCTCACGATTATTCCTTCACAGATCAGTCTATCAAGTCCGCTATTAAGTTAAAGGAAAAGCGGAAACCCCGCTTGGGTAAGGACTCGGTCCGTGCGCTCACGCGCCCGTTACTACAATGTGCGAACATGACTTCCGAATAAGAGCAACAATCGGCAAACCACTGTCGAAACTTACGGCGCCGCGTATAATCGAAATGAATCTTTGCAGCGAAAAACCTATCGCTCGTAACTTCCTTAACTACAATTACAAGGGTAATGGCTCCGCAGGGTAGGTTGAATCAAATGACGTGGAGCAACGGAGGAAACTCCGTAGCCAGAATTCATCTCGCTGAGTGACTAGCCGTAACTTATTGAAAAGATTGGTGCCGAGGGTGGGAGTCGAACCCACACGACCTTACGGTCAACGGATTTTAAGAACGTTGGAGGCGGCATCACCAAGTCTTACGAAACGATACGAGCCAGTATTTATTCGCCTAGCGGTCGTCAAAGTATCGCTTCGTCTGGTTTCGTATCAACACGTACCGCCACCATCTTAGCCCCATCTTCTGTCCGTTTTCGAAGTGTGTTCGCATATGTCCCGGTTAACGAGACTCTTATCAGGGCACTTGCTTCTAGAATGTCAGCTTTCTGGTAGAAGACCTGCAACTGGTCTTTCCGCCAGCTAATATCGGTCACTGGTTGACGCTGGCGGACCTTACGAAGACAAAAATGACGAGATTGCTCTGGTTTGAGCCTTAACCGTGTGACCGATTGCTAGTCGCGTTCTGTGAGCCAGTAAGCCAAAGATGTCGACGCTCGCATCACTTCAAGCGAGCGTCGACCAAGATTCACTGATCGTTGCCGCTGTTTTCGCCATCACCGCTAATTTGACCTTGCGGATGCTGGTGGTTGATCTGGCCGGTGCGCTTTCCCTTGGCGGATTGCGCAACGTTCGCCATAACAAAGCCTCCAATCTGAATGCCCTGTAGTTGGGCGTCGCGGCAGGCCGCGCGGAAGTGAATGCCGCCGTAGATGCGCGCGTTGAAAGCCTCCTCGGCCGCCTGGGTGAAGCTGTTGTAAGACCGAATCACACCGGGCAGAACTTCGGACGTGAGCGTGAATGCGGCGTTGTTCCCAAAGTATGCGACCAATACTGTCGCCGCCGCGTTGCTGACCGAGGCGTGGCCGGACGGATACTCAGGGAAATTCGGCGTCACGATCAGCGGTGTCCACGACGGATCTTCAATGGTGTTGGGATTGTCGTCCGTGCTGGCCAGACGGATCGCGTTAATCGGCCGCCAGAAAACGTACGCGTACTTGGCGTCCCAGCACGCAATCTGAGCGTCGGCCATGCCAACGTTGAGCAGGGCGAGTAATCGCGCATTCTCTGACAGCGTCAGATGGCGTTGATCAGAGATAGCCGTCGCGGCACGGTTCCAATATGCCGGAGCGTTGCCTGTCCAAAAGACTGCAATCTGCGTCTGATCGGCAGTGCGCGTCGCGCTGCTATTGCTGCCAATCTCTTTGACCTCGTTAACGTCCACCGCGTATTGATCGCTTGTCAAAGCTGGTGGTCCCAAAGGTCTGAATTGATCTGGAGAACTCATCGCCCACGGAGTCATGTGCGCCCACTGTGGCAGTGCCCCCGGCAAAAACCTGGGCGGCGTGGGTCGCCATTGTCCGACATCAGTTCCGCCAAAAAATGGTGGCGGCGCCGGCGTGAAACCGTCGGTGCTGCGCCAAGCCAGAATGTCATCGGCGACTTGTTGCCCCCACTCGATGCCGCGAGCAATCGATTGACTGTTCTCGACAGCTTCTTCGGAAGCGATCGAATTCAGCGAAGCATCACGCTGCGCGTCGAGTGTGGATTTCTGCGACGGAAACAATTTAACTAAGGTGGCGTAAGCCGCCTGAATAGCAGCGGCGCGGCGCGATGCCCCCGGCGGCGCGTCAAAGTCCACGTGAATCGGCGTGTAGCGACGCTCGATTCCATTGACCGCGTCAAACATCGCGACGTGCATGATGGCTAACACTCGCGTCGACACGACGGGTGAAGTTTTGGCGGTCAAGAGCGCTTGCTGCGCGTTTTGGTTCCACTCAGTGACCACGTCTGCTCTTGCGAAACTGCTCATGGCAATGACGAGAGCCACAACGGCGAGACACAATTCGAGTTTTCTCTTCATATCTATCCTGTTCATCATGAACCTCCGGTTGTAAGCGAATGTTTTTCTACGAGGGGACGTTCATAGACCGTAGACTGCGGGCAGAGACCTTGCTTGGCCCACGACGCCCCACTAAAATGTCTGTGGCGAGAGCGACAACGGTTTGTTTATTAACTCTTTTGCCGCCTCTATCCCCTAAGGCGTGAACGAAGCGGAAAAACGCTAACGGCAGCAGAAATTTTTTACGCCCTACCCGACGGTCTACCAGGACGCAGGCAGAAGTAGTCGCTTCTGCGCCAACCGCTCGCTGGATCGGCATGCAGAAAGATTCCCCACAGGAAATCACGCAGCTTCTGGTGGCGTGGAGTGACGGCGACGAGTCGGCACTGGCAAGATTGACGCCGCTTGTCTATGACGAGCTGCACCGCCTCTCCCATCACTACATGAGCGGCGAGCGTGCCGGTCACACTTTGCAAACAACCGCATTGGTCAATGAGGCTTACGTCCGGCTGATTGACTGGAAGAATGTGCGCTGGCAGAACCGCGCGCACTTTTTCGGCGTCTCGGCCCAGTTGATGCGGCGGATTTTGGTAGATTTCGCGCGGTCGCATGGCTATGAGAAACGCGGCGGCGGAACGCGGCCAGTCACATTAGATGACGCAGCCTTTGTCGTCGATTCTAAAGGCACGGACATGGTCGCGCTCGATGACGCGCTCAATGCGCTCGCCGAACTCGATGCGCGCCAAAGTCGCGTCGTGGAGTTGCGGTTTTTCGGAGGATTGACGAACGAAGAGGCCGCCGAAGTATTGAAAGTTTCGGAAGCAACGGTCAGGCGCGACTGGAGTCTTGCCCGCGCCTGGCTCCATCGTGAACTGGCAGCGGCAGGGAGCTAAGAGCAAAGCACAAAGAATTAAGATAGTACTCGTTCGCTCTTGGCCCTTTGCTCTTAGCCCTTTGCGCTTTGCCCGATTATGACGCCCGAACGCTACCAACAGATTGGTGACTTGTACCACGCCGCATTGGAGATCGATGCGGCCGAACGCGCGGCCTTTCTCGAACGCGAATGCGCTGCCGACGAAGATCTGCGTCGCGAGGTGGAGTCGCTCATCGCATCGCACGAACAATCAGCGGACTTCATTGCGATTCCTGCCATCTCCGTTGCCGCTGAACTTCTCGCTGCGCGCGAAGCCGAGGGGCCGAAGGGACAAGTCGTCGGTCGGTATCGCGTGCTTTCGCTAATTGGCTCTGGTGGCATGGGACGCGTTTACCTGGCCGAAGACACTGGGCTCGGTCGTCGGGTTGCGTTGAAGTTGCTGCCCGAACACTTCACGCATGATAAGAATCAAGTACAACGCTTTCGTCAGGAGGCGTTGGCCGCGTCGGCACTCAACCACCCGAACATTCTCACTGTTTATGAGATCGGAGAGTGGCATGGCCGCGATTTTATCGCGACGGAGTTTGTTGAAGGTGTCACTCTGCGCACACGCATGCGTCGCAAGCTGTCGCTCTCCGCTGCCATTGACATCGCCCAACAGGTAGCAGCAGCGCTCTCGGCGGCCCACGCCGCCGGGATCGTCCATCGCGACATAAAGCCCGAGAATCTCATGATTAGACCTGACGGGCTGGTGAAGATTCTCGACTTTGGCATAGCCAAGTATGCCGAGCCAAAACGAATGCGGGATTCGAAGGAATCCTGGATCAAAACCGCGACGGGCGTCGTCGTCGGCACGACGGCATACATGTCACCAGAGCAGGCCCGAGCGCAAGAAGTGGACGCGCGCACCGACATTTGGTCTCTGGGCGTCATTCTTTACGAGATGATCGCTCGCCGTCTGCCCTTTCCCGGCAAAACTCCGATGGATCGTGTAGCAGCCATCCTCGAGCGCGAACCGGAGCCGCTCAGTAACCATCGAGTTCGTCTGCCCGACAAGCTTCAACAGATAATTAACCGTGCGCTTGCCAAGGATAAAGACGCTCGTTACGCGCGCGCCTCCGACATGAGCGAAGACTTACGCGCTCTGCGCGCGACCATTGGAGACGAACGCCCGTTTCGCTTCGCTCTTCCTGCGCCGTCACGCACATTCTTCTCCCGTCTCAACCGCAAGGGGATTGCAGTTGCCGCGCTGCTGATTTTCATCACTGCCGTCGGCGCGGCTCTGCTTTTCCGCTCACGTTCCAATGGAAGAACCGACCCGCTGGCATCGGGGGCGGCGATTGATTCGCTGGCCGTGTTGCCGCTCGCCAACGTCAGCAATGATCCGAACACTGAATATCTCTCTGACGGAATTACGGAAAGCATTATCGGTAATCTTTCGCAACTCCCGCGCTTGCGGGTGATGGCGCGCGCAACCGTGTTCCGGTTCAAGGGCAAAGAAGTTGATCCTAAGGCGGCCGGTCGGGAACTTGGCGTGCAAGCCGTGCTGGTCGGCAGGCTGTTGCAGCAGGGCGAGCGGCTGATTGTCAAAGCTGAGTTGGTCAATGTGTCCGACGGCCGCCAATTATGGGCAGGCGAATATGACCAGAAGCTCGTTGACGCTGTGACGATTCAGCAAGGCATCGCGCATGAGATTTCTGAGAAGCTACGACTTAGGCTCACAAGTGACGAGGAGAAGCGGCTCCTCGGGCGCAATACAACTAACGCTGAGGCCTATCAGTTTTATCTGAAGGGCCGCTACTTTTGGAACAAAAGGACCGAAGACGGATTCAACCGAGGCATCGCGGAATTCAAACAGGCCGTCGAAAAGGATCCAAACTTCGCGCTGGCCTATACCGGTTTGGCCGATTCCTACATCGGACTGACGTTTTACGATTTCGCCGCTCCTAACGAATCGATGCCATTGGCGAAAGACGCGCTCGTTCACGCGCTGTCGATCAATAACAGGCTGACCGAAGCGCACACGTCGCTGGCGCACATCCTGGTAAATTACGATTGGAAGTGGGCCGACGCCGAAAGAGAATTCAAGCTCAGCCTGGATCTTGATCCGAATTATGCGACGGCTCACGAATGGTATGCCATCCATTACTTGAAGGCGATCGGCAGATCGGGGGAAGCGCTGAAGGAAATGAAGCGAGCGTTGGATCTTGAGCCGACGTCGCTCGTCATGAATTCATTCTGGGGAGAGACTCTCTACTTCGCAGGTCGATATGATGAAGCAATAGAACAATGTCGGAAAACCATCGAAATGGATCCGAACTTCGCCGTCGCGCATTGGCATCTTGGATTGGCATACCAACAAAAGAGGATGTTCGATGACGCCATCTTGGAATTTCAAAAGGCAATAACTCTGTCAGGCGGGTGTCCGTTGATGAAGGCGGCCCTCGGCCACGCCTACGCGAAGGCTAACAGGAAAGATGAAGCAACTAAAATACTTGAGGAGTTGAAGGAGCTTTCAAGACACCGCTATGTATCGTCATATGAAGTCGCCGCCATCTATGTCGCACTCAGCCAAAATGAGCGGGCCTTGCAACTGCTGGAGCGAGCATACAAGGAACATTCGTTTCACCTGGTTTTCCTCAACGTGTGGCCGGAGTTCGGTCCTCTCCATGCCGATCCAAGATTTCACGATTTAATATATCGGCTGGAAGTGCCGCAGTAAGTGAAAGCAATGAAACACCGGGCTTTTCGCCCTAATTCGAGGGGGACGCAAACGGTCGGGCTAACTGTTTCGAAGATAGTGTGCACCAAGAAAACCGTGATGGCGCCAATCGTCAATATAAATTTCACCAGGATCCAATAGTGTCTGAACAAGCCCCACGCAGTGCCAAGTGTTAGGAGAACCCCGTCAGGAGCGCAGCGAAACTGAACGGGATGATGACGTACAAGCCGATCAATCCATCGCGAAATAAGCGGCACGAACCATCTGAGAATCCTGACTTGTCATACCGACGATGGCGAGAGCCAGAAAGCCGGCGCCCGCACCGAACCAGCCGACCGAACGTGATACGCACGGTGACCACAAACTTGCGGGCGTTGCGTGTCATCGCCTGTGATCTGCGTTATGTTGCCCTGACTCCGCAATAACTGCGGTTACTCTCTTAGGTTTCTTTTTGACAGTGTCTTAGACCCGAACAGGATGATTTTACTTCTGGCATCAAGCACTGCACAAGATGATGATGCAGTTTGATGCGCGTGATGGACCGGCGGAATGACACCTCTGGAATCTCAAACTGTTACTTCTCTCTTGTATATGAATGATGCGATGAGACTGATCAGCGATGGGGCTACGCGCGACGACGTCAGGAAGTGATTTTTCTCAGCAATTTGAACAAAAACGAGATGCGCAACGGAGTTAACTCCGTTGCGCAAAATTTGGATTCAAATAATGATTGTTTGTAAGTCATTGAAATGATTGGTGCCGAGGGCGGGAGTCGAACCCGCACGTCCTTTCGGACAACGGATTTTAAGCCTGTTGCGCGGGTATTCAGAATATTCTACTGCGCGTTACCAAGTAGTATTTACCGACGTTTCAGCCGTCAAAGCAAACTACGTCCGGCTTGGTATCAGCACGTAACCCCCCTCATCTTCCCCTCATCTTTCTAAGGTCAATCGTGCACGAGGCAGGGCTAGCGAAGATCTGGAAAAAGTGTGTTAATTCGAAAGTGGACTTCCTTGGAGTCGTTAATCGCCGATGCAGATGTTATAGTCTCGGAAGACCGAATCGAGAAACAAGGTTGATGTTGCGCGCGATTCGACAGAGTAAATTGGCCTCCGCGGTGCTGAGCGCGTTAATTGTCCTCGGCATGTGGAGCAATGCGATGGCGGCTGCCTTTTGTCCACATATGATGGGCAAGTCCGATTGCTTGATGCAGCCGTTGCGTGATCATTCTCATCATCGTGTTGGCGATTCAAGCCCATCGATGAGTCACGCTCACATGGCTGATATGGACATGCATGACATGGACATGGCCGACACGCAGATGGATGATGCGACCGCTTCTCAGCCAAAGTTAGATGCCGAGTTCCTGAGCTACCACGCACCTGAAGGCGCGCCCAACAAAGACTTGACCGATGAAGCGATCACGCAGCCGAATGAACCATGTTCCCACTGCATGATGCATTCGCGATCCGGGGCGAATGCGCCTTTGCGAGTTGTCCTCAACCTCAGCAACAATGCGGAGCATGTCATTGCGGCTGATTCGGCTATGGGAATTGTGCAGTCTCTTCCCTCCGCTCTTACGTTTTTAGATTTACACGATCACAGTCCACCGGGCTCCAGCGCCCCCCTGTATATCCTCGTTAGCGCCTTCCGCATTTAGATCCCCGTTTCTGATTACAGCGAATAACTGTGCGGGCATACGTCTGCGCAATGATCGGCTTGGGCTTTTGGTCCGGGCCGTGGCCTAACCTGTTATCGATCCTGAGGGGGAAGCATGCAGTTTAAGAATAGTCTTCATACGCGGTCGCGATCGTTTTTTATCGCTAGCGTAATACTCATTTTGTCTTTGGTTGCATGGGCGCAACCTATCCAGGACATGCAAAACATGCCGGGAATGAAGATGGGTAATAAGGGAACCCAAAAGAAAAAGACCACGACAAGGAGGAAACCAAGCGCCAAGAAACACAACATGGCCAACATGCCAGGCATGAACATGCCGGGAATGAACATGTCAGGAATGCACAAGCACACTCGGCGAAAGAAGCAATATGAAATCGAGTACTACACCGCCAAAGCCGTAACGCGAGAGTGGCGGGATGGAAGGGAAGCCGACTACGTGTGGGGAGGCTGAAGATGATGTATTGGTCAGTTAAGAAATGGCGGTACAAACGAAGGGTTGTCGCCTGGACAATCTTCTTCACGGTGCTCCTGGGACATTCATCGGCCTTTGGGCATGCGCGACTCGTTCGATCAGAGCCAGCTGCCAACGCCACGTTAAAGCAGGCTCCGAAGATAGTGGAGCTTTGGTTCAGCGAAGATCTAGAGCCCACAGCAAGCACGATAGCCGTCACCGATCAAAGCGGCAAACGTGTTGATAAGAACAACGCCACCGTTGCGGAAGGAAACAAAAAGTTACAGATCGACCTGGAGGATCTGGGATCAGGGACCTACACCGTGGAGTGGAAGGCGCTTGCCACAGACCAGCATACAATGAAGGGAAACTTTACTTTCAAGGTTGCATTGGCTGAAAAAGCGTCGAGCACGCCGAGTGCTGCTCAAACCCCAAACCAAACCAATAATCAGCCTGCTCAAACATCGCCAGCTTCGCCGCAAGCTGCAGAATCTACTGAAGAGTCCGGCAGCACCTGGATGATGAGCTTCGTACGCTGGCTTCAGTACCTGGCAATGATGTCGCTCGTGGGTGGCTTTGCGCTCCGCCTGCTCGTACTTGGGCCAGCACTTCGCGCGGATGGAGGGTCAGTAAGCGTCGCCGGGAAAAGCGAGGCGTTGGCGTTGAGCCAGCGCCGTATCTTGTTTCTCTCGTGGGCGAGTATCATCTTGCTGCTAATCACTACATTCATCGCCCTGGTGCAACAGGCCGCAGCAGTCTTCGACAAGACGATAGGAGAATCCCTGTCGCCGTCCGTTTTAGGCGAAGTGCTTACCAAGACTGGTTACGGCGGAGCGTGGTTTCTGCAAGTGGCAGCGGCATTCGCTCTGGCGATTGTCCTTCTTCTACTAAGCCTTGGTCTGAAGCGCCCTCCCGCCAAAGAACATACAGCGCTTTGGTGGGCCGCCCTATTAATAGGAGTCGTGTTGCTGATCGCGCCGAGTTGGACTGGACATGCGGCTGCCGCCATCAAAGATTTTCGCTTAGCCGTCATTACTGATTGGCTCCATCTTGTAGCTGGTGCGTTTTGGGTGGGCGGTCTTTTT
>WNGK01008363.1_pt1 | contig 10740 bp, 13 predicted proteins | sample 5400601 | NCBI WGS metagenome assembly WNGK01 (sample SAMN13153376, study PRJNA577476) | soil metagenome | isolation source: 60 cm soil or saprolite under Garry oak tree replicate 1 | place: USA:California | collected 2016-06-15
GCTGGAAAGCCGCCCTCAACGCCTTGTCCGTCCGCTTCGGCGAGCGGCTCCCGCTCTGACCAAGATCAATAACTACCTACAGTAAGACAACAGAAGGGTCACAACTGTCCCTCCTTACACACACCACTTGACAAGCTCCACGGGATGAGGACCTGCTCGACGTAGCCGGTGTCGATCTCGGTCCGGCGCAGCTGCACCGGCCGCAGGCAGGCGCCGTGCTCGGCGGCCAGCTCCTTGACCACCTGGCGGGCCAGCGGCATCGCCATCCGCTCGGCCCGCGTCGTCCGCGCCGCCGCGGTCACCATTCGCCATCCGGAAGGTCGGCGGTGTCGAACGGACCGGCGTAGCCGCACAGGCGGCATTCGGCCCGCAGCACCGGGCTGCCGGTGTCGACCAGGACCAGCCCGGTGCCGCAGACCGGGCAGGGTTCGTCAGTGCGCCACGCGGTTTCCCTCATAGGCCACCACCAGGCAGGTAGCCGACCGCGTCAGCCATGGCACAGATGTCCGCATCGGACACGTACGCGGCGCGGACCCGTACCGGGTCGGGCGAGGCCTCCAGCCGCACGTAGCCCACCCCGGCCCCGGTGTAGGGCAGCGGTGAGATCTGGTCGGCCAGGGCGCCGCGGTCGCGGGCGCCGTCGCCGAGCACCATGTCCACCTGGTCCGACTCATCGAGCCGCAGCGCGATGCGGGTGGAGAACAGGTTCCGCAGGCTGATCACGTCCTTGCGCGGGTCCTGCAGCGCGCCGACCACGCACACCCCCACCGACCGGCCCTGGCTGGTCAGCGTCGCGATGGCAGCCTCGGCCCGCTTACGCAGGTCCCTCTCGGGCTGGTAAGCGGTCAGGAACGCCAGCTCGTCCACCAGCACGACCAGGAACGGGTACGCGGTCGAGGGGGTGAAGGTGCGGGTCCGGCCGCCGAACTGCCCGGCCCGGTCATGCATCTCAGCGACCGCGGCCTCCAGCAGCTCCACCATCGCGGTTGCGTGGCAGGCGTACCGGTGGAACAGGGCCCGGCCGAACGACAGCTCCATCCGCTTGGGATCCAGCGCCCACACCTGCACCCACCCCGCCGCGATGGCGGGCAGCAAAGCGCGGATCAGCGACCAGATCACCGAGCCCTTCCCCGACCCGGTAGCCCCGGCGATCAGCACATGCGTGGCGGCCAGCCGCAGCCGCCACGGCGACCCGTCCTCACGTCGACCTACGGGCAGCCCGGCCAGGTCCACCTCCCCGCTGACCGGCAGGGCACCGATCGGGTCGGCGAGGGTGTCGGCGCGGACCAGCTCCAGGACCACGACGCCGGGGGCGGCGCTGCGGATGCGGCACAGCCGGGCGCCGAACGCGTGCGCCAGGTTCTCCGCCCGGGCCTCGAAGTCGGCCGGCGCCTGCCCGGTCACCAGCCCGGCCCGCACCAGGTCCACGGCTCCGGCGCGGTGTACCCGATCCAGGACGGGGAGCATCGGCTGGCCGCGGTAGTCCGGCGCGAGCCCGGCCAGCGTCATGACGGCCTTCCATCGCCGCCGGTAGAACCACCACCGCAGCCAGTCCCGCACCGGCACCGCCACGAACCGCGCGAACCACACCGGATGAATCACCCGCAGCCCAGCCAGGCCCGTGACGGCCACCGCGGCCAGGCCCGCGAGCCCAAGCCAACTCAGGCCCAGCCAGGTCACCACCAGCAGCGCGGCCACCGCGTCGACCCCGGGATGGGTGAGCCCGAACCAGATCACCCGCCAGATCAGGCGCACAAGCTGGACGATCATGATCACCGGTTCGGGGGTGCGGTACACCGGGGACCGCCAGACCGGGGGCGCGAACGGGTCGCGGTTGTCGACCTGGGCGAGCTGCTCGCCCGTGACCCAGCTACGGCCGCGCGGCATTAGACTCGCCTCCTCTCCGTTTGCGCCAGCAGGGGGAGACACCCGGGGCGGCAGGAATGCCCGTTCCTGCCGCCCGACCATCGATCACCATCAGGCGGCCTCACCGCTCCCGGCGCCGATCTCGCCCGTCCCGCTGTCCTGGGTTTGCTGGGCGTGGAGCCGCTCGACCTCGGCGGCGAATTGCGCCGTCCGGCTGGCCAGCTCCCGCGCGAACGCCAGCGCTGAGTCGTCGATCTTGCGGTCGGCGATGCTGACCGTGACCGTAGTCGACCCGGCCGCGACATCCAGGATCGGGCTGTGGTCGTCGTAGGTGTTCAGGAACGTCCACCAGTCCGCGCCCACGTGCAGCCCGATGCGTCCGAACGATCCGCCGCCGCTCCTCACGCCGCCACCTCCCTGGTGTCCTGGCCGGGTCGGCCGCGGCCGGGTGCCCGGATGCCTGTTGCCTTGAGCGAGTAGGCCAGCCGTCCGGCCTGGTTGACGTACGGCGTCACCGTGAGCCCGGTGAACTCCACCGGGGTGAACGGCGACCCGGACGGACCGGCCGGGATCACCGGCTGGACCTGCGCGGCGACCTTGACCTTGACCGCCCGTACCCGCGCTTGGGGGTCGGCGTCGATGACCTCGATCACCCACAGCGGCTGACCGGTGGTCTTGTCAGACGACTGGACGAATTTCTCCCCGGTGGAGGCGTCGAAGTTCCGCACCGGGTCGAACCCGCCTGCCGCGTACGCGCCGGACGGGAACACCGCGCCGAACTCGACCGGGATGGGACCTTGAAGAGACATTGGCAGCTCCAGATAGATACCGGCTTGCTTGGCCAGTTGACTAAGCAAGTTCTTTCAAGGTACGACGATACCACTTGCTTAGTCAAGTGGTCAGGGTGAGAGTTTCGGGGCCGGTCTCAGCCGACCTGGTAGGCGTCCTCGAGCTCGTGCCGGTCACCCGGCATAACGACCTCCAGGACCAGCACCGGCCCGCCCGAGGCATCGCGGGCGGCCACGTACATCGCCAGCATTGCCGCCGACTTCCCGACGCCCAGCAGCTTGGCTTCCTGGCTGGTCGGATGGCGGGCGGTGACCTGCTCCAGGACGTGATCCACGCGGACGCCCTTGCGGCGGGACAGATGCCCGCGAACCCCGCCATGCAGCGGCTCGGCCTCGCCCAGGTCGGTGCCCTCTGCCAGCGCCGCGGGCACCCACCAGGTGACCAGCTCCGAGGCGTCGCCGTCCTGACGGATCAGCAGCCGCCGCGCCAGCACCTCGCCTTTCCCCGCGCCTGCCAGTAGCGCGGCCACGCGGGCCGGGGGAGCGGCAATGCCCGCCTCGATCAGGTCTCCTGGCTCCCCGGACTCATCCCGGTTCAGCGCCTGCTCACCGGTCCGCGGCGACTCCAGGCCCGCCAGCGCCGGGCGGCCCCGGACGAAACTGCCCTTGCCCTGCTGGGTCTCGATCCACCCGTCCTGCCGCAGCACCCGCAGCGCCCGCACCACGGTCGGCCGGGCAATCTGGAACTCATCGCTCAGCTGATGCTCGCTCGGCAGCAGCGACCCCGGCGGGTACTCGCCGGACTCGATCCGCCGCCGCAGCTCGTCAATGACCTGGGCATACTTAGGCGGAGTGTACTCATACGGCATGGCGTGCGCCTTACTCAAGTTGCCTGACTACCCAAGCACACTACTGCCTAAGTACCGGGGATGTCACCCCTTCCAGCACAAACACCAAATCCGGCCACTCACGCAGCTTTCACCGCGGCTCTTGCCCGGCCGCGTCTGCAGCCGACCTCTGCTCCGCCCGGCTGGCCTCCAGTTCGCGCCGCAGCTCCCGGGCGTCATGGGTGATCACGGTGTACAAGTCACCAGTACCCGTATCCCGCCAGGCCTCGAACATCGGACCCCGCCAGCCCGGGCAGATGCCGAACGAGAACTCCGGGAACGCGGCCTGCAACCGGACAAGCTCCGCCCGCATCCACGGCGGAGCCGCCTGCCTGCCGCGCAGCAGCGACCTGCTGTCCAGCGCCAGGCCCCAGTCATACCACTGCGCCTGTACGGCGCCGCCAGCGTCCTCGCCGCGAACTGGTGGCGTGTCGTCTTCCCCGGCGGCCACGGGGTCAGCCCGGCTTCGGGATGTGCCCGGAGCCCTGGCATTCCACGCAGGAACGCCGCACGCACTCGGCCTGGCCGCGGCTCAGCGTCCCGACCGTCCATGCCCGCCGTGAGCGGTGGAACTTCCACCCGTGGCCGCGGCAGATCAGGCAGATATCGTGCCGGTCATCAGTACTGCGCATGCCGCCACGATTCACGACATCTCGTTACGAACCCATTACACTCGGGGTTCTCACAGTGAGATGGCGCGTAAGCTGCTGATCGCACCCAGTCACACGGGCGCCGGGGCTCGGCAAGATCGAAGGAACGCTATGCGTCCAAGCGCATTCGACCCTCCGGCGATACCGGCCGCCTTCTGGGAACGCCCCGACGTCTGCCAGGCTCTGCGCCAGCGCGATATGAGCGCGCTGTTCCGGCTACTCAAGAAGTATCTCGGGCTCAGCCAGATGCGTATCGGCACCGCGGTCGGCCTCGGCCAGGGCCGGATGAGCGAAGTCATCAACGGCATCCGGGGCATCCGCCACACCCACGTCTTCGAACGCATCGCCAACGGCCTCGACATGCCCGACCACGCCCGGGTCCTAATGGGGCTGACTCCCCGGCAGATCACCGCCTCACTGCCGCGCAGCATCACGATCGCCAGTTCCGGGCAAGACGCCGAACTGCTCCGGCAGATCACCGCGGCCGGCCGGATCGACGGCACTGTCGTCCGGGTCCTGCAGGGCGAGACCGACAACATCCGGCTCCTGGACCGCCGCCTCGGCGCCCCGGCCGTCGCGGGCAAGCTGGAAGCCCACATCGGCCAGATCGAGACCAGCCTGCGGTACTCCCTGCGCCCCGGGAACCGCCAGCAGCTCGCCCGGGCCCTGGCCGACGCCTCCGCGCTAGCCGGATGGCAGGCCATCGACATGAGCCGCCTGCCCCGCGCCTGGGCCCACTTCGAGCGCGCCACCGCCGCCGCCCGCGAAGCCGCAGACCCCTGCCTGCTCGCCTTCGCCGCCGGAGAACAGGCTTACGTCCTGCTCGACCTGCACCGCCCGGCCGAGGCCCTGGCCATGGTCCGGGCCGCCTACGCCGAGACCCACGCGGCGATCCCGCACCAGGTCCGCAGCTGGCTACGCGCTGCCGAAGCGGAGATGGCCGCAGCAGCGGGGGAGGAATCGGCCTGCCGCCACGCCCTCGACGGGGCCGCCCGCGAGATCGGCTACGGCGCCGCCAGCCAGGAACTGCCTTACCTCGCCCTGAACGAGACCCACTTGGCCCGTTGGCGCGGCAACTGCCTGATAGCCTTCGGCGACCCGGAGACCGCCGATGGCCTGGCTGCCGCCCTAGCTGCGATGGATGAGAGCTTCACTCGCGCCGAGGCTGGCTTGCGCTGTGACCTGGCCGCCGCCCTGCGCGTCCGCGGCGAGCAAGACGAAGCCATACGCCACCTGAAGAAAGCCCGGGAACTCGCCCAGCTCACCGGCTCCGCCCGCCAGCGCCGCCGCATCCGCGACCTGTCCAAGCGGATCGCCAAAGCCGCCTAACCCTGGGGCATTAGCAGCCGCAGCAACGCGACCAGCGTCCCGGAGTTCCAGATCTCCCCGGCAGCGATCAGCCCGGGGACCGATGCCAGCGGTACCCACTCCATCCGTTCCACCTCGGTCGTCTCGGTCGGTTCCCCGAGCTTCTCCGGGTCCCGGCCGGTGAACACCACGTGCTCGGAATCGACCATGCCGACCATCGGCTGGAACGTGATCAGGTGCTCGACCCGGCTAGCCCGGTACCCCGTCTCCTCCTCCAGCTCCCGCGCCGCCGTCTCCGCTGGCTCCTCGCCCTCATCGATCAGCCCGCCCGGCAGCTCCCACCCCCACCGGTCCTGCACGAACCGATGGCGCCACAACAGCAGCACCCGGTCTTGCTCGTCCACTAGGACCATCATCGCTGCCCGGTGCAGCCGCACCACGTGATGCCAGAACCTTTCCCCGTCCGGTAGTTCGACGTCCACCTGGCCCAGCCACACCCACGGGTTGTCATAGATCACCCGCTTGCCGAACGTCTTCCACCGGCTCGCCCCGCCGTCCGTCGCATCCGTCACAACCCGACGCTAACGCGTCCAAGGTATGAGCCTGCGCCATGAGCCGGGTTGTTACAACTTTCTTTGCGGTTTCAAGGGCGCACCTTCGGCGCGCCGGACCTGACGGCCCCAGCCGTGAACAGCGAGGACGGGCGCGAGCAGCCGAGAGGGAGAGAGCGGCCAGGGTGACCCGCCGTCGGCGGCCGGGGTTCACCCGGGGGTCTCGCCATTGCGGGGCGGCAGCTTCGCCGCGTCCTTCGGACGCGAGCCCTACGGCGCGGCGGCTGCCGCGCACAGCATCCCCGGTGACCGGCCGCCTGCGGTCCCCGCCGTATCCCGCTGCCGCGCCCGCCAGCACCACGGCCAGACCGTCGTCCTCGTGCCAGGCGCGCCAGAAGCCGTGAAGTTGTCACAGCGACAGGGGCGGAGCGCCGCGCATTGTCCGGGCTGGCCCCTCCAGCCTCAACGGTGCTTCGCATCCCGCTGCGCGGGACGCGCCTGCGGCGCGCCGTTGACCCTGGAGACCTCTGCCAGCCCAGCGGGCCTGACCGCGAGGGCCAGGCCAGAGGCCAGGCCCGAAACGCGCGCGGCGAGACCTCGGCAGCTAACGAAAGGACGGGAGAAGAGATCGCTACATCATCGACGATCTGCTATCGACCTTATTGTTCCTCTGGTACGACAATCTTCGCTTTTGGCCGCCTAAGGCATTCGACGTAATGGGTAAACGCCGCGTTCATCAGCCTATTTCGTTGAGGTGTACCTGGCTCTGTGGTTTCGAGCGCGGCATCGACAGCCTCATCATAAGCGTGGCGGCACCCCGCGAAGGAGCTTGCGGCACCGCCTCCCAGCCGGATCAAGTCCTTTATATAGTCTTTTACGAAATCTTGGCGCTCTTCGTCGAGCTTCTGTTTGTTACCCGGATCTTCTTGCGGCGCGTTGCTCAAGCCTCCCGCTCCAAGAGCAATGCCTGCCGCCAACTGAATTGCGGTGGCCGCCTCCGATATGATGACGGCGTCTTCGTGCAGGAGGTCGGCAAACCTCAAAAACCCTACAGCCGTCGCTGGCCGGAGTACCGGCTCAAGAGGTTCAGGTGCCGTATCCGTCATCGCAGCTTTCCCTTCAACGACGCGATCTTGAGCCCAAGCATCATCCTCCTCTCGGGATGAAGCTGACACAAGGGCAAGCCGACAAGTTCATCCCGCAGCAGCTAGGATCACAACTACTAGCCAGTAACCGTGAGCGAGCGAGGCCAGCACGGCCAGGACGGCAACTGCTGATCACCGGGAGAATGGCCACCACGACATACGACTCCAGCGAATGAAGCGAGTGACACAGGAAGCGAAATTCCCAGGTGAACGACAGCAACCGCCACCGTGCCGGTAGCTTACAAGCGAGTGGTCACCAGTCCTCAGGCAGCATGCCCCGTGCCAGCCGCGTGCCAGAACAGGACAAAACCCAGAGACATCGAGCTGTAGCCAGACGATGAGCGAACCGGCTCCGATCAGGGAGGTAGCAGGCTGACCCGCTGCGTGAAACGACCTTCTAAGCAGCAGGTCACGAGCTGAGTTGATGTCAACGCAGTCTTGACAGTTATCTCGCTGGCGCGAGTCATCCGGTACAGCAGCGAGGTACAGCAACCCATGCAGGCTATGGCCATCCTGGACAAGTATCAGCACACGCGCCAAGCTGCACCGTTCGGCCGCGAGTAGGGCCGCGCCTGTAGTTTGCATCCAGAGGGCTTCTCGTCGTGGACCAGACATGGACCAAGCATCAGATCCGGTCCCGATCTCCGCAGCTGAGTGCACTGCGGAGCTACCGCCTCCGGAGCCGTGCGCTGGCCTCTGTCGCGGATGTCCAGCATCGTGCCACATACGCGCCATGACCTAGGGAGAACTGCCAGCCGGTAGCTAAAAGGCCTAGTGGTCACCGGTAATCCGGTGGTGTACCGTTACCCAGCCCTGCGACCGGCGCTGCCGTAGCATATTCCGGACATCGGCAACGGTCGACAGGACAGCCCCAGCCCCTGTACTGACGATTATGCCCAATGGTCCAGCGATTGGAGACGTAGCGACCCCGATGGCGCCGCCGATGACAATCCCAACCGCAGTCCTTCGCGTGACTGATCCGACGCCTTCTAGTTTGCCCGTGGCCTTCGCCAGGTGCCGTTCATAGGCGTGGTGCGCGGCAGCTTCGATATCTCCTCGCGCAACTTCCACAGCCGCTTCTGCCTCGACCTCGCGCAGGACCGCCCGGAACCCGGCAATGTTTCGGTCGCTGCGCAGATCCGCGATGGCCTCCCACGGCATGTCGCCGACCGCTGGAAAGAGAACGGGTACGGAGTAGCCACGCAATCCCCAGCCGTGCGTATCCTTGAATCGCTGTGTCACGACTTGCATGTGCAACGGATCAACCGTCACAGCGCATCCCGCCGCCGCGGCGAGGACGAGATCGCGATTGGCGCTGTTGATGACAACCTGCCGGGCGAACCGAACCGGTATGGCGCGCTCAAGGGCGGGATTCCGTTCGTCGGCGCGGGTCCACTGCTGTGCTATCCGCGCGACCTCATCTGCCGGGTCAGCGGACTTGACGAAGTCCACCCAGTCCGTGTCTGGCGGTAGTTCGTCCTCGAAGGGATGAAGCGTGGCGGTCCAGCAGATGGAAGCCACGGATGAGACTGCGGTGCGAGGTGTCGCATCTGGCCTTCCGTCGGGGGTGATCATGACTGCGAACGTAACGCCAGTTCCCGCATGCCTTTCCGCCGGAGTTTGCCAGTGTGGAGGATCCTGTTCGGTGGGCGGCACGATGAAGCTCGAGGATCCGGTTGGACCAGCGTTGACCCTGAAGATGCCCGTTTCCAGGAACAACCGGTCGTAGAACAGGCTCGCGAACTTCAGCCGTCTCCGCATAGCTACGATGGGTTTCCCGGTCAGGAGCGTGTAGGCGTTGGACCGGAGCGGGACAACCAGGATTGACTCGCTGTCTGGCACGTCTCAGAGCGTAGGGCATTGGTACCGTTCCAAGTGGGCACGCTGGACCCCCCGTAGTTCGGGACGAAGAGGCCTCAGGCCCAACAGGGCACATCGAGGGCACATGAGCGCCGAATACTACATGAAGCGACGAGAACTGCCGAGAGCCAGACACGCAGGTCATAAGCAGTTTGGTGGTTAAGCTGCAGCTAGCCGTGACCAGCGCATGCAGTTCGTCAACAACCGCTGGCCACGGACCAGGCATGGACTTGCGGCATGGTGGGCGCAGCTAGACAGCATGGTGACCAACCGCCTCCGGAGCCATGAGACCGTCAGGCCGGGATGCCGCGCTTTGTCTGGGTCTGACGACGAGGGCCAGGCCGAAGGCCAGGCCCGATAGGCGCGCGGCGAACCTCTGCGGATTGGTGATGCCTGACTCTGGACCTTGACCTTGTGGTTCAGGGCGGGTACCCACACGTTCATACCTGTGGCGTGGCGGTACGGCGCTTGTGATACCGATGTGTGAGATCCTATGGCTCATGGACATTGCTGACTCGTCGGCTTCGGCAATCGCGCTCGCGCTCCCCAATATAGTGGCATTTTTGTCTGCCGTTGTTGCAGCAACAGCCGTATATGTCAATCGCAAGATGGCCCGAGATACATTGAAGCAGCAACTTCTCCTCACTCACGATGAGCGCATATGGCAGCAACGGTCTGAAGCCTACCTGCAGCTCTTCATGCTGATGGATGAGTTGGATTCCAAGTTGGGCTTCATCACATCGGACAGTTCGACCCTTCATCTCCTGAGCGAGACATCCGAATCCAGTCAGCGAACTGAAGCAGCAATAAGGGCATTTGGCTCCATAGATGTCGCGAAACTATTTACGCTATGGCGTTCAGCTAATGGTGAGTTCGCATCCATACTGAATGAGATATTCGCTATGCGCGATAAAGTTATGGAACTCAACCTCGATGCAGATTCGACAGCATCTCTATTGCAAAAGAAAGTGAGCGAGCTATATGACCCTCTCAATTCGGTTCACGAAAAACTGTCTCTTCTCGGCGATGATATTAAGTCGCAGGTAAGGTACGAGCTTCAAATTTTGCACTCTGCTGAATCGGGTACGCCTCCCGAACTAGCTAGTTTGAAGCGAGGCTGGGACCCCGATAAATGGGCCATGGATAAGCTTGCCGCTCTTGGAAAAAACGAGCGAGCTTCGGCCGTGCCGTCGTCCAGCACATAGGCCCGCGAGCAACCGAGTAACCAAGTGAGTAACAATCGCCACCGACAGCGGTGGACGCCAGCGAACGCTGACGGACGGTCGTGCCCAGGTCAGGAGCGTCTTAGCGCTGGCAGTCCACACGGCGAGTTGGCTTCGGGACGAAGAGGCCAGCGGTCCGCCTCGTGCAGTTCGTCACAGCACGGTCCTCGCTTGTCCGTTTGTCGGCGCGTCGGCGCGTCGGCGTTTGTCGGCGTTGCGTTGCCGAATTGAGCCGTACTAGATCAAGGCGGCTCCGCTGCGCTCCGCCGCGGCCCGGCGTCAGCGCCGGGCTCTGCCTTGGGAGGCCCGCCCGGCGCACGCCGGGCCACGCACGGGCTGGCCGCGCTGATAAAGATTGCTCAAACGGGCAGCGGCTACAGACCTTTAATTCACGATGTCCGTCGAGTCTGGCTCCATGCTCAGCCCGGTTCCGATGAGGCAGCCCTCGATGAGCAGGGGCTG
>WNGK01016430.1_pt1 | contig 10738 bp, 9 predicted proteins | sample 5400601 | NCBI WGS metagenome assembly WNGK01 (sample SAMN13153376, study PRJNA577476) | soil metagenome | isolation source: 60 cm soil or saprolite under Garry oak tree replicate 1 | place: USA:California | collected 2016-06-15
TATATCAGTTGGCTTGGTCAAAGGCAAATCAGCAGAGGTCTGTTTTACAGAGATATCTCCATCAAAAGTCCAGTAGAGCTCCTGCCTTCCAAGCAGGCTGTCGCGGGTTCGAGTCCCGTCTCCCGCTCTTTTATTTACATCGTCTCTTTGCTGGCCGGTGAGAAGCCGCCTGGTGACAACCAGGCAGCGATTTGGCAAGCAAGGAGACGATGTTTTTATGTGCAAAAAGGTGTACAGCGACATCCTGCCTCATTTTCACGTGACATCCTGCCCCGGCACACGCGACATCCTGCCTTCATAGAAACGCGACATCCTGCCTCTTGCCCATCCCGCTGCCCGGTTGCCCCGGGGCATGAGCAGCCGAAAAGGAGGCAAGCACCAATGACCGCGAACGAACCAAACAACACCCCTACACCCAAAAAGATGGGAAAGACCACGCTCAGACGCCGCAAACACGTCGCCAAGAAGCGTGCCACCGCCCAGCGTACCAAGCTTGACGCGCAGGTCCAGGCACGTGCGCAGCAGGCAGCGGAAAAAGCAGCGGAGGCAGCCACCAGCAAGCCGAAGGGGAGGCACGAGCAGCAGCGCCTGCAGGCATCCCGCCGCGCTGGCACCACCATCGCCCGCGCGGTTGACGACTACCTGCAAGATCACGCCGGGGGCAATCACAGCGACAAGACCCTGGAGTGGCACCGCACCGCCCTCGGCCTGATGCGCACCTACTTCGAGAAGGAACGCGGTATCAGCCTGGTGGGTGAGGTGGACGCCCCCGATATCAGCGCCTGGTTCGCCCACCTGCGCACCAGCCCCGGCGGGCACGGCAAACCGAGATCTGAACGCACCATCCAGACCTATGCGCGCTCCGCTCGCGCCTTCTTCCACTGGCTGGTGCGCCGTGATATCCTCCAGAACAACCCTTTTGACCGCGTCACCTTTCCCAAAGTCGGCAAGCCGCTCATCCAGACCATTGAGGCCGAGGAGTTCGAGCGGCTCCTGGTCGCCTGCACGCCCACCAACGAATCGGGCCCCATTGCCGAACGAGCCGCCGCCCGCAACCGGGCCATCCTCTGGGTGCTCTACGATACCGGCATCCGCATCTCCGAGTTGTGCGGGCTGCGCATCGCGGATTTCGACCGCAAGCGCGGCGTCCTCACCGTCACGGGCAAGGGCTCCAAGGAGCGGCGCATCGCGCTCGGCCAGAACTGCCTGCGCAACCTCTTGTACTACCTGGACAAGCAGCGGCCAGATGAGGAGGAACTAGCCGACTGGGGGAGCGGAGGCGAGGATCACCTGTACCTCTCCGAAACACGTACCCCGCTCACCAAGAACGGGGTGGCTCTGCTCTTTGCGCACCTGCGCAAACGCGCCGGGATCACCGACAAACGCATCAGCGCCCACATCTTGCGTCATTGCTTCGCCATCCGCTACCTGGTGCTGGGCAACGACCCCTTCAGCCTGCAGGAACTGCTGGGTCACGAGGACATGACCACCGTCAAGAACTACATGCACATGAACGACGAGACCATCCAGGCGCAGAAGCGCAAGTATAGCCCCGGTGATCATCTGCCCACACGCATGCCAGGGCCTAGGGAAGTCCGGCGGAGAGGATTTCGGGCGAAGGGGCGCGGGAACAAAGGGAACACGAGGAACAAGTGAGCACGGTGCGAGGACGTGCACCCACTCTCACTCCTGAAGGGTGAGAGTGGGTGCAAAGCGTACCCGACACAACCATGCGATGATGCCGCTCCCTTGCATCCATGCGAGCGTCCGCCTCACGCCACCAGGGCCTCTAACCAGTCTGCAAGCTCCACTACCGTGAGGCAGCGAGGATTGTCCGAGCGATCGAAGGGGTCGCTCACGACCATCTGACGCAGTTCAGCAGGGGTCAAGACATGGCTATAGAGCCCGTGGAGCAGGTCGAGAAAGCGTTCCAGGTCCTCTGTGGTATAGCCTGCCGGGCATTGCCCAAAGGTCTTGAGCAAACGCTTGCGTTTGGATGGCGTCATCTGCTGTGCCATCGTGTCCCTCCACGTGATAAGGCTGTAGTGTCCAGGGAGCTCACTGTGACCTGTGCAATTGGAGTATTGGTACGAGGACTATCGTCTCTTTCCTGGCTACAAACGTATTCGCTTCAGGTCAGTGGGAATTGTTCCCTCTTGCTACACATGCATCTCCAGCAACATGCTCATCCTCTGCCTTCAGACACGCAGCAGGTGCGGTTCCTGCTCATGCGCAGCCTGCTGAGCAGGCTGTGAGAGCAGCAGATAGCCGTAACCAGTGAGGCAACAGACATCGAAGCCAAAGGGCCACAGTTTCGTACGTACGCGACTCATGTGTTGCGTCAACGAACGGCGGGTACTGCGGTTCAGCGGACTCTGGAAGGCGCACTCCACCAGAGGCGCAAAGGCTATATAGCCTCCGCTCTGCTGGAGCAGGCACATCAGCAAGGAGTACTCCGTTGGGGTGCAGGACACGACCACGCCATCGATGACGAGCAGGCGATGAGGATCACTATGCTGCACGATATGCCCCTGGATGGGTGGGCCTTCTACCAGCCGTAGACGATCCACCACTGGCTTTGATTGTATGCTGTTCCGGCTTGGCATCGCTCTCTGTCCTGGGTGTGCTCCATTTGCCCTGGCGCAAGGCAAGATGTGTCCTGCATTCCCTGCCAAGTCGAGGAAGATCAGGAAGTGACGCTAGCGAAACGGTGCGCTTCCCCTCCTGCTCTATGCCAGGTTGTCTATACAATGAATATACTCCTTTTTTCGTTCTTGGCCAGGCTGCATCGTGAACGTGACGGGCTGCCTTTAGCATCAACGTCAGACACATCTATAGAACAAATGTACTCTATACAGAGAGCAAAATGCCCTGGTTTCTGGCCGATTTTCCGCGTGAGATGTACCGAATTTCAGCATGAGATCAACTACTCTCCTGCATCATATTGTCTCTTGAGGCGCATCGATGCTGATACTGATGAGCTAGTAGAGAAAGCTGTCTACACAAACGGATAAGAGTGTCGCATCCGCTGCAAAAGGGCATAAACCCCCTTCACATCAGGAATTTTGGCTATGGTTCTATAGGATTTGGCAGGTGATTTTTGTTGTCGTTTGGTTGGCGAGTAGAATTATTCAATAAGATAAGGCTACTCTCAAAGGGGGAAAAGCATGGACTGCTTTCAAAGGGAGCAGCTGCCATCGCTGCAGGGGTGTGCAACGCTCTGTCTGCTCCATCTGGACACTCGACGTGGTGACTTCTCCAACCTGGCACGTTCACGTTCGTAGACACGAATGGACGCTGGCGTGATGCTTCCGTGTGTTTCCAAAGCAAGCGGACCAACGCACTGTGAAGGACCGGGAAGCGCTGAGCACACTACAGGCTTCTGCTCTAGACCGCCTTGACGAGACAGGGGGAATCTATAAGAGGAGGAATCATGAGCCTTGAACGCACAGAAGGACAGCGAGATAGCATGCAGTCAACGCACGCCTCTTATCGTGTGCAAGTAGCAACCGCAACAAACGCGGTGGACTTCATGAAGAATCATAAGCGCCTCATTTTTGCGTTGATGCGCAACGCTCCTGGAGAGTTGGAATCATACCACGTGCAGCAGCACACGGAAGGACGTCCCGAGTAAACATCCAGCACCACAGGATCATGATGGAGGCAGCTCGTGACATCCTGTGAGGTGAGTACCTGCACCTCCTCCTGTTTGATGACGAGCCCTCACGCTCCCATCCCCACCACACCAGCAGATCCTCGCCCTTTTCAGCGTTGCTCTTCCTCTGTTTCCCCAAACTCCTCATCTTCCTCGTCGTCAGGCTCAATGAGAGGGTAATCAGCCCCATACGCAAAGGTGAAGCGATCACGCTCCGTGTCGTAGCCATAGACTGCCGACACCTCACGCTCGCTCTCGACGTCCGTCTCGTCTTTCACGTCAGCATCATCGAGCAAGATATTCACCACAAACGCCCGATCAGGGGTGATGCCAGAGGTGTCTGTCACCCACTCGAGCGGATCAACCTCGACGATGTCTGTCACTTCGGCTGTGGTCCCCACAGGTTCCTCCTCCAATGCCCAGTCTATCGCCAACCTGGCAAGTTCATCTATGATTGCTTCCTCTGTCATACTCTATCCCTTCTGTGAAGCTCCGGGATTTTCCTCTGGGAGAGACAAGCTCTCTCGTCGGCCTGCCCAACCACCAGTAGATATGCCACACCAGGACATCGGTCAGCCGAGCAGAGACTGACTGCAATTTTGAGATGGACTCATCGGAAACTTACCTCACCCAGAGATCGATGTGACTTATGCAGAAACACGCACCGTTAGCTTCATTGCTTCGGTCTCAAGGGTATTGTATCATGTCAGCAGGCAAGGTCTGAAAGGACACAGACGTTCATTGTCCACCAGAAGGCTGTCTGGTGCGGGAGGGAACCTGCGCGCGCAGTACATTGGCGACATCTTCATCAGGATAGCGACGGCAGCCTTTGATCGTCTGCATGGGAGCTGCCACACACGAGGGGGTGGAGCAACGTTCCCAAGCAGATGCTCCTCTAGATGAGACCGGATGACGTGCGTGGCCTCCTGCTCTCCCTCACTGCCTGAGGTGAATAGGCATCGTGCCTTCGGCCTTACCGTTTTGGCTCGCCTCGGGAAGAATAGTTCTGTACAGAAAGCAGGAATGACCATCCTGCACCTCCCCTGTGAGAGAGCAACCAGAGGGCGTGCTGTGCTCGTCTGCGCTGACGGCACGTCACCATTACAGCTGGCTGCTCCTCATCTGGAGCGCCTCTGGTACCACAAGCATACCCAGACAAGGTGTGCTCTGCCCGCTGCTCATCTCCTCTTGGCACACATGTGCCCCAGAGTGAGTCGATCCGTGGGCGGTCTCGCAGGCAGTCGGAGAGGAAAGACACACGGGAGCGTGTGCAGAAGAGCTCATTCCTGCACACATCGAGCGTATGACCAACAGAAATAACCCGATCCCCATCATGAACCCGCAGACAAGCATCGGCATCCTCACGGAGACCGAGATGCTGTTTGTGGATGCAACCGGAGGCAAGCGCATCTTGCATTCGCTGCTGCTGCCCGCCAAGGCGAGCGACCTGAGCCGACTCGTGGAGTCCTTGTGGCAGGCCGAGCTGAGCGAGGTCTGGGTGCTGCCGACCACCCCCTTCTCCCGAACCGTCACCTGCGCCAGCTGGGAACAGGTACCCCGCCACTGGACCACACGATCCCTTCCGACCCGGCTGTGTCCTGCTCTGGCCGTCGGCTCACGCTGGTCTTCCCCGAGCACGCCGACTGCGGCTGGGTGCTGCCGATGCTCCACGCCAGGCAGAAGCTCTCGTTTGGCCGCGGCATAGCTGGCCAGTTTGTCGGTGATGATCACGCGCAGCACGTATTCCAGACCCTTGAGCAGCTTGCAGAAGAAGCGTTTGGCCGTCTTCTTGTCGCGTCAACTCCGCACTAAAATGTCGAGCACAGTTCCATGTTGATCGACGGCTCACCACAGATAGTGCCGCTTGCCGTTGATGGTGAAAAAGACCTCGTCCAAGTGCCACTTGTTGCCACAGTGAAGGCGACGGCGGCGCAGTTCATTGGCATAGGTCTGACCGAACGTCAAACACCACTGTTGGACCGTTTCGTAGGTCAATGTGACGCCTCGCTCGGCCATACGTTCTTCAATGTCGCGGTGACTGAGTGAGAAGCGAAAAGAGAGCCAAACACAGTGACTGATCATTTCAGGAGGAAAGCGGTAGCCTTTGTAGTCGGGAGCAGGGATGTGTGTTTTCATCCTGCCAGTATGCTACAATGTTCAACCATTTGCACAGCATCTAGCCAAGTTGACAATACCCTCATGACGGTGTATGTGACACTTTCATGACACTTCCATCTTATACTCTGTTCAGAAGGCTGGTTCGCCTACAGATCCATTTCGGATACTATCGTCTGATTCGCCGCCTTCGTACTGGCAGGCTGAATGAAACGAAAGAATACCAGAAAGGAGCAAAAACCCCATGAGCATCGCCCTCGTTCAAGCAAAGACCGCCGATTCGGGCAGCAGCTTTCTCAACTCGTTTACCTTCACGCCTGCTGCGGTCAGCCCAGGCAATTTTCTGTTGCTCTCCATCGCTGAGAGTGCGGACCATGCCGCTGTTACTGGGATCACTGACTCGATGGGCAACACCTGGTCAAAGTGGTTCAGTTCACTGACAAAGATTGGCGATCACTGCTTAGAGGTCTGGTACACCGTCACCAACTCCGGTGGAACGCCGACTATCACGGTCACCACTGATGTGTTCGTCGCCGCCACATTGATCTTGCGCGCATACTCCGGTGTGGCAAGTTCGAACATGCTGGACACATTTGCTGTGGCGAAAGACACCGCTTACGTACAGAGCCACGAGGTCTGGACCTCAAGCCCTATTGTCACTGGCGATGCGGTGATCGGCGGTTATATGAGCACGGCGCTAGGAGACAGCTACACCGCCGGCCCTGGGTACGAGAATCTCGTGAGCGATAGTGTCTCCAATTACGTCACCCAAGCAACTCAGGACAACGTCAACGCCGCCGGTGGCACGGCCTCATCGAGCAACACCACCAGCCAGTGGGCGCAGGGCATTGCATGGATCGCGGCGATCAAGCCCACAGTCTCTGCTGCACCGTCTGCCCCGACGAATCTTTTGGCGAGCCCTGGAGATACGACAGTATCTCTCACCTGGTCAGCGGTAATGGGAGCCTCGACCTACACGGTCAAGCGTTCCACGACCAGCGGTGGGCCATACACGCAAATCGGCACCACCAACACCCCATCCTATACCGACACAGGCCTGACCAACGGCACCACGTACGATTACGTGATTGTCGCCTCCAACAGCTTTGGAGACTCGCCGTTATCCTCGCAGGCTTCGGCAACGCCGCAGACGATGACGTGGTATAACTACGGCACTCAGCCAGCCGGTAAGACCCTACCTGCTATTCAGAGTCTGTTCAGGACCAAGTACGCCGCCGGAAAAGCCTTCTTGATTACGCAGTCGGGCATGAAGGATGAGATGCCTGTGGGCGCCTATCGCATCCAGGTCCCTGATGCTAACTCAACGGGCGGAGAACCAGTGGGGACGACCTTTTCCGAAGGCATGGGTTACTGGGCCATTTTGACAGCTGTTTGTTCTCGCCAGGATTCGCCTATCTACGACCCACAAGCCGCTGCCATCTTCGATGGGCTATTCCTTTACTACAACTACTACAAGGACCAGAACGGGTTGATGAACTGGCGCGTTGCCCCCAACGGCAACATCACCGGGTCTAACGGGGCCACTGATGGTGACCAGGACTTCGCTCTTGGCTTGGTGCTGCGTCACCGCATCGCGGGCGATAGGGGAGCGATCAACTACGGGGAGGAAGCCACCAAGCTCATCAACGCGATTGACCAGTACGAGTTCCTGCCAGCCAGTCATTCGCAATACCCAAACCTGATGACCAACGGAGACGGGTGGGGGTTCGACAGGAACATCTATATGCCTGACTACGCCGCTCCTGCTCACTGGAAAGAGTTCGGCATCCACACCGGCAATACCACCAGGTGGAATAACATCACCGCAGCAAACCAGCCCTTGGCTACAACGTACTTCTATAAAAACTTCCCAACCGGTTATGTGCCTGACGCCTGTGATCGGAGTGGGAGGGGGCCAGTTGATGGATACGGCTACAAGTACGGTTACAACGCGATTCGGATGCCGTGGCGCAACACGCTTAACAAGCTGTGGAACAACGCCCCGATTTCGGGAAACATGATCACCAGGCTGGCGAACGCCGAGCGGGCACGAGCCAACCAGATCCCTGATAACGTCAGGGCCGAGGGCGCGCTAGACGCCTCGTCGTTTGCGTCTTACATCAACGCCGCCTACCTCTCGGGTTTCTGTGTGGCCGGTGTGGGCGACTCGGCAACGGCGCAGTGGTCGGCTGACTGCATCGACTGGCTTTCCAACCACGATGAGCCGAACTACTTCAGCAAGTCTCTGGAGCTGATGGCGCTCCTGATCCTCACTGGAGAGTTCAAGCCCAATTAGAGGTAGCTCTCAGCTCGACTTTGTACAATTTGGGAAGAAGAACCAGGCATGAAGGAGACCATTCCATTTTAGGGGCAAACTAATTGCTTGGTTTATCCCTGGTCTGCAATGGTCTCCAAACCGGGTAAACAGTACATTTGTGACAGCTAGCGTGACTTTGGCCCAACGTAGCAGAAAGGGAATTACTCCCCTGCCCTGGGGTAGGTCGCAAGTTAGGAACCATCCCTTTCCCGCGGCCTATCTTTCCCTGAGGGTCCCCTGCCAGGGGCTATTACTGCCTTATTTGAATACTCCTTGAGTGGGCTCAGCGACGAATGCCAGGCGTTGTTAGGAAAGGCTGCCTTCCTGGGTGGCTCTTTTGAGTTGAGCCAATTGCTTCAGGTTGCAACTGAACACACCGAGGAGACCATCATTGATTTGCTAGAAGAGGCGCTCCAAGCCGGGTTCCTTTCTGAGGAAGGCTCGGGGTTGTACATCACCTATCACTTCTGGCATCCGCTGATCATCGATTACCTACGCCACTGCAAGTCGTAGGGGAGCCTCTTCAGTACCCTGTGATGACTACTTGGACCACCCATTCTTGAAAAACGATACAAAACAAGAAAACAGCCAAGCGCTCTAGAGATGAACTGGCCTCACTTGTTTGCCTGTCACGCTGGGTTTCTTGCAGATCATCGGACGCCCGTCTCACCCGTAAGTGACGACGACGCTAGTCTGAGACACGTTCGCTCCAGGACGTCCCACAATCTGGACCACCCCGCCGGTTTTCCTCCGAGGTGCGTGCCCAGGTGACGGCATTGGCGCGTAGTCTGCCTTGCTCTCATGGTGTGCTGCTCGCTCGTTAGAGTCACGCAGAACTCGCCCGCCAGTGTGATTTGATGTTTTTGTAGGGGAAAAGTGGATGAGACGTTCTCATCCGCTGCAAAAGGCCATTAGCCCGCTTCACATCAAGCATTTTGGCTGTGGTTCTATGGGATATGGCACATGAATTCTGACACCTCTCTGCCATGAAGAGGTCACCTGGCGGGTGAGAAGCGGCTTGTATTTTCATGAGGTATATGGTATATCTCATATAGAACAAGTGTTTCGGTTGCCACAATGAACCGAACGGCACGTCTGTCGTAGCTGGATGAGTGAGGTCTTCGAACTTGCCAGCTCAAGACGAGGTCTGTCCGCCTCTACCTCTGACTGTCGCAGGGTGATGGTTCAGCAAAGAACCATTGCTCGCCAGGAGGTACAAGGATGAGGTCCTGTCCTACCTCGACTCGGTCTGCCGCAGGGTGATCAGTTGATTGCTCGCCGCGAGTCACAAAGGACACAGCTTATTGTTTTGTGTACATCGCAAAAACGAGAGAAAGGAGAGAAAACTCACACTGACGCTGAGGGACGATTCTGCCTTTGTATCGTGCTTTGCGAGAGAGTTCAGGAAAGGAATCCCTCATGAGTCAGCACCATTCGCATACCCAACACAACCAGCACCAACACACCTTCCAGTCCAATCAGAGCTCTCCGCCAAGAAATCCTCTTGAGCAACGACGGGAATTTCTCTGGCGCGAACGCGTCAAGCTGGAGTTTCAGGTGCAGAGCCTTCTGGCCCGTGCAACCACCCTGCACCAACAATGGCAGCACCTGCAGGCAAGGAAAACGGCGTTAGGACATCAGGTCCCCAAGGTTGCCGGTCAGATTCTGCTTGCTGGTCTGGTGGGAATCCGTCAGCTTCCCGCTGAACGACTCTATGCCTATGAGAAAGATCGCATCGCCCAGGAAGAGGACCGCATCCAGCAAGACCTCATCCGCTGCAATGATGATGCTGCTGCACTCCAGGCTCAGGTCAGTGTCATTGACGTGGAGTTATCCCTCCTTTAAGTCCCAGGAACGTTGCAGCACCTGGCTGTGACGTTCTTATTTCGCCTATCTCCTCGCATTGTTGCCCTACCTATTTCCTTCTCTTGTGTCCAATGTGTTGACACTCTGTCTCTTGCCAGAGCTGGCGCATTGTTGCTGCTCCAGGAGTACATCATCGACGCGGGCATCGGTACCCTCGCCTTCGCCTTGTTTGTCGCCTGACGCTCGTCTTGATCCGCAGAAGCTGTTGTATTGGATCCAATGAGCACATCGGCATATACGTCGTGAGTGGGCGTGGCCCCTGAAAAAAAGTGAATGGCCACGTCACCCTATTAGGTGACGTGGCCATCGTTGCCGACTTTTTCACGGAATGCTGTATCCTGTAAGACGATGCCGCGATCAGCGCCAGGGAGTTGTATCTCGCTACATCCTCTGGTGTGATGAAAATGGCGAGCGACCTGAACATCAAAAAGACCTTCAGGATGCGGCTTTCTGAGTGGTGCCTCAGGCGCGTCAAAAACAACGTCATTATCTGGCATGGCATTGGCCTGGTGAGATGAACGGGAGGAGCGGGACGATCTGGACTAAAAATCGGGTTTACTTACATAGATAAATTGAGTTGATATGTAAACCAGCAAATTGGTCGCGATCGTCCCGTTCCTCCCGGTTAACAGAATAAACGCACTACCCCCTGGCTACAGCGAATCTTGGACCTACTCGCACTTCCTCTCTCAATGTGTTTCTCTCTATGCTTCAGTTGACGGTTTCTGAGGACAACCCGCTAGCAAGGTAATCCAAAAGAAGATGGTCCCCGTACCCCTCAAGTG
>WNGK01043182.1_pt1 | contig 10738 bp, 14 predicted proteins | sample 5400601 | NCBI WGS metagenome assembly WNGK01 (sample SAMN13153376, study PRJNA577476) | soil metagenome | isolation source: 60 cm soil or saprolite under Garry oak tree replicate 1 | place: USA:California | collected 2016-06-15
GGCCTCCCCTCAAAGTCGGCAACACCTCTTACTATTCTGACGCGTTACCTGCTCAGCTGTGATCTACCGCCAGCGACGCGGAAGCTGCGCTTACTTGTTTCCCTGCAACTCTGTCTGCGCGGCCACATGCTGACGCGCAATTTCTCTCTCTACACGCGCAACTGGCAGCTGGAGACCCAGGTCCTTCGTGGAGTCCAACACCTCGGCCAGAACGTACTCTCCATCCGCATGTTTGAAGACAAGTTTCGATTCCGACAAGTTCGCCCGTCCTTCTTTCGACAGGATCAGTGCCACCTCCAGCGAACGGCCTTCGTCCGACTTGATTGAGATTGTGTTATCCGTCAGCATGCTGACCGTGTAGTTCCCAGCCGGCAAGACCTTGTCTCCGACGTGGAATGAGAATGGTACATTCGCTTTCATGAAGTTTCCCTGAGCAAATGCAGCGGGAGAAATCATCGTGAGAGCGATCAGTAGCAGTGGTGCAATACGACCTTTCATTTTGTAACCTCTTTCTCGGACATCCTCTGTCCACTACTACTCTGCGGCAAACGCACTCCCAACACTTGATTTCGTGTCCGTGATTTTTGTCAGAAACTCCTGGAATTAATTTGTCCCCATGACATTGATATTTGACGATTCACATTCGCTTGATTACAAATCCGGAAACTTTAACCGGCAATCCGCCTAAGCATCTTTTGTCTGCAACTAAATGCTCAAATCTTCATCTCAGCCGCTGGAATCCATCGGGCAAGCCAATTCCGGGCTCTGCTAAACATTGCGGTCGCTCGGTCAAGTATAAAAACCGAATATCGCGCAGAGTAGGAATGAAGATTCGCAACATGCGGATCGATCCGACACAAGTTACAGGAAAGAGACAATGAGCGAACATTTTCACGACGCGAACGATCTAAGATTTCTAAAAGACATGAGCAAACTCGCACCGGCCGAGTTCACCTCATGGCTCAACCTCGACAGCATCGTCAAGCGAGAAGACGGAGCCATCGGTCGCAAGTATCGCGAACTCATCGCGCTCGCCGTCGCCTGCACCACGCAGTGTCCCTATTGCATCGAGGTCCACGCAAAAGCTGCGAAGGCCGTCGGTGCATCGCGCGCAGAAGTCGCCGAAGCCACCCTTCTCGCCGCAGCCTTGCGATCCAGCGCAGCCACAACTCACGGAGCCATGGCTCTGAAGTTCTATGGACCAGACGAAGAAACTGAGTAGCATGCGACGACCCCACATCTGCTTCCGGCAGATGTGGGATTTCGTCATCTCTGGTCTCTGTCATCCCTCTTGTTGCGCAATGCAATTTACCTGTCATCTATCGCGGACTACAATCCTCAAACGCTATAGTTTCTCGTGATCAACGCCAACCCTCTGGAGCCACCCAATGAGCGCTTACATGATCGTGGACGTCGACATCAAAGACCCAGTCGCCTACCAGGAATACACGGCCCGAGTTCCCGCCATCGTTCGCAAGCACGGCGGAGAAGTCCTCGTGCGCGGCGGCAAGTTCGTCGTGCTCGAGGGACAACGCCATCCACACAGCCTGGTCGTGGTGCGCTTTCCAGACGTCGCCTCGGCGCAAGCGTTCTACAACGATCCGGAATATCAACCCCTCATCGCCATCCGACAGCGCGTGTCCCAAATGAACATGGTCATTGTCGAAGGAATATAAGTCGTAACGAACCTCTGCCGCTTTGCCTAAGGCGCAGTTGATCTTTCTTCGCTTCTCGCATCGCGAGCGCAAGGCGTTAAGGTAGGTTAAGTACATTTTCAGCGAAGACAAACGATTTTCTTCTCCTCACACGTGAGTACAATACGCGCCTCCAGAGCTGGAGCCGACGAAGCGCGGTTCAAATCCGCCGTCTATTTTCTCTTCCGCGCTGGATCTCTTTGGTAAGTGGGGAAAGGGTCGAACATGAAACACGCGAAGTTGAAAACATTCGTGCAAGCATCGAGGCTGGTTGTCCTTCTCGCGGTGCTTTTCACCACAATTCTTGCAACCGGACAAATCTGGATTCCTTCCACAGGAACGGTGGACGAAGGCAGCCTGACATCGTTTCAGTTCACGGGCGGAGCCGCTTTCCTGCGCACGACGGTCTCCACGGGTTTCGCAATTTTGCGATTCAACGTGCTCCCCGTCGGATCTCTAGCAACAGCGTTGACTCAACCTTGTTGTGAGGGACGCGCGCTGATGGTGAGCTATATCGACGATGGACCCGGAGCGCAGGTGCTCGTTTCGCTTAAGCGTTACAACATCAAGACGGGCAAGACGACCACCGTGTTGACTTTCGACAGCAACAACTTCCCAGTGCAATCCACTTTCAAAGAGACGGCCCCAACCGGTGGATCCTTCTTCAACTTCTCGTTTGCCACGGGACCCACCGAAGGCGTCAACGATCTTGGAGGCGACAGCGAGTACTTCATCGAGGCTCAACTGATTCGAAGTGCCCCAGGTGGAAACCCCGGTATAGCCAGCATTCGCATCGTGAACGCGCTAGCCCCTTGATGCTCCACTCGGCTGCAACTCAATAGGTCCACACATCAACCCCACATCCGTCAGAAATCGGCCGATGTGGGATTTCCATCATTCCAAGCTCGCCACATTACGATCTTGCCGTTTGTTAGTCGCGCAGCGACGCCGATGCTGGGATCTCCACGATCTCTTGCTCGGCGCATTTTGACCTTGCCGTTTGTTAGTCGCGCAGCGACGTCAGAGCTTAGCCGGGGACGTAAGTCCCCGGAAACGCCGTCCTCCAAAGGTCGCGCAGCGACGTTTGGAGTGTTAGCTCGGGAGATCACCCTCCCCCCTCCCCCCGGTATTGAATATCCAAATATGCGGAGACAAAGGACTTAGGGCTATCTACTCGGAAACAAAGGAGATAGCTTTTTGGGTTCTTTAGAATCAGAGACATAGGTTTCGGAGAAGGTTTCGGAGGTTTCAAACGTTTCGGAGGAAACGTCAAAAGCAACCAAGGCAGGCGCGTCGGGGAGGATGGAGTTTGCGATGTTTAGAAAGAGCGCCGAAGTGCTTCCGATGCTGGGCCGGGTTGTTATCGCGAATCTTCGCACATGGCAATAGGGTTTGTCAGTGATGGTTGGACGGGGTGAACGTGAGTTGGGTCCTTGACGGGAGAGGGGCTCAGATCGGTTCGCCTATTTAAGATTTTTGACTTCACATTGAAGATTGACAGTCAGACGACAGACGGCAGACGTTAGACGGCAGAAGAACCGGTGCGGGCCTTCGCCCCTGGCCCATCCGGACAAGGCACGAATAGTCAGAATCAGGAGCTTCGAGGAATTGGAGAGTGTCGATATCCCACCGAAGCGGAGCTTGGCACCCGTGAACATTTCCATTTTTAAATATAAGGGCGTAGAGTTTTCGGTGTTGGGGTGGGCCACCCGCAAATTAGAGTTCACTAGACGGGGTCGAGTCACCGAAATCTGGTCAATTTGTGAGCGGGGGTGGAATGGCGATAGATACAAAGAAATCGGCAACTCTGGTCGTTGCGATTTGTACCTGTGCGGCCATCCTGTTGGCGGTGTATTGGCATTCAACGCGCCTGATTCGCGAGTGGAATGAAGTTGAGGCTGGGGGACGCGCCGCAATGAATCGTGGAGACCTGCCAGAAGCGATCAGACTCTTTAGTTCCGGTCAGGTTCTTGCAGCGCATTTCGGCTCTGATGACATTCGTCTAGCAGATAGTTCGTGTGCATTAGCCGAAGCTCTAGGCACCTCTCAGAAATTCCTCGATGCAATTTCGCCACTGCAACAATGTCTCGAAATCAGAAAGGTGCGGTTAAGCCCCGCCGACGCGTCGATTATTAGGGTGATGTCGGACCTTGCTGTGACGAACGAGAATCTCGGTCGATTGGCGGAGTCCGAGCAACTCTTGAATAGCGCGATTCAATTATCAATTCGATCTTCCAGCCAAGCAATTGCTGATTCCGATCTCGTTGAAAAGTTAGCCAGAATCTATTCGGATGAAGGGAAGCTCAAAGACGCCGAGGCACTCTACACGAGGACTGGGGAACGTATTCTCGGATCAGGGGAACTTTGAAAAGGCTGACGAGGCGTATCTACAGGCGCTCGCTATCGATGAGAAGAGTACTGGAAGAACGGGCATCAAAGTCGGTAATGATCTCGTTGATCTGGCGGAATCATATCGGGCTCAAAAGAGATACGCTGAGGCTGAACCGCTGTATAGGAGGGTTCTCGCGATTTGGGAGAACTCAGATGTCTCCCCGATTGATCGCGCATCGCTCCTGAACAATATGTGCATCTTTCAGTGGTCGAAGCATGATTTTCATCGTGCTACCGTCACTTGTGATCAAGCCCTTAAACTCTGGAAGTCAGTACTCGGGGATAGTAGCCCGTCCATTGCCGCCATTTACCAAAATGCGGCAAACGCCCATAGGGATGTCGGCGATTATGATGTTGCCGAACGCCTGTATGATTCGGCATTGGCGATCTGGAACAAGCCCGGGGATGACGGCCGGGCAGCTACGGTGCTTATCAGCAAAGCCCAAATGTATGCTTCGCAAGGAAACCTTGGAAAAGCAGAAGAACTGGTTGAGGAATCGATCGCACACCTCGACTCCTCCGGACCGGTGGCGAGTTCGCTGGATGCCTCAGGTAGGATTGAGATTTACCTAAAAGGTGCGAGCATTATGGAGCATCGAAACTCGGCTCTAGCTCTGTTGTTGAAGTCCAAAGCCAAGGCACTAGGATACAAAGACCAATAACCTGAAAACAGACTAACTCTGGAACTGTATTAACTATTGGGGAGCCCATCAAACGGGCAACTGGCAAAGTCGATTTGCTGTCCTTGCGCCTTACAACTTACAACTTGCGACTGACGATACAATGGAGGAGTCATGGACTCCCTCATCATCGGCGGCAAGACGTTCTCATCCCGGCTCATCGTAGGAACAGGCAAATATAAAGACGGCGAGCAGACTCGCCAGGCGCTCGCCGCAAGCGGCGCCGAAATGGTCACCGTCGCCGTCCGTCGCGTCAACCTCGACCGCAGCAAGGAATCGCTGCTCGATTTCATCGACACGAAACGGTATTTCCTGTTGCCCAACACGGCCGGATGCTACACGGCCGAAGAAGCCATCCGCGCCGCCCGTCTCGGACGCGAGGTGGGCCTATCCGATTGGGTCAAGATCGAAGTCATCGGCGACCAGCGCACGCTTTATCCAGACGTCGCAGCCACCGTGGAAGCCACCCGGGTGCTGGTCAAGGAAGGCTTCACGGTTCTGCCCTATACCTCTGACGATCCAGTAGTTGCGCAAAAGCTTCTTGACGTAGGCGCCGCCGCGATTATGCCGCTCGGCGCGCCCATCGGCAGCGGACTCGGCATCCAGAACATCGCCAACCTCCGCATTCTTCGCGAACTCTTTTCGGCCATCCCACTCGTCGTGGATGCCGGAGTTGGAACGCCTTCGGATGCAGCTATTGCTCTCGAGCTCGGCTTCGACGCCGTGCTGATGAACACTGGAATTGCCGGAGCCAAGGATCCGGTCCTCATGGCGGAAGCCATGAAGCACGCAGTCCTCGCCGGACGTCAGGGATACCTGGCGGGGCGAATGCCCAAAAAGCTCTACGCAACCGCTAGCTCGCCCGTCGAAGGGATCTCGCGCTAGTGACGCGTTTGCGGTCCGCGTCAGAGGACAGCATAGGCCATCGGCCCGCTTGGCTCATGAGCCACGTCCCCGAGTTGGACGGCCTTCGCGGCATCGCCATCCTCGCCGTGGTCTTCTACCACTGTGAGAGTAAGTTCGCGCACACGCCACTTCACAAGATCGTGGAGTGGGGGTGGGCCGGAGTCAACCTCTTCTTCGTCCTCTCCGGCTTCCTGATCACGGGAATCATTCTTGATTCGCGCAACGATCCGCACTTTTTTAGGAACTTTTATGCACGCCGATCGCTCCGGATCTGGCCCGTTTATGTGCTTTTGCTGCTTCTTGTATTCGTTTTAGTGCCTTTAACGTTCAACGGATTCTGGGTTGCCGTCTATCAGACCCGCCATGCGCCGTGGCCTTACCTAGTGCTCTTCGTGCAGAACCTCTTCGTTCTCACGTTGCCAGGAACGATCGGACCGACGTGGAGTCTCGCGATCGAAGAACAGTTCTACGTTATCTGGGCTCCGCTCGCGCGCTTCATCCGCAATCGCAATCTGATGTTCGCATTGATCCTGGTAATTGCGGCTTCGCCATTCATGCGGGCCGCGAATCATGGTTCGCTGACTCCCACGCACACGCTGATCCACCTCGACGGCCTCGCCTTCGGCTCTCTGATCGCCGTCGCGCTGCGCATTCTGAACTGGACAGCCGCGCGATTCCGCAAGATCGCGCTCGCCTCGATGGCTACGGCGATTCCTGTTCTGGCCTATCTGCTCTACGTAGGCTCCGCCTTCTCCGACTCGTTCCTCGCCCTGATGTTTGCAGGAATGCTGTTACTGGCACTCACCACTTCAGGATCGCGCGGATTCTATAACCGCGCGTTGAACGCCGCTCCCCTGCGCTTCTACGGACGCATAAGCTATGGCCTCTACATGATCCATATCCTCGCATTCACCTTGATCGGAGCCTTTGACGAGAAGATGGCTCCCTTCGGCGTCGCCGGAGACATGACGGTCGTTGCCGTGCGCATCGCGCTCGCGACCGGGGTGGCCACCGCGATGTGGTTCGGCTTCGAACAACCGATCCTGAAATTGAAGCGCTACTTCCACGCGAAGTCTGCGCCGGCCGTCTCGAGCCCGCTTGTTGCGGCGACCGCCGACTGAAAAAGCAAAAGGGCGGCCCAAGCCGCCCTTTCAATTTGTATCCGTAAATCTACTTCAGCGCGTCGACCTTGCTGACGTTGAGCGAGCCATCTGCATTGCTCGCCATGATCTGCACGTGATCTCCGACGTGATCTTTCACGGAATCCTGATTGGCAATCGGATAGACTTTGCCATCCGAGTCACTGACAAAGACGGCTTTCTCGCCGCCCTTCACGCAGGCTTTTGCGCACGATGCGTGAGCTGCCGAATTGCCTTTAGCGCCGCACTTAGTATCGCTGACCCACCCCTTCATCGAGCTTGCCTTGCCTGCATCCGAAGCGAATGACATTGCGGCAACCACGACCAAGCAAAGCACGATCTGTAACAATTTCTTCATAGCTCCTCCATGGGCGCCTATGGCCCTGTTCAGGTCGAAAAGCATAGCACGCGGATCCATGCGCTAATGTCAAAATCTTGGTTGTTTTCTGCTGCTTTGGGGTTGGTTGAAGTCAGCGTTTTTGTGCGGTCGCCATATTCTGCTGCTGCGGTTTGGCCGCCGGCATCACCACGATCACTTCGTTCGGATTCGCATAGTGCAACTGTTCGCGGGCTTCTTTCTCGATGGCCCTGGGGTCAGTCTTAAGGGATTTGATTTGTTTTTCTACGCGCTCGTTTTCTTCCTGCATTTGCTGCACTTCGGTTTGCAGGCGCTGATACTGCAGCTTCTTCTCGTGATACGCGACCCAACCGTTTTGTCCCAGGACGACATGGTAGGCGAGCATCAGCGCCAATACGCTGATGCCGCCGGTGACGAACTTGCCTCGCCATGCGGACAGATGAACGGCGATGTGATTCATCCACTGCATTATTCAGAAATCCAATTCTCGGCCGCGACCTTCAGTTTCGCGAGACCCTCTTCTGACCTTGCTTCCGTGTACGCGCGGACAACGGGTTCGGTACCGCTCAGGCGGTAGCAAACCCACGATCCATCGGCGAGCACCAACTTGAAGCCATCGGTTCGCACAATTTGTGCAACTTTCTGACCTGCAAAGGTTTGTGGCTCGTCACTCAACTTCTTAGTGAACTTCGATTTGACCTCATCCGTCAACTTGAAATTCTCTCGATTGGGATAGAAGGAACCAACTTTGCCAAATAATTGTTTCAATTGCTCCCCAATCGATGCACCGCGCTTGGCCACCATCTCGCAACACAGCAGCCCGGCAAGTACGCCATCTTTCTCAGGGACATGATGGCGGATGGAAAGACCGGCGCTCTCTTCGCCGCCGATGGCGATCTTGTCCTGCTTGATGAGTTCGCCGATGTACTTGAATCCGACTGGTGTCTCGTAAAGTTCGACTTTGTGGAGGTCGGCGAGCGCGTTGACAAGGTTCGTAGTTGCAACCGACTTGGCGACACCGTTCTTCCACTGGCGAGATTCCACGAGATAGTCAAAGAGCAATGCGATGACGTAGTTCGGCTGGATGAAGGTGCCATCCTGATCGACGATGCCGAAGCGGTCGGCGTCACCATCGGTCGCGATTCCGATTTGAGCTTTCGCGGATCAAAGCAGATTCGAAGTCCGGCTTTCTTGATGGCCGCGAGATCAACGACTTCTTTCAGGCGTGCAAGATAGGTCGCACGAATGTCGATGTTTTCGCGCTTTGCGCCGGTCTGTCTTGAGGTCGGTGCGGAATCGTTGTCGGCAGCGATGATCGCGGCTTCAATACTCTTGGTGACTTCGGGCAGCGCGGGCGCGCCGTCAGGTGTAGAGAACTTGATGCCGTTATATTCCGGCGGATTGTGCGAAGCCGTGAAGTTGATGGCTCCGTCGGAGTTACGTCGCATGACTTCCCAGGAGATAGCGGGCGTAGGCGCAGGTTCGGTTACGATGAGCGGCTGAATGCCGTGCTGCTCGAGAATCTGCGCAGCCATCTCGACGAAGGTTTCGCCCAAGAAACGAGGATCGCGTCCGACGATGAGTTTGGCTCCGCTTGGCTTGGTTGAGCTGACGTGACCTGCGATTCCCGTTACCGCGCGACGCACGTTGGCGAAGGTGAAATCATCGGCCATGATTGCGCGCCAGCCGGAGGATGCAGAGCAGCTGTGGATAACCGGCAGCAACACTGCATTCGCAACCCCGCATTTTAGCAGCGCAACGAGATGAACATTGAAACCGGGGAAGAAGAAGTTATAACGTAAGTCTGCTTCAGAACGCCGCAGTCCAAATCGGAGCGAAGATGACTTACTCCCTGATACTTTCGACGGCATCGAGCAGAGACGAAGCGCAGAGTATTGCGCGTGCGTTAGTGGATCGCAAACTGGTGGCATGCGTAAATATCGTCGGACCGATCGAATCAATCTATCGGTGGAAGGGCGAGGTCGAGAACACGCAGGAATTCATGCTGCTGATGAAGACCGAGAGCGACCGCTTCGACAGAATTCGCGAGGCGGTGAAGTCGCTGCACTCGTACGAAGTGCCTGAGGTGATTCAGATTCCGATCGAGAATGGATGGCCAGCGTACTTGGAGTGGATCAGCGAGTCGATTGGTTGACAGGCAGGTGCTAAGTGCTAGATATGCACCTACTCACACTTTGAGGAAAATTCTCTTGCGATAAAAGACGAGCATGATGAGCCAGATCGTCGCCGTGAATGCGATAGCAAAGAGCAGCGACGAATTCTTAGGAGACGCCAGCGGTGCGAAGACGTGGTCGTATGTTTGTTCCAGCACCGAACGACCTCCCACGCTGGTGATGATCATGTTCTTGATAACCAGAGTGGCGATGGCGTAGGAGAGGATGGCGTTGGCTCCGAAGACTTCGAGCGGCATCACCCATCGTCGAAAGCCTTGAACATCGATGATCCAATAAAGCGCGGCGAGCAACACACAGGCGAAGCCCGCGGTGAAAACCACGAACGTACTCGTCCAGAGATTCTTATTGATTGGGAAGTAGGGATGGACGAGTTCACCGAGAAGAAGTCCGGCGACACCCGCCAGGAATAATCCTCCCACGCGCCGCGCATGAGTATTTGGCGTGCGCAACCATTCGCCGCAGAACGTTCCGAGCAAAGCCGTGGCGATCGCCGGAAGCGAACTCAGCAGACCTTCGGGATCCCACATGGGTTTCCATAGATGCGTGCCAAGAACGAGCCGGTCGAAATAGGCGGCGACGTTGCCGAACGGCGTCATGTCTCCGGTGGGAAAGCCAGGGACCGTGACAAAACGCATGATCGCCCAATATCCAAGTAAAAGCCCAATGGTGATGAAAATACGCACCCGGCGCGATACATAGAGATATATCGATGCTGCGAGGAAGTAGCAGAGAGCGATACGACCGAGGACTCCCATGACGCGAACATGCTCGATGCGGTGCAGGGTGAACGGATAGAGATGCAGCGCGAGTCCGATGCCGTAAATGTAGAGGCTACGACGGATGGTGTGGCGAAGCAGTTCGCGGCGTGTGCTTCCCCTCTGCTGTCGCGAGGTAAAGGAGAAGACCATCGAGGTGCCAACTAGAAAAAGAAAGAACGGAAAGACCAAGTCGGTCGGTGTCCAACCATTCCACGCGGCGTGTTCCAGCGGCCAATAGACTGCGTCCCAGCTTCCGGGATCGTTGACGAGGATCATGCCGGCAATGGTGAGTCCGCGGAAGGCATCGATGGAAAGAAGGCGCTCGTTCGTCGGCACGAAAGAATATTACATGAGAGCTGCTGAGCTGCTTAGCTACTAAGCTGCGAAGCAAAGTCAAAGCTAAGATCGTTAATCACGGAACAAGGCGGATTCACATGGACTTTGCGGTGCGAAGGCCTAAAGACGGTTTGCACGAATCGTCAAACGAACGTAGTCGAGGGTGTAGGGCGGGTCGTCTTTTGAGGCCATGGCGGCGAGACGTTCGACGAAATCTTCTTCAACCTCAGGCGGAAACTTCGCTACGTAGCGATGGAGGTTCACGCTGCGAATGAAGATCT
>WNGK01025993.1_pt1 | contig 10737 bp, 11 predicted proteins | sample 5400601 | NCBI WGS metagenome assembly WNGK01 (sample SAMN13153376, study PRJNA577476) | soil metagenome | isolation source: 60 cm soil or saprolite under Garry oak tree replicate 1 | place: USA:California | collected 2016-06-15
CGTCTGCCGCACACATAAGACTTCGCAGACCGCGTTCCGCGGCTTTGGCGGACCGCAAGGCATGTTAGTGATTGAAGACGTGATGGGCCGCATCGCGCGCACGCTTGCTCTTCCCGCGGATCTAGTGAGAGAGCGCAATTTCTATCGTGAAGGCCAGTCAACGCACTATGGCCAGCCGGTCAAAGACGCGGAGCGCATCTCCAGAATATGGACGCAGCTTAAAGATCGCAGCAGCTTCACAGCGCGGCGAGAAGCAATCGAGCGCGATAATCAACGGCATCTTCACCGCAAACGTGGGATCGCCATGACCCCGGTGAAGTTCGGCATCTCATTCACAGCCACTATGTTCAACCAGGCGGGAGCGCTCGTCCTTATATATAAGGATGGAAGCGTGCAGGTGAACCATGGCGGAACGGAGATGGGACAGGGGTTGCACACCAAGATTCGCCAGATTGCGGCGGAAGGACTGGGCGTGAAGGAAGACAGTATCCGCATCATGCCAACCAGTACCGGCAAAATCCCCAACACGTCTGCTACGGCCGCATCCGCGGGATCAGACCTGAACGGCGCAGCCGTTTTAGATGCTTGCGCACAGCTTAAAACGCGGCTCACACCTGTAGCCGCGGCCCTGCTCGGCGCGGATGCGGCTGATGTACGCTTTGCCTCTGGCAGCGTGTCCAGCGACGGAAAAGAAATCGCCTTTCGCGATGTGATCAACGCCGCCTACATGCAGCGCGTTCCACTTTTCGCCCAGGGCTATTACCGCACACCGGAGATTCACTACAACCCCAAAACCATGCAAGGCCGTCCGTTCTATTACTTTGGCTATGGCGCGGCGGTCAGCGAGGTGGAAATTGACGGCTTTACCGGCGCATATCGCCTGCTGCGGACCGATATTTTGCACGATGTGGGCGAATCGCTCTCTCCAATCGTAGATCGCGGGCAAGTGGAAGGCGGTTTTATCCAGGGCGTGGGCTGGCTCACTTTGGAAGAACTAGTTTGGGATGCAAATGGCCGGTTGATGACCAACGGCGCGTCCACATATAAGTTGCCGGCGTGGTCCGAAGTACCGGAGAAGTTCAATGTTGAATTTCTGGAACGCGCCGCCGAACCCGGCGTTGTCTTCGGCAGCAAGGCCGTAGGAGAGCCTCCACTCATGCTGGCCATCTCCGTCCGCGAGGCCATGCGTGAGGCCATCGGCGCTTTTGGCACTGGGGGCATCGTCACCCTGGACAGTCCGGCAACTCCGGAGCGTGTCTTCTGGGCAATCAAAAACGCTCGTACCGGTCAGCAAGCACCGGAACTCGCCAAGGCCGAGGTGGGCGGCGAGTGATCCCAACCCCTCCGCAACAACTTCTTCGCGCGACGATATTTCATACGCCACGCAATCCTTTTGTCGCTGAAAACGCGCTGGAAAACCTTGCCGATGGCGGCCTACTCATTAGCAACGGCCGCATTGTTGCCTGCAACGATTTCGAAACCCTGCGGAGGAAACATCCGAACGCTGTGGTTCGCGACCTGCGCGGGGGCTTTCTGCTTCCCGGCCTGGTAGACACGCACATTCACTACCCGCAGATACGAATTCTGGGCAGCCTGGGGCTCGAACTGCTTGATTGGCTGCAACAGCACGCCCTGCCTGAAGAAACGCGCCTGGGCAACGAAGACTACGCCCGCGCCGTGGCAAAAGAATTTGTCTTCGCTCTTGCCGCGCACGGCACAACCACAGCGCTGGTCTTTGGCGCTCACTTTCAGGCGGCCACAGCGGCCCTGTTTGAAGCAGCGGAGCAGACCGGCTTGCGTGTGGCAAGCGGCCTTGTCGTCTCAGACCGGCTTCTCCGCTCTGAGCTTCATCAAACACCGGAAAATGCCTACCGCGCGTCTAAAGAACTGATTCGCAATTTTCATGGCAAAGGACGCTTGCTCTACTCGGTCACGCCGCGCTTTGCGCTGTCAGCTTCAGAAGCCATGCTGGAAGTCTGCCAGACATTGATGCGCGAGCATCCTGATGTCCTTTTCCAAACGCACGTGAATGAGAACCCGCGGGAAGTCACTGAGGTGTTGAAGCTGTTTCCCTGGGCCAAGGATTATCTGGCTGTCTACGAGCGCTACGGACTGGTGGAAGCACGCTCAGTGCTGGCGCACAATCTGCATCCCACGGACGACGAATTACAGCGACTGTCGGCAAGCAAGGCAACCATCTCACATTGCCCATGCAGCAACGCAGCGCTGGGCAGCGGATGGTTTCCCTTACGCCGCCATGTAGCGGCGGGGGTGCGTTGCGCCCTGGGGACTGACGTGGGCGGAGGGACCGGCTTTGGCCTACTGAAAGAGGGGCTCCAGGCGTACATGATGCAGCGGCTTGCGCCCGGGGGATTCCCGCTCGGTCCGGCACACTTGCTCTATCTGGCAACACGCGCTGGAGCTGAAGCACTGGGGTTGGAAGACACGATCGGCGATTTTCAACCGGGCAAATCCGCTGATTTCGTCTATCTGAAACCTCCGCCGCAGAGCCCGTTGGCAGCAGTAGCAGCGCACGCCGATGGCCCCGCGCATCTTTTGGCCGCGCTCTTCACGCTCGCAGGCGCAGAGAGCGTACGTGAAGTCTGCGTGGAAGGCGCGCCGGTTTATTCATGTGACCATGACGATTGATGAAATCAATTCTCTCTCTCTCGAGCAATTCGCCGCCAACCTTGGTTGGGTGTTCGAGCATTCGCCCTGGGTAGCGGAACGCGCATGGGAAACACGTCCTTTTTCTGGCCTGACTCACCTGCACGCCGCCATGAAGCAAATCGTCCACAGCGGGTCGAGGAAAGAGCAACTGGCGCTTCTTCGCGTCCATCCGGACCTTGGTGAGCGCGCACGCATGAGCAATGCATCGTCCAAGGAACAGTCGGGTGCCGGGCTTGATAGTCTCAGTTCGGAGGAATACCAGCGTCTGAAACGCCTCAACACGGAGTATCGAGAGAAATTCGGCTTTCCATTTCTCTATGCGGTGAAAGGCAGTACCAAGTACGATATTCTCCAGGCGCTCGAACAGAGACTGGGAAACACTGCGGCGGAAGAGTTTCAGCAGGCTTTGGAGCAGGTGTATCGCATTGCTCTGTTTCGTTTGCAGGACCTGATCGCGCCATAACGGAGGTTTTTTTGCAGCAATTCGCCAGCGGATGGAAGCAGAACTACTACGGCAAGGGAGACGTGATCGTCTACCGCCTGCGGCGTGACGGGCATTCTCCGTGCCCGGTCTTTGGCGCCAGCGTCATGATGCTGCTCTATGGCGATGCCTTCTGGCCCACGTACACCACGGGCGATAACACCAACTTGGTGGCCACCGATTCGATGAAGAACTTCATCCAGCGCGAGACGCTCAACTTCACCGGCGACGACCTTGAATCGTTCACGCGGTTCCTGGCGGAAAAATTTCTACGCACATATCCGCAGACTGAGGGCATCCAGGTTTCGGTCACGGAAATTCCTTACGGCCCGACTCCCGGAGGCACTATGGCATTTGCCCCTGCTGGACCGGACCGTGCCATCGCCCGGCTTGAATTGCGACGCAAAGGAACAGAGTTGCAGACAGTGGAAGCGTGCTCCGGCATACAGGGCTTCCGCCTGCTGCGTTTGGGCGGGAGCGCGTTTTGTGGATTCGTGCGCGATGAGTACACCACGCTGCCGGACATCAAGAACCGCCCCCTGCACATGTGGCTCGACCTGGAGTGGTGGAGCACGGAAGGCAAAAGCACTGCTCGCGTGCGCGGAATAGTGCAGAAGGTCTTTCAATCGTTTGAATCCGGGAGCATCCAGGAGGTAATTTATCAAATCGGCGGCAAGATGCTGGCTGAGCTTCCTGAAATCTCTGAGGTACACCTGGAAGCCCACAATCGCACCTGGGATTCGATTGCCGAAGCCGGTGACAATCTGGGAGTATTTACTGAAGCGCGCCCGCCGTTTGGTTGTTTGGGATTGAGGATGAAAAGATAGAACAAATGGGCCGATTGTCCACGCACGTTCTGGATACTGCCAACGGCAAGCCGGCAGCTGGAGTAGAACTTCGTCTCTACTCTCTCCACGGTGATGGGCGTAAGATACTGAAATCCGCGACCACCAATGCGGATGGCCGCACCGATGCGCCTCTGCTCATCGGAGATGAATTGCTTGCGGGCATCTATGAGCTGGTCTTTTGCGCAGGCAATTATCACCGGGCACAGGGCGAAACAATTGCAACACCTCCATTTCTTGATGAAATCACGGTCCGCTTTGGCATAGCCGATCCGGCTGCGAACTATCATGTGCCGCTGCTGCTCTCACCTTACAGCTATTCCACCTATCGGGGATCATAGATGGAGCAACGCGCGCAACAAGTGATCTCCTTGTGCCGCAAGCTGGCCAGATTCACGGAAGAACCGGGCCACATCACGCGCACTTTTCTTTCTTCGCCCATGCATCAAGTACATGCCGAACTGCGTTCCCGCATGGAGCGGCTGGGCATGGCGGTTTCCATAGATGCCGTCGGCAACCTGCGCGGCTACTATCCGGCAAAAACAGGTCCCGCGCCGCGGCTCATCATTGGATCGCACCTTGATACTGTGCCTCGTGCTGGCGCGTTCGACGGAGTGCTGGGTGTAGTCATGGGCATTGCGCTGGTCGAAGCACTACAAGGCCGGCATCTATCGTTGGGTCTTGAGATTGTCGGGTTCTCTGAAGAAGAAGGCGTGCGATTTGCATTTCCATTCATCGGCAGCCGAGCACTTGCAGGTAGCCTGGATGCATTGGCCTTGGATCGACGCGGCCCTGATGGACTCAGCATCGCCGATGCGATTCGCGCCTTCGGTTTGGACCCCTCGCGTCTACTGGCAGCAAAGCTCGCGGAAAAGACGGTTGGCTATCTGGAATTTCACATTGAGCAAGGCCCTGTGCTTGAATGCCTGAATTTTCCTCTGGGGATCGTAGAGCATATTGTTCGGTCAGAGCCGCGCTGCCATTTGCTTTACCGGGAAGGCTGGGCACGCCGGAACCACTCCGATGAATTTACGGCATGACGCCCTTGCTGCTGCCGCCCAGTGGATCGCTTTAGTAGAAGCTGAAGCAAACAAGATTCCCGGGCTTGTAGCGACGATCGGGCGTTTGGAGATCGAACCAAACGCAAGCAACGTGATTGCCGGTTCTGTTCGTGCAAGCCTTGACGTGCGACATGCGCAGGACGAGGTGCGCCATCAAGCCGTCAATCATTTTCTTGACGGGGCAAGGCAGTTGGCAAACGACCGTGGGCTTAGCGTTGAATGGAAGCAGCTTGTGGATCAGCCAGCGGTCGCCATGAATCCAGCCATGACAAAAAAGCTTAGCGCTGCGGTAGTGGCGGCGGGGTATCCTGTCCATCTCATGTTGAGCGGAGCGGGGCATGATGCCATGATTCTCGCCGAACGAGTCCCCACCGCTATGCTCTTCCTGCGATCGCCTGGGGGCATAAGCCATCATCCCGATGAGAATGTTCTGGCAGCGGATGTCACTGCCGCATTAAACACCGGCTTGAACTTCCTCAATGCAATCGGAGAGGCGCGTTGACAGAATTGGTGATTCGCGGAGGCACTGTCATTACGCCGCATGGAGCCGTTTTTGCGGACATTGCGGTTGACGAAGGCCGGATCAGTGCAATTGCTCCCGAACTTTCCGGAGCTACGCGAGAAATCGATGCCCGCGGCCTGACTGTGCTGCCGGGCTTGATTGACATTCATGTCCACTTCAACGAGCCAGGCCGGACTGATTGGGAGGGCAGCGCTACCGGCAGTCGCGCTCTGGCCGCGGGCGGCGGAACGACGTTCTTTGACATGCCACTCAATTCCTCTCCATGCACCGTTGGCCCGGCGGAGTTTGACCAGAAGCGCACGGCGCTTGAACAGTCTTCGATCACCGACTTTGGGTTGTGGGGAGGAATCATTCCGGGCAATCGTAGCGCTTTGGCTGAATTGGCGGCCCGCGGCGTAATCGGATTCAAGGCCTTCATGGCGGACTCGGGCTTGCCCGAATTTCCACGCTGTGACGATCAGACGCTCTACGAAGGAATGCGTGAAGCCGCGCAGTTTCAATTGCCTGTTGCAGTACACGCCGAGGATGATGAGATCGTCTCCAAGCTGTCGTCCGCCGCTGTTGCCAGAGGTCGTACCGGCATTCGCGACTTCCTGGATTCGCGCCCGGTTTCTGCGGAAGTGACGGCCATCCAGCGCGCTTCTCTGTTGGCTGCCGAAACCGGAGTGAAGTTGCATATTGTTCACGTCAGCTCTGGCAGCGGCGTAGCAGCGGCCCTCGAAGCTCGCGCCAAAGGCGCGGACATCTCGATTGAGACCTGTCCACACTATCTGTTCTTTACAGAAGAGGACATGGACCGAATCGGCGCGCTGGCCAAGTGTGCGCCGCCGCTGCGCAGCGCAAGCGAGCGCCAAACACTGTGGGATGCGCTCATGCGCAACCATATAGATGTTGTAGCTTCTGACCATTCACCTGCACCGCCGGAAATGAAACGCGACGCCAACTTTTTCAAAGTATGGGGCGGCATCGCGGGAGTGCAATGCTCGCTGGCAGTGCTGCTGACAGCCGGGCACCGCGACAAGGGGTTGCCTCTTCCGCGCATTGCTGAACTCACAGCAGCGTGGCCGGCGCGACGTTTTGGGCTGGCGCACAAAGGCATCATTGCGGTAAACAATGACGCCGACCTCGTTCTGGTGGACTTGTCAGCGTCTTGCAAACTAACAAAGGACCGTTTGCTGCAACGGCACCGAATGAGTCCTTATGTTGGCGAGAGTTTTTGCGGCGTAGTACGCCAGACCCTGCTACGCGGTCAGTCGATTTTTGCTGAAGGCAAGATCGTTGCCGCTTCGTCGGGAAAATTTATCAGCGCGCACGGCAATTAACTGCGGATCGTTAAGTCCATAGGTACGTGATAGATTTGATCGCGGCACAGATTATACTTTCTGGAAGAAGGACCCGATGCAAGAGCTTGGATACACACGCAGTTCCCGGCAAGCGGACCACACGCTGCTTACGCCGGACACCTTTGTGCGCGCTCCCCTTCCCGGCATGCGCAACGCCACTGCCATTGTTCATGCCAGTCCGGCGATTGGCGCGGCGTTCACGCAGTACACCGTGGAATTTGCCGCTGGCGGCTCCATGGCTCCGGCAACTGCGCAGCGCTTTCTGTATGTGCTTGAAAGCGAAGTTACTGTGATGCTGGATGGACAGAAACATTCTTTGCCGGAAAATGGATATGTGTATCTGCCATCGGGAAGCAAAGCAGAAATCTCAACCTCGGGCGCCGCTCGCGCTGAAGTGATTGAGAAGTCTTATGTTGCGCTCGAAGGCGTGCCTGCGGCGAAAGCGATCTTCGGTGACGAAAGCAAAGTGAAGCCATCCCCGCTTGGAGACGGGTTGGAAGTATTCATCTTGCTGCCGGAAAATCCCAGCTTTGATTTTGCTGTGAATACGATGACCTATCAGCCGGGAGCAGCGCTTTCAATGGTAGAAGCGCATGTGATGGAGCACGGCCTGCTCATGCTTGCGGGTGGCGGCATTTACCGCCTGGGAGACCGCTGGTATCCCGTCACCGCCGGCGATTTCATATGGATGGCTCCGTGGTGCCCGCAGTGGTTCGGCGCGCTCGGCAAGAAGCCGGCAAAATATCTGATCTACAAAGACTGGAACCGGTGAATCTGAAGATCAATACGGCACAACTCTCCGGCGAACTGGAAACCCTGGCAGGTTTTTCTGACGCTCCCGCTCCGGCGGTAACGCGCATTGTATTTTCTGAGACCGATCTGCGCGCCCGTCGTTATGTGAAAGAACTCTGTGCGAATGCCGGCCTGACGATCCGCGAAGATGCAGTCGGCAACACCTTCGCTCGCTGGCCTGGCAGTGAACCTGAACTGCCCGCCATCGGCACCGGATCTCACATAGACGCCATCCCCAATGCCGGGCGTTACGATGGAACAGTCGGCGTGCTCGGCGGGCTGGAGGCGATTCGCGCACTTCAGCGCGGCAGCTTTCGGCCCAAGCGATCGATTGAATTGGTCTTGTTCACCTCGGAGGAGCCAACGCGCTTCGGCATCGGCTGCCTGGGCAGCCGGTTGCTATCGGGTTCGCTTGATGTTGCAAAAGCCACCGGCTTAACAGACAAAGAAGGCAAGCCGTTAGATGAATGGCGTGCGGTCGCGCGCTTTACCGGTGATCTGCGGTCAGCAACACTGCCACGGGGACACTATGCCGGCTTTGTTGAACTCCACATCGAACAAGGCCCGCTACTGGAACAGCATGGCACTGCTCTGGGTGTGGTCACCGCCATCGCCGCCCCGGCAAGTCTGCGTATATGGGTGGAAGGCGAAGGCGGACATGCAGGCGCCGTGCTTATGCCCGGCCGCCGAGACGCCCTTTGCGCCGCCGCTGAGATCACCTTGGCCGTGGAAGCCGCCGCCAAAAACAGCAGTGCGATTGACACTGTGGGCACCACCGGTGTCTGCGATGTCTTCCCCGGAGCCATCAACAGTATTCCTGTGCGTGCTCGGCTGGAGATTGATGTCCGGGACACCGACGAAGCCCGTCGCGATGCGGTGCTGGCACAAATTCATGCGGCGTGCGATGAGATCGCCGCGCGCCGCCAAGTCACCATTCGAACCGAGATGATTAACGCCGACCCGCCCGCCACCTGCGATCACCGAATCGTAGCGGCACTTGCTGCTGGCGCAGCAAAACATCATCTAAGCTACGAGCACATGGTCAGCCGCGCCTATCACGATTCACTCTTTATGGCGCGCATCGCGCCGGTAGCCATGCTCTTTATTCCTTGCCGCAACGGCTACAGCCATCGCCCGGACGAATTTGCTTCGCCTGAAGCCATTGCACATGGAGCCCTAATCTTGGCTGAAGCGCTGGCCGAACTAGCTGCTTGAGTCGTACGAAACGCTTACCAAGCACGCTCTTTTACTTCACCCGCATGACCATGACTTCCGTGGACTTGATCAGCGCAGCAACTACTTGGCCTTTTTCCAGGCGCATTTCGCGCACCGCGTCAGCGGTAATGATAGACGTGAGGTGTTGGCCGGCAATGGAGAGCGTGACTTGGGCCATCAAGCCTTCGATTTTCAGGTCTACAATTCGGCCGACGAGTTGGTTGCGTCCGCTGATTTTTCTGTAGTTCTCTCTGCGGTTTTGCAGTGGGCCGCGCCGGGAAACGGGAGGGAGCAAACGGTCGATCTCTGTAGCGGGTATCCGATGATGCCCGCCCGGAGTCTTGATTGTCTTGATCTTGCCTTTGTAGATCCACTGTTTCAACGCCGGATAACTTACGCCCAATACTTTGCAGGCGTGGCGGACGGCATAAAATTTCGGCTGTGGTTCGGCCTTCATATTTAGTTTCTACTCCAATTTCAATTCGCGGACATTTTAGTCACCACCGGGCTGTCTTTAGCGCAGTTTTTAGAGCGCGGCCAGCAGTGACCGCAGCAACGGCGTCGCCGGAGAGGTGCAAAGTTCATCCCAATCCCCACGCTGGATGATCTTTCCATCTTCAAGCGCAATTACCTCCTGGGGACAAAGTCGCCGGAGAACTTCAGCTTGATGGTCAACGGCGATCATGCTGAAGCCCAGCGTCCGACTCCAAAGGACAAGATCATCGATCAGTTCGCGGACCAAGTGGCGGTCCAATCCTGCGAATGGTTCGTCCAGAAGGACCAGCGGGGGCTTGCGGGCCAGCATCCGCGCCAAGCCAACACGTCGTGCCTGCCCTCCAGAAATCAATGCGGCAGGTGCATGCCACAGAGACCCCAGTTGCAACCGGTCGCGCAGCATTTCGATCCATTGAATCTGCTCTTTGTCCGTGGCAAGTTTGCGGGGAATGCCAAAGCTGATGTTCTCACTCACGCGCAGATGAGGAAAGAGGCCAGGCTCCTGGGTGAGATATCCAACCGGCCGCTTGTGCAGCGGAAGAGATGGCGGAAATAACTGGAGATCGCCCAGTTTCACGTAACCGCCATCAGGCTCCTCTATGCCGGCAATGCAGGCAAGCACTGTGCTCTTGCCCGCGCCCGATGCGCCGAACAATCCCAGGGAACGACCTTTTTTCAACTCCAGCGAGACGTCCACGTTAAGTTCGCGACGCTTCTTGATGATGTGGGCTTTAAGCATGGCGCCGTCGCTGTGCAAGCACATGGACCAGCCAGGGTAGCGGCAGAGCAACCGCCAGAAAAACCACAAGCAACGGCATCACGGCAGGCAAGCCAAAACTCTGCAAATTCACCCACAATTGCACCGGCATGCCGGCAGGATAATAAGCCGTGACCACCACGGCGCCGAATTCGCCGATTGCGCGCACCCAGGCAATGCTCAGCGCGACGGCCAGCCCAAGCCGCGAGAGTGGCAAGGTGACTCGCAGAAAAACTTTAAGCGGCGTCAGGCCAAGCAGGGCAGCTTGCTTCTGCAACATATGGGGAACAGCGTCGAAGGCGGCAACCGCGCCAAGCACGTAATAGCCCATCCCAACATAAACCTGCGTTGAGACAAAAGCTGTGGCGCTGTTGGTCATGACGATGCCGAAATGTTCCAGCCATGAACCCACGGTTCCATAAGGACCATACGCTAGCGTGAGTAATATCCCCAACGCCAGCGGAGGCAAAAGAATGGGGACCAACAGGACAGCTTGCCACAAGAGACGTTCACGCGTTTGACAACGCGCAATATAAGCGGCAACCGGCGTGCCTA
>WNGK01010604.1_pt1 | contig 10736 bp, 8 predicted proteins | sample 5400601 | NCBI WGS metagenome assembly WNGK01 (sample SAMN13153376, study PRJNA577476) | soil metagenome | isolation source: 60 cm soil or saprolite under Garry oak tree replicate 1 | place: USA:California | collected 2016-06-15
GTGCGTGACGACGCCGAGGTGGACGGTGGGTGCGCCGTTGTAGTGGGTGACCCCTTCGCGGTCGAAGAGCTCCCACATCGTGGCCGGGTCAGGCTTGCGCATGCACACGTGACGGGCACCCACTGCTGTCGCCGCCCAGGTGAAGCACCATCCGTTGCAGTGGAACATCGGCACCACCCATAGCAAGACCGAGTCGGGCCGCAGGTGTGATTCGAGCGCTTCCATCAGTGAGTTCAGGTAGGTGCCGCGGTGGGTGTACATGACACCTTTCGGGCGCCCGGTCGTGCCCGAGGTGTAGTTGATCGAGATCAGCTGCTCCTCATCGGGCACCGGCACCTCGCAGCGCTCGGGGAAGCCGCCGGCGAGGAAGTCCTCGTACGGGTCGCCCGGCGCGCCGGTGTCATCAATCCGGATGGTCGGCAGGCCGCAGCCCTCGACCAGGTGGAGCAGCTCATGGTCGGCGAACACCATGCGGGCCCCGCAGTGGCGCAGGACGTAGGCGATGTCGTCGCGGCCGAGGTGGGTGTTGATGGTCACCAGCACGGCTCCGGCGGCTGGCACGCCGTAGTGGGCCTCCAGCAGCGGCGGGATGTTCGGTGCGAGGAAGGCGACCCGGTCGCCCGGGGCGATGCCGGCGAGGATGAGCGCCGATGCCAGCCGGTTGACGCGCTCGTCGAGCTCGCGGTAGGTGATGCGCCGGTCCCCATGCACCACTGCCACCTTGTCGGGGTAGACGCAGGCGCTGCGGCGCAGGAAGCTGACCGGCGACAGCTCGGTTCGGTAGGCCTTGCTGGCCTCGCGGGCCGGTGCGGCGGTGGCGACAGTCATGTTTCCTCCTGCTCGGAAGGGGCGAGGGCCAGGTTCGGCCGTGCCGGTTGCCGTTGAATCTACGGACGGCGGGCAGGGCACACCATGCGCAGCACCCACGCGTTGGCCACGCAAGACCGACGCAAGCTGCAGTGAAGGGGGTTGTTACGGCTGCCTATGAAGGGGGCGGCTACCGGTTCCGCTGCCCGCTGGGCGTGGCGCTGCCAGCGGATGCCTGACCGGCAGCGGCGGTTGTCAGGCCGAGCGCGGTGAGAAGCCGGTGCGCCGCCCGGCGGTGGGCGGCGGCGTCGGCGCGCCGGCCATCCTCGTCGGCCAGCTTGGCCAGCTCCAGATGAGTGCGGGCGGCGTCGAAGCGTGACTGGGTGGCCTGGAACGTCTGCAGTGCCTCGGTCAGGTAGCGGAGCGCCCCGGCGCGGTGCCCTTCGGTGTGGGCGATGATGCCCAATGCCCGCTGGGCCAGGCCAAGCCCGCTGGGCCAGGCCAACCGCCCAGGTGAAGCCGGTGCTGGTGCTGATTTCCAGGCTCGCTGTGGCCTCCGTCCGCGCCCGCGCCGGGTCACCAGCGAGCAGGTAGGCGGTGGCGAGCCAGCCCTTGAACCACCCCACCAGCCGCGAGTAGCGCATTCCCGCCAGTAGCTCGATGGACCGCTCAAGGAGGCTGATCGCGCGGCCGGGGTCGCCGTTCTCGAGGTAGGCGTAGCCGGTCCACCCGAGCGAGAAGGCGTTGTTGAGCGGGTCGGGTGACAGTTCGATGCTGCGGTGTCCCCAGGTGATCGCGTCCTGGCCGTCGCCGCGGGTGGCTGAGAACCAGGCGTGGTTCCATGCGGCGTAGCTTTGCAGGCGGTGGTCACCCAGCTCCTCCCCGATGGCAAAGCCGTCGGCCGCGCACTCCAGGGCCGCGTTCAGGTCACCCATGAAGTACAAGTTGATGCCCTGCCAGCACAGTGACTGGCCCAGCCACCAGCGCTCGCCGGTGGCCTCGAGGTAGCTGACCGCGCGCCGGCCATGCTCCAGCCCCTGGCTGAACCGGGCCACCCACATCGACTCCTTGCACAGCACGTAGTGTGCCTTTCCCTGGGTGGACGGGTCGCCGGCGTGCTGGGCTGCCTCGATGGCCCGTTCCGCGCACGCCACAGCCTGCTGGTAGTCGCCCAGGTGGCTGTGGGCGTGCGCGAGCTCAAAGAAGAACCGCCCTACAAGAGTGTCATCACCCAGCTGCTCCATCCGCGCCCGCTGGCCCTCCAGTAGCTCAACGGTGTCGCGGAACCGGCCGAGGAAGTAGTAGGAGGCGGCCAGCCGCACGGCGGTGGCCACCAGCTGCTGGTCTCTTTCACCGGTCGGCAGCCCGGCGACATGGCTAAGGGCATCTTCCAGCGCGCGGGCAGCGTCGCTGTGGGCGTGCATCCCGGCCGCCCGGTCGGCGAAGCCGGTCAGGTACCTGACGGCTTTGGCCGCGTCATCGGTTCGGGCGTAGTGATAGGCGAGCCGGTCGTAGACCTCCTCCAGCCGGCCGGCGTGCAGGGTCTCCAGGGCCTGGCCCGCTGCGGCGTGCAGCGCCCGCCTGCGGCCCTCAAGCAGCGTCGCATAGGCGACGTCCTGGGTGAGCGCATGTTTGAAGACGAACCCCGGCTCCCGGCCGGCTTGCTCGTAGAGGAACTCGAGGTTCTGCAGTGTCCGCAGCTGCTCAGGCAGGTCAGCGGGCTGCGGCCAGAGTGCCGCGAGCACCCGCAAGGGCACCTCGCGCCCTACCACGGACGCGGTTTGCAGCAGCTGGCGTGGTGTCTCGTCCAGCCGGTCGATCCTGGCCATCAGCACATCTTGGATGGTGTCGGGAACAAAGCTGGCACTGTCGGCTGCGCTGCGGTCCAGAACCGCGCGGCCAGCTCCTCCAAGAAGAACGGGTTGCCTTCCCCGCGTTCCAGGATCACCCCTGCGAGCCCATGGAGAATCTCGTCTTGCCCCAGGACTGAGCTGACCAAGCTCAGGCTGTCGCGGGGGGCGAGCCGGCGAAGCCCCAGCTGCGTGACATAGGAGTGCTCAGCCCAGGGAGGCCGGTAGCCCGGCCGCCAGGTGCACACCAGCAGGATCGGCGCCCCGGCCAGGCTCTCTGCCAGCGAGGCGAGGTACTCCTCCGACGACCGGTCCACCCAGTGCAGGTCCTCGATCGCTATGATCAGTGCCCGGCGGCGGCTGCCGTGCAGGCTCCAGGTTCGCAGCGTTTCGGACATCCGGGACTTGACCGCCTCGGCGCTGAGCCGGGCCAGCGCTGCTGTGCGCTCACCGAGGCCGAGCAAATGCAGCACATAGGGAGCGTGGCGGTCGGCGTCCAGCCCGACCTCCTGCAGCCCGAACCGCACCCTCTGGATGACGACCTCGGGCGGGTCTGTATCCACGATCCCGCAGTTGGCGCGGACCACATCGACGATGGGCAAATACGGCACGCTGCCGCCGAAGGACAGGCAGCGCCCCTCCAGGTAGGTGATCTGCCGCGCGGCCAGGCTGCGCCGGAACTCATACAGCAGCCGTGACTTCCCGATGCCAGGCTCACCGACGATCCCCACCACCTGGCCATGGCCCGCCTCCACCTTGGCCAGGGGTGCCCGCAGCGCCGCCAGCGCATGCTCCCGGCCGATAAACTCGGCCAGCTTCGGCCGGGCGCTCAGCTCCGGTGCGACCGCCACCTGCCCCAGCACGTCGCGCAGAGCCCTCATCTCCGGGTCGCGGCCGACGAACCGGCTCAGCGGACGGGCCCCCAGCCCTTCAATCGGCGACCGCCGCGGCCCCGTACCGGTGACCCGGAATGCCTGCACCGGGCCGCCGGTACCCGGCAGCTGAAGCGAGCCCAGGTCCTCCAAGCGCACGTAGCCGGTCACCATGCGCGCCGTCGCCGGGCCGATCAAGATCGCGCCGGGTTCGGCCTGCTGCTGCAGGATTCCTGCCACAGTGGTGGTTTCGCCCACCGCGCTCAGCCGGCGCTCCGGGCCGCTGCCGATCTGCCTGACCGCCACCAAGCCGGTGTTCAGAGCCATCCGCAGCAGCCCCGCGGTGCTGCCCAGGGCATCCTCGCCCGCCGGTGCCGCGGTGAGCCGCCGCTGCAACCCCAGCGCCGCGAGCACACCGCGCCTGGCATGGTCCTCATGCGCCACCGGAACCCCGAACAACGCCACCAGCCCGTCGCTGAGAAAGCTGCTGATGGTCCCGTCGAAGCGCCGCACCTCCGCTTCGGCCTGCTCGAAGAAGGAGTCAAGGAAGGCCAGCATCCCGTCGGTGCCGAGCTTTCTGGCAACCGCGGCACCGTCCGCCAGCTGGCAATACAGTACAGTTGCCTGTTTGTGCTCTCCTTCGAGGGCAGCAGCGCGTCCCGGCCCTACCGTGCTGTCAGCAGCGCGGCTGGTGCCCGGAACCTCCGCTTGGCCGCTCAGCCTGGCCGTTCGTGATGCCCCGCACGCGGGGCAGAAGCGGTCCGCCGGCTGGCCAGGCGCCCCGCACGCCGGGCAAAGCACCGCCAGCGCCTGACCGCACTCCACGCAAAACCCGGCATCCGGCGTGTTCTCGCGGCCGCAGGACTCACAACGGCGCTCTGCGGCATCCACGTCCGCCGGATCCGGCAGTACAGTGCCGGGCCGCTGCCCGGCCGCCAGCAAAGCCATCCGGTCAGCAGGGTCAAGCTCCAGCGCCTGAGCCAGGCCGCGCAGCGTATGAAAGTGCGGGTACCGGCGGGCACCCCGCTCCAGGTCCGCGATCCCGCGCACGCTAAGCCCGGCTCGGTCGGCCAACGCCTCCTGCGTCAGGCCCGCCGCCAACCGGTGCCGGCGAAGCAACTCCGCAAAGATGCCCCGCCCTTCCGCCTTCGCCACCTTCTCCACGGACTCCCGCCCGGGAAACCGCGAGCTCACCGTGCGCCCGCGATCTCTCTTGTCCAATAACAGCGCTGCCGGCTTGCCGCTGTCCAGAGGGTCGCACCGGCAGGAGACGCTATCCGGAGGGCCGGCAGATCGCTGACCAGGCACCTCCGGTGAGCGGACCTGGACACACACGACCAACGATCGAGGGCGCGCGCAGATTACCTAATCCGGCGCGTTACAAACGATCTCACAGCGACCCAGACACTCGAGCAGAACGGCGGATATTGTTCGGCAAGAGGCTGATCGGTCAACTGCAGAGCGTGACGCAGCTCGACGTCCAGATTGATCTGCTCCCTGTGGTTTGCTGTTCGGCTGCGGGCGGTTCTACTGAGCATTGCCGCAGCGGGCCAACTGGCGGAGAACATCGCGCGGTGCCCCGTGGCGAGGCGCTTTCCCACCCTGAGGACTTGGGTGATGTTGTGGAGGCTGCCCGGCTGGCCAGGGGACAGGTAGCGGGGCGGTGACCGTCACCGGGTCCGGCCGTCCGGTGGCGCCAACCAGGGCGAGCAGATAGCCGCCATTGGCATTCCCTGCGATGCCCAGCCTGGATGGATGGATGGCGGCCGACCACTGGCCAGCCGCAGCGGGCTGGACACCTGTCGCGGTGGCAAACGGGCCGGGCAGCAGGCACCTCACTGGCAGGATTTCCGGGCGGATCATCGGGCTGCGGTGCACCCGCTGTCTCTGGCGATAGGCCGATCACCGAACCGGGTCGATGCCGGCACCAGGCGGGCCTTCTTGAGCCGGGCGGCATCGTGACGGAGGTGATCATGAACGGTGTCCGGGGGCGTCGGCCTGACGGCGGGTGATGCCCGGGAGGCGGCTGATGGCTGGCTGCGGCGATCAGCCGGCGGCGGGGGTGTGCGCCTGGGCTGCGACGCCGGGCGGGATGTGCACGGCGATCTCGCCGCCGAGCCGGTACCCGGGGGACCGGCCGAGGTGGTCGCCGCTCCAGAATCGGCCCGGGTCGTACCAGCCTGGCGGGCGGCCGCCGGGCAGCAGCTTCATGGCCTGGTAGGTGGCGGCCAGCACTTGTGCGCAGTAGGCCGTCTCCAGATCCGCGGGGGCGGCCTGGTGCCGCCGGGCCGGGACCCGGCTGGCCAGCCACCGCGAGGCGAGCCGGGCCGTGGACGGGAACGGGGTGCCGTCCAGCCGCGCGATCGTGCGCAAGACGGCCTCTTCCATCTCGCCGCCGGCCGGTGGATCCAGCTGGCGCAGCCACGCGCGCTGGCCGTACCTGGCCGCCCACACCAAGACCGCTTCGCGCAGGTCATGCAGCTGGACCCCGCGATGGTGGGTGCCGGTCCACAGATCAGGCAAGGAGCGGCCAAGCTCGGCGTGCCACATCAGCGGCGGCAGATCCTCGATGGCCACCGCCATGCCCACGTGGTTGACCGGGCTGTTTGTCGCTACCTGGATCGCGCGGTCCGCCATCGCGTGCCCGCGGAACAGCCACACATCACCCGTGCGGGCCAGGTCCACGGCCTGGTCCAGGCTGATACTCGCGGCAGGCACGGTCTAACCTAAGCAGATGCGCTGGCTTAAGGTGCTGGGACTGGCTGGCTTCGCGGGCATGGCCGCCACCGGGGCGGTGATCATCCGCAACCAGCGGCGCCGCCGCGCCTATACCCCGGACGAGATCCGCGAACGGCTGCACGCCCGCCTGGCCGAACCGCCCGCCCCCGGCCAGCCTCAGCATGACTACCCGCCGTAACCCCGCCAACGGCGGCCACCCGCGACACCGACGCTGCCGGCCGCTTGCTGCGCCCCGCATAGACCATTTGGCCGAGCTGCAGCATATCGCCGGTTCGCGCAGTTCACCGACCTGGCAGGGGCGATGTTCGCGGTATGGCAGCCGGGCAGCACCAAAAGCCTGGACGCCGTGAACGACCCTGGCACGTTGTGCGGGACCGAGCTGACCACACCGGATGTGCCCGGCGCCAAATCGTTCTACTCGGATGTGCTCGGCTGGGAGACCGACGACCAGCAGATGGGAGAGTTCACCTAAACGGTGATCAGGCCGGCCGGCGGCGGTGAGAGCAGCGGCCAGGGCGGCATTATGCCGCTCAGCCCGGAGATGGCAGCGGCCAGCGCCACCACCCGGTGGCAGCCTTACTTCGAGGTCGCCGACTGCGACGCTACGGCAGCCGCGGTGACGGTGGTCGTCCCGGCCAGCGACATCCCCGGCGTGGGCAGGTTCGCTGTGGCGCTCGACCCCGACGGCGCACCGTTCGCCGTGATCGCCAGCGTCCCAGCTGGATAACGAACTGACCGATCACGCTGGCCGGACGCCATCGCACCGCTGGCGTGCGGCCGGCCAGCGATGATCCGGGCTGCCGGGTCAGGCCGCGCCGCGCGATCAGGCTCCGGCAGCCAGTCCGGCTGATCGCGTCGCCCGGCATGCTCCCCGGCGAGCCCAGAGCAGGCGGCAGGCGCGGTAGCGTCCGCAGCGCCGCCGGCGCAGACAGGTCGGTTCGGCTCTGACTGCGGACGGCTTTTGCGGCCTGCCCAGCCTCACCGCCCGAAAGCGCTGCGGCCTGAAAGGCGACCCGGGAACGTCCTGGGCACTAGGACATCACCACCCGGGGAAATCGGCTCGGCCTCTGGCGACCATCAGGCTGGCTTCAGGCCGGGCCACGCGCGACCGCGGCGTAGCATTGCCGGAAGCCGGCAGAACATGACCCCATTTGCGAGCCCTTCGAATTCAAGAGTGCGCCCCGCGGCTCGGATGTCAGCGCGCCTCGCTAGGCCGTTCCGGCTCTGACCGGGAAGGGTGACGGCATGATGCAGGACCTGGACATAGCCCGCTGGCGGTTGCTCAGTCAGCACCTGGTCTGGCCCTACGCCGTTTCGGCGCGCGAGGCTGTTGGTTCGCTGCTGGCCGTCCAGGCGGAGAATCCCAGTCAGGCGGCTTGGGCAGTGGCATCGCGTACACAGAACCCGGACCAGGCCGAGCTGGCGGCTCTTCTCGACGACGGCACTGTCCTGCGCACGCACGTGCTGCGGCCGACGTGGCACTTCGTACGGGCCGAGGACGCCGGCTGGCTCCTCGACCTGACCGGTCCCCGCCTACGGCGGGTCACCGGCCAGCAGCTACACAACACCCACGGCCTGGACGAGCGTGCCATCGGCCACGCGGTCGCCGCCGTCACGGAGGCACTGGCGAGCCGAGGACAGCTCACCCGCGCGCAGCTGGCTGACGAGCTGCGCGATCGCGGTATCGCGGGCAGCGGGCAGATGCTGATGATCCTGCTGGCCCACGCCGAACTGGACGGGCTGATCTGCAGCGGAACAATCGCCGACGGCGAGCACACCTATGCGCTCATGGGCGAGCGGGTGTCGACACCACGCCAGCTGGCGCGGGCTGAGGCCCTGGCCGAGCTCGCCCTGCGCTATTTCACCGGGCATGGCCCGGCGACCGAGCGGGACCTCGCTTACTGGGCCACGCTCACCCTCACTGACGTGTGCGTCGGGCTGCAGCAGGTGCGTGATCGGCTCGACTCGTTCCAGCAGGACGGGCGCATCTTCTGGCACGCCCCCGGCGATGCCCCCGGCGGACCGCAACAGCCCGCAGCCCACCTTCTGCAGATACTCGACGAGACCTACCGCGGCTACCAGGACTCCCGCTGGGTACTCGATGCCGCCGGGCACGTTCCGCGCACCCGTGAGACCGCGGCCGGGATGGCCCTGGTCGATGCCCAGCTCATCGCCTCCATGCGGCGCACCGTCGCCCATGATCACGTGCGATTCGACCTGCGGCCCTACCAGGCCCTGACACCTCCGGAGATCGAAGCCCTCGACCAAACCGCCAGACGGTACGGCGAGTACCTGCGGCTCAGGGCCCGGATCACCCTGCTGTGACCCTACGCTCGATCCCCAGCAACGGCATTGAACGCCCTGCCGCACGACCCGCGGCCAGATGAGGATGCGCGGTATCGCCTTGCCAGCTACCAACCGGGGCGTCAGTATGACGCCGGGTGGACCGGGTTGGCTAGCGTGACGCTTCATGGACATGAAACTCGAGGTCGTTCCCATCCCGGTCCACGATGTCGATGCCGCAAAGGATTTCTACACCTGCCGAGTCGGCTTCCACCTCGAGCACGACGTCAGACCCAGCGAGACCATGCGGGTTGTGCAACTGACCCCGCCTGGCTCGGCATGCTCGGTGGTGATCGGCGAGGGCCTGCCGCTGGGCGAGCCGGGCTCGGTCAAGGGAGTCCAGCTCGTGGTCGAGGACCTTGACGCGGTCCGCAGCGACCTGGCCGGGCGGGGTGTCGCCATCAGTGAGGTGCAGCAGATGGGCCCCGAAGGCACGCCCGGCTCACGCTACTGCTTCTTCGAAGACCCTGACAGGAACATGTGGGCGGTCCAGGAATACAAGCGCACCTAGCTGCTGGAAGCCGTCCCCGGCAGTAGCCCCTCCCCTCATCCGCTGGTCTGGCAGCACCGCTCAGCGAGATCTGACCGGCTCGGCATGCCTCGCAGGCGCGCAGAACATCCAGATCCGGAACGGCGCCCGCCTCCATCAGACCCACGGCACCCGATCGACCCAAATCGGCGGATGTGTGCGCCTTGGTGGCGCAGGCCGGTTACGGTGCGCGATGGCTGCCGGTCTGGGCTATGGGAGCGTAGCCGACCTTCGTGACCGGAGTCGCTGGTGCTGGCTCCAGCCTGGTCAGTCCAGCGGAGCGAATCGTGCGGTGAAGTGCCTCAGCTGCCTGGGCTGGGACACGATGCGCAGGCCGGGCAGCCGGGTAGCCCGGCCGGCCACCCGGGTGACGGTTTCGATCACGTAGTCGAGGTGGCTCTGGGTATAGGTGCGACGCGGGACGGCGAGGCGGACCAGGTCCATCGCCGCTGGTGCCTCGCTACCGTCGGGCCGCAGGCCGAACATGACGGTTCCGATCTCACAGGCCCGCACTCCGCCTTCCTCATACAGCGCGCAGGACAGTGCCTGGCCCGGGTAGTGCAGCGGGTCCAGGTGCGCCAGCAGGGCGCGCGCGTCGATGAAGACCGCGTGGCCGCCGAACGGGACGACGACCGGCACTCCCGCCGACTCCAGCGCCTCACCGAGGTAGGCGATCGAGCGCACCCGGTAGCGCAGGTAGCCCTCGTCGGTGCACTCGCTCAGCCCCTGGGCGATCGCCTCCAGGTCCCGGCCGGCCAGCCCGCCGTAGGTGGGGAAGCCCTCGGTGAGGATTTCCAGGCTGCGGCACTGCCCGGCGAGGCTGTCGTCGTTGACGGCCAGCCAGCCGCCGATGTTGGCCAGCGGGTCCTTTTTCGCCGACATCGTCATCCCGTCGGCCAGGGCCGCCATCTGCCGGACGATCCCGGCGACCGGGACGTCGGCGTAGCCGGGCTCGCCGGTCTTGATGAACCAGGCGTTCTCCGCGAACCGGCAGGCATCTAGGAACAGCGGCTTGCCGTACCGGTCGCAGACCTCGCGGACGGCCCGGATGTTGGCCAGGCTGACCGGCTGGCCGCCGCCGGAGTTGTTGGTCACGGTCAGCATCACCAGTGGGACATAGGCGGCTCGCCCGGCGAGCAGCCGGTCCAGCGCCGCGACGTCCATGTTGCCCTTGAACGGATGCCGCAGCGCCGGCTGCAGGCCCTCCGGGATGGGCAGGTCGACGGCCTGCGCCCCGGTGAACTCGATGTTGGCCCGGGTGGTGTCGAAGTGGGTGTTGTTCGGGATGACCCGGCCCGGGCCGCCGGTCACGGTGAACAAGATCTTCTCCGCGGCCCGGCCCTGGTGCGTGGGCAAGATGTGCCGGAACGGAAACAGGCCAGTCACCGCGTCCCGGAACCGCGTGAACGACGGAGACCCCGCGTAGGCCTCGTTGCCGCGCTGCACGCTGGCCCACTGCTCAGCTGACATCGCCCCGGTCCCGGAGTCGGTGAGCAGGTCGATCAGCACGTCCTCGGCCCGCAACTCGAACAAGTTGTACCCGGCGGCCGCCAGGGCGGCCGCCCGCTCGGCCCGGGTGGTCAGCCGCATCGGCTC
>WNGK01022617.1_pt1 | contig 10735 bp, 8 predicted proteins | sample 5400601 | NCBI WGS metagenome assembly WNGK01 (sample SAMN13153376, study PRJNA577476) | soil metagenome | isolation source: 60 cm soil or saprolite under Garry oak tree replicate 1 | place: USA:California | collected 2016-06-15
CGAATGCCAAGCCCGACCGTTCGGCAATGTCCAATAGGCTGTGCGTGCCGTCGGACTGATTCAACACCCATAGCATAGCCATCTCTTGTTGCTTCTCGTCGCGGTGGCCGCCCATGGCCCGGTATAGTCCTCGCCGCCCCAACTGGGGTTCGCAACAAGGATTCTGGTTCAGATATACCTTGTCGTTATCCAGAAGGTAGAAAGCCGATAAGCACTTGGCAAAAGAATCAGCCAAACTCGCGGGTTGCATCAATTCCAGGTTGTCCGCCGAGCTGTGATACTCCGGGAATTTGCCGTGTGGCGTCCGCATAAGGCACCCCACCGGCAAATCAAATGCCGGGGAACAATATTGCCGTTCGTCGTAGCCGTAGGGCGAGAAGTCTTCAATGGCGTAAGCCTGGCCAGAGTGTTTCAGAACGTGGGCCCAGACGCGATCGATGGTCGCGTCACCGCGCCGGCTCTTCTTGTATGTAAGGTGTCCGCCGTCCCCAACGCAGGTGAGCACCAGGCCGTGGCGGATCGCATCCACGTGGTCTTCATTCTGGCGTAGCCAGGTGATTGAGCCGATCGTCCCTGGGATAAATAAGAACCGGTATGAATAACGCCGGGATACGTGAGCCAGATGTTTAGCCAGAAAAGCTGCTACCGTGACACCGGAGAGATTGTCATTGCACAGAGAAGGATGGCACGCGTGGCACGAGACAAGCACTTCCTCCGCCGACTCTCCCTTTACTAGGCACTCGCCATAGGTCAAATGCCCATCCTGAAGCGTGGAATCAATGCACACTTCGTATTCTCCGTCCGACATCGCTTCCAGCTGCCGGTGTGGCAAACAGAAACCCCAGTCTTCCTTATAATAAGAGGTCCGGTAGGGGATCCAGTCCGGACGGTCGGGCAACGTGTGGAGGTGAGGAAGTAGCTCGGCCAGCGGTATCGTCCGCTGCACCGGAATGCTGTAATTCACCACCTGCAGATTATGCTGGCGGAAATCAATGACCCGCTCGCCTCTGGAGTTCTTCACGTAGGCATCGCGTATGTTCCATTCTTTGGGAATGGTCCAATCGAAGACCCTGGTACCAGTCGGGACTTCGTGCGTCTCAAGAGGTATCTCTCTTTTCAGCCGAGCCATCGTCTGACGGAAGCCGTTGCCGGTGATGCTGCGGCAAATCGGGTAAAGCTCCCGCATTAATGCAAAGATGTCGCGCCCCACGTCGCTAGGATGAACTGCAAGTCTCAGTTCGGCAAGGCCTGTGGTCTGAGTTGGCATCGTCAGTCGGTAAAATCGGGGTAGTTTCGGTCGCGGTCCGCAATGATGGGATCGCTAATCATCCACTTGATCCCAAACGCCGGATCGCTGTACCGCACCCCGCGCGCGTGCTGGGAAGAATAGAATTCCGACATCTGGTAAAAGATCTCGGTGTTGTCCTCCAGGGTCTGAAAGCCGTGCGCGAAACCCTCCGGGACGTAAAACATCTTGTAGTTATCGGCGCTGAGCACCTCGCCCACATAGTGCCTGTAGGTCGGTGAATCAGGCCGTAAGTCGATCACCACGTCGTAAATCGCCCCGGCCGTGCAGCGAACCAGCTTGGACTCTGCAAACGGCGCGACCTGGTAGTGCATCCCGCGCAGCGTGCCTTTTCTCTTGTTGAATGAGATGTTGCACTGCACGGTTGTGGGGTTCAGGCTGTGCGCCTGGAATTCCTTCCGGCACCAGGAGCGGGCGAAAAAGCCTCGGTCATCTTCGTGTTTCTCCGGTTCAATGATGAAGGCTCCATTCAGCTTGGTCTCGGTGAAAATCACTAATAGACTTCCACCTCCGGAATCGGCACCACGAATTTGCCACCCCACTCGCGGATGTAGGACAACTGCTGCCCTATTTCATCTTTCAGGTTCCACGGCAGTATCAGCACATAATCCGGCTTGGTGTGTCGGATCTTCTCGGGAGCAAAAATGGGAATGTGCGTTCCGGGAAGGAACTTCCCATGTTTGTAAGGATTGCGGTCTACGGTGTAATCCAAGAAGTCGGTCCGGATTCCACAGTAGTTGAGCAGGGTGTTACCTTTGCCGGGAGCGCCGTATCCGGCAATTGACTTACCGGCTCGCTTCGCGTCAATCAGGAATTCCAGGATCTTTCTTTTCGTCTCCTTCACCTTTTCGTCGAACAAAAAATAAGTTTCCAGCCGAGTAAATCCGGCTTTTTCCTCTCGCTCCGCCAGTTCCAGCGCCCGCTCGGTGACCGAAAGCAAACTGTTCTTAGTGTGGCGCACATATACTCGCAATGAACCTCCATGAGTAGAGAGCTCCTCGACGTCGAAAACCATCAGGTCGAACTTGGCCATGATCTTCATCGCAGTTAAAAAAGAAAAGTAGGAAAAGTGCTCGTGATAGATGGTGTCAAACTGATTGCGTTCCATCAATCGCATCAGATGGGGAAATTCCAGGGTGATCACGCCTTGGGGCTTGACGAGTGTCTTCATGCCGCGCACGAAATCGCAGACATCTGGAACCTGCGCGAGTACGTTGTTGCCCAGAATCAGGTCGGCCTGGGTACCCCCGCGCACAATCTCCGCTGCCAGCTTCTCGCCAAAGAACTTCACCAGTGTAGGAATTCCCTTCTTGGTGGCTTCCTTGGCCACGTTCACCGCCGGCTCGATGCCCAAAACCGGAATCCCTTTTTCGACAAAGTACTGGAGCAGATAGCCGTCATTGCTGGCTAACTCGACGACCAAGCTACTGTGGTCTAGAGAAAAGCGCCTGAGCATCAGATCGGTGTACGCCTTGGCATGGGCCAGCCAACTGTCGGAATATGACGAGAAATAGGCGTATTCGGTGAAGATATTCTCCGGACTGACGTATTCTTGCAGTTGCACCAGGAAGCATTGCTCGCACACAAACACGTGCAAGGGATAGAAGGGTTCCATCTCGTTTAACTCGTCAGCTGACAAGTTGCTCTCGCAGAGCGGCGACATGCCGAGGTCGGTGAAGGTGTGGCACAAGCCAGACCTACAAAACCGGCAAAGCGCCGCGGTGGCGATTTTATTCTTCTCCTGCACAAATTCTTCCATTATGGCTGACATTCTTCTCTCATTCAGGGCGCGCCCGCTGTTGTTTCGGCTGTTTGCACGGCGCCCCCGCCGTCGATCCAACGCAACGATGAATCAAGACGCCGGTCGCGCAGAAGTCCACGGATGTAGTCGATTCGCGAATACCTGGTGCTCTGAAAATCGTCGTAGCTCAATCCGACGGCGCGATAAGCATCGTAGAGCTGACGCACGCCAGCGCGGGCGTTCCAGTGCGGCTTAAAGCCCGGAACCGTACGGTAGATCTTGCTACAGTCCACTCGGTAGCAGCGCTTGTCCGGTCCGGCGCCGGGTGCGTACTGAATCTGGCAATTGGGCACGACCTCCTTGACCATTTCCGCCAGTTCACGGATTCGATAATTCTCTTGGTTTAGGCCGACGTTGAAGGCCTGGTTGCGCACTGCCTCGGCTGGTGCGGTCAGCAGCGCCAGGAAGGCGCGCGAGATGTCTTCGATGTGCACGATCGGCCGCCAGGGCGTGCCGTCACTCTTCATCAGCACTTTTCCGGTAGTCATGGCGAATGCCACCAAGTTGTTCAGAACCAAATCGAAACGTAGCTTGGGAGACACGCCATAGGCGGTGGCATTTCGTAAGTACACAGGACAAAAGCTGGAGTCCGCCAGCTTCGCTACATCGCGCTCCACCCACACCTTCGATTGTCCATATGGCGTCACCGGGTTCAGACTGCTGGTCTCGTCGAGCATATCGTCCCCCGCTGCTCCGTAGGTGCTGCACGAGGAGGAGAACAGAAAGCGAGCAACCCCAGCTTTTTTCGCTTTCTTTGCCAAGCGCACTGACGCACGATGATTGATGTCAAAGGTTAGCTCCGGATCGAGATTCCCCAGCGGATCATTTGACAGCGCTGCGAGATGAATTACTGCCTCAAATCCTTCAAGGTCGGAAATCTCCACGTCGCGGAGGTCTTTGAGGATCTCCGGTACTGTCACGTGTTCCTCGCCGAACGTGCACAACTTGTACAGATGTGTGTCCAGTCCCACGATTTCATGGCCAGCAGCCAAAAACATCGGTACTAACACCGTCCCAATATACCCGTCGTGTCCGGTAACGAGAACTTTCATCGATTAATGACCTTTCCGGAAGAGATTTGGGAATCCAGTGCGGGAACTGCCGGGTTGCCTCGGCTCAGGACGGGTCGCTGCGGCCGAAGCGCCACGTCTCAATGGCTTCCCCTTTCGATTAGCGTGATTCGCATACAGGGCCAAGTGCTACATTGCTTATTGGTTCTGGAAGACAACGAATGTATCTTTTCCGAAGAGCGGCAGCTTCTCTCCGAAACGGTCTTCGAGATCAGTCAGTATTGCACATAGGGGGTAAAGTAACCGTTCAGGCAATGCGTTCCTCAGCAGAATCTGTGACAGAAAACTTCCCATTGTGTTGCCCCGGATGCGAACTGGCCGCCAGCCTAGTTCTCGGCAGTAATCTACGGTATCTTGAAGATTTAGCCACAGGTTGTGATCGTCCCTGACCGGTGACCCTGCGCGGTATCGATCAATAGCAACGTTCATTCGCCTGACGGGCTCCTGAAAGTTCTCAACTAGGGCGACTACTAACAGGCATCGGCTCGCACAAGACCCCTGATATGCTTGTGGCGATTCTTTGCAGCAAGCAACATTTCCAGAGTTAAATCGACACCATACGCATAGCAAAGGCGGGACAAAGGTGCCAAAAGGCTGGTCGCGTTACCGCAACCGACCTCTAGAATATGGCTATTTGGTTTGACTAACGATTTCAGTCTTTTCAAAGTCGCACGGCATATGAACGCTGTTGAGGCAGTGGCTTCGATGTCGCTTCCGTATCGCAATGCCTGTCTTGTCCAAAACGCATTCGATGCGGCGCGTTTTTGGAGATACGCTGTCGAGGCGTGTGTGCCGTCGGAAACTCGTTGTTTGTCCATAGGCCTCAGCTTAGAAAAGTCCTTAACCGCGTGCTTGATAGCATGAGGACCCGCCGGGCGGATACCGAAGGCGAGACCCATGAACCCTTGGTCAGCAATTCAAGCCTTTCATACAACTGCAGGTCGAGAATACAATGCGCGGCCTGACAGTGCAATGGCAACTGATACCCTCGCTGGAAGCACGCGCTTTGACACAAGTTCGGAATTTCTCTGAAAGAGTGGATTGAACGAGTGACGCTTCGGTATCGATCGACTCAATGTGTAAGATGAAGTAACGAGTTGCGTCCGAAGTAATGAAGAGACGTCTGGCCTTGTTGGAATTCTGTGGCTGATCGTTGATCTCCCCCCTTTGCCTCATTGAGCATAACGCGCCAAAAATCGGAACGTCCTATGAGCCAGAGAAGGGAATGGGTCACATCAAGTACAGCCTGCTAAGCCCCCTTTCATCATTCGAAGTCGTTGTACATCGCGGCTCTGCACCGGCAGACTAAGTGGGCCCCAGCCAGATGACAAAACGGGTTGCCACAGTGGCACCGACGAGGTTTGCTAGTCATAGGAGACATCGAAACGGTTTGTCCATTGGATTAAGTTAACCCATCTCCATGCGCGGCTATCGAACCTCTCTGGCCGCTGCCGCATGTCGTGCCAATCACATTTTACTTGCTCGAGGTTCAATGCAGGTATGCGGTCTGATGGAGTGCCGTTAAGAACGTTTTGCACCCATGAAGCCAAGCAAGTTAGCCACCTATGTTCCGGCGTTTGGAAACCGATCTTGTCCCTTCGGTTCAGAATACAATCGGGCACTATTCCTCGCATCGCGGCTCGAAAGACGGCTTTCGCGGTGCCATCGCTGTGAATCAAGTACTCCTCTGGGAGAGAAAGAACAAAGTTAACCAGGTCCGGAGTTAGAAATGGCACTCGACTCTCAATGGAGAATGCCATTGAGTTTCGGTCTTCATAGCGCAAGAGCGCTGGCAAACTTGTCTTGGTTAGGTCTTTCCAGAGGCTCTCCCGCAAGATGTCCGTCGTATGACTGTGATTGAAGGACTTGGGTTCCACGCCGTGGCTGCAGAACCAGGCTTTATTCACCCAGGTTGGTGCGACGTCTTTGCCGACGGCCCGCCGTAGGGGCTTACTGGCGAAAGGAGGGAAAAGGTAGTCTGCTGCTCTCATGATTAGCGAAAATTTGTTGTTATTTGGTAGACGTGAACAACTGAGCAGAAATTCCGTGGCTTGTTGCCAGTGATTTTGGCGCACCAGTGAAGCCAATCGAGCAGCCATATAGGAACGGTATCCACCCAGGATCTCGTCTGCACCTTGGCCGTCCAGCATGACCTTGATGCCGTTCCGCTGGGCTTCGCGGAACACACAGTACTGGGCATAAATGCTCGTGCTTCCGAAAGGCTCATCCTGGGAATCGACCAGAGAATCGAAATCCTCGCGCAAATTGTCAGAATTGACCCTGACCTTGTGCACATGGGCGCCCGACGCCTTGCCCACTACATCGATCCACTTTTCTTCACTGAGAGACTCATCATGGGCAACGTAACTGAAGGCATGCAAATCCAGCTTCGTTTCCAGGTGGCGCATGCCCATGACGATCGAAGACGAATCAATGCCGCCGGAAAGAGCGGCCCCGACCGGCACATCGCTCCGCAGATGGAGCCGTATATTTTTCAGGAACAAATCACGCAAATGTTTGGCGGCGTCGTCGAACGAGATATCGAGGCGTTCCGCCTCGCCGGGCTCCCAATAGCAAACCGTTCGAGCTTGTAGTGGACCCTCTAAGGATATCTCGACGTAGTGCCCGGAAGGGACTTGGAATACGCCTGAGAGTAGAGTGTCGGAACCATAGTCGGAGATGCCATATCTAAGGTACTCGTACAGTCTTGTGGGATTGATCCGTTTACGAACTAAATTTGCTTCGAGCAGGACCTTTAGCTCGGAGGCGAAAACGAAACTTTCGCTCCCCCAAGTGTAGTAAAGGGGCTTAATTCCAAAACAATCGCGGGCAAGAATTAGTTTGCGTTCTTGGGTGTCCAGAATAGCTAGTGCGAACATCCCTGTGAATCGCGTAAACGCTTCGAGTCCCCAGCAAGAATAAGCTAACAATAACACTTCCGTGTCTGAGCGTGACTTAAATCGATATCCTAGATCCTCGAGTTCCGCTCGAAGTTCAACATAATTGTATATCTCTCCGTTGTAGACGATAAAATATCGTTCATCCGACGTTCCCATTGGTTGCCATCCCGTCTCGGACAAGTCGAGGATAGAGAGCCGCCGATGGAATAAGACAACTTCCGGGTTGATAACGCACCCCACTCCATCACGGCCGAGATGGACTTCGCCTTTGGAATATGCAGCGTATCCAAAGTCATCTGGCCCGCGGTGCCGCAGTCGTTCCATCATACGTGGTACGCACTCCAGGTTTGCGCACGTCGATTTTGTGATAATTCCGCCTATTCCACACATTTAGAATCACTAAGTACGCCGGAGTCAGAGTATCTTCTTGTTCCCTACCGAGCGGCCACACGGGGCAGCAGAAGAGAACAAATCCAGAGTACAGGCAATAGTTCGGTTGTGAAGTGCCCCGTTCGCTGTACCAGTCTCAATGTATCGTGCCGGAGCCACCCAAAGCCAAGGCGACGTAGTCCAGCACTACGCGAAGAACCGCCGGACGCACGTACGCCTGGATCGAGGCGCACCGCAATCCGTCTCTGGAGGTCAGATGGGATCATGAATCTTATACTCGTTGATGACGAACCGAGCTTTACCAGCTGGCGTCTTCGCGATGGACGTGACGTACTCGATAGCGACCTGCGAACCGTCACCGAGATGCTTGCGGAAGATGCTGTAGACTTTTGGTTCCTCCACGGCCGGATCGTAGCCGGGGGCAGGCACGATCCGGACGGTCGCCTGTCCCGGCGCCCGTTGCACCACCTGGTATGACTTCACGTGGTCGATTAATCGGAACGAATGCGTCGCGATAACGCCGGAGAACTTCGTACCCATCGTCGTTACGAGCATGTCGTTAATGCGTCCGTCGAGCCGGAGGATGCGCCCGAGCGTCCGGCCGCACGGGCATCCAGACGCAGCCAGTTGCCCAGCATCCCCGTTACGATAACGAATCAGCGGCATGGCCCGATTGTCCAGGTCGGTAATCAGAAACGCGCCTTCGCCCTCCAAGGCAACCTGGCCAGCGTCGTTCTCAACCTCGATCACGGCGTGTTCGTCACAAGTGTGATAGACCCCGCCGTCCGGACAGGAGTAGCCGAGCGAGTTCACCTCGCCACAGCCATAATACGGTAGCACCTTCGCAGAAAACACGCGAGCGATGGTGTCCACCCAGTCTTGCGGGCACAGTTCAGCCGTCGGCAGTACTGCGCTGAACGACAAGCGCTCGCCCGCGACTTCCACCAGCTTCGCCAACGAATAGCATGCGCTGGCGTAACCGATCAGGAACCGTGCGCCACTGTGCCGAATCCGGGCGATGTACTCGCCTAGGTTCTGAGAAGCGAGCTCGAACGCAGGCAGGAAAACGTCGCCTCTGCACCAGCTGCGGAGGCGGTCGAATCGACGCACCGGTTGAATTCCCAACGATCCCCCGAACAGTTGCACCCGCCTTTGCCGGAGCGTCAGGCCGGCCCACGCCAATCCACGAACATAGCACGCGACGCTCCATGCGTCGCTCACGTTGTCACGCGCGATCCGCATTGGAGTGCCGGTGGTTCCGCCCGTCGGTACGACGCTGACCAGGCTGTCCGGTACGTCTCGCGCACGCAGCTCAGCCCAGTGCGCCTGAAACATCTCCTTCGTCAGCACGGGTAGTTTCGGCAAATCGCGCACGCCCTCGATGCTCCGGGGCATCACGCCGCGCTCATCGAGCAGCCGACGGTAGAACGGGATCTGCGCGTAGGCGTGCGCCACGAGTTCACAGAGCTTGCGGTCGCGCAGTTCCTGCGTCTGCCGCTGTGTCCAGTACTGGGATCTGTCCAGGAAGTCCAGGATTTTCGCGACACTCGGTCTCACCGAGTTCGACTTGATTCGCCATAGTTGCTCATACATCCAGCCCCGCATCCACATCCTCCGGCAACGCAAATTTGATTGATAGGCATAAGGGTGGGGTCACGAGCCGACCGCTGCCACACACCCGTTCCAAAACATGAACTTGTTGCAGACGCGCTCAGCGCAGCAGAAATTAGATCGCGCCGGCCCTTACCATCGACACGGATCGGGCAACTTCTTGGCTTACCTCATTTGAGAACCTACATACGATTAGCTGGATTCTGGCATTCTCCTTTTTTTGAATTGTTCCAGGAGAATTGTCGTGTGTGTGCCGCCTACTCTCTGCTAGCGGCCAGTTGCGATCTGCGGCAAACGTGCTTAACTCACCTCCCGACCAGTTTGGCGTTAATTGTGAGCCTCACCCCCTGGTTCTCTCATTACGGGCTATTTCCCATAAGTTTGACACCAGCAGAACATGTACTATTGGGATCTTCACACATGTCACGATTCTCGTATGATGCCAAGGAAACATGGAGAAGAAGCACGGAGAAAACGCTCTTCCCGGAACCCAAGTTAGAGAGATTATCGTCTTGTCCCCCTTCGAATCGTCGGCAACCTACGAAGCTTCTTGGCGTACGTGTGAAACGCAAGTAGCGCCCTTTTGGACGGTTTTCCCATGCGGCGGGTACAGCCTCGCCGCCACTTCCCTTAGCAGCAAGGGTTGGCGATCGCTTTTTTCTAGCGTCGCATCAAGAAATTTCACTCAGATCGTCAGCGGTCAAAGTGCCCCACAAGCGGCACCGTTCGTTCATCATAAGGCTGAGGTGTACTCATGAGACGCGCACTCTCCATCTTAATTTTTTTCTTCGCGGTGCGAGCAATCAATGCCACCACGTACTACATTTCACCAAGCGGAAGCGACTCTAACTCGGGAACAAGTTCTGGGTCGCCTTGGAAAACATTCGCGCATGCTTTTCCTATCCTAGCTCCTGGCGATACGCTCCTGCTAGAGAATGGCACATACCAGCCAGGAACCGGCACTGGGTTTCCCAATATCACTTGCGGTTCTGGTGGAATAGTCAACGGAACGGTCGGCAATCCGATCACGATCCAAGCACAGAACGAAAGACAGGCATGGATTAAAGGAGATGGTTCCGCAGAACCGTTTCAAATGCACAGCTGCAGCTATTGGAATGTTGTGGGGTTACATGTCTCCGACATAGACGACGCAGTGCAGCATGAGAACGATGGTACGTTCGCGGTCTACAACAGTTCCAACTTGCTTATTCGTCGAAATATCGTTGATCACAACAACCGTTGCTTCAATCTAAACGGGATGGTTCTGCTAGGGACGACGAACAGTATCATCGAGGAAAACGAATTTTATTACTTTCATCGCTGGGCATTCTCGATTAACAACAGCGGGTCAACTGGGAACAATGAGGTTAGGAGAAATTACTCCAATTCCAGGAAGTATTTCACTGCCTCCAACTCCACGTGTACGACATACGGATTTGGCAGTGTTGACTTAGGTGCGTATAACTCGAATAGCAACATTTTTGAAAACAACATCGGTGAAAATACTTCAGATTACGGTGAATCGGCCGAGAATGCCTCCTCCAACAACACATTTCTTGGTAGTGTCGAACTGAACAGTTCTAGCTCCAGTTTCCGCACCACTCCTCACACGAATACTACCGTCAATAGCAACAATTCGTTTATAAATGATGTCAGT
>WNGK01008370.1_pt1 | contig 10734 bp, 8 predicted proteins | sample 5400601 | NCBI WGS metagenome assembly WNGK01 (sample SAMN13153376, study PRJNA577476) | soil metagenome | isolation source: 60 cm soil or saprolite under Garry oak tree replicate 1 | place: USA:California | collected 2016-06-15
CAACGCTTCAACATAAACATGTTACGGAAAACCCCCTCGCGCCAACACACCTGAATTTGCTACTGCCCTTCCCTGTCGGGGAAGTTATCTTAAAAGCTCTAGAGAAAAAAAGTGCAGACCGTTATCCCAGCATCACAGACTTTATGACAGCGTTGAACCACGCTCTGCCTGCCCACTTCTCTATTTCCAAACTTTCCCCTTTAGGGGGTGCTTTACCATCTACTCCCAGACTCTCTATGATGCAGGGCAATAGTATTACTAGTTCGCGAAAATATAGTGTCCTACCACAAGAAAGTCCTCTTTATATCAATCACAGCAGGCAGCTATCTCTGCCTGCACCAGCTCCTTCTGTTTCATCTGAGCCATATCCATCAGACGCTGCCTATGCCGAACAACAGGAGCATGGCTCTTCCACGAACCCTGAACCACTAGCAACACTGTTGCCGAAACGTATTCAAGACCTCACTCACCTCGTGACGGAAGATCTGGACACTTCAAAAGAAGCTGCCAACTCACAAATCAACGACGAACAACCCTCTCCGACGCCAGTTTTAGAGGAGCTTTCCGCGCCTGAAAACAATGATGCACCCTGGTTTTATGAAGAAGCTGTGCCAGAGGCTGCCAACCTTCCATCTAGCACAGAAACTCCACCGCAACCAGTTCTTCCAGAGCAGCTTCCTGACACTCCGCTCGCCATGGAACCTGAGCCTCAAATCCTCGAGGCACAAAACATTCCTGATGTCCAGGATAGAGACACGCTCCACTCTGTGGATGAACAAACAACACCACAACTACTTCTGCCGAGCTATCCTGTACCGCAGGGTACCCTGCTCAGTACACCTACTTCAGGAAGTAGCCCTAATAACAGGACGGTAGCTCCAAAATTTATCAGTAAGAACGGGGGAAATAAAACTCCTAACCAATTTTCACGTCGCGCATGGCTGATCATTGGCGGCTCGTGGCTGATTGTCGTAGTGATGATCTTTAGCTTCGTTCATGTTCTATGGCCTGTATTGTCTTTAACAACTTCACTACTAATGACACCTACGCCTGCTGTCCTTCAAGCAGCGACGGTGCCTGCTCTCAATCCCGTTTCAACACCGATACTCCTGCCATTGCCTACTCCTACTTCTACTCCCGCGCCCAGCCCTTTACCAACGGTCACACCGACTCCCTCTCCTACTCCTACACCTGTAGTAACACCATCGCCAACCCCAACCTCATCACTTATAGTAACTCCAACAAGCTTGCACGCCGCGAGTTGTCAAAGAGTTGGTGCCTATTATCTCTGTACCTTGCTCTTACAACTACCGTCCACTCATTCGGGTTCACTTCGCTGGTCTGCCTCAAGTAACGATGGCTTTGCCAGCTTTATACCTGCAAGAGGTGTCCTCTCTCCGGGTACACAACAAAGAGTGAGTGTCTATGTTCTTTCTCCATGTCCACATCCGGGCCAGCTTAGCATCTCATCAAAAGAGGGTAAAGTGAACATTCCCTGGACCTGCTAGAGAAATGGAGCAAGCATGACAAATCTGCCTCATCCACAAAAGTCCTAAAAGAGAGGCAAGCAAGGCTGTATATGCCCATACAACCTTGCTTGCCTCTCTTTTGGAGTTCAGACCTATTAAACCCGTCGCGCAAACAAGCCGGTTTGCGACACAAACACATCGTACGTTCCATCGGCTGGAACAAACACCGCATTGCCATAGGTAGCATCAACGAAAGGACTGAGCCATCCTTCCTGATTGTGTGCGGTCTGGAAAAAATTATCATCGCCCCCGTTTAGGGTAATCACGACATGCTGAGACTTACTTTCCAGATTGGGATCATCAAACCGTCCCTCCAAGCGTGTCAGCTTATAACCTGAATGGATACCCAAGATGTTTACCAAATTTGTAAACTTCAATATATCTCCTTGGAGCATCCATTCATCGCCATTGAGAGCATACGTTTGATCCGAAAGCTGACGACCGCCTTGATCATACTGGATCAATTCAACACTCATCTGATGCGGAAGGTTGGCAAAGTGTGTGGCATGAATGCGAGCAACCTTAATATCACCTGTTAAACCCAGATAGCTCTGGACCACAAATGTCAACCACAATAATGAAATTGCTACTACAAGTAAAACAACGCCACCCAATCCACGTCCAACCCTCAACCCTCGATATCGTCGGTGCGGCCTTCTGCCAAATTTCCGTGCTTCTTCTTTCTCCTCCTCAGTAAGATATGCCCTTTCAGGTAGTCTCATCAACCCCATCACACTTGAGATCAACAACCCTAAACCTATCAACGCAATCACAAAAAGAACCACTTGCGGTAAGCCAACAACTATTGGTACCTTCACGGCTATGCCCTCCCTTTCTGGCTCCAGCCTGTTCCCCTATTGACATAAAAAGTCCTCCCTATGTACACGAATGGGGTTGCTGCTTCGTTTTGCCGTATAAGCTTATTCCACCTGAACAGGTACCAATTCAGTTTGGGCTCTAACATAGAGAGGATGTCGCGGATGACCTTTTCATCTGTCCTCTCGAACAGTCACAGATCCTAATCTATACGCTATGCTTGCGATAGAGATGCTATTGGCGAATGGGGTGTTCTCGTTCGTCCGTTCGCCGAGCCCCACCCTGCGGGTTTGATGCAACGGGCCCGTACAACATCGCCTTGCTCGTCTAGGATGGGCATCTTGTTGACAGCATCTCGAGAGAGCACACGTTCAGTCCACTCTAGAGAACCAAAAAGGAGCATATCTTACATGCAACCCACCTACACCGACACCACCGATAATAGCTTTGAATCATCTGGGCGGCACTTCATCCGCGCTGCTCGCGTTGCCGAACTGGAGCAGCGTCCATTCAAAGTCGTCACGCTGGAAGACCGGCATATTTTATTGATGCGTGCTGATGGACAGATCAGAGCACTCGATAGCCGCTGTCCACATATGGGCTATCCCCTTTCGCAGGGAACTATCAAAGATGGTGTCTTGCGTTGCCACTGGCACCACTGGCGTTTTGATCTCGCCTCTGGTGGCTGCTTTACCGAAGGCGGAGACGATGTAGCCGTGTTCCCGCTGGAGATTCGCGACGGCGAGATCTGGGTTAGTCCCACGCCCCTGGAAGGCTATGTGCGCAGCCGCACCGAAAAGTTTCTGGGTGATCTGCGCCAGGGCATGGAGGAACGCAATACCTTCCTGCTGGCCAAAGCGGTGGCAGGTCTACGTGCCAACGGAGTCGCCGACCGTGTCATCCTCAGCGCAGCCGCGATGCATGGCCTGCGCTTCCGCCAGGGAGGTTTCTCGATGGGGCTGACCATCCTGACGTGCATGGGAGTGCTCGTGCCGTATTTGCAGGAGGATGACAAGGCTCTGGCTGACGTCCACGGCCTCATCAACTGTGCACGCGATGCCTTTGCTGGTCCACCGCGTCGCATGCTGCGTCCATTGCCCACAACACAATTTACCAACAAAGCACAACTCAAACACTGGTTTCGCCTCTTCATCGAAGACCGCGAGGCCGCCGGAGCCGAGCGCATCCTGCGTACGGCGGTTGCCGCTAGATACTCCATGGAAGACCTGGTCGATCTGCTGCTGGCTGGTGCGACCGACCATTACTTTTTGAGTACAGGCCATGTCATTGACTTTACCAACAAGGCTTTTGAATTGTTCGAGGTGATGACGACTGATGGTTCGTTGCCTGCGGGTGATTCTGATGCACGTGAGGTGCTAGCCACGACGCTTTCGGCGGTCGTACGACCTATGGCGATGGGCTTTCGCCACGAAGAAGATGCCGATTGGCAGGAGACGATAGAACCTCAGGAAGCGTTGTTCGCGGCGCTTCCCACGCTGCTAGCACAGCCACGCAACCTCCAGTGGGCGCGGAATGGACGCCCAGAGGCACTGCGTGATGTATTATTGGCGGGAAAGCCCGATGAGATTACGCAGGCGTTGCACCGTGCCCTGGAACAAGGTGCGCCTGTTGAGAGTCTCAGCAGTGTGCTGGCGCGGGCTGGTATCCACCGTGTCGCTCGCTTCCATGTGCAAAACGAGGAGGACTGGGATGATGTCTTGCACGTCATGAGCTACGCTAATGCTATCGATGCGCTTACGCGCCGTGCCGTGGGGCGTTCGCTGGAAGGTGATATGGCTTTGATGAGGGCGATCACGCATGGGGCCATGTTCGTCTACCTAACGCATTTTCTCAATATTCCACGTGCTCTCTTGCCAGCCGAGCGCGGCAAGGCGGCGATTCCAGCAATGCTTGATGATCGGGCGGGACTGTTGGAGCGATTGCTCTATTGCGCAGAATTTCAGCAGGTTGAGGAAGCGGCGGCCATTGTCCATTATTATCAGGAGCGGGAGTATCCACTGGCCGATCTGAAGGCGACGCTGGGAAAGGCGTTGCTGCGCGAGGATGCGACCTTCCACACCTTCCAAATGCTCGATGCTGGCATGCGTCAACAAGCAACTCTGGGGGCGAGCCATCCCGATGGTCGCCTAGCGTTGGTTGCGGCTACACGCTACATGGTCGCGCAACGCTTACGTCGCAATGTGCTCTTCTCGACCCAAAATGCGTTGAAGTTGCAGCGTGGCGAGGCTCTGAATGAGGATGCGTAGGATTTTGGCAAGTTGCAGAGGGCGACCCTCGAGGTCGCCTCTGCAACTGGAACCCCCATGAACTCTTTGCCAAAATCGCATGCGCACCCCTGAATGAGGATGCCTACCCCTCAAACTCCGGTAGCTTGCTTATTCTAAATACCCTCAGCTGCCAATTGCTCCAGCTCTGTCACTACTCTATCAAGCTCCTCAATCAATGGACTTGTTCCACCTTCCCGTAACGCCGTCACAACGGCACGATAGTACCACAAGGTACCCGTGCGCCCACCATGGAAACGTCGCCATAGAGTCTCGCCCATCACACGATAATCTCCTAAGACTGCACGCGCATTGTGCAGTTTATCTGCCGTCGAAACCAGGCGCACTGATGCTGGTGCTTTGCGTAAATGGGCAATGGATGCCTCCTTACGTGCCCTCCATGGTGGCTTCGGGGTCACGTCTGCATCCGTACAACCGTCCACAATCGCCACCACCCTATTCCCAAAGCGACGCCGGATCGCTTCACGGGTAGCCGCTCCACCCTGATCTTCAATTGCATCATGCAGCAATGCCGCAATCGCTTCATCCTCGTCTCCCCCATTCTCCAGCACCAGAGCCGTCACCGCCAACAAATGCGCGACATAGGGGATCGTTGTCCCCTTGCGTAGTTGCTTCGCATGCAACTGTGTTGCAAACGTCAACGCCTCTTCAAAACGTGATGTAAGTGCCATAATCTGCCCTCATTTTTCTGATTTGGCGGCATTATAACATACTTCTTCTTTGTTGTAAGATACAAGCACACTTGCAAGTTGTGACTCAGGAGGAACCTCATGTCTTATACAACCAAAATCGGCCATGCACATCTCAAAGTACGTAACCTTCAACGTTCTATCGACTTCTACACCCGTTATCTCAAACTTCAAGAAACAGAGCGGGTTGCCAATTATGCCTTCCTCAGCGCAGGCCAGTTTCATCATGACATCGCACTGCAAGAGGTCGGCCCCAACGCGCCGCATCCACCTGCCTATGGCACAGGTCTCTATCACGTCGCCTTTGAAGTCCCAGATCGGCATGCCTTCGCCGAGGCGTACCGCGCTCTTACCGAAGCAGACATTCCTGTGGCCGCCGTCGATCACTTTATCAGTTGGGCCATGTACTTTGATGACCCCGATGGTAATGGCCTTGAAATCTACTGTGACTCGCGCCATATGCCCGATGGGCGACAGCTCTGGCGCGGACAAAATGCACGACTCGATGAAGCAACCATTCTTGCGGCTCTCAAGGAGTGAGAACTCTCTCTCCTGGACATGATAGAATAAGAGAAATGAATCGTTTTTCGGCTGTATTGCTGTTATTGCCTCATTTCTGGCTGGTTCTGCTGTTGAATGTGAGATCAGCCCGGACTGATACTATAGTGTCATCCTTTTGTATGTTCATGCTACTTTCTTAGTGACTAGCACGTTTATGAAGTATGAGTTCAAGCATCTTGCTCTCTCATTCGTAATTACCATAGGGCTTTAGTAAGGAGCAGGGCTAACCTGCAGTGCTTCCCTTGTGGATCAGGTTAGACTACCTCGCTATATATCAGGAGAAGGTACTCACATGAAAAAGCCAAAGGCAATTATTTTTGACCTGGATGGTGTTTTAACCGATACCTCCGTATATCATTATCAGGCCTGGAAACATCTGGCTGATGATGAAGGTATCCCCTTTACTGAAGAGGAAAACGATAAATATCTGCGTGGTGTCAGCCGCCGCGAGTCATTGATGTATATCATTCGCGACCGGCACTACTCTGAGGCTCAGATTCAGGAGATGATGGATCGCAAGAACCGTTATTACACCGATCTGATTAAGAATATGAGCCCCAAAGACCTTGTCTCAGGTGGTAGAGAACTACTACAGGAAATTCGGCAGGCAGGTATCAAAATTGCTATTGCCTCCGCTAGCAAAAATTGCCGCACTGTTCTAGACAGCCTGCAGATCACTGACATGCTCGACGGCATTTCTGATGGCTATAGTGTCATCAATGGCAAACCGGCTCCAGACCTCTTTGTCTATGCTGCTGGTCTTGTCCAGATTCCGGTAGTCGATTGTCTGGGAGTCGAAGACGCTGATGTTGGTATTGAGGCCATTAAAAAAGGAGGCATGCAAGCTCTTGGCATTGGCCCCAAAGAGCGTTTTCATCAAGCCGACAAAGTTATACCCACGCTTGCCAACACACACCTGCAAGACATGTTAGCCTGATGCGACACCTTGCAGAATACATAGTGGGTCACTTGCCAAATACAGTGGCATTGGTGTTGGCTTATAAGAGTCGTAATACAGGCAGATAGCCAGTAGCTAATGCCGCAGGACTTGGCAACTGACCCAATAGGATGCAGATAGAAAGGGATTCTCTCCGTGAACCTCTGGCATATTAATGAGGACAAATTTGACCCTAAAAAGCTTCACGTACACGAAACCGTTTATAGCATCGGTAATGGCTATTTCGGTACACGCGGAAGTTTTGAAGAAAGCTACCCCAAAGCCACACCGGCTACGCTCCTCTTCGGCGTTTTCGACAAAATCAGTGTTGGTAAAGAAGAGCTTGCTAACGTCCCCGACTGGCTCCTGATCACCCTTTTCGTCAATGGTGAACGCTTTCGTCTTGATCAGGGTACCATACTGGGCTATCAGTGCACGCTTGATATGTACAATGGCGCTCTCCGTCGTTTCATCCACTGGCAGAGCCCCACCGGCATTCGTCTCAAAATTACCATCGAACGCTTTGCCAGTCTGGCAGATGAGCATGCGGGTATCATCCGTTACAGCGTGACCTCTGATGAACAAGCTTCCAGTCAGGAGCTCGACATTGCCTTATGGGCTACCCTCAATATCGCTGTTGGCAATTATGACCTTATGCATTGGGAGACTCTTGCACAGAGTCAGGAGCAAGACCTCCTCTGGCTCAATACACAGACACGCCATTCGGGTGTGCAATTGGTACAGTCTATGAGTTTTACCACCAGCGCATCGGACTTTCAGAAAGAGTTTGTACCTTCAGATATCGCCCCTAGTATCCGCTTGCGTGGCACTTTAGCTCCTGGTGCCACTATCACGGCGGAGAAGCTCGTCGTTATGTATACCTCTCGCGATACACGCACACCTTTGCACGCTGCGCTTGAGCATCATCAGTCCATCCTCCACTATCATAGTCAAGCATCCCAAGCAGATAGCAAGCAAGATGTCTCTCCTACCTATGATGCGCTAGTGGCGAAACATCAACAGGCCTGGCATGACTACTGGCAGGTGTCAGATATTATCATTGAAGGAGATGACGAAGCCCAACAGGCGATCCGCTATAGTCTGTACCAGCTACGGATTAGTGTTTCAAGCCACGACAGCCGGTACAGTTTTGCCGCCAAGGGACTGACGGGTTTTGGCTATCGCGGACACATCTTTCACGATACTGAAATCTTTATGCTGCCCTACTTTATCTATGTTCATCCTGCCATAGCACGTAATCTCCTACTTTATCGCTATCACCTGTTGCCGGGCGCACGTGAAAAAGCCAAGGAGAATGGCTATGAGGGTGCCCAATATCCCTGGGAAAGTACCCTCGATGGCTCAGAGGCCACGCCACCCTCGATTATTCACCCGGAGAGTGGCGAACTGATATCTGTCTTGAATGGTCCGCTCGAACTGCACATCTCCGCTAGCATCGCTCATGCTGCCTGGCTATACTGGGATGTCACTGGCGACAATGAATTTATGCAACAATACGGGGCAGAAATGTTGCTCAGTATCGCTACCTTCTGGGGCAGCCGTATCGAATATCATGCAGAACGCCATGACTACGAAATCACCAACGTCATTGGCCCCGACGAATGGCATGAACATGTGAACAACAATGCCTACACCAATTACATGGCGAAGTGGAGTATACAGAAGGCTCTCGACGCGCTGCACTGGCTAGAGCAGGCTGACCCCTTAAGAGCCAAAAATCTTACACGCCAGCTTGACTTGAGTGACAAACGGCTCGACCACTGGCGCGATATCATTGAACACATATATATTCCACAGGATCAGCAGACGCGTGTGTTTGAGCAGTTTGACAACTTCTTCAACCTCAAACCTCTCGATCAGAGCAAATACAGGGGGCGTAAAACCTCATATCAGGCTCTGCTCGGCATGCAGGGTGTACAAGAGCATCGCATCGTTAAGCAAGCTGATGTGCTCATGCTACTCACTGTCCTTGACGAGGACTTTGACTATGAGACGAAGAAAGCGAACTGGGATTATTACTATCCCATCACCGACCATGATTTCGGCTCTTCTCTCACGCCCGCCCTTCACGTCATTCTCGCCAGTGAGCTAGGTCTGATGGACGCTGCCTATGACCTCTTCATGACAGGGGCTCTGGTTGACTTGGAGAACTTGCGCCTCAACACGGCAGAGGGTGTTCACGATGCCTGCTGTGGTGCTGTCTGGCAAGCCACTATTCTCGGCTTTGCCGGTCTGCGCCTCACCGATGATGGCTATACCACCCGTCCCAGTTGGCCTGACGGCTGGACCCGTCTCGCCTTCAAGTTTTGCCACAAAGGCAAACTCTGCTCCGTTGATCTCCGCAAAGCGTAGCGTCAGGCAACATGGCCGGGGTAGCTGCGCGAGCCCGGCCACTACTATACCACGCGAAAGACGCCCGTAGTCGTGTATAGTAGTGGCCGGGCTCGCGCAGCTACCCCGGCCATGCAAAACCCCTACGCGCCCCCGATGAAAAAACGCTATTGACAAAAGGCAAATGACGGGTTATCATATAGCTCGTAACGCCCAGGCGCATTCGTCTAGTGGTTCAGGACGCCGCCCTCTCAAGGCGGAGATCACGGGTTCGACTCCCGTATGCGCTACTCGAAAAAGACAAGGAATCAGCCTCCTTGTCTTTTTCTTTTCACCTATCCCCTTCACCCTGGCGAATTTGCTATAATACGGAGTGACACATATATAGACTCTTAGAGAGTTGTGTCTGCATTCGCGCATGAGACACAAACAACAGCGATACAACACATTGTGAAAGGAAGTCCCATGTATAACAAGCTGTTTCTTGGTTTAGCTCTATTTAGCATCCTCACCGTTCTATTGACCGCGTGTGCCATTGTAGACACGGCCAATCAGGCAAATGGCCCGACAGTTCATATGGGAGGAGCAGTATTTATTCAAACCTCCATTACCCTTAAGAAGGGCGATATGCTCAATCTGGTTGATGACTCTTCAGCACAGCACATCATTGTAAATGGTTTCTGGGTGAATGGTGCTCCCAAACCAGGAGCCGAAAGCGGTGCTCCATCGGTCAACAAGACGTATAATGGCAATGATAGTGGGGCAATCGGTCCTTTTAACACGGCTGGTACTTTCCACCTCTACTGTACTATCCATCAAAATATGAATTTGACAGTCACTGTCCAGTGACAACATCCTCAAATGCAGGATACAGGCCATGTTCTGGGAATTGCCTTTCCAGAACATGGCCTGTATGGTAGATATTCTTTTCCTCTGCGTTTATTTCATTGCAATGGTAAGCATATCTCAGGAATAGTACTTTCATGGCAGACATCTGGCAGAAAAGCCGTATGCAAGCCCAGCTATGCTATACTAACGTCAAAGACTCTTAGTATATAAAGGTGATATTTGTTCTATGTGGTGGAAACGGCTTAGCACACACAACTCTTTTTCTACCTATCTCAAATGTGGAGCTATCTTTCTTCTTTTCCTACTCAGCGTGCTGATCGTTGCCTGTGGTGGTAGCGGCACTGACAGTAGTCTCGGCCAGCCAAAAGCGACTATGACTGTTAACCTTGGTCAAGATGGATCGCCGACGCCGACACTGACTGCATATAGCTGTTCTGCTTGGGTGAGCAACACTACCCCTAGCCTGAATACACCTGTCGTGGGGGTTTATGCGAAATATGTCCATAATGTTGATGGAAATCCTCAAGGTGTTGGGCAAGTGCAGGCAACGGCAGTCGTGAATTGGTACGATGGCAACGCTTCCACTATCACTGCTACGACCACGTCCGACGGACTGGCGGTCTTTGCTGTTTCCACAGCTAATAGAGCGGCTGATCTCAATAAAATTGTGCGGGTCACGGTCACGTTTGAGGCAT
>WNGK01025679.1_pt1 | contig 10733 bp, 9 predicted proteins | sample 5400601 | NCBI WGS metagenome assembly WNGK01 (sample SAMN13153376, study PRJNA577476) | soil metagenome | isolation source: 60 cm soil or saprolite under Garry oak tree replicate 1 | place: USA:California | collected 2016-06-15
CCCAATCCGGCCGCCAAGGCACCTTGAACAGTAATAGCGAACTTGATCCAGTTCGAAAAAATCGTCCCCTGGTTGATGATGAGCCGGACTAGCTGCGTGCGGAGCGCCGACAAGGTGTTGTCGTCCATGCTGTGGCTCCCTTCACAAGACGCCTGAGCCCCGGCAAGCAGCGCCCGAGGCTTTTTTTGCCCTCTGTGCATCGGCAGCAACGTCACCAGGCGGCAGGGCCGTCAGTTTTTTGCTGGGCGTCTGCTGCGCGAAAAGAGCGACAAGCACACCGAGTTTTACGCGCCCATCAAATATCATTGACGAAAACCATGAAAACTGCTCTCCGACCGGTCGACCAGCTTTTTGCCGCCGACCTTGGACGCCCGCCGGGCGGACGGTCGCGTCATGACCAACTGAAGCCGGGCCGGGGTTCTTCTCCGACGTGCGGGCCGCGCACTGATGTAAAGGTCCTTTATTGTTTCCATCAAAGTAATTGAGATGCCAAGTGTGAAGTAGTTCACACATCCCCGAAAAAAATATGGCGCATGGTCGGGGGCGACGGCACGGGATGGGCGATGGCCCCCGAAGACGCACCCATCGTTTGTCGAGAGGGAGCGCTTGATATGATTGATATGATCACGGCAGCGCTCGATGTAGGAATAATGACCGGCCTCGTCATGTTCGTCGCTTTCGGTCTTGTGCTACGCCCATGACGAGCGCGACGCTAATCAGCGTGGCGCCAGCCATTACAATGTGCGCGTTCATGTTTTTCCGCTTCCTCGACAGTGTAGCCAGATTTTTCCAGAAAGGTTTTTTCGCCTAGCACGATCGTGCATTCGGTTGATTTCAGGCCGCGCGTTCCGGGCATAAGCGCGCAGGCGACGATGGGGCGGGTGCTGCCGCATATCTCTGCAAGCTCGATCGCATTGATCTTCCGCATGATGGAAAGCTCGCCCGCGAATGCATGATCATACTCGCGCGGGATGGGGATGTGACTTGCGACAGCGGCCGTGCCGCAGCCTCCCGGGAGGCAGACATGTGCGCAGCCGGCGAGTGCCAGCGCCATCATGGCGGCGGCGAGCATCGGGGTCTTTTTCATGGCACGCTCTGCCATCGCGGGCCTGGCGGCTGACCTCACAAGTCTTCTGTGCTTTTGTCTTCGAGCTAAAGGGTAGGAATCGGATGATCGCGACAGTCGAATGGTCCGTGCGTACCGTCTCGTTTTGATCTGATGTTTTCGTTGTAATACCGGCCCATCGATGGCGCCGCCAAAAACTCGGTCACTGTCTCGGGCGTTACACTGCAATGGTGATAATAGGTCTCCTTGAGCTTGATAATCATATACTGCTTGGCTTCCAGGTAGCACACCCGATTTACGAAACTGCTGCGCGTTATGGTCTCGCACTTGAATTTATCGACGTCGAGGCATTTGTGGTTATTTGACGCACACCTCCTCTGCACCCGCGGGAGTTAATGGGGAAAGTACGATCATCCCAGCGACGGCGAGCGCCGCCGCTATCATCAAGGTCCGCATTTTGATCATCGCCGGTGCCATCATGTGCTTGGGCAAGACCCATCCCGTTTGTGCTGCTGTGTGTGTTGTTGCCCATTGGGGCCGCGCCGGGTGCACGCGATCACAATGGCGGGCAACAACACTCTCAAGGCATTAGCCTACAAGCCACGGGGCAAACGACCACACCACAAGGCCAGCAAGCAGGCCAAGCAGGCCACCGAGGAAGCAAGCGACGTAACGGTCGATGTTCCGATAAGCGACGCAACAGGCGAGCGCAACCATCAGAATAACGAGCGAAACGAAGTTCATGGCGATGCGATGAAGCGCGAGGGTTTCGATGTCGGCGCGGGGTAGGGTGTGCAGATTCTGCTTCTTTGTAGTGTTTGGGGCGGTGCGGGACTTGTTACTGTCGGCCAAACATTTGTTCGTCGCTGCCATGGCGGTCTTCTGCCATTGCAGGCGAGATTGTTACGGATACGGTAGCCAGCATCACGCCGGCGAGCATCAGGGCCTTTTTCATGGCCTGCTCACTTGACCACCTTCAAGGTTAGAAAAAAACCGGTGCGGGTCAGCTCGAACGTGGCCGGCTCGTCCGGGCCTTCCATCTGCTCGCACATAAACTTAAACTTCGATTGCTTGACGTTCGCGCTGACCAGCTTGCACTCGGTCTCGTGGCCACGAAACGGTCAGAGCGAACCTTCATCCAACCAATACTCGGCTCCGGGCAGCGGCCTCGCAGATAAATCGTGGTGCCTTCCACCGGGACGGTGGCAGGAAATTCGCACCAGTCGCCGCGGAACTTCGCCGGGATTTCCGCGGCGGCAGCGGGGGCGGCACCGGTGAGCGCGGTGAGCGCGGCGAGGGCGGCGGCGAGCATCGGGGTCTTTTTCATCGCCGCCTCCGAAATCCGGCCCGTCCATGTTCGCCACCACAGCCTCACCACCAATCGATCCCGGCAACGTCGAAGCGAGGCTGTCATGCTCTAACTCACTTCTTTTTGCTCTCGACGGGCTCGCCATGAACCTCGAGAAGGGATACCGGCCCGCCGGCGACTTCATCATCGAAGACGCCGATTACCAGTCGGCCGGTATACCAAGCTTGTGTATCGAGGTTTGTCCGACCTTCTATCGTGACTGGACCATCCCTGAATTGGTGATGCCCGTGCACGACATGTCGCGTTCCGTGACCGCGCTGATCGGGGCCCTTGTAGATCTTCCACAACAGCTGGTCCGGATCTTGCGCGGCGAGCGGCAGATCAGGATCGACGCCGGCATGCACGTAGACCCGATGCCTGTCGACGTGCATCAGCGGGAGCGCCTCGATCCAGCGGAGGTGCTGTTCGGGCACGACCTTCACGTTGACGATGTCACCATAATTCTGTCCGTAGGAGATCAGGGTGGCCCCGCCACCATTATCCATCCACCATCCAGCCTTGATTGGCTGACGGCAGCACTGCCGCATTATGTCTTCGTGATTGCCCTTGAGGCAGACCAGTTTCAGGTCGGGCGATCCCCAGTCCATCAGCCTCTCGATGACTTGGCGACTCTTCGGCCCACGATCGACATAGTCGCCGAGGGTAATGATTGTCGCCGGTCGATCCGACTTCGAGTGCTCAACGATCTTCGTTACCGCCTCCGAAAGGAGGTCGTAGCGCCCATGCAGATCGGCAATTGCGTAGGTAAACGGCATCACTTAACCTCGATTACTTGGTGGCAAAGTCCTGCTCCGAAACCAGAGCCCTTACTGCAAGCCTTACCGGTCGCATCAAGGTGGCGCGTGCCTGCTGACGTGCCATTGACCCGGTGATCCGGGAAATTCAAGCCGGTGCGGAAGTAGACTTGCGAGGTCGCGCGGGAGTGATCCGCAACCAGCACGTAAAGCAGATGTTCAACTGATCAGCGGACAAGCATCGGCTGCGGTGCCTTGGCTTCTTTGAATGCAGGCATAACCTCTTTCGCGAACCGATCGAGCTGCTCCAAGGCAACCTTCTCCGGCACGCCGACCGAGAGGCTTACCGAGATGCGGTCGAGCCCTGGGTATTTCTTCTCGAGCGCCTTGATGTGCTCGATCAGGTCGTCGGCATTACCGCACAGGAAGCCGCCGGCCTTGACCGCATCCTCGATGCGCGGCAGCTTGGCGTTCGGCGCACGCTTGGGATCGCGCATGATTTCTATCTGCTCCTCGGTGATCGCACGCACCAGACGCAGCTCGCCGAACATCTTCATGTTTTCTTCGTAATACTTCGCCGCTTCCTTCATGCCCTGCTCGCGGCTGTTGGCCATGTAAAAGTGGAAGCCGAAGCATAGTCGCTCACCGAGCTCGATCGGCTTTCCGAGCGTGGCATGCGCTGTCTGCCAGTCGAGCACGACCTTATGCATCGCCCCACCCTCGGCGGAGCCACCGCCTACCATGCCCTGGATACCGTGCTTGGCCATGAACTCGAGCGCGCGCATCGAGCCGCCCTGGATCGGCTGCCAGCACTCGACCGGCAGCTTGAAAGGTCGCGGGACGAGGGTGAGCTCTTTGAGGGTGTAGCCGCGATAAGGCACCTCGGGCGGCAGCGTGTAGTACTTGCCCTTATACGAGAAGCGCTCGTTGTTGAAGGCATTGAAGATGATATCGACCTGCTCCTCAAAGAGCGCTCGGTTGGCCTCCTGGTCGCGCAGTGGGGAGCCGAACGTTTCTACCTCGCGCGTGTGGTAGCCGCGACCGACGCCAAAGACGATGCGGCCGCCGGTGAGGATGTCAACGGTGGCGAAGTCCTCCGCTAGCCGCAGCGGGTGCCACATCGGAGTGATATTGAAGCCACAACCAATCTTGATGTTTTTCGTTCGGTGCGCGAGGTGCAATGCCATAAGGATGGTGTTGGGAATGCATTCAGTGCCTTCGCGCTGGAAGTGATGCTCGGCCATCCAGAAACAGTTGTAGCCAAGGCCATCCATGAGCGTGGCCATGGACTCGGCCTTGCTCAGCGCAGTTGCGAGGTGGGCGTTCGAGTAACGCCGCTCGTTGATGGGCGTTCCGCCATAACCGATGTTGTCGAGGTCGGTATGACCGGCATAGAGGCTGTCAAACTTGGTGATCATCGCGAATTTTCGGTCCCCTACCAGCCAGGGCCGGATTGCAGGATATCGAATTGGCAATCGTCAGTCAGGGGGGTATGGCGAGGATGCTGGAGGCGCCAGCGCATAGTTCGCATGCGCTCGTTCGCTGCGACGCACCAAGTTCGATTCTCGGCCTTATACGGCCTCGCCCCGGAATGACGGCGTGTGGGGGTACATCAATAAGTCTTGGCGCCCGCCTGTGCCATTCGTTAGCTCACGCCCGGAGGACTAGCCATGGATCTCGGAATTGCCGGCCGCAAGGCGATCGTCTGTGCCTCGAGCCGCGGGCTCGGCCGCGCGTGTGCCTTCGCGCTGGCGCAGGCGGGCTGCGACGTCGTCATCAACGGGCGCGACGGCAAGAGCCTCGATGCCACCGCCGCCGAAATGCGGCAGGCGACCGGCGCCAAGGTGACCGCGGTCGCCGGCGACGTCGCCACGCCCGCGGGCCAGGCGGCGCTGCTCGGCGCCGGGGGGCCGCCGTTCCGCGATTTTCGCGAGCTCACGCGTCAAAACATCATCGACGGTGTCATCGCCAACATGGTGGTCGCGATCGAGCTCATCCAGAAAGTCATCGATCCGATGCGCGCCAAGAAATTCGGCCGCATCGTCAACATCACCTCGGGTTCGGTGAAGATGCCGCTCTCAGGCCTCGATCTCTCCTCGGGCGCACGCGCGGGTCTGACCGCTTTTCTCGCCGGGGTTGCGCGCTCGGTTGCCGCCTCCAACGTCACCATCAATTTCCTGCTGCCCGGCACATTCGAGACCGAACGACTGCGCTCGAACATGGCGGCGAATGCCAAGAACAGGGGCATCTCGATCGAGCAGGCAAGGAACGAACGCATGGCAACCGTTCCCGCCAAGCGCTTCGGCACGCCGGACGAATTCGCCGCCGCCTGCGCCTTTCTGTGCTCCACCCAGGCCGGCTACATCACCGGGCAAAACCTTCTCATCGACGGCGGCGTATTCCCGGGTGCGATGTAAGGGCCCAAACGCGAACGAGGCCGGCTCGCGCCGGCCTCGTCGCACCCCCCATTAAACCAAATGACCCGGCACAGCCCTGAGGAGGGGACTTGCCATTGTTTGTCGGCCCCCGAACCCGCGTCGCTTGCAGCTTGGCGCGCGGACCAGGTGCATGCGGTAATCCTGTCCGCGGAAGGTTCCGATTGCAATTGAAAAGGCCGCGTAAATGGCTCGTTTGATCAATATTCTCAGCGTCTGTTGCCGATGGGCAACAGATATGCAGCGCACAAGTGCCTTTGCGGACACACTTTGCCGAACCGCTGATTGTCCTGACCCCATCCTGCCCACAACCGCGCGCACTTCCTTGCCCGCCGCGGGCAGGAGACGCATGATCCCGTGCCCCTGATGCCAAGTGCCCCCTTCAGCCCGAGGAGAATCCATGAAGCTCGTCCGCTTCGGCCCGCGCGGCCGTGAGAAGCCCGGAATCATCGACTCCAAAGGCGGCATCCGCGATCTCTCGAAAGTGGTGCCGGATATCGCCGCCGACGCGCTGTCGCCCAAAGGCCTGGCCAAGGTTCGCAAGAGCGCGATCGACAAGCTGCCGCTCGTTCGCGGCAAGGTGCGGCTGGGCGCCTGCGTCGGCGGCGTCGGCAATTTCATCGCCATCGGGCTCAACTATTCCGACCACGCAGCCGAGACCGGCGCGCCGATTCCGAAAGAGCCGATCATCTTCAACAAGGTGACGTCCTGCATCTGCGGGCCGAACGACGACACGATCATTCCGAAGGCGTCGAGCAAGCTCGACTGGGAGGTCGAGCTCGCCATCGTCATTGGCCAGCGCGCGCGCTACCTGTCGAAAGACAAGGCACTGGATGTCGTCGCCGGCTATTGCCTGGCGAACGACGTTTCCGAGCGCGTGTTCCAGATCGAGCGCGCCGGGCAATGGATCAAGGGCAAAAGCTCCGAGACCTTCGGCCCGCTCGGCCCCTGGTTGGTCACCAAGGACGAGATCAAGGACCCGCAGCGCCTCGACATGTGGCTCGACGTCAACGGCGAGAAGCGCCAGCGCGGCAACACCAGAACCATGATTTTCGACTGCAAGCACCTCGTCTGGTACTGCTCGCAGTTCTTCGTGCTGGAGCCGGGCGACGTCATTACCACCGGCACGCCGCCGGGCGTTGGGCTCGGCATGAAGCCGGAGCCGAAATTCCTCAAGGCCGGCGACGTGGTCACGCTCGGGATCGACGGGCTGGGCGAGCAACGGCAGAAGGTGGTGAAGGCCAAGGCGTAGCATCACCGCGGCTTTCCGCGCGTCTTCAATGCGCTATGCGCGATATCCGGCGCGTACTCATAAATCCGGTTCACTGTGGCTTGGCGGCAACAGGAACGCAGGAATTTGGTCACGATGATCATATTCAATCATGCCCTCCGAGAAAGGGGGCGCGAAATGATCGTCGACCTAGAGAGCTGGGAAGCAGGTTATGACGACGGTTTGCTTGGCTGCCCGTCTCAATGCACGCCAGGTCTCGACCGGTTCTCGTATTCGAGCGGCTACTTCCAGGCTCGCGCATGCCGTGCGGGGACGCAGGAAGACCTTCGGCGGCGCGACACTCGGTCGTCAACGCAGCGGGCTCCTCAACGATACGGCGGCAGCTCTCGGCTGATCATCATTTAAGCCGCGCCGCCAAGCAGCGTGATGACCTTCATTCGATCACCGGAGAAGCTTGTGCCGTAGCGCGATCGCGGCCGAGATGCTTGGGGCTGCGCGCTCAGCGCTGCAGAACGCCAATTGCACGGTTTGCAAAACCGAGCCGCTCAGCCATCACGGTAATTATGTAAGTCAGTAGAGCGTGACTCAGCCCGGGGTTCTCGCGCTTGATGCGCTCATAGGCGCTGGCGCTGAGCTCGTAGAGCACGCTAACCACCTCCGCCTGCATCGTGGCGCTACGCGGCTGCCGCGTGATGAGACCCATCTCGCCGATCGTCGTGTGCGGCCCCAGGCTACGTACGCGGACCGGGGCGCTGCCTCCGTTCACCATGATGCCGACTCGGCCGTCCAAGATGAAATGCATGGAGTTGGCCGGGTCCCCCTCGCGTACGATGATTTCGCGCGGCTGAACCTCTATCCGCTTGCAATGCTGGATCAGCTGGTCAGCATTCTCCGCACCGCCGAGCGCTTCGGTGAACCACTCGCGCAGGGTGCTGGCCTCGCGGTTATGCGTTTGGTGCGCCTTGATAATCGTGTTCTCACACGATTCAAGGGCAGCGTCGAGATTGGGCGCCACAATGATGTCGGAAATAAACCGGGTGGCACGGAAGGCTTTTTCCAGGTCGCGCGTGAGAGACGTGAATATCATCCGTGCGCCGCACTGGTCAGCGACCTGCTTAATCTGTGTGAAGCTAAATGTCGCGGATGAGTCGATTCCGGTGACGAGCCGAAAATCGAACAACAGGAAGCGGCACTTTTCTTTTGCAAGCAGTGCCTTGACGTGTTGGTGGAGCCGGTTGGCCGAGCCGAAAAATAGGTAGCTGTGCAGAAACATACCCTGAATTTCACGGCCATATTCGGTGAGGAGCGCCAACTCGTCAGGTCTGCGGTCAAGCGAGCTGTGATACTCAGAACCATCGAAGCTGAACTTGATTGCGTGCACTCGGCTTACGCTCAATGCGAACGTCGCAAGGCCGACCACTATTCCGATCAGTACACCGGCGATGAAGCCCCACTCGACGATTATCAACGCGATACCAGCGAGCGATATGTATTCGACGCAAGAGAGATACCGCCACGAATCGAGCAGCCATCGATAAAGCAGGTACAGGCCACTGTAGAGCAGCAGACCGCCCAGGACGAACTTCGGCACGTAAGCGAGAAAGCCGGAGCCGGCCGCTAGTACGAGACCCGAGATGGCCGCGACCGTAAGTCCAGAAAGCCGGCCTCTACCGCCTACCTCATAATTGAGCGTGGTTCGGCTCAGGGAGCTACAGGTGACATATCCGCCAAGGCTGGCCGACAATAGATTGGCAGAACCGACTGCATTGAGCTCGCGCTCTAGGTCCGCCTCATAACGAGTTTCAAGTTCAATCCCAGTCGTATTGAGCAGCACACTCATCACAGTCACGAACATCATGGCAATGATGTCGCCGGCCAGGTGCGGAAGCGCCGGCCACGGGAACCGGCTGAGCTCGTCGAAGTTCCAGGGAAGCGTGAGCGCGACCGCGGCCTCGGGCTTGAACAGCCAGCCGGCCGCTTGTGCGTCGGTTATTGAGATGCCCGTCGCAAAGAAAGCGAGATGTGCCGCTGCTATCCCTGCCAATATTAGTCCGAGCAGGACAAGTGGGTTTCCAAAACGGCGCAACCCGAAATACAGCGAGACCGCAATCGCTGCCGCCGCTGTGAGCTTAGAGAGACTTGCGGGACTGACGAGTGCATGAATGTTGGCAGCGGCAAGCCGCATGTCTGTAATCACCTGACTAGCACCTGAAACCATCAGCCATCCCGTCGCCCCGAGGAACCCGCCAATCACCGGGTAGGGCACGAAGCGGATCGCACCGCCCGCCCTTGCCAGTCCGAGTCCGCAGACCAGAATTCCAACGAGCATCGAGCTCAGCGCCATAAGAAGCAGCGTTGGCTCAAGAACATGGTCGGTCGCGCCGTTTGCGACGAGCCACGCGACAAAGGCAGCCACGAGGGTCGCGGTGACGACAGAGGTGGAGCTGTCTGGTCCTGCTATGGTGAAGGGCACCGAGCTGCGCAGCGCCACGACTAATGCGCCGACCGTAGTCGCGATGAAGGTCGCGGCGATCCCATAGCCGAGCCATGGTGCAAGCGGACCGGAAAAAATGAATGCTGCATAGGAGACGCAATAGACGATTGAAACGACGCCAGAAATCGCGCCTCCGAAAAGATCTCTCAACCCCGTGTCGATAGCGCTCCGTAGCCGACTTTGATTCTCAATCATGTCGACGACCAGCTCCGGCAAAGTCGCGACTGACTTTTATGGTTAACGGCGGTTAGACGGCCATCTTAACAAAGTGATGATCTGGCGTCTGATTGATCCTTCGCAGAGCACGACGCGGCGCGCCACAATATTCTTAACGAACGGTTAACAAGCATAACAAACGCGTTGCCGATCGATCCTCTCCAGGCGAGGCTGATATCAGAAAAGCCCGTGGACTCGTTTTGCGACCTTGGGACGCGCTAAAACGCGCCGATGGACCCCGTAGAGTCATGGAGAGGCAAAAAGGCCCTCGGGGGCTCTCCCGGCAGCTTGACGCCCCACCTGCCGCATCGCATCCTCGCGCGGCTCATGGACCGCCTTGCCGTTGTAAGCGAGTGCCGACAGCAAGCTGCGGACTGCCGCGCACGCGCGGAAGCGGCGATTGAAGAGAGGATGCGGTCGCTGCTGGTTTCGATGGCTTTGATCTGGACCAAGCTGGCTGAAGAGGCCGAACAGATTGGGCGCATCCGCGAGAATGAACGAATGTGAGAGGAAAATAATGATGAAGGCGTTGTTCTTGCGTGTTGCGATTGGGACTTGCGCAGCAATCTCGCTCGGTGCCTCTGCCGCAAATGCTCAGTCAGTGAAACCAAAATTCCCGGGAGAGATTGCAGCGGCGAGCGAGCGCATTGCCCAGCGAAATGAAGATTGCAGGCGTCAGGCGCGAGAGCAGCATTTGCATCTCGTAAAGCGCTACCGCTTCATGCGCAACTGCAAGCGGCAGTGACCGTAGAAGCGTCCCGCAAAGCCGCGCTGCTGGATTCTCATGCCACTTTTCCTGTTTTTCTCCTGTTGTTTACAGGGAGAGCGCATTTTGTGCGCATGCGAGTAACAAAATGCTTGACTCCGCGTAACGGAATCTTCCAAGAATCCATTATTCACCAGAACTGCGTAAGAAGCCCGGGCTAACCGCCGCGGGCTTTTTTCATCGCCGCATTCACGAACCGTGTTCGTGAGCACGCGGGCGCATGCGTGCGCGCGCGGCGTGTTGTTCACTCGCAACGAAGGAGACCCAAGTCATGCAGTTTCAAAAAGGCCAAAGCGGCAATCCGGCCGGCCGGCCGCGCGGATCGCGCAACAAGACGACCGTGCTCATGCAGAACCTGCTCGAGGGCGAGGCCGAGGAGATCGCGCGCAAGGCGATCGAGATGGCGAAAGCCGGCGACATGG
>WNGK01044117.1_pt1 | contig 10733 bp, 6 predicted proteins | sample 5400601 | NCBI WGS metagenome assembly WNGK01 (sample SAMN13153376, study PRJNA577476) | soil metagenome | isolation source: 60 cm soil or saprolite under Garry oak tree replicate 1 | place: USA:California | collected 2016-06-15
AGAGAATCAGGGATAGGGCAGATATCTCCAAAAATCGTTGAGGTAGTCGGGTTTGGAAGCGTTGTCGAAGCCTGCTCCGCCAAAAACCCAGAAATAGTCGAGTCCGTCCGGCTGCCAGAATGCCATTCCGCGGCGCGATCCAGGAGTGTTGTCCACAAACGGGACATCGTACGGAGGACTAAATTGCGTCGGATAGTTACCGGGCTGATTGACATCGATCGATCCCTTCCAGGAGATCCACTGGCCGGTGCTGCGTTGATATTCCCAAACGTCGTTCAGGAATCCCGTGCTTTGGGCAAGCGAGGAACCATATCCCCAGCCGCCAAAGAACCAGAGGTTGCCGGAGGCATCCGTCCAGCCCCCAGCACTCCAGCGAGAGCCAGGAACGTTGGAAGCTGCGGCAGTCTGTTGCGTTCCATAGACGCCGTTCTGGTTGGCCACGTTGCCGCCAGAGACCCAGGTCCATTGCGCGGTGGCTATGTTGAATTTCCACAGGTCATTCAGGAGAGCGCCGTCGGGTGTCGTGGTGCCATTGGACAGACCATTGAGCGATCCGGGATTGCGCGTTCCCGCGGAATCCAGACCGAGTCCGCCAAAGAGCCATATATTCCCCGAAGTGTCCGCCCACAGCACGGCAGTCTGACGCCCGCCAGGGCCGGGAGCATTGGCCGCTAGGGCCGTCCCCTGAGTGCCGTAAACACCGTTATTCTGGCTGACGTTCGAGTTCGTTGGACCCATCCAGGTCCACTGCGCGGTGGCTATGTTGTATTTCCAGAGGTCATTGAGAAGTCCAAGGTTGATGCCGTTGGAGTCGAATCCCTGCCCCCCGAAAACCCACACGTTGCCCGATGAGTCGGTACAACTTGCGGCTCCCCAGCGTCCACCGGGGGTTCCGCCCGGAGTACTAAGTGTGCCGTAAGTGCCGCCTTGGTCGACATTTGTAGTTCCGCTGACGGGTGTCCAATTCCCCGTAAAGGTGTAAGACCCTACATAGTTTGGTGGAACCGAGACATCATAACTGCCGGGAGTGAATTCCCAGATGTCGTTCAGCAATCCGACACCCCCAGTGGTGGATATGCCCTGGCCCCCAAAGAGCCACAGATTCCCGGAGCTATCGCTCCATGTGACACTGCCCCATCGCGCCCCTGGAATACCCCCACCGAAACTGCCCGTGGTCTGGATGGAAAGGAGGTCGGCTTTGGCAGTCGTGACAGTGCCACTAACCGTGGTCGTAACCGGCAAACCGGCGGGAATCCACGCACCCTGGAAGTCCGAATACAGCCACAGATCGTTCATGATGCCAGGAAGAATGGGGGGACTCGCACCTGTCAGGACGAGACCAAAGCCCCCGAAGAGCCACTTCCTACCCGAACTATCTGTCCAAGTGGAAGCATGTTCTCTTCCTCCCGGATTGCTCGTATTTTGGGCCGGCGGTGTGGGAGGAGGAAGTGTGGCTGTGCCGTAATTGCCTGACGTATCCGGACCGGCCATCCACGTCCAATCGTTGTGCTGGCAGTCCACGACGACACTGGAGATGTCATGTGTGGCCACGCCTTTGTAAAAGAAGAGCACGCAGGGCTGCGGCTGGCTGGTGGGCCCGGCAAATAGGGAAACATTGTAAGCGCCACCGCTGGTGATTTGCGTCGGGAACGTAAAGGTGGTGTTGTTGCCGGTGACGAATATGTTGTCGCCGCCATTATTCAGCAGCTCGACCGTATCGCCGGGACCGTTTACCAGGCCGATGAGCGTGCCGCCAATGCTGAAGGCCGGCTGAGGGCAAACAACCTGAACCGTGTTGACGGTGGCCGTGGCCGTTCCGGTGCCATTAACGACAGAGCAGGTTTGCCCCGGATTGGAAGGCTGAGTAAGAATCGTCACGGCATAGGAGGTTCCGCTCGAGAGAGGCGTCGCGAAAGTAAAATTGACGTTCCCCGTGCCGGTAATCGTGAGATTGTCCTTGGCGTTGTCCTGCAACACCAAACCGGATCCGACTAATCCGGAAACTGTGCCGCCAATCGTTGTGACGGTGCCACAGGTGACCTGCACGTTCGTGACGTTGGCGGTGGCGGTACCGTTGCCGCTACTGACACTGCAATTCTGCGTGGGGCTGGAGGGCTGCGTCTTCACCGTAACCGCATATAGCCCGTTGCTGGCGATTGACGTCTTAAAGGTAAAAGCGCCGCTAGCCGCAATGGCGAGGTCGTCCGCACCGTTGTCCTGGAGTACGAGCCCTGTTCCGGCCAGCCCAATCACGGTTCCCCCAATCGTGAAGGGACCCGAGCCTCCGCCTGTGCCCCCGCATGTGACGGTGACGGTGACGTTGGCGGTGACAGTGCCGCTGCCCGTGCTCGGGTTGACAGCGCAAGTCTGCGTCGGATTGCTAGGTTGTGTTTGAACGGTTACCGCGTACGTGCCGTTCTTGGCGATGGTGGTCGCGGTCCGCCCCCTCCTCCGGTGGACTTTGGCAAGCCGCTGCAGGCTGCGAGAAGAACCGAGCTTATCAAGAGGGATACAAAAAGAGGGAATTTCATTGGAGATTTCATAAGCGATCCATTACTCCTCAACGGCCCTGCGTCTTGCAGGCCGCGGCAGATTGCACACTTAGCTTCACCCAGTTGCGTTCAAGGCAATCGCCTGGGCACGATCGTGAACGAGCGATGAGAATGAGGACAAAATTGCCCCAGAAGCGGCAATTCCACCGGAGGCTCGAACTTTTTTAGAGTATGGGAAGGTATGCAATTGAATCAATACATCCGTGCGGGAATGTGCCTACTTGAGCATTAACTTTTCGTAGTTGTGTTCGTAAGAGAGAACAGCCGCCCAGGCGGGTAAATCCGGGCGTGTCAGGCTTCTTCCTCAACGAGTTGTTCGCCGTGGGCGGCTTTGTGGGTGGCGATGACTTTTTCCGCGAGCTCGCTGGGCACGTAGTCGTAGTGCGAGAACTCCATGGAATAGGTGGCTCGGCCCTGCGTTTTTGAAGTTAGGTCCGTCGCGTAGCTGAGCATTTCGGCGAGCGGAACCTGAGCCTTGATAATCACGTTGTGGCCGCGGGATTCGCTGCCGGAGATGCGGCCTCGGCGGGAACTGAGGTCGCCCATCAGATCGCCTGAATATTGATCGGGGGCGTAAACTTCGACGTGCATGACGGGTTCGAGGAGAGCGGGACGCGCCTGCTTCATGGCTTCCTTGAAAGCGAGCGAGCCTGCAATCTTGAAAGCCATGTCCGATGAGTCGACATCGTGATACTTGCCGTCGTAGAGGATGGCGCGGAAGTCCACGACGGGGAATCCCGCCAGGAAGCCGCGGGCAGCGGCATCGCGGATGCCCTTCTCGACCGAGGGAATCCAGTTCTTGGGGATGGCGCCGCCAAAGACATCGTCGACGAACTCGACGCCCTTGCCGCGCTCGACGGGCTCCATCTTGATGCGGCAGACGCCAAACTGTCCGTGGCCGCCGGACTGTTTCTTGTGCTTGCCTTCGACGTCGGCTTTGCCGCGGATGGTTTCGCGGTACGGCACTTTGGGCGGCTTCAAAGTGAGGTCGACGTGATAGCGCTTGTGCAGCTTGGCGACGACGACTTCGATGTGCTGCTGGCCGGAGCCGGCGAGCAGGAATTCCTTAGTTTGCGGATCGCGTGAAAAACGGAGCGCGGGATCTTCCTCGAGGATTTTATGAATCGAGACGCCGATCTTGTCTTCATCGGCGCGCGTTTTCGGCTCGATGGCAAAAGTAATGGAAGGCTCGGGAAGTTGCGCAGGAGAGTAATAAATGGGCGAAGCTTTGTCGCCCAGAGTTTCGCCGGTGGTGGTTTCCTTCAGTTTGGCGATGGCGCCGATGTCTCCGGCGTGAAGCTCGCCAACTTCCGTGAGCTGCTTACCCTGAACGACCTGAATATGCTGGAAGCGTTCCGGAATGTTGCGATTGTAATTGGTGAGCGTGGCGTCATTTCTCAAGACTCCGCTCTTTACCTTGAAATAGTTGATACGTCCCGCGAATGGATCGGCAAGCGTCTTGAAGACGAAGAGGGAAAGCGGCTGGCTATCGTCGTACTTGCGGTCGACGCGGTCGCCCTTGCCGCCGGGCTCCTTGAAGCCGACCTGCGCGTGCTCATCGGGATGCGGGAACGCGTCGGCGAGGAACGTGAGGAGGCTGGCGGTGCCGATGTTGTGAAGAGCGGAAGTCATCAGGACGGGGAAAAATTTTTCGGCGACGATGGCTTTGCGGACGGCGGGGATGAGGTCATGGATGGGAATAGTGCCTTCGCGAAAAAACTCTTCCATCATTTCGTCGTCGCCTTCGGCAATCATTTCGACCAGTTTTTCGTGGGCTTCTTTGGCTTCGTCGGCGAGGGCGGCGGGAATTTCTTCGATGGAGGGCTTGCCGTCACCGCCGGGCTTATAGATGTGCGCTTTCATGGCGACCAGGTCAATGATGCCGCGGAATCCTCTCTCGCTGCCAATTGGCAACTGAAGGGAAACCACGTTGCGGCCGAAAACCTCCTGGAGCGATTCCATGGAGCGTTCGAAACTGGAGAGCTCACGGTCCATCCAGGTGAGAACGAAGGCGCGCGGAATGTCGTACTCGGTGCAATAATCCCAAACTTTTTCCGTAGTGACCTGAGAGCCGACGTGGCCGTCAACGGTGATGAGGGCGGCATCGGCGGCGATGAGAGAGGCTTTCGCTTCGGTGATGAAAGTGGAATAACCGGGGAGATCGATGAAATTAATTTTGACTTTCTCGGAAGAACCGGAGGGGCCGGTCGGAGTGGGAGACCATTCGGCGAAGGCGAGGCCCGTTTGAATGGAGATTTTTCGCGCGATTTCCTCTTCGTCCCAGTCGGTGGGGGCGCTGCCTTCCGCAACTTTTCCCCAGCGCGGCGTCATGCCCGCGGTGAAGAGCAACGACGACACCAGTTGCGTCTTGCCGGTGCCGCCGTGGCCTACAATGCCAACGTTTCGGACGTCCTTGGTAAGATAGGGCTTCATGCAAACCTCCAGAAGGCGAGGTCCGTGCGGAAGAAATCGGGCGCGGGCCGGCGCCTGGCAAGTTGGAACTGAGGGAGGAGAACGTGGCCGCTGCACCTGGGTCCCCGTGGGGCGGGGGCGAAGGTCCGACGAATAATCCCTGGTCCAGTCCTCCTGACGAGGCGGATGCTAGCACAGGGAAAGGAATGGAGCAACGCAAGGCGCCGAGAATTCCGAACCGGCATTGTGAACCCTACGGCTAGAGAAAGTCGCTCCGATGACAGGGAAAAAATACCAGGACTAGTACCCTCAGTCTTCGAGTAGATCTCGCGAAGGCGCTCTTGTCTCTTGACAACAGAGGACTTAACTAAGTACTAGATTCTTGATGCTGGGCGCTTCGATTGCTTACACGAAGAGGGGGCTTAGCGCCCGCCAAATACGCAGAGGGCTGGGCGCGTGATTTTGGCGGTGCGACAGGGGCAGCGGTTATTGGTCGGCTGCGAGTCGAACCGAAACTGCACGAGATCGAGGAGAAAAAAAATGTCGGAACACTTGGATGAAAATGGGAACGGAAGAGAGAGATGGCTGGAAAGCTTCGGCGCGAATCGGTGGCTTTTGGTGGGCATTGTTGCGCTGATTGTGGTCGCCGGGATAGCGTTTGGCTACGGCTACCGGCAGCAAATCCTGGTCGGTCATTTGACCGCGCAAGAGTCCATGGCCAACGCGACGATCAACGAAATGCAGGGACAGTTGAACACCGTTACGGCGAAGTTGAATGAGATGACGGCTGCGCAGCAAGCTGCGGCAGAGCAGGCGAAGGCCGCGCATACCAACGGGACCGGGGCAAAGGCCGCGTCTGGTAAGAAGGGCGCCGCGGAAAGCAAACGGCTGAAAGAGCTCCAGGCGCGAATTGACGAACAGCAGAAGGAGTTGAAAGATACGCAGGACCAGGTGGCCAAAAACCGGACGGATCTGGAAGGAAATCTGAGTTCAACGCGGGACGAGTTGAACGGTTCCATCGCCAAAACCCATGACGAATTGGTGGTGTTGCAGAAGCGCGGTGAGCGGAACTATTTCGAATTTGACCTCGCGAAGTCTAAGCAGTTCCAGCGCTTTGGCCCCCTCACGCTGTCCCTGCGCAGGGCCGATACGAAGCACATGAATTACGACATGTCGATGGTCGTTGATGACAATCAACTCAGCAAGAAAAGAGTGAATCTCTACGAGCCCATCTGGATCCACACGGAGAATGAATCTCAGCCGGTGCAGGTGGTGGTGAACAAGATCAGCAAGAACTTCGTTCATGGGTATATCAGCGCGCCAAAGTACAAGCCTTCGGATTTGGCGGCCAGCGACGCGGCTGCTGCCACGGTCACGCCAGTAGCGGAGCACCCACAGCCCCAGCCGCCGTCGGACCCGAATCCGAATCCACAGATTCCCAAAGAGCCAGAATAACAGGCAGATATCGCAGCGAATCCGGCAGGGCGTCCATCGCGGCGCCCTGCCGTTTTGTTTTTTCCAGATAACGTTTCACGAACCTGGTTCGAGTGTGGCTTTCAAATTGAGTTTGCTGGATTTCAGAACTTCGAGAGTGCGGCGCCAGTCGGCGTGGCGAATATTTCCGCACCGTCAGGCTCGGAAGAAACCGAGACGGTGCCCACGGCATCCGGAACGAGCGAGGAGGAAGTCTTCAGCGCTTCGGAGGATTCGGTGTTGTCGGCTGCGGCCGGCGGCTTTGCGGCCTGAGTCGTGTTGTGGTTCGCGAGGGCCACGTTGGGATAAAAGCGGTGGAGAACATCGAGAAGATCCGTGGCGCTGAGGGCGAAGCCGATGCCGGAGACATTTTTCTTGACGACCTTACGCGTGTTAATGCCGACGGCTTCGCCACGCGCGTTCAAAAGCGGGCCTCCGCTGTTGCCGGGATTGATGGGCGCGTCTGTCTGAATCCAGGTGCCCGGGCCCTCCGCGTCAAGTTTTCCGACGGCACTGACAATGCCCTTGGTGACGCTGAAGAGCATGGCGCCCCCCGGATTGCCGATTGCAATGACACTTTCTCCCTGGCGCACGGTGGAGGAATGCGCAAGGACGAGATGCGGAAAGTTGCTCCCTTCCACTTTGGCGAGAGCGATGTCGAGCTCGGGGTCGATGTAGACCACTTTTGCTTGCAGTTGCTGACCGCTGGGAAGGCCCGCAAGGAGCGACTCTTCGCCTCGTGCAACGTGGGCGTTGGTGGCAATGACGCCGGTGTCCGTGACGAAAAAGCCCGTGCCGGACTTCTCCAGTCCTTTCAGATAGACGACGGCGGGTTTGGTCTGCTTCACGAGATCTTCGAGAGACAGTTCCGATTGCAGGACAAGGGGAGCATCGGTGGCGATGTTTGCGGAGACGCTTCCGGTGAAGGTTTGCGCAATCGGGTCGAGGTCAAGGTGGAAAAGATTGGACTTGAGGAGCCAGTATTCGCCGTGGATGTGGCCGTTCAGGGAAATCCAGAGCATGGGACCTTCGGTAAGGGTGAGCTCCTTGGTTGCATAGCCGCTGAGGCTGAGGCGCGCGACCATGGGGTGCTCGGCGTGAGCCCATGGAAGTTCTTGTCTTGTGGAAGTAGCCGCCCGGAAAATCTTTTTCGAATGGCGTGACGCCGGCCGCGACGCCATCGAGTTTTACTGTGGCGCCTGGCGGCGTGCTGGTAATTTGCAGCTTGTCAGCGACGGCACGCGACGGGCACGAGAACAATAACAGAATCGCGAAAAGCGAAAGTTCCGAGCGCAAAGCCATGAGCGGACCTCGCGGAGAGGAGAACCCCGCCGATAATTTACCACAAGGGGAAATTACTGCGTTGAAAAAAGCGATTTGCTCCTTTGTGAATTGGCGTCAGCTCTTCTTCCTGTAGCCGTCGCAGGAGAGGACGGGGAGGCGCGGATACTTGGGGAAGCGGGGATCGATGAGAGAGAGGTTGCAGAGGATGAAGACGGAGCCGCGCGCGGATTCGACCCACCTGGAATGGAGACAATCAGCACAGAGGCCAACATGGAGTGAGTCACTCGACTGTTGCTTCGGATCAGGCACAAGACAAGGATAGCGCAGGGATCGCACTGGTAGGATTGAGCCTGCTCGCTACCGTAGCGAAGGTGTGCGGGCAAAAACCGGATACGCCACAGGCCGCTCCACAGAACCAGCAAAAAGATCCAAACGCGGATGAAATCACCGCCGTGCCGAACCGCCCCACATTTGCATCGACCGCAGAGATGGTGCAGCTCGGAGTGTTCGAGGTCGAATATGGGTTTGAGGCCACGAAAGGACACCAGAACATCAACGGGCTCTTGAAATGGGGGGCGGTCAAGAACCTCGAGCTATGGTTTCTCAACAATCCCATCGAGCGGGATTCAGGTACCGCGGGGCTGGGAGATTCCGGAGCAGGATTCAAGTACAAATTATTTCCGCAATGGAAGACACGGCCAACGCTGGCGGTTCTCTACGTGGCCACACTGCCGACAGCGAGGCCCGCGCTCGGTGTCGGAGCGATGGCGCACCTGGTGCAAATCCTTGTGAGCAAGGATTTCGGCAAGCATCACTTTGATGTCAACGAAGGCGCGCAATTTGTGGGAAGACCCCAGCTGAGCGGATTTGACCGCGCCTATTTCACCGCGCTGTCCTATTCCCTTCCCCTGTGGGGGAAATGGGGATATACCGGGGAGATTGCGGGATTCAGCCGGCGGAACGCAACGACGCCGGCAACGATGACGCTGCTAAACGCCGCGACGTATAACCTGTCGCCCCGGTTGGTGCTGGACGGCGGAGCGTACATCGCCGCATACGGACAAGTGCCTCGGTTCACGGTCTTTGCCGGCCTCACCTATTCCGTCGCAAATCTATACCGCTTGCATCCGGCACAACGCCCTTCGAAGAACTAAATATCAACTTTCACTGTGGGGAGAAGCATCATTCCGCGTGGGAACTAGTTCGAGGGTGGAGGACTGGCTGGCACCAGCGACGAGGGTGACGCGGCAGCAGGGGCACTTTCTGGTACGGGTTTGGCGAACCGGGAGTCATCGATCTGCGGATTGATTTCGATTTTTTCCGCGGTGAGAGTCTGCTTGAATTCTGTGCCCGGGCTGCTCTGGTCGATTCGGAATGCATATTTCAGTCCCTGGACCTCGCGAAAGTCCGAAAAGAAGGACTCCGAGGGGAGCTCCTCTTCTCCAGTCTTGCGAATGCTCTCCCATTTCAAAAGCAAAAAAGAGGAGGCATCAAAAAGGTAAAAGCGGATGTCCCCGTTCTTATTCGTGAGCTTCAGGCGATACACAGGCTTGTCATCCAGGTTTTCTTTTCCTGCCAGTTCAATCTGGTTGCCTTTGGCCTTGTAGTCCACCAGCGGGCCGTCAAAGTCGGATTCATCGGAGATGTTCTTGAGGTCTTCGGAAGGCAGCGGCTGAACGTCTTTGGTATCCGCAAAAGGATTGATCATCCAGCCGGACGACTTGCCATCATAAACACGAATGATTTTTTGTCCGTCGATGGAGATCTCGGTGTGCATCTTCAAGGGACGTTTGAGCTCCACCACAAACGTGCCTTCCATGCCTCGCTGGAAGGAGACGCGCCCGGTGATTCGTTCGGATTGGACGGCTTTGATCTTTTGGATTCCGCCGCGGGCATCGAGCGCCTTCTTGACGATTTCGTCGGCGGTCTGGCCAGCCGCGGCCGGCGGCAAAAACAAGAGTACAGTGATGGAAAGGAGTCTGGTTTTCATTGGTGGCTCGCTGTCGGCTCGTCAAAGGCTGGGAGTGGCGGCAGCTTTCATCCTAGAAGGAGAAGCGTTTGGGGTCAAATGCGTTGCCAGGCGGGGCTTCGCTTTAGGTGCACGGGCGTTGTAAAGTTTCCGAAACAATTTTTTATTAGACTCGGTTGCATGTAAATTTAGAGCCGCGCCGAAGGATAGCGAAAAGAATCAACTTCGGGGGGAAAGCAGGCCTATGAAATCGCGAGCCACGATTGCGGGTTTTCTTGTTATTTTTTTGGGTTTTTGCGGAAGCGCCGGGGGGCAGCAAGAGCCCGCCGGGGAGGGGCGCCCGATCACGCCGGCCGGTACGCTGGTGCTCGATGTAGCGGCCCGTTTGCCGGCTGTTGGGGCCATGCCGATGGCGATGCTCCGCAGTCCCGATGCGTTCGCGCGCGATAAAAAGGGCCGATACTTGCTGGTGATAAACAGTGGTTACGGTGTCCAGTTCAGCGAGGAGACGAATAAAGCCCAGCAATCGATTGCGGTCATCGACCTGAATGCGATGCCTGAGCCGACGGTGATCCAAAATATTTATTTTCCTACTCCGCAAAGTGCGAACGTCGGCCTCGCTTTTTCGCCCACCGCGGATTCCGATGGAAATTTTGAAATGTACGTTTCCGGCGGATTCGAAAACAAAGTGTGGGTGTTTCGATTTAGTCCGAAGGCAGCGGCGCCGGTGCAGCCCGGATCGCCAGGGCCAGATACGAAAGTGGAAGCGCCCTCGTTCGAAATCAGCAAGGCGGCTGAAGTTTCGCGAGCGGACTACAACAAAGGAAAGGCCGCGCTTTATCCGACGGGGCTGGCGGTAACAGCGGACGGCGCCACACTGGTGACCGCCAACAACCTGGGGGATAGCGTGACGATTGTGCGCCGTCTCCGCGATACGCGGCGGATGGAGAGAGTGGATTTGCACCATCCCGGAAAGTTGAACGAAAACATCTATCCGTACGGCGTCGTCGTGCTGGGAAGCGGCAAGAATGCGCGCGCCTACG
>WNGK01008371.1_pt1 | contig 10731 bp, 9 predicted proteins | sample 5400601 | NCBI WGS metagenome assembly WNGK01 (sample SAMN13153376, study PRJNA577476) | soil metagenome | isolation source: 60 cm soil or saprolite under Garry oak tree replicate 1 | place: USA:California | collected 2016-06-15
GAGCAACAAATATGACACGACTGCCTTACGCTTCACCAACTCGTCGAACACTGGGGTCACGACATCGACGAGCGCCGAATCGTATGCCTTCTCCTGGCCGGGCCGGACCTGATAATAGTTGACGTGATAGAAGTGGCCACGTCTCGCCTGACCGACCAGCGGGGCGGCGAGCGCAAGGAGGCCGACAAGAATGGGAAGCGTGCAGCGCACAAGGCGCGCGCCGTGGACCAGCACGAAGGTGGTATCCGTTGACATGTTCGCCCTCCGAGTGGAAAAGTGATGCAGAGGCTGCGGGGCTGAGGTAAGCACGGTGCGCTAGGATAACGGGCCACGGCCCCTTCGCCAGAGCCAGGTTGGGGAGGAGGCCGGGGTGCGCGGCCCATGCCTCTTTGCCATATTGGAGGGGATGCAATCTAGCCGGGCCCTCCGTGCCCTACCAGTTGTGCTGGGGCTCGTCGCACCCCTGTCCCTCGCCGCCCAAGCACGCTTTCGCGTCACGACCGACGGCGCCTGGTTCTACCAGGAGCCGGGCGGAAAGCGCTTGGCGCGGCTGGCGCGCGGGGCCGTGCTCATCGGCGGCGAGGCGCAGGGCGACTGGCAGGGCGTCATCCTCGAAGGCTGGATTTTCACGACCTCCGTGGGCCCGACGCCGCGTGCGGGCTACGACCTCACGGTAACGCGCGCGCCGGAGGAGAACCTCCGCTCCGCCCCCGCGGGCGCGCTCATCGGCAAGCTGCCCCAGGGCTTCCTCCTCACCCGGGTCGCCGAGGGCACGTCGGGTCGCTGGCTCCACGTGACGCGCGCCGGTTGGGTGGAAAAGACGGACCTCGAGTCCATCGCGCAGGTGGCGAGCTCGCGCAGCGCCGCGCCGGACTCGGACACGACCCAGACGCGGCCGACCCTCCCCAAGCCCGCGGTCGCGCCGGCCACGGGGCATGGGTCCATGGCCGGGTCATCGGACACGACCGCCATCTCCTCCGCGCCCGTGGATCCCTCCCGCGTCGAATCCGCCCGGCGCACGGTGCTGTACCGGTCGCCGGAGGGGCAACCGGCGGGAACGCTGGCGCCGTCGGCGCCGCTGCGCGTGCTGGGGCGGTCGGGCGAGTGGACGCGGGTGGAGCTCGAAGGCTGGGTGAAGAGCGCGGACCTGGAGATCGCGCCGCCCGGCGTGCTCGTCGGCATCACGGCGGCCGAGCTGCGCACCGACCCGCAGCGCTACGCGGGCCAGGTGCTCCGCTGGACGCTGCAGTTCATCTCGACCCAGAAGGCCGACGAGCTCCGGCCCGAGATCCCCAACGGCGCCACCTACTTCCTGGCGCGCGGGCCGCTCCCGGAGCGCGGGTTCGTGTACGTCGTGGTTCCCGACGCGAAGCGCGCGCAGCTCGAGACCCTCACACCCCTCGCCACCATTCAGGTCACCGCGCGCGTACGCACCGGCCGCACCCGGTTCCTCGGCAACCCGGTGCTCGACATGATCAGCCTCGAGACCCTGCCATGAACGAGATCCTGCGTGACCGTCTGTTGCGAAAACTCGACGCACTCCCCGACGACAAGGCATATCAGGTCCTCGACTACGTCGAGTTCCTGGAGTCCAAGTACGCCGAGCGGCCGGCCGGCGCGCCACCGTTCCAGCGCGTCGCGGAAACGCTCGAAGACACGCTGCGGGCGGGGCGCGTCCCCGTCAATATCATCAGAGGGACGATGGACGCCGTGGGAAAGGCGGGAAAATTGCTCGAGAAGGTGGCGGCGGCGGGGAAGGCGGCGGTGGAGGAGGCGGCAAAAAAGTCCGCGGAAAAGGATAAGGTTGAGGAAACGCCCCCCGCCCAGTAACTTTCGCCATGGGAACCTTCCGCCCCGCTGCCGCCCTCACTTTTGACGACGTTTTGCTCGTTCCGCGGCTGTCGAGCGTGCACCCGCGGAACGTGGACGTGCGCTCGCGCTTCACCCGCGGCATCTCTCTCAACATCCCCCTCGTGTCCGCCGCGATGGACACGGTCACCGAATCGGAGATGGCGATCGCGATCGCGCGCGAGGGCGGCATCGGCGTAATCCACAAGAACATGCCGGTCGACCGCCAGGCGGCCGAAGTGGACCGCGTGAAGCGCAGCGAGTCGGGGATGATTCTGCACCCCATCACGCTCGGGCCGGACCGTCCGCTGCGCGAGGCGGTGCGCCTGATGGAGCGGTTCCGCATCTCGGGCGTCCCGATCGTGGACGACGCCGGGCGCCTGGTGGGCATCATCACCAACCGCGACCTCCAGTTCGAGCGCGAGCTGGACCGCCCCATCCGCGACGCGATGACCAAGGACCGGCTGGTGACCGCGCCGGTGGGCACCACGCTGGACGAAGCGGAGCGGACGCTCGCGAAGCACCGCATCGAGAAACTCCCGGTAGTGGACGAGCAGGGTGTCCTCAAGGGGCTCATCACCATCAAGGACATCTTCAAACGCCGGCGGCACCCCCATGCCAACAAGGACCAGCACGGGCGGCTGCGCGTCGCCGCCGCCGTGGGTGGCAACCCCGACGCCCTGGCGCGGGCGCGCGCCCTCATCGATGCGGGGTGCGACGTGATCGTCGTGGACTCGGCGCACGGCCACTCCGAGGGCGTGCTCAAGACCGTCGCCTGTGTGCGCGAGGCGCACCCCGACGCGCAGCTCGTGGGCGGGAACGTGGCGACCGAGGCTGGCGCGCGGGCGCTGGTCGAGCGCGGGGTGGACGCGGTGAAGGTCGGCGTGGGCCCGGGCTCGATCTGCACGACGCGCGTCGTCACGGGCGTTGGCGTCCCGCAGATCACGGCGATCATCGACGGCGTGCGGGGGGCGGGCGACGTGCCGGTGATCGCGGACGGCGGCGTCAAATACTCGGGGGACGTCGTGAAGGCGCTCGCCGCGGGTGCCGAGAGCGTGATGATGGGCTCGATGCTCGCCGGCACGGAGGAGAGCCCGGGCGAGTCGTTCCTGCTCGAGGGCCGGCGCTTCAAGGTGATCCGCGGCATGGGCAGCCTCGGCGCCATGGAGGAAGGCTCCGCCGACCGTTACTTCCAGGAGGGTGAGGTCTCGCCGTCCAAGCTCGTGCCCGAGGGCATCGAGGGACGCGTGCCCTACAGAGGGCCGGCCTCCGACGTGATCTTCCAGATGGTGGGCGGTCTGCGCAGCGGCATGGGGTATTGCGGCGTCTGCGATATCAAGGCGCTCCGGACCGAGACCGAGTTCATCCAGATCACGACCGCCGGCCTGCGCGAATCGCATCCCCACGACGTCGTGATCACGCGCGAAGCTCCGAATTACAGCCTCTAACGGCTTGACAGGCCCGCCGGGCGGGCCTACTCTAGCCGCCATCTCGCCGTCGTTCCGACAACCGCTCGAACTCATCACGAGGGACGCATGAATCTTCTCCGCCGGAAGAGCGTCACCGAGCTTCAGACCGAGGCACTCACGGATCACAGTTTGAAGCGCGCCCTGGGCGCGCTCAACCTGACCATGCTCGGGATCGGCGCGATCATCGGCACCGGGATTTTCGTGCTCACGGGGACGGTGGCCGCGGTGAACTCGGGGCCCGCCGTCGTGCTGTCGTTCGTGATCGCGGGCGTCGCGTCCGTCTTCGCGGCGCTGTGCTATTCGGAGTTCGCGTCCCTCGTCCCGATGGCTGGCAGCGCGTACACCTATGGCTACGCGACCCTGGGCGAGATCGTCGCCTGGATCATCGGCTGGGATCTCGTGCTCGAGTACGCGCTGGGCGCCGTGACGGTCGCCATCGGATGGTCGGGATACGTCGTCTCGTTCCTCAAGGACATCGGGATCACGGTCCCGCCGGCGCTGTCGGCGGCGCGCGGCACCGCGGTCACGCTGGCCGACGGGTCCACCATCACCGCGGTCTTCAACCTGCCGGCCGTCATCATCATCGCGATCATCACTACGCTGCTGGTCATCGGCATCAAGGAATCGGCGAACGTCAACAACGTCATCGTCTTCGTCAAAGTGGCCGTGGTGCTGCTGTTCATCGGCGGCGCGGCGCACGCGATCAATCCGGCCAACTGGCATCCGTTCATTCCACCGCCCGAAGGCCCCGGTCTCTACGGGTGGAGCGGCGTCATGACCGGGGCGGCGATCGTGTTCTTCGCCTACATCGGGTTCGACGCGGTGAGCACCGCCGCGCAGGAGGCGAAGAATCCGCAAAAGGACATGCCCGTCGGGATCATCGGGTCGCTCCTGATCTGCACCGTGCTCTACATCCTCGTGTCCGGCATAGCGACCGGCGTGGTGCCCTACAAGGAGCTGAACGTCCCCGATCCGATCGCCGTGGCCGCCGACCGGGCGGGAATGGGGTGGATGTCGTCGCTCATCAAGCTCGGGGCGATCGCCGGCCTTTCGTCCGTGATCCTGGTGATGCTGCTGGGGCAATCGCGGGTGTTCTGGAGCATGTCGCGCGACGGTCTCCTTCCTCAGTTCGTCAACAAGATCCATCCGAAGTTTCAGACTCCCTACATCACCTCGATCATCACCGGCATCGGGGTGGCGTTCGTGTCGGCGCTCCTTACCGTGCGGGAGGCGGGGAGCCTTGTCTCGATCGGTACCCTACTGGCGTTCGTGATCGTGTCGATCGGCGTGCTGGTGTTGCGCATCCGCGAGCCGAACCTGCCACGGGCCTTCAAGACCCCGTGGGTCTGGTTCGTGGCTCCGGCGGGCGCGTTGTCGGCTCTCTACCTGATGGCGTCGCTCCCGTGGCGCACGTGGGAACGGCTCATTATCTGGTTTGTTTTCGGTATGGCGATCTACTCCGTCTACGGCGTGTGGAATTCGAAGCTCGCGTCCAGGAAGTAGCCCCATGCGAAGGCTGAAATGGTTCGGCTTCTGGACGCTGCTCGGCCTCGTGTCGGGTGTGCAGCTCTTTTTCTCCGAGCAACGGCTGGCGCTGCACCCCAACGCGTGGTGGCAAGCGCTGGGGACCACGCTGCCCGCGTGCTACCTGTGGGGCCTGCTCTCGATCGTCGTCGCGGGGCTGGGGCGCCGCTTCCGTGTGGACCGCGCCAACTTCGGCCGCCACTTCTTCATCCACCTGGGCGCGAGCCTCGATCTCGCCCTGCTGCAGCTCGTGGCCGCGGTGGGCGTCCAGGACCTGCTCCACGCGGCGGCGGGCGAGCCGTTCGTGTTCGCGCAGAAGCTGGTGGACAACTTCACGCTGTTCTACCATTGGAACGTCCTCATCTACTGGACGATCCTGGCCGTCGTGCACGCGCGCGACTACCACCGCGACTTGGAGGAGCGTCGCGTCGCACTGGCCGGGCTGGAACGGCGGCTCGCCGCGCGCCCCGTGACCGACCGGCTGCTGGTGGAGGACGACGGCCGCAGTTTCTTCGTGCGGACGAGCGACGTCGATTGGATGGAGGCGGCGAAGAACTATGTCCGCCTCCACGTGGGCGACCGGACCCACGTGCTGCGCGCCACGCTCAGCGCGCTCGAGCAACGGGTCGATCCAGAGCGCTTTCGTCGCGTCAACCGCTCGGCGCTCGTGAATCTGGATCGCGTGCGCGAGCTGCAACCCTGGTTCCACGGGGACGCGATCGTCATACTCGAGAGCGGCGCGCGCGTGACGCTGAGCCGCCGCTACCGTCGTAACCTGCTCGCCCCGGCCACGCCCTAGCGCCGCTCGTCCCGCCCGCAGTCCCGGTCGTCCCGGTCCCGTTGGGAGCGCACGCGCTGACCCTCAGATTGCGGGATGACCCTGTTCGCCACCAAGCCCATCGCGGCGCTCCGCGCCGAAGCGGAGGCGACGGGCGAGCACGCCCTGACGCGGGCGCTCGGGCCCCTCAATCTCGTCACGCTCGGCATCGGTGCCGTCATCGGTGCGGGAATCTTCGTGATCACGGGGCAGGTGGCCGCGTTGTACGCCGGTCCCGCGGTGCCCCTCTCGATGATCCTCGTCGGCGTCAGCTGCGCTTTCGCAGGGCTCTGTTACGCCGAGATGGCGAGCGCCGTGCCCGTCGCGGGTAGCGCCTACACTTACTCCTACGCCACCATGGGCGAGTTAGCGGCCTGGATCATCGGGTGGGACCTGGTGCTCGAATACGCCGCCGGCGCCGCCACGGTGGGCGTCGGCTGGTCGGGCCACTTCGTGTCCCTCCTGGGCCTGTTCGGCGTGCGGATTCCCCCGAGCCTCACGGCCCCGCCCACACAGTTGTGCACCGCCGCCCAGGTGGCCGCCCACGCCGGGGGATGCGCCCACGCGGGGCTGAACCTGACCGGCGCGATCATCAACCTCCCGGCCGTGTTCATCGTCGCGCTGATGTCCGCCGTGCTGGTGATCGGGATCAGGGAGTCGGCCCGGGTCAACAGCCTCATCGTGATCCTCAAAGTCGCGATCGTCCTGTTGGTCGTGCTCGTCGGCCTGCCGCACGTCAGTCGGGCCAACTGGACGCCCTTCATCCCCCCCAACACGGGGGAGTGGGGCACCTACGGCTGGTCCGGCGTGCTGCGGGGCGCGGGCCTGGTGTTCTTCTCCTACATCGGGTTCGACACGGTCTCGACCGCGGCGCAGGAATCGAAGAACCCCCAACGCGACATGCCCATCGGCATCCTCGGTTCGCTCGCTATCTGCACACTGCTGTACGTCGTCGTATCGGCCGTGCTGGTGGGCGTCGTTCCGTACGGCGAGCTCAACATCCCGGCGCCGATGGCGTACGCGATGGAGCGGATCGGCGCGCCGTGGTGGATTCGCGTCGCGATCGACGTCGGCGCGGTCCTGGGCATCGGCTCCGTGATCCTCGTCATGCTGCTGGGACAGTCCCGCGTGTTCTACTCGATGTCCCGCGACGGCCTGATCGGCCGATGGGGCGGCCAAGTTCATCCGCGGTTCCGCACGCCGTACCTCTCCACGATTTACACCGGCATCGCGGTCTGCCTCGCGACCGGGCTCTTGCCGCTGCAGCTGCTCGGCACCTGGGTCAACATCGGTACGCTGCTCGCGTTCGTCCTGGTCTGCGCCGGCGTGTGGATCTTGCGGCATACGCGACCGGATCTCGAGCGACCGTTTCGCGCGCCCCTCGTGCCACTCGTCCCGCTGCTCGGCATCCTCTCGTGTGTCGGTCTCATGCTGACGCTCCCCTTCGACACATGGATCCGGCTGCTCGTGTGGCTCGTGATCGGGTTTGGGATCTACTTCGGCTACAGCCGGAAGCACAGCACGCTCAGGGGCTAGACGCTCTCCCTGGCGCCCGGTAGCTTGCGCGCATGACGCGGCGCGCGGCGGTGCGCATGACCTGGCTCCTCGGGGCGGTGGGAGCGGCGATGGCCGCTGCTTGCAGCAACAGCACGACCCCGCACCAGCCGACTCCGTGTCCCTCGTACAGCGGCGGTTTGTCGCAAGGCGACTCACTGTACGGTTTGTACCAGTTAGTCTCGTACTGTCTGGACACCCTCCCCGCCTCCGGTCCGCCTAACATCTCGGGCCATGTCACCTTGAGCCATGCGATGGGTGTGGACTCCTTTGTTGCCGTCATCGTCAATCAGGGCCAGCCGCCCGAAAGCATTCTGGGCACGTACACGCACCCCCTCCCGGACTCGATCCACGTGACCGGCGTGGTGAAGGTCTCCGGCTTTCCCGTTTCGGTGGAAGTGCCGGGCAGGTTCATGCTCCAACAGAATACGCTCTCCGTAAGCGGGCGCCTGGCTGTGACCGGGGCGAACCCGCACACCGTGTCGTTCATCGGGGCGAGGTGACCGTCGCGGGGCGTTGACGTCGTCTCTCGACGTCTTCGTGCGACGCCTCCGCGTGACGTCGTTTGTTTTATCTTGATGCCATGACTGCGAACGGAGTGTCGATCCCCCCGGAGCGGGCACGCGCCGCGGAGACCGTAGCGGCCGTGCTCGCGCCCGGACGGCGCGTGGCGCTCACCACGCACGTGAACGCCGACGGCGACGGTGTGGGCAGCGAGGTGGCGCTGTGGCACCTGCTCACCGCGCGCGGGCTCCGCGCCGCGATCGCCAACCCCACGCCCATCCCGGAGCGGTTCCATTTCCTCGTACCCAACGGCGCGGATCACTCCGACCGCGCCATGCGCGAAATCGAATCCGCCGAAGTCGTGGTGGTGCTCGACATCTCCGACGTGAGCCGCCTGGGCGATCTGGCGCGGGCGATCACCCAGTCGCACGCCGTGGCGTGCATCGACCACCACGTGAGCGGGGGCACGCTGCCCCGGGGTCCCCGGCTGGTGGCGCCCGAGGCGGCCGCCACCGCCGAGCTGGTGTTCGACTTCGCGAGTGCGCTCCAGTGGCGCCTCTCCCCCGAAGCGGCTCGTGCGCTGTACGTGGGCATCCTCACCGACACGGGCGGGTTCCGGTTCGCGAATACGACGCCGCGGGTGCTGCGGGTCGCGGGCGCGCTGCTCGAGCGCGGTGTGGACCCGGAGTCGATCTATGAGTCGGTGTACGCCAGCGCGCCCGAGGGTCGCGTCCGGCTCACGGCCGAGGTGTTGGGCACCCTGGTGGTCGAGCCGGAGCACGGCCTGGCGTGGGTGACCGTGCCGCCGGACGCGCTGCAGCGGCACCGCGCCACCGCCGACGACCTGGACGGGATCGTCGAGTATCCGCGGTCCATCGCGGGGGTGCGGCTCGCCCTGCTGTTCCGCCAGCTCGCGAATGGCAAGGTCAAGGTCAGTTTCCGCTCGCTCGGCGACGTGGACGTCGCCGAGCTGGCGCATCGGTTCGGCGGCGGGGGACACCGCAAGGCGGCCGGGGCGTCGCTCGATGGCTCGCTCGCCGAGGCGCAGGCCGAGGTGCTCGCGGCGGCGCGGGAGTATCTCAACGGGCGCTAGCGTCGCGCCGGAACGCCCGCACGAAATTTCGTTTGGAAAAGTCCCCGCCCGTCCACACGCGCCAGGCCACATCGCTTCCCGGCAGGCCGCGGGCGATCGCGGCGTCGCTCCAACCACGGGCATGCAGGTCGTGGATCCGCTCACCCAGCTCGACCAGGAAATCGAGCTTGTCGCGCAGCCGCACCGTGCCCTGCTCCACGCGCCCGCGGTGCTGGCAAAACAGCACCTGCGGCTCGAGCGCCAGGACCCGCCGCAGCGAATCCATCATCGCGTACACGTCCTCGTCGGCGCGGAGATAACGGAGTCTGGGGGCCAGGTACAGATCGCCCGAGAACAGCCAGCCGCGCTCGGGCTCGAACAGTGCGACATGGTCGGTTGCGTGGCCGGGTGTGTGGATCACCTGGAACCGGAATCGCGGCGTCTCGACCCGTTCACCGAGCGGCGCCGTGGGCGCGGGCGGCCGGGCGCCCCAAGCGACGCGACGGTACAGCCGGGGGTGGGTGTCCGCCAGGGCGAGCCGGGACACAGCGCTCGCGTGCGCCAGCGGAGTGATGCGCAGCTCTCCGGCGAGGAGGCCGTGGTTCCCGGAGTGGTCCTCGTGGTGGTGGGTGGTCACGCATTGCCGGACGGCGAGCGCCGAGACCAGCCGTCGAACGTCGCCTGCGAGGTTGGGAGGGCCCGAGTCCACGAGCAGCCCGTCGACGAGATACACTCCGGTCCAGTACATCGCCTTTCCCAACACCGTGCGGGCCATCCGGAAGTAGCGAACGTCGCCGTAGTCGAAGCTCATGATCATGCACGGGAGTGTAACGGATGGGTCGTCCGACTGGGCCCCTTGCCGGGCTGGCGCCGTCATACCACCTTCGCGCACCATGAAAAAGATCGTCGGCGCCATCCTCCTCGGGGTCCTGGTGCTCGCCGCCGTCGCGCTCGAGCGCACCTTCACCTTCCGCTCGCGCCAGCTTCAGACGGCTGCGGTTGCGGTGGAGCCGCTCGACACCGCGGCGCTCGCTCAGCGCTTGGCCGGCGCCCTGCGCTTCAAGACCGTCTCCTATCAGGACTCGACCCAGTTCGATGCCCGTGAGTTCGACGGGTTCCACCGGTACCTGCGGGCGACGTTCCCCAGGCTCCACGCCGCGCTCAAACTCGAGAAGGTGAACGGGTACGGTCTGCTGTACGAGTGGACGGGGTCCGATGCGAATCTTCCGCCGATCGTCCTGCTCGCACATCAGGACGTGGTACCCGTCGAGCTTGGAACGGAGAGCCGCTGGACCGAGCCGCCGTTCGAGGGGCGGATCGCCGGAGGCTACGTGTGGGGCCGGGGCGCACTGGACGACAAGGGGAGCCTCGTAGGGATTCTCGAGGCGGTGGAGCACCTCGTCGCGGTGGGGACCAAGCCCCGGCGCACCGTCTATCTCGCGTTCGGCTACGATGAGGAGGTCGGCGGACGGCGCGGGGCTGCCCACATCGCGGATCTGCTGGCGTCGCGCAACGTGCATCCCGAGCTGGTGCTGGACGAAGGCGGCGCGCTCGCCACCGGATTGGTCACCGGCATTTCAGCGCCGGTTGCGCTGGTCGGTATCGCGGAGAAGGGATACGTGACGGTCGCGCTCACGGCCCAGGCCGAGGGAGGGCATTCCTCGATGCCACCGGACGAGACCGCAGTCGGCATCCTGGCGGCGGGCATCACGCGGCTCGAGCACCATCAGATGCCGCGGGCCGTCCGCGGGCCGACGGCCGCCATGTTCGATTTCCTCGGTCCCGAGATGCCGTTCGGCCCGCGGCTCGTCATGGCGAATCGCTGGCTCTTCGAGGGGATCCTGGCGCGCAGGTTCGGCGCGACGCCGCAGGGCAATGCGATGCTCCGCACCACCACCGCGCCCACCGTGCTGCAGGCGGGGATCAAGGAGAACGTGCTGCCG
>WNGK01024188.1_pt1 | contig 10729 bp, 8 predicted proteins | sample 5400601 | NCBI WGS metagenome assembly WNGK01 (sample SAMN13153376, study PRJNA577476) | soil metagenome | isolation source: 60 cm soil or saprolite under Garry oak tree replicate 1 | place: USA:California | collected 2016-06-15
GACCACGCTGCGCCCAATAGCGCGAACGTCCAAAGTCCGGATCTGCCGAGATTAGTTCGCCTTGTAAAAATGTAAATGACCAAAGCCCACACAAGAATCCTCACAAGAAACAAGAGAACGTATGCACCGTAGGAGGTCGCGGCTGAGTCAGTTCTTGTAAGGAAAAAACCTATGAGAAACCCTCCAAGCAGCGTCATCGGTGGGCCCAAGAGACTGCCTAGCCCGGTCCGCGTAGCGGCAATCTTGATGGCACCCGCAGAAATCGTAGGCTGAAGTTTCTTCAGTGTAATGCCCGCAAGTGCGTAACCACCAAATTTCACACCAACAAATGCGGCAAATCCCAGCGGCCCCGGAAAATATCCTCCCATTGCCCGCCCCTACCGTTTCTGTTCCATGAGCGAGGCGACCGTGCTCATGAGGTCGTATTTGGTGAGAATTTCGAAGTGCGAATTGCCCATGTCCACGAAAACCGCGGGATTTTCGTGGCTCAGAATGTGCGTTACGCGCTCGACCGGGGCGGTCCTCGGAACCTGCGGCAGCGGACTGCTCATCACTTCGCGGACGACGAGCTTCCGCAAGTCCTTGCCTTGCAGCGCCAAATTCAGAATCTGGTCTTCATAAATCGTGCCGATGGGTGTGTTCTCCTCAAAAACGGGAATCTGCGAGATGTCCTGATCCTGCATGCTCTTCAGCGCGTGAAACACGGTCTGATACGGCCGCGCAATCACCAGTTCGCGAACTTTGCCTACGGCGTGTTTGGCCTTCACCACTTCGGCCGCGGTGATTTGCATCGCTGCGTCCACGTAACCGCGCTCGCGCATCCACCCGTCGTTGTAGACCTTGCTGAGATAGCGCATGCCGGTGTCCGGCAGCAGCGCAACGACGAAATCATTGGAGCCGAGATCTTTCGCCAATCGCAATGCGCCGGAAAGACATCCGCCTCCCGAGCCGCCTGTGAATAACCCTTCCAGTTTCGCAAGCCGCCGCGCCACGACGAAGCACTCTTCGTCATTCACCTGAATGATGTCGTCAAGAATCTTCAAATTCATCGTCATTGGAAAAAAATCTTCGCCGATGCCTTCCACCACGTAAGTCTTTGCCTTAATGGTCGTTCCGGTCTTCACAAAGTCGTAGTACAGCGAACCATACGGATCGACGCCGACAATCTTAATCGCAGGATTTTTTTCCTTCAGATACTTCCCCGCGCCGCTGATGGTGCCCCCTGTTCCCAAGCCGCAAACGAAGTGGGTGATCTTGCCTTCGCTGTCCTCCCAAATCTCGGGACCTGTCGTCCGATAGTGGGCTTCGGGATTCATCGGATTGTCGTATTGATTCGGGTAATACGAATTGGGAATTTCACGCGCGAGTTTCTTTGCCACCGAATAATAGCTGCGCGGATCTTCCGGCTCGACGGCGGTGGGGCACACAATCACTTCCGCGCCCAGCGCTTTCAGCAAATCCACTTTTTCCTTCGACTGCTTGTCCGTGGTGGTGAACACGCATTTGTAGCCGCGCACTGCCGCAACCAGCGCCAGCCCCATGCCGGTATTTCCGGAAGTGCCTTCGATAATCGTGCCACCGGGTTTCAGCAAGCCGCGTTTCTCCGCATCGTCGATCATGGTGAGGCCGATGCGGTCCTTCACGGAGCCGCCGGGGTTGGTGAATTCCGCCTTCACGTACATCTGCGGCTTCAAATCCTTGTTAATACGGTTCAGCCGCACCAAGGGCGTGTGGCCGACGGCTTCCAGAATGTTGTTACACTTCATTCCTTGTCTCGGTTTCCCCGTGTTGTCTTGAGTTCTCCGCGAAAGTGCATTCAGTTTAGCATCATAGCCAAATCCGCGGATACTTGCCGGAGCCAGTGTCGAAACAGCCGCGAATGCATTATGCTTTTTGGCACGTCAAAAAGAGGATTGGAGCTGGAAGGAACCGAACCCGAGGAGAATCACAAAATGGACCGGCAGAATATTTCGAGCGGAGCGCCGTGGGAGCCGATTGTGGGTTACTCGCGCGCGGTGCGCATCGGCAATACCATCACGGTTTCCGGCACGACCGCGACAGGTCCCGACGGTAAAATTGTCGGCGTAGGCGATGCGCGCGCGCAAACGATACAAACCATCCGCAACATCGAAGCAGCGCTCGCCAAAGCTAGCGCGACCTTGAAAGACGTGGTCCGCACACGCATCTACGTGACCAACATTTCGGAATGGGAAAAGGTCGGACGCGCGCACGGAGAATTTTTCGGTGGGATTCGTCCCGCAACCAGCATGGTCGAAGTGAGCAAACTCATTTCGCCCGAAATGCTGGTCGAGATCGAAGCCGACGCGGTAGTTTCTTAAGAAAAGGTTGAAAGCAAAAGACTTTTGGCTGAACCTAAGGACCGAATTTGCCGACCAACGAAAAAAACGCTTCGCCCGCCTTGTACGATTCGTTCATCGCAGACTACTACGATGAGTCGCCGATCGTTCGCCAGCGCACGCAGGACGTGACGTTCTATCGCGACGCCGCGCGCGAATTCGGCGACCCGGTGCTCGAACTGGGCTGCGGCACCGGCCGCATCACCATGGCGCTGGCGCAAATGGGCAAGCGCGTCACCGGCCTCGACCTCTCCGAGCGCATGCTCGAACGCGCCGCGAAGAAGCGAGCCGCTCTCAACAAGGAAGAACGCGAGCGCGTCCATCTCGTACAGGCCGACATGACCCGGTTCGACCTGGGCGAAAAATTTCAGCTCATCATCATTCCGTTCCGGCCTTTTCAGCACCTGCTGGAAGTGCGCGACCAGGTCGCCTGCATCGAGCGATGCCGCAATCACCTGCGGTCCGGCGGGCGCCTAATCCTGGACGTGTTCCAGACCGACGCGGAGCGCATACATGATCCGGTGCATATGCGCGAATCTCCGCTGATCGAATACAAAACGAGCGACGGACGGCAGGTGCGCATCAGCGAACGCGTGGCCGCGTTTCATCGAGCGGAGCAGCGCAATGACGTAGAAATGGTTTACACCATCGAGCATCCGGGCGGGAAGAAGGAGCGCCTGGTGTTTGCCTGGCCGCTGCGCTATTTCTTCCGTTACGAAATCGAGCACCTATTGGCGCGTTGCGGCTTCCGCGTCTCCGCCGAGTACGGCGATTTCGACCGCACGCCCATCCGCGATAATTCCCCGGAAATGATCTTTGTCGCCGAACCCGGCTGGTAGCGGCAACCCATGCATCTCACTCGCCTTTTGCGCTGACAGCTGTGCCAGGACGCTCCTGCTTCGCGCCTTGCCTTCGCGAACCCCGCTGTTCATGCCATAATGAGCCAAGGAGATTCGGCCCGTGGATAGCCTGCTTTCGCGAATCACGATCACGCCGGGGACACGTTCCGGCCAGCCCTGCATCCGCGATCTGCGTATTACCGTTTGGGATATTCTGCGGTCGCTTGGTGCGGGTGCATCCCATGCGCAGATCCTTGCCGACTATCCCGAACTCACCGAGGAAGACATACTTGCCGCGCTTCAGTGGGCTTCGACGCTGAAGGATAATCTTGTTCTCCGATAGGCGGAATGAAGCTCCTGCTAGACGAAAACCTCTCCCGCCGCCTGCTTGAAGCGATTCAGGATCTCTTTTCTGGTTCGGTCCACGTTACGCAAGTCGGGCTCAGCAGGGCCACTCCCGATCGCAGAATCTGGGATTACGCCCTTCACAATGGTTTCGTCATCCTCACTGCGGACACAGACTTCATTAGCCTTGCCAATACCCTCGGTCCACCGCCGAAAGTCATCCTACTTGAACATTGCGACTATCCAACAACCGTAGCGGCCAGAAATGATTCGCGCGAACACAGCTCAGATCGGCAAATTTGAAGCGAACCAAGAACCGCTCCTCATTCTGCGAAGACCGTGAACCGCCTACTTGCGCTTGGCGTGGAAGACGCCGTTGGGCTGGTTGAAGACGGCTTCGTTGACTTTGCCAGACGCATCCATCTGAAAGTCCACGCTGAAGCCGGGCAAGCCTTTTACGTCGAACGATTAATTCCTTGCGCGGAATCAGCTCGTACACGGGCTGGCCGGGCACAGTGAGGCGCAGAACGTCGCCAACGACGGCAAACGTGACGGTCTGGTCGGCGAGCAGGTAATCGCCGGCAAGTTTCTGCAAAACATCTTTCGAGATTTTCTCTGGCGCGCGGGTGAAAACAATGTCTTCGCCGAGCGACGGTTCGAACGGAGCGGCGATGCGGTCAATGTCACCCTTCTTGTTCATTTCAAACTGGAATTTTTCGCCTGCGGCAAGGCTGTCGGAGTCTTCGGGAACCTGAAAGACGTCGTAATGATAGTGTTCGAGCGGATAAGGGCCCAGTTTGTTGAGGCTCAGCTCGAGTGCGTCGCCTTTAACAGTAACCTTCATAAGGCCGTAGCCCGCGTTCTGATATTCGCCGGCGTAGTCTGCAAGATTGTGCGAAGGATGCGTGCCGGATTTGCGGTCGGTGGGCTTGTTCTTCTTGGCTTCCTCTTCTGCCTTCTTGCCTTTGGCCTCGAGGTCCTTGAAGCGATCGAACCAAGGCATGGGATCAAGCCCGAGCAGGCGGTCGTAGACGTTGTAAGCAAGAACCTCCGGCGTTTGGCCGCTGGGAAGGTTTGTGAGCACCACAACGCCCATGTGGTCATCGGGAAGCATGGAGAGCAACGCATAGAACCCGTCAATGCCGCCGTTGTGCCAAACCAGATTGTGACCGCGATAGGAAGTGGCCACCCACGCTAGCCCGTAACTAAAATGGCCGAGCCCCGGCATGCTGAATGCGGGCGGTGGATCGGGAATGGCGGTTTGCGGGCTGTGCATTTCGCGCAGGTCGCTTTCGGCGACGATTTTCGGTGACCGATAAATCCGAATGGGACATGCCGAGCGGGGCGAAGATTTTTTGGCGAATCGCGCCTTCCCAGCCGAGGCCGGTGAGCTTTCCTTCGAGATAGCCCATAGTCATGACGGTGAGATTGTTGTACTGGTAGGCGCTGCGAAAACCTTTGTTGGGCTTTAGCTCGCGAAGGCGGTGAACCATGTCTTCACGGCTGAAGTCCGAGGAATACCATACGAGATCGTGGCGCGGAAGCCCGGTGCGATGCGAGAAAAGGTCGCGGGGCGTGGCCTGCTCGCTGGCGACGGGATCGTTCATCTGAAATTCGGGGAGATACGTGCGGACGGGCTTGTCCCAATCCACCTTGCCCTCGTCCTTGAGAATGGCGAAAGTGAGAGCGGTGAAAGATTTTGTGATCGAGCCAATGGGGAAAAGCGTCGCGGTGGTAACGGGGAGTTTCTGCTCGAGATCGCGATAGCCGTAGCCCTTGGCGTAAATGACTTTGCCGTCTTGCACCACAGCGATGGCCACGCCGGGAACTTTCCATTGCTTCATGGCGCTGGCGGCGAGGTCGTCAATGCCTTGCAGCTTCGTTGCGGGAGAAGCGGCTGCAGCCACAGCGGGGGCGGCTGGCTTCTTCTTCCGGGCCTGCGCAAAGACGAGCGGCGAAGCAGCAAGAAGCACCCACAATAGGAGAATCCTGCTCTTTTTCATTAGTCTTCTCCGAACGAAACGGACCAAGGGAACGCGAGACGATGCAGCACTCAGCGGATTAGCCACCAAGCTCCAGTAGCAGTGGCGGCGCCGTTAGAAATTCAACTTCAACGCAAACTGCAATACCCGCGGGTTCACGACGGTCCTTGTAATTTGACCAAAAGTCGGTGATGTGAACTCGATGTCTGGGTCATCGAACTGAGGATGGTTAAAGGCGTTAAAGAATTCGGAGCGGAATTCCAGGGCTGTGCGTTCCCGCAGGGGAAATCTCTTGATCAAGGAGAGATCGTAATTCTGTTGCCCCGGTCCGTTGAGAATTCCGATGCCGGCGTTACCGAAGCCGACCCCCACGGGATCATCGGCGCTGAAGACAGCCGGATCGGTGAAGCAGGAAGTGTTGATGTAATGACTGTTTCCTCCAATGTTCGACTGTATTGAGCCTGGATTCACATACTGGCTCGGAGTGCATTTGCCGGACAATGAGGGGCGATCCAAAAACGCGGTACCGAAGATGCTCGGCTTGCCGCCTGAATGGTTGTACGTGAGAGTAAGGGGGTGACCAGACTGAATCGTCGCCACACCTGCCACCATCCAACCCCCTATGGTTTCACGTAAGAGTGAGTGAGCATTTTTCGGTCCAGGAAGCTGGTAGGTGAAGTTGGCGATAAAGCGATGCTCGCGAATAAAATTGTCCGGCCCATAGCGTTGTTTGGGATTGTTTTGGTCGCCGTAAGATGAGCCGCCATTCGGGCCGGTTGTAGAAGCAGCATTGGTCGAAAGGTCGCGCGAGGAAGTGTAGGAGATCTGGGAAGTCAGGCCATGGCCCAGCCGCTTGTTGAGTCCAACAAGCAGCGCGTTGTACCAAGAAGACCCTGCGGACTCAATCTGTTGCATGAGAGCTGGGTCCCAACCTTGAAAAGGAACACGCAGGGAGACATTTGCAAGAGTATTCGTCGTCTGACCTCGTATGGGATTTGTCGGGCTGGCCAGTTGCGCCTGGTTGATAGATCCTTCCTGGATTAGGTGCAGACCCCGAGCGCCCGAATAACCTGTCTCCAGAATGAACCCCGCAGGCAATTGTGTTTGCAGGCCCAAGCTGTACTCCTGTGTCATCGGCGGCTGGAAGCGCGGGTCAAAGATGGTGGTGGTTAGGGCTGTGCTTGGCGAATAGGCGGGGAAACCCGGCAAGGACGGCACAGCCAATGGAAGGGGAACTTGGTCCGTGGCAGCTGCATTCGCGCCAGCCACAAATTCCCGAAGTTGAGCGAAGGGTGCTCCGGTTAAGAGCTGGAGAAAGGGCTGGCCAGTATAGCGCGAATGGTAAATGCCATAGCCCCCCCGCAATACCAAACGCTCCGTGTGGGGCAATCGCCAGGCAAAGCCAACGCGCGGATTCCAAGTATTCTGCTTGTTTCCGTAACCTCCAAATTCGTTACCTACTTGCGTGACGCCTGCGGGAATTGCGCCGCCAGAGTAGTTGGATGAGACGAGGTATCCGGCCAACGTGCCGCCAGCGGGAGGGTTGGGATTGGCTAGCCTAGTGTCAAATGACGCGTTGCGTCCCAGGGCATCGGCGATGTCACCGATTCGATCGTACCGAAAACCGAGGTTCAACGTCAGACGCGAGGTTACTTTGAAATCATCCTGGACATACGCGTTCGTTTCCCAAACGCGCCAGGCCCGATCAAAGAAACCAGGCAGATCCAGTGAGGCGATCACGTTGCTCGTTGCAAGGCCGAACGGAGCGAAAGGCGCTGTGCCGTTACCGTTGGCATCAAGTCCCAGGAGGAAGTCCGCCCAACTCAAATAGAGCGCGCCGGCGATGTAATGAAACCCAACTTCATTAAGTTGCTCGCGGGTTGTCCCGGCCCCAAAACGGAAGGCGTGGCGCCCTCGATTCCAAGAGACGGAATCCTGGAAGGTGTAGGTATTCTGCGCGAGGTGAACCGTTTGGCCGTTACCCCCAAGAGACAAACCAGTTGTGGAACCAAAATCCAGGCCGATTGCCGGAATGGTGTCGTCAAACGAAGGAACGGTTGCCCCGATTTGGGAGAAACTGAACACCTTGCTCTGCGCAAACAACCCAAGTGTGCGATGGAAACCGATCTCCGCTCGATTGACCAGGGCTGAACTGAAAATGTAGGTATGTGTGAGAGTGAAGTTGCGAAAATCATTGTTGAGTGCGACGGGAAAACCGGGAGGTGTGCCACCGCCAAGGTTGGCCCCAGGGAGCGAAAAGGTGGTGCTGCTATTTGCAAAAAAGAAGCGGCCCTCAATTTTGCTTTTGGCCGATAACTGCCAGTCAGCGTTGGTCATGAATTGATCCTCAGCGAACGGGCAGGCAACACTGAACGCCGAAAAACCCTGCGACTCGAAAGGTTTGGTCGTATCCACTGTTTGAGGGGTGGGAATAACGAATTGCCCGTTTGGCCCTTTGAATTGAAGCAATGCAAGTGCCACAGGATTAATATTGGAGCCGTCACTAGCGATTGCTGGCCCGACTCCGCCAAGCGCCGTCTGGATGACGCCCCGCTGACCTGCAAAGAGCTGCCCGAGTGCCGCTGCCGAACGATCGTTCGTGATGGGCGGAGATGTGACCTGGCTGGAGCAACTGGGATCCAAACCGTTTCGCTGGCGAGTGCCCTGGTAGGAGGTGAAGAAAAAAAGTTTGTCCCGCCGGATCGGGCCACCCAGGTCGAAGCCGAACTGGTTCTGCTTCAAGATGGGCCGGGGTTGCTTGGCGGAATTCCCAAAGAACGTATTCGCATTGAGGTCGTCATTGCGGAAGAATTCCCATGCTGCACCGTGCAAATCGTTTGAACCTCCCTTAGTGACCACATCGACGTTTGCGCCGGCGTTCCGCCCGTAGGAAGCGTCATATTGGCCGGTTTGCACTTTGAATTCCTGAATAGTGTCCGGGTTGGGAATTGCTACTCCTCCGCTAAAGAAGCCGCTGCTCTGCAGATCGTTGATCCCCACTCCGTTCATTTGAACGTTGTTATCGGCTTCCCATCCGCCGTTCGCGACAATGGGCGCGCCACCGGTTCCAACATTTCCTCGGCCAATTGCACCAGCATCTGTCACGTCAGCCGCTACACCGGGGTTTAGGGAAATTATCTGCGTATAATTGCGGTTGACTAGCGGCAAGGTGCGCACCTGCTCACCGCTCGTAACTTCGCCCAAGGCGCTCGACTGCGTTTGGAGCTGCTCTGCCAGGGCCTCGACCACGACCTTTTCCGCAAGCTGACCCAGTTCCATCCGAACGTTGAAGGTGGTCGTTTCTGTGACCACCACGCTAACGTGTGAAGCCTGCGTCAGCTTGAAACCGGTCTTCGAGACTTCCAAGGTATATAAACCCGGGACCAGAAGAGCCACGGTGTAGTTGCCCGCGGCGCCTGACACGACCGTTCGGACTTCGCCCGTTGCTTCGTTTGTGGCCTTTACTTGCACCTCGGCGACCGATGCGCCGCTCGGATCAGTAATCGAGCCAGCAATAGCTCCCGTTCCCGCCGTCTGCGAGAGGAGGGGAGACGCATAGAAGATTGTAGCCAGTAGAAGACAGAAGATAAGCTGAAGAGGCCATTTCCAAAGCGCAAATCCACGCAAAGAGGAATCAGCAAAAGCAAAACTGGAGCGATTCATGCAAGCCTCCCACCCCTAGGTTGGCAGTTCCACGCCATTGATGAAGCGAATCAGGTGTTGCACACCAAAGTACACGCAGGGCCTTGTGCAACAGATGATGCAAGGAACGTACATTCCCCGATGCGCGTAACTCTAGGGGCGCGGAAGCATTCTGTCAAGCCATTTTGGAAGCAGGAAACGGTGGGAAAGAAAATGCAACAAATGTTTCGCCAGGAGATCGGGCTAAAAAGAGGACGCGCCAGCGCAATCGACTTTCGCGAGGAGCGAGGGCGGCTGTCTCAACAGTTTGGAGCAATTGAAAAGCCGCCCTTCCAGAATGCACCACGAATGAACTAGCGCGAGAGCCTGATTTTAGAAAGAATTTAGAGAACTACCACTTGGCGCGGACGCGGTACTTCAGAACTGAGGTGCCGTCCTTGGCCACGGGGACGTTGAACTGCGCCGCGAAGGCCGCCGTCTTCGTGGACTTGTAGGTGGAAGAGAGCATCTCCCAATCGCCGCCGATGGGCTCGTTGACCTGGACGACGATGGGGATGTCCTTGTGGTTGCGCAGGGTGACTTCGTACTCGAATTCCCAGGTGTGCGTGTCCACGTGCTTGAAGTCGGTCTGCTTGTGTTCGGCGACGACATCAAACGCGTTGCCGATGTGGATGCTCACCTGTTCGTCCTTGGGCGTGTGGTCGATGCGATCTTCGCCAGCGAAAAGGATGCCGCCTTTTGAATCTTTCTGATAAACGCGCACGTTTCCCGCGGGCAGAGGAATGCCGAGGCCGTTCTTTTCCTCGTTTTTGAATTTGTAATAGACGAGGACGGGATCTTTGAGCGGTGCGCCGGGAGCTTGCTGATTCCGGTAGTAATAGTATTGGCCGTTGACCACGAAAACTTTTTCGACGGGGACGCCGGAGCCTTGAAGCAAGCTGATCTGCTTGGTTTCCTTGTCTTCGACGGAAGTTTTGCGGCCCAGTGAGTAAAGGTGGTATTCGCTGAAAGCCTCCTGCTGGAACTGTTGGGCGGCCTTGGCAGCTGGAACCGCTGAAATCATGTCCACGGCACGCCCGCGACTCTCATTCGTAACGCGGTTCAGTTCACCGGCCACGAGTTGCAGATGCGCGTTGTGAAATGCAGTGCCGCAGTTGTTGACCACAGTGACCCAGCCATCGAGGTCGGCGTTCTTATCGTCGCGCGCCACGGTGAGCACATAGTCCGCGTTCCAGGAAAGATTGTTTGCCAGATACGAGGCTTCAATCTGCTGCTTGCGCGGGCCGGAATTTTCCAGCGACATGAGCAGCGTGGGACGGTCATAAAGATTTGCGGGAACTTCTGGGAAGCGGTAGCTCTCCGCAAACATGCCGGTGACAATGTCATTGCCGATTTTCCAAACCGGGCCGTTATTGTCGGAAAGGAGCGTGGCTTTGATTTCTTCATGCTTGGTGGTGCCGCTGTCCTGATACGAGCGGACCAGAGTGACTTCTTTGCCGACGTATTTGTGGAGGAGTTTCGCGGGCTCGAGAAGGTCGTATTCGTAGTTCTGCTCGATGACGCC
>WNGK01008378.1_pt1 | contig 10727 bp, 9 predicted proteins | sample 5400601 | NCBI WGS metagenome assembly WNGK01 (sample SAMN13153376, study PRJNA577476) | soil metagenome | isolation source: 60 cm soil or saprolite under Garry oak tree replicate 1 | place: USA:California | collected 2016-06-15
GTTCATTAGGCCAACCACTTTCAGCGCGCGGGCCAGTTTGAAGGTGTACTCGCGCATGCGGTCGAGCAGGTGCGCGGGAATATCGACTGCGGGGAGCACGCATGAAGAATCGCCGGAGTGGATGCCGGCTTCTTCGATGTGCTGCATGATTCCGCCGATGACCACGTCTTCGCCGTCGGAGAGCGCGTCCACGTCAACTTCGATTGCGTCCTCGAGGAAATGGTCGATCAGGACTGGGCGGTCTTGCGAATATTCGACTGCCTCTTTCATGTAGCGGACGACCGTCTCTTGGTCGTAGGCGATCACCATGGCGCGTCCACCGAGAACATATGACGGACGCACCAACACGGGATATCCGATCTTCGCTGCTCCAGCTATCGCCTCTTCGAGCGACGCGGCCATTGCGCCAGGCGCTTGCGGAATGCCGAGCTCGTCTAGCAATTTGCCGAAGCGCTTGCGGTCTTCTGCTAAGTCAATGTATTCGGGAGACGTGCCGATAATTTTCACGCCCGAGTTCTTGAGCGGCAGCGCGAGGTTCAGGGGAGTTTGTCCGCCGAACTGGACGATCACCCCAACCTCAGCGCCTTTCGCCGATTCGTGTTCGTAGATTGCCCACACATCTTCGAATGTCAACGGCTCGAAGTAGAGGCGATCGCTGGTGTCGTAGTCGGTCGAGACGGTCTCTGGATTGCAGTTGACCATGATGGTCTCGTAGCCGTCATCGCGCAGGGCGAAGCTGGCGTGGCAGCAGCAGTAGTCGAACTCAATTCCCTGCCCAATGCGGTTGGGGCCGCTGCCCAGGATGATGACTTTTTTCTTGTCCGTGGGCGCAGCTTCGTCTTCCTCTTCGTAGGTCGAGTAAAGGTAGGGAGTGAAGCTCTCGAATTCGGCGGCGCAAGTGTCCACGCGCTTGTACACCGGTTGAACTTTGTGCTTCTTGCGGAGGTGGCGGATCTTTTCCTGATCGCCTTTGCCGCTCAGCCGCCAGGTTCCTGCGAGACGGCCGTCGGAGAAGCCCATGCGTTTGGCGTCACGCAGCACCTCGGTGGGGGCGGATTCGATCGGGTGCTTCTCCACCTCAAGCTGCATGTCGTTAATTTCTTTGAGCTGGTAGAGGAACCAGGGGTCAATGCCGGTCATCTTCGCGACCTGCTTCACCGTGTGACCCTGGCGGATAGCGTAGCGAAGATACGAAAGGCGCTCGGGATGCGGCGTTACAAGGCGCTGAGTAAGAATCTTGGGCTCGATTTTCTCGCCGCCGATTCGTTTACCCGTGTCGAGCGCGCGGACGCCCTTCATCAGCGCTTCTTTGAATGTGCGGCCTATGGCCATTACTTCGCCCACGGATTTCATCTGCGGGCCCAGGCTTTCATCAGCGCCTGGGAATTTTTCGAACTGCCACTTGGGGATTTTGACGACTACGTAGTCGAGTGTTGGCTCGAAGCAGGCTGGAGTTTTGCGGGTGATGTCGTTGGGGATTTCGTCGAGCGTGTAGCCGACGGCGAGCTTAGCGGCGATTTTCGCGATGGGAAATCCAGTTGCCTTCGAGGCTAATGCTGACGACCGCGACACGCGCGGGTTCATTTCGATGACGACCATGCGGCCGGTGTGGGGATGCACGCCGAATTGAATATTCGATCCGCCGGTCTCGACTCCGATTTCGCGGATAACAGCGATAGCGGCATCGCGCATAGCCTGGTACTCGCGGTCGGTGAGCGTCTGCGCCGGGGCGACAGTGATCGAGTCTCCGGTGTGCACGCCCATGGGATCGAAATTTTCAATCGAGCAGATGATGATGACGTTATCTTTCAAGTCACGCATCACCTCCAGCTCATACTCTTTCCAGCCGAGGACCGACTCTTCGATCAGCGCTTCATGTACCGGAGAGAAATCCAGGCCGCGGGCCAGGACTTCCAGCAGCTCTTCCCGGTTGTAGGCCATGCCTCCGCCGGAACCGCCTAGAGTGAATGAGGGCCGAACGATTACGGGGAAGCCGATCTTGCCGGCGAATTCCAGTCCGCTCTTGAGATCATTGACCAGTTGCGATTTTGGAATGTCGAGACCGATCTTCTGCATCGCGTCTTTGAAGTAGAGGCGGTCTTCAGCTTTCTTGATGGCTTCGACATTCGCGCCAATCAGCTTCACGTTGTATTTTTCGAGCACGCCGCTGTCGGAAAGTTCAATGGCGAGATTGAGCGCGGTCTGACCACCGACGGTGGGAAGAATGGCGAATCCCGCGCCGGGAGAAAGCTCGCGCTCGACGCGGATGATTTCTTCCAAATATTCGCGGGTGAGCGGCTCAATGTAAGTCCGGTCGGCAAACTCTGGATCGGTCATGATGGTGGCCGGGTTCGAGTTGGCCAGCACCACTTCATATCCCTCAGCCCTGAGCGCCTTGCAAGCTTGGGTGCCAGAGTAGTCGAACTCGGCGGACTGCCCAATGATGATGGGGCCGGAGCCGAGGATTAGGATTTTGGAGATGTCAGTTCGTTTGGGCATTGAAGTCAGTTGTCAGTGATCAGTTCCTAGTTATCAGTAAACCCATCGTCATTTGATTTCTAAATTGTGCTGCTGCACGACTCCGCGAACTTTGTCTTCATCGCGAAGGATCGTGCTATAAATCCAGGTGTAGTGGCCTTTATCCTTGATGACCGTCATCGTCCTTTCCGGGCCGATGAGTTGGCGGTCGGCTTCAATTTCGAGATAACAATCCACCAAGTGACCGTAGGTGCTGTAGGCATTTTCGGCGCCTTCAGGCAATCCGACGGGAGCATTGGGATATATCTGCCGCAGATCGGCGATAGCTGCTTTCTGCTGCCCATCATGCTCGCGCAGGTACCAGTGCAGCTGCGCGTGAATATAAGACGAGAGCAGTTCGTCGGATGAATCGGCGAAGCGGGCGTTCAGGGTCAGGACAGGGAACGCGTGGTTCATCGCGCGTTCCTCGATGACCACTTCGCGCGTGTATGTGTATTTCGTAAGATCGTAGGAGGAGACGACCTTTTTAACAATTGCGCAGCCTGCATCTCGCGCGGGGTGTTGCGGGAGAGCTTGATGGAGAGAGGGTCGGCGGCAAAGGCGGTTGCGCTTAACATCAAGACAATCGCAAAGCACCACATCCAACCACTAACTGTCATCCCGACCAAGCCCATCGATCGGCTTTGCCGATCGATGGGCGCGTGGAGGGACCTGCTTTTCGCTCGCCCAAGGCAAACAGCAGGTCTCTCGACTACGTAGATCGTCCGCTTCGCGGGCGATCTGCTTCGCTCGGGATGACAGAGTTTAGGAAGTGACTGGTTCATATTGATGCCGCGCGTACTACTCCGCCGCTAGGCCTTCCCACGTTGGATTGCGCTGCTGAATCAGCCAATCTTTCTTCGTTCTGTTCCAGCGCTTCAATTGCTTCTCTCGATCAATTGCATTTGCCACATCATCGTATGATTCGTGCCAAACCAAGCGATGGCATTTGTATTCTTTGGTAAAGCCGTCAATCAGATTGTTCTTGTGCTCCCAAACTCGCCGGTGCAGGTTGTTCGTCATTCCGATGTACAACACGCGAGAGATGCTCGCGATCATGTACACGAAATAACTGTGCTCTTTCATATTTATTTACTTACGACTGTCATCCCGACCAAGTGCAATGATTGGCGAAGCCGATCATTGCGCGCGTGGAGGCACCTGCTGTTTGCATGCAGCACTGGTGACGCAGGCAAACAGCAGGTCCCTCGACTGCGAAGATCGTCCGCTTCGCGGCCGATCTTCTTCGCTCTAGATGACAGAGTTGGGGAGATCACGACTTGAACTCCTCCATCATCTTGACGAAATCCTTAAACAAATAATGCGAGTCGTGGGGGCCGGGGCTGGCTTCGGGGTGATATTGGACACTGAACAGCGGTAGGTGGCGGTGACGCAGGCCTTCTAGCGTCTGATCGTTCAGGTCCATGTGGGTTAGTTCGACTTCGGATTGTGGGAGCGAGTCGGGATCGACTGCGAAGTTGTGGTTGTGGGCGGTGATCTCGATTTTGCCGGTGTTTAGTTGCTTCACCGGATGGTTGCCGCCGTGGTGTCCGAATTTCAGCTTGAAAGTCTTGCCGCCGAGGGCAATGCCGGTTAGCTGGTGGCCGAGGCAGATGCCGAAGATGGGTTGGCGTCCCATGAGGCGGCGGATGTTGTCCACGGCGTAGGTGCAAGGTTCGGGGTCGCCGGGACCGTTGGAGAGGAAAACGCCGTCGGGTTTCAGGGCGAGGACATCTTCGGCTGGCGTCTGCGCTGGAACCACCGTAACTCGGCAGCATTCACTACGTAACTTACGCAGAATGTTATGCTTAATACCGAAATCATAAGCTACTACATGAAAGCGCTCGGGTTGGTCTTTTACGCCTACGACTTCGATTGGTTCGTGAGAGCGCTCGCCGACCTCCCAGACGTAAGGACGATTGGTCGTGACTACTTTGGCTAGATCCAAGCCATCCATCTTCGGAATTGAGTTAGCTTTTGCGATCAACTTCTCGGCGTCCATTTCGATCGTTGAAACCACGCCGCGCATCACTCCGTGGTCACGCAGATGGCGAACCAACGCCCGCGTATCAACGTCGGCGAGGACGGGAATCTTAAACTGCTCCAGATATTCTTCGGCCACCTGCTGCGAGCGCCAGTTGGAGCTGACGCGGGAAAATTCGCGCACGATCAGGCCTTCAATGTAAGGGCGCGTGGCTTCGTTATCTTCGGCGTTGGTGCCGTAGTTGCCGATTTCAGGATTGGTTAAAACAACGATCTGTCCGGCGTAGGAGGGGTCGGTGAAAATTTCCTGGTAGCCGGTTATGGAAGTATTAAAAACGACTTCGCCGTAGCATTCGCCTTTGGCGCCGTAACCTTTGCCTCGGAAGACGCGGCCGTCTTCGAGCGCAAGGATAGCTTGCATCGGTTCTCCGGAGAGTGGATTTTATAGATTTTAGCAGGAGAGCGCGGAGAGAGAAAGGTAAAAACGATTTCAGGTTCGGGATTGGAGATTTCTTCTTTGCGATCTTTGCGAATCCTCGGCGATGTTCGCAGTTAAAGCTTTTAAAGATTCTGACCGCAAAGGACGCAAAGGTGGCGCGAAGGACGCAAAGAAGACCATGCTGCAGGAGAGTGCTGCTAGTGTTCAGAACACTCAGACGGGGTTATACCTCGATTGCGACGGTGACAGAGGTTTCGGTGCGGGTGACGGGGTGATAGAGGGTATCGCGCTCGACCGGTTCGCGGCCGGCTTCCCGGATGAGGCGGACTAGTTCCTGGCGGCGCATGCCTTGGGGAGTGGTTGCGCCGGCGTCGTGGTAAATTTTTTCCTCGATAACGGTGCCATCGAGGTCGTCGGCGCCGAAGCGCAGAGCGATTTGTGCAATCTTCGGAGTCAGCATCTGCCAGTACGCTTTGATGTGCGGGAAGTTATCGAGCACGAGACGGCTGACGGCAATCTGCTTGATGTCGAGCATTCCTGTGGTCTTGGCCAGGTGCTCGAGCGGCGTGTTGTCGGGATGAAACGCCAGCGGGATGAAGGTTTGAAATCCGCCGGTTTCGTCTTGCAGAGCACGGAGTTTCAGCAGGTGATCGACACGGTCTTCGTCATTCTCCACGTGGCCGTAGAGCATGGTGGCGTTGGATTTCAGACCGATGTTGTGGGCGAGGCGGGCGGTGTCGAGCCACTGGTCGCCGTCGATTTTGTGATCGCAGATGATGTGGCGGACGCGGTCCGCGAAAATTTCTGCGCCTCCCCCAGGGAGCGAATCTACACCGGCGGCCTTTAGCTGCTGCAGCGTTTCGGCAATCGAAAGCTTGGCCCGCTTCGCGAGATACGCGACCTCAACCATGGTGAAGGCTTTCAGGTGGACTTGCGGGAAGCGTTGCTTGAGTCCGCCGACCAGATCGAGAAAATATTGGAACGGGAGATCCGGGTGGAGGCCGCCGACTATGTGGAATTCAGTGACTGCCTCGCAGTATCCGGAAGCAGCGGTTTCAAATGCCTCCTCGAGCGCCATGGTGTAGGCGCCTGGAGAATCTTTCTTGCGGCCGAATGCGCACAAGCGGCAGGCGGCGACACATACATTTGTGGGATTGATGTGTCGGTTTACGTTGAAGTAGGTCTTATCGCCGTGCATACGCTCGCGAACCTGATTCGCAAGCCAACCGACGGCGAGGATGTCTGCGGTGCGATAGAGGACGAGCGCGTCTTCTGGGCTGAGGCGTTCGCGGGACAGTACTTTCTCGTGAAGGGGCCTGACACGCGGGTCGTCAGTTTGAAAAGGATGCTGGTCCGGCATCAACTTGATGATACCGCAAGCAGCCACTGTGGTCCCAATTTGCGCTCACTACGTCAACGATTGTTGAACTCACGACCAGCGGTCGAACCATGCCAGCCAGCGGTTGCTGGATATCCAACTACTGAGATGAGGCGGCGAAATCCCGATGAGTGCAGAACAGAAACAAATCAGGGTGAATGAAGCCAATCTGTACCAGCGCTTCACCTGCAACAAGCTTTCGAATGCATTCGGCTTTCTCGTAGACATAACGTGAGCTGATTTACCTTGAATTTTGATTCAGGTGGAGACGCCCGCTTCATCTGGATAGTGGCAGGATTAGGGGCGGCGTTTCAGCAGCTTGCGAAAATTCGAGGGGCGTCCGAATCCAGCGGTGATTGGCAGGAATCTATTCACTCTTCAGGTAGGCAACCAGTTCTGATAAACGACACTTTTCGAGGTAAAAGATGATCAACGATTACGTTCTTTTGGGCCGCAGCGGATTGCGGGTTTAGCGTTTTTGTCTAGGCACTATGACGTTTGGCACGGAATGGGGTTGGGGCAGCGCCGAGGAAACATCGCGGCAAATCTTCAACCGCTTCCTTGATTCTGGAGCTAATTTCATTGATACAGCAGACGGTTACACAAACGGCACTAGCGAAACCCTCATCGGTAAATTCCTGAAGGAACGCGGAGACCGCGATCGAATCATGCTGGCGACGAAGTTTGGGTTTGGCCGTGAAGAGGGTAATCCCAACTCCGGCGGAATTGGGCGCAAAAATATTTATGGCGCGCTGCACTCGTCGCTGCGTCGTTTGCACACCGATTACATTGACCTCTATTGGCTGCACAACTGGGACACGCTTACGCCGGCTGAAGAAGTGATGTCTACGCTGGATGATCTGGTTAGGTCGGGCAAGGTGCGTTACATCGGATTCTCGAATTGATCCGGATGGTTTCTGGGACGGGCACAAACTATTGCCGAGCTGCGCGGTTATGAGCGGATCATTGCGCTGCAGCTTGAGTATTCTTTGGCTGAGCGAAATATTGAGCGCGAACATGTGCCTGCGGCGCTGGAGTTAGGGACCGGAATTACTCCGTGGAGTCCGCTGGCGAGCGGGCTGCTGACTGGTAGATATCAGCGGAAAGGCGGGCTAAGCGGCGAGGGGCGGCTGCACGCGGTACGTGAGCATCCAGCATTAGCGGCGCTCCTCTCAGAGCGCAATTGGACGATTGCGGAAGAGCTGGTTAAGGTTGCGAAGGAGATTGGGCGGTCTCCGGCGCAGGTGTCCTCCACCATTATCGGAGCAACCAAAATTGAGCAACTCGACGACAACTTGGCTTCGTTGGATTTTGCAATGCCGGCGGAGTTGCTGAAGCGACTCGAGGAGATCAGCGCGCCGGAAGTTTTTATCCGTACAACTACTTCCAAGGAGAATTCACCAAGATGGTCACCGGCGGGACGACGGTGCGGAGGACTGCGGAGCTGCTGGCGGCTTAGAGTTCTGTGAACGGGGATGGGCGCGGACGTCCGTCCCTGCACTTCTAGCGGAAAAGCAACGGAGCTAATGTCGCCAGGTTTCTGCGCCAGACCATCCACGTATGCGCGCCTGGAGTCTCGATATCGGTGTACTGGACGCCCTTTCCCTTTAGCCAGGTCTTGAAGTCGCGATTCATCTTGATCAAGCCGTCTTCGGTGCCGCAGGCAATCCAGAGCAGTTTCAGCTGCTTGTTGGCGGTTGCGTCCAGGCCGGGAAACTCTTCTCTGAAATCGCGGTTCTCGAGTCCGCCGGAACTGAAGGCCCCTACCCAGGCAAATTTGTCCAGATGATTTAGGCCAGTAAGCAGGGATTCGGAACCACCCATGGAGAGGCCGGCGATGGCACGGGAATCGCGATCTTTTCTGACTTTGTAAGACACTTCAATTTGGGGCATAACCTCGGCGAGCAGTATGTCTGTGAAGCTCGAGAAATTGCGCCATGCCAGAGGCTTATCGGCCCACGCGCTCCAGCCGCGTCTGACGAATTCCAGCTCTCCGTAGCCCAGCGGCATTACTACGACCATGGGCTTGGCTTTCCCCTGCGCGATCAAATTGTCCAGAATCACATTCGCCTGGCCTATAACTGACCAGCCGTTCGCGGCGTCGCTGAAACCGTGCAGCAGATACAAAACCGGGTAGTCCTGTTTTGCGTTCGGGTCGTAGCTGGGCGGCGTGTACACGTAGAAATCGCGATCATCGCCGGCGATTTTGGAACGGTAGAAGTGGTGGTGAATTTCTCCATGCGGTACGTCGCTCACTTCCCAAGGCACTGACAGGCCGGGGATATGAACGGCGCTTTGGGTGGATACGAGATTCGGCTTCATCAGAGGATTTGAGGGGTCGATTAGCGCGGTACCGTCCGCCACGAACGAATAGCCGTAAATATCGGGTTGGAGAGGACCGACGGTTGCGCTCCAGATCCCCTGATCGTCTTTTTGCATTGGAGTTGATGGATTCCGGCCTTCAGTTGAGACCTCGACCTTGGCGGCATTGGGCGCGCGGAAACGAAAGGTGACATGGCCGTCGGGCTGAACCTCGGGCGAAACGATTCGCACTGAAGGTTGAGCGATGGACATTACAGGAAACAGCGTCGTCAGAAAGGGGATGGCGAAGACAAGAGCGTTCATGGTCCTCCCAACAAGCCGCCCTCCGCAGGCGCGGAACGACGGGGTACCCATTTAGCTTGGGCGTGTGCGCAATAACAGATCGGCTGCCAGGAAAACGAAGAATACTACCGCGATGATTCCGTTCATTGTGAAGAATGCGGCGTTTAGTTTACCCAAATCTTGCTCGGACACCAAGGAGTGCTCGTAGGCGAGAAGAGCCAGAACGGCTACGACGCCGAGGATCGCTAAGGTACCGAGCCCGAAGACCCACACCAACCCTGCTAGCAAAAACAACATTGAGAGATGGAGCAGCCGGGCGATCCAGAGCGCATTGCCGATGCCACAGTAACGTGGAATCGAATGCAGGCCAGCTTGGAGGTCGAAGTCGATGTCCTGGCAGGCGTAGAGGACGTCGAAACCTGCTACCCAGAAAGTGACGGCAGCAGTGAGGAGCAGGATGCGTGGGTCGAGGGAGCCTCGGATGGCGATCCAGGCGGCGGCCGGGGCTATGCCCAAGGCAAATCCCAACACCAGGTGCGACCAACGGGTCCAGCGCTTGGTGTAGGAGTAGAGCAGCAGAATGGCCAAAGCCACTGGAGAGAGCAAGAAAGCGAGGTGGTTCAGTTGCCATGCTGCGAGCACAAAAACCGCCGACGACAGCAAAGTGAAATTCCTGACGAAGGTCTGAGTGAGTTCCCCTGCCGGGAGGGCGCGTGTACGGGTGCGTGGGTTGGCGGCGTCACTGGAAGCATCGGCGAGGCGGTTGAACGACATGGCAGCGGAACGGGCGGCGACCATGGCTACGATGATCCATAGCAGCTGGTGAAGGGTGGGCACTCCGCCTGCGGCGAGCATTGCGCCGGAAAGCGCGAATGGGAGCGCAAAGATCGAGTGCTCCCATTTGATCATCTCGAGCGTGGTGCGCAGGTTTTTCAGGAGCGGCACGTTTATATTCTAGCGAAAGAAGGACGTGATTCTCGTGTGCGTCAGGTTACATTTGCTTGTCTTATTTGCTGTGAGGAGTTGCCAGTTTCCGCAAGTCATCCGCTGATCCATTCAGCAGATTGCGCAGCACAGCTACTTCTGCGGTAATTGCAGTGTGCAGTGCAGGATCAACATCGGGAGCGAAGAATGGCGAATGGTTCGAGGGCAAATTGGTTCCTGCTGACTTGGCCTGGGTATATTTCTCGGGGTCGGCACCGCCCAGATTGAAGTAGAAGCCCGGAACGCCTTGCTCGACGAAGACGGAGAAATCCTCAGACGCAGTTTGTGGATCTTCTGTCACGACGTTTTCCTTGCCCAATGCCGACTCCAACGGCCCTCTCAAGCGCTGCGCGAGTGCGGGGTCGTTGTACACGGCATCGGTGCCTTCGTAGTGTTCGATTAGAGGCTCGCGTGGAGCGCCGGCTGCTTCCGCCTCAGCTTTCGTGATGCGCGCGATTGCGGCGAGAACGTGCTTGCGGATATCCGCTTTGTAAGTGCGAACTGTCAGGCCTAGTTCCGCCTGGTCGGGGATTATGTTGTTTTTCGTGCCAGCGTGGATATATCCCACGGTGATCACAGCCATTTCCCCGGGTTTCACTTCGCGGGACGGAATGGTTTGGAGCGCGAGGATGGTCCTTGCGGCGATAACGATGGGGTCGATGGCGGTATGGGGCGCAGAACCGTGGCCACCCTTCCCGTAGATCGTTATATGAAGGGAGTCTGCGTTGGTGTCGTAGATTCCCGGAGTGATGCCCACTTTGCCCGCCGGGAGCTCGTTGCCCACGTGCAGGGCCAGAACTAGATCGGGCCGCGCGAAGCGTT
>WNGK01048675.1_pt1 | contig 10725 bp, 9 predicted proteins | sample 5400601 | NCBI WGS metagenome assembly WNGK01 (sample SAMN13153376, study PRJNA577476) | soil metagenome | isolation source: 60 cm soil or saprolite under Garry oak tree replicate 1 | place: USA:California | collected 2016-06-15
CGGGGTGCCGCGTCGTTCGCGACTACTTCGTCTACGCGAGCTGCCTCGACGGCGCGTACGGGTTCCTCACGTCCGCCCTGGCCGCGTACTCTTGCTTCGTCAAGTACGCCTATCTCTGGGAGCTGGGGCGGCTCCATCGCGAGTCTACAGCAACCAGGCCACCAGCTCCCAGTGAAGTTGACAGACGCCAAGCCGCAAGCCGTTGACAGCCACCGAAGGCGCTAGGCCAGCGTGATATCGTGCTCGATGACGAGCTCGGTGGTGAGGCCGGCGATCTCGAGCCTGGCGCGTGCCTTGAGTGTTTCGTTCCCACGGAGCTTCCCCGAGCTCACGGCCGCGTAGACCGTTTTCTCGATCTCGCGCTGCGCGGTGACTCCGAAGTCCTTCAGGAACTTGCGGACGGAGGTGTTGAAGGCGTCCTCGTTCATGCCGTCACCCGGTGCTGTGTCGGTTACAGGGACTTGAGAAACGCGATCAGCGCCGCCTGCGCGGCGCCCGAGAGCCCGTCGAACCGGTCTCGCGCCCCCGTCGCTTCTCCGCCGTGCAGCTTGATCGCCTGCTCGAGCGTCGTGGCGGCGCCATCGTGCAGGAAGCGCTTCGCGAACCGCAGGCCGATCAGCGGCTCGGTCCGGAAGTCGGATGGCGTCGCCAGGCCCAGGCAGATGTCCGCCCGGTCCGCGCCCATGTCGTGCAGCAGGAGATCGGTGTAGGCAAAGAAGGTCTTGCGCGCGAGCGCCGGGGTCGGACTATCGCCCGTACGGAGCGTCGGAATGTGGCAGCCGGCGCACCCGATCCGCGAGAACAGCTCCCGGCCTTGTCTCCCTTTGTTGGTCAGGGGGGCGGGGGAGGGAGGGGCGAGAAAGCGCACGAAGTCGTTCGTGAGGTCGAGCTGCTCCTGATTGATTTCGGGGTCGGCGACGGGATCGACGCCCGGCGGGATCGGGGCGCCGCCGATCGTCTCCTCGGTCAGCTGGGCCGGATCCGTCACGCCCATCTCGGCGACGAACGCGCCGGCGTTGAATTCGTCGAGGGTCGGGACAAATGCCTTGCGACCGAACCGGCCGATCCGTCCGTCCACGAAGCGGTTGGGGCGCCCCCGGATGCCGTCGTGGTTCCGGTCGGCGGAGTCGGCGTAGCTGAGGATCACCGCGTCCGGCACGGCGTCGAGGAGCCCGCGGCCGAAGATCGCGAGGGAGGTCCGCGTGCCGCGTCCGGTCGCGTCCTTCGGGAAAGGCTCCGAGTCGATGCCGAGTGCGGCTTTCAGGGCGGGCGTGACCTTCCGTTGGATCACGGGACCACCCTCGCCCGCGAGTGGGTCGCATGCGGCGCCGGCATGGAACGCCGTCGCGTGCACTTCCACTTCGTCGCCGCTGCCGCCCGCGACCGGCTCTTCGTGGCACTCGCCGCACCCGGTGGCGTTGAACAGGGGCCCGAGGCCCTTCTCCGGCGTGAACAAACTGTCGAAGACGACGCGGCCGCGGCGGAAGCGGTCCTGCTCCGCGCTGCTCAGGCCCCGGAGCGGGTCGCCGGCATTGACGGGCTTGTTGCAATGATTCGTGGTGGCGGTGGCAAGCAGGAGCGCGAGGGCCGGTCTGCGGCTCATGGCGTCGCGACCTTCTCTATCCGGTCGGCGACCAGCCCCCGGTCGGTCGGGTGGCACTCGGCGCGGATGACCGTACCGGGCTTGAAATCGCCGAGTGCGAGCGGCGCCGAGCCGTTCGCGATGTGCGTCCCGGACGTGGTCTGCATGTGCACGAGACGCAGCGTCATGCCGACCCCGGTGATCAGGTCCAACGAGCCTGCCTTCAGCTGCACCGCCTCGATCGTGCCCTGGTAGGTGTACGGTGCTGCCTCCTGTGGGCTTGCTGCGCGCAGCGCGAGCGGGATGAGAACGCCGAGCAGTACGACGCGGCCGAGCTTCATGTAGCGCCTCCTTCAGACTTCGTTGCCCACTTCATATGTTGCCAACTGCATATAAGGTAACACGACCCTCGTCCACAACCGCTTCGCGATCCGGGAGGAAGAACTAGAAGAACTACCGGTATTCGAGCTCCCGCTGCGTGTAGATCTCGCCCCGCCGCACGACGAGCGCGACGCGGCGAGCATTCCGGATGTCGGTGAGCGGGTCGGCGTCCAGCACGACCAGATCCGCCGTCGCCCCGGCGGTCACCGTTCCCTCGCGCTGCCCGAGGCCCAGAGCCCGCGCGCCATTTCTGGTCGCGGCTATCAGCACGTCGAGCGGCGTGAGACCAGCCGCCTGCATCGCCTCGAGCTCCATCGGTACCGACGCTCCGTGCAGCGTGAGCGGGTTCCCCGCGTCCGTTCCCAGGGCGACGGGGATGCCGGCGTCGCGCACCCGCTTGAGGTTCGCCGCGGCCTGCGCCATGAGCCGTCGCGTCCGCGCGCTCCGCTCCTCGGCGGCGGGGGTCGGCATCCGCTGCGCGAGCGCCACCGTGTCGGTCGCGAGCGCCTTGGCGCGCGTCCCGGGGTCCACGCACCCGAGCGGCTGCCGGTCACGCTCGAACCGCCTTGCGCGCACCTGTTGATACCCGTCGGGCACCGTCAGGGTCGGGACGTAGATCGCCCCTTGCCGGCGCGCGAGGGTCAGGAACTCGTCGTCGACGGGCTCGGAAGAGACGGAGTGCACCAGGATCCGGGCGCCCGCCCGCAGCGCATCCTTCGCCTCCCACAGGCCGGTGGCATGTACGATGAGCGGCAGCCCCACTTTGCGCGCCTCGTCTCCAGCCGCGTGCACCAGCGCGGACACCCGGGCCGTGTCAGGGGGTTGGGGCGGCATGATGTACCACACCTTGATCGCCGCCGCTCCCCAGTCTTTGTGAGCGCGCACGGCCTGCCGCACCGTGGCTTCGTCGGACATATAGATGAATTGGCGCTGGTCGGGCAGGTTGAGCCAGAAGTCGATTGTCGAGAGGAGCGGACCGGCGGCTACGACGCGGGGCGCCGAGGTGCTCTCCGCAGTCCGCGCCTGGAGATCGAGCGTCCACGGATAGCCGCCGACGTCGAACACCGATGTGACGCCGCTGCACAGGTAGGCGCGGAAGAACCGCTCGGGGTGCGCGTGCAGGTCCGCTTCGACCCGCTCGTACGGAAGCTGCTCGCGGAGATCCAGAGCGTCCGGCCGCCCGTCGACCCATCCCGTCTGCGAGAAGTGCACGTGTGCGTCGATGAGGCCGGGAATGATCCACTTTCCCGCCGCGTTGACGGTGTCGGCATCGGGAGGAATGGGGCAGGCGGAGCGCGAGCCGGCGCAGGCGATGCGCCCCTCACGCATCACGACGACGGCGTCCGGCAGGGGTGAGGCGCCGGTGCCGTCGACGAGGCTCGCGCCCACGAGCGCCAGCGCGGGCGGCGTGGCGCCTGGCGTTGGGAACGCGGTCGTCACGGCGGCCTTCCAACCCTGAGCCGTCCGCACGAACACGCGCTCGCTCACGCCGCGGACGCTCGCCCCGCTGTCGACCACGCGGTAGCGGTAGACACCGTACGCGACGTCGGGCGACAGGGGAACGATCCGCAGATGCGTGGCCACCAGCGTATCCGGCCAGGCGGCGCCGTCCCCGCGGGCGAAGTCATCGTAGCCCTGCCGGAGACCGTCGGGACCGACGCGGGCGAGCTCGGGGCTGTGCAGATAGTGCGAGAGGTACGCTGCGCGGTTCCGCGCGTGGATCGCGGCGATGTTGCTCCGGAACGCTTCCAACGGCGTGCTGCCCTGGGCCGCCAGAGCGAGGGGGGCGAGCGGGGCGCCGAGGAGAAGCGCCGTTACCCACTCGTTACGCGTTCTTGGCATTGGCATCGCGGAATCGCTCCTTGGGATGCGGTGTCCGGGTTTGGTTCTTGCGTTCGGCCACGAGCGTGAACGCCGATTTGATCGCTACCTCCAGACGGATGATGATGATGACGCACCATAATCCGACCGGCAATGGCCCGATTCCGGGACCGCAACCCGCTCCTCAACAGATGGCTGGACGGCGCCGAGTACCTTCAGGGCAGGGGGGCGCTTGCGGTGGCGCGAATGGGACGGGGGCGCGTCGTGCTATTTGGATTCCGGCCGCAGTACCGGGCTCAGTCCATCGCCACGTATCGGCTGCTCTTCAACGCACTGCGAAAGGGTAGTGAAGCTGGCGCCGAGTGAAGCAGCCCGAGGCGTCGGGACGATGCAACACCCGTCGCGTCGGCGCATAGGCGAGGCGGCTGGGCAACACACGGGTTGCACCCCGGAGCCGCTGGCTCCCGTCTTGCGGCGCTCCTCAGCGTCAATACACGGCTCCAGCTCGTGGACTGCCGACCATTCCTTGCGGAGTTGCCTGTCTCCTCCGCGCCTGCTGCTCGGCAGCGGGCCTGCGCCGAGCGCCGAACGGCGGGACCGAGCATCGCTGCAGCGCCGCGAGTGTTGTTCTTCCACCCGGCGTTGCTGGCGCTCCCCGTCGCCACCGGGCTGGTCGTCGGACAACAGCCACCCGCCGCCTCCGACTCGCCGAGGCAGCGGGCCGCGTCCGCGGAGGTCGTCTCCGCGGAGCGCTACGAACCGGTGTTCGAGCAGCTCCAGAAGATGGAGCCGCGGGGCGATCGCGTCGCGGCTGTTCAGAGTCTCACGTTGCGGCGCGACGTCATGGAGTTCCACCTCGAGGCAGGCAAGCTCTACCTCGCGACACCGGTGACCGGCCGAGCGATAGGCGCCGTTTTCGTGGGTCACGGATCCGTGTCGTTTGCGCCGCCGCTGGCCATCGAGCGATCACAGCTCAAGCGGGTACTCGGCGACTCCGTGTTGGAGTCGCGGATCTCGGCTGCCGCTTTTGTTTTCACCGATTCCACCCTCGACGAACTCCAGCGTCAGCTCACCTTCGGCACGGGCGCCACGGGCGGCGTGCCTGGTGAGGCCTCCGGCGTGCTGCACGACGCACTGGACCACCTGGTCGACGGGAAGGGGCGGCAAGTGCAGCAACCGGCGGTCATGGCTGCACTGCTGAACGGCGACGTGAGCGGGTTCTTCTACGGCCACGTCAAGCGGGAGCACGGCGAGGACCTGATGTTCCTGGTGGATCCCGAGCAGGAAGAGCAGGTCACGCTGCTCCGTCGGGGTCGGGCGAAAGGTCAGAGCGTCCAGATCGTGTGTCAGTTCAAGCGCGCGGAAGACCTGCGAGACACGGCGGCCGTCGCCGGCGAGCGCCGCGCCCCGCTCAAGCTCGAGGCGTATGCGATCGAGGCAACGATCGGGAAGAACGCCGAGTTCTCCGCGGCGGCGAAGGTTCGCATCACAGCACGGCGCGACGGCGTTCGGTGGGCCCGGTTCCTCTTGTTCGAGGAGCTGGAGGTCGATTCGGTCCGTGAGGAAGGAACAGCGGATACGTTCTTCCGCGCCAGGCACAGCCCTGAGCTCTGGGTGCGGTTCGGCGCTTCGCTGCACACGGGCGAGACCCGCTCCGTTCGCGTCGTGTACCACGGCGACGTCGTCGGCTACCGCTCCGTCATGGACGAGATCCGAAGGCGGCTCGAGACCCGGCCCCCAAGTCAGCAGGCGCCGCACGGAGTCCCGTTGGGGTGGGACAAGTGGTTCTTCGTCAAAGAGTCGCAGACCTGGTTCCCCCGCTACGCTCCTTCGAACCCACGGTACGCCGGGTGGCTGGCCGCGGACATGGACCTGACGTTCCACACGCCGAAGAAATACCGCTTCGCGAGCATCGGCCGGCTGGTGGACTCACGCGTCGAAGGCGAGGTGCAGACGACGCGGTGGGTGACTGAGCGACCCGCCAGCGAAGTGTGCTTCAACCTCGGGGAGTTCAACGAGTTGAAGATCACCGATCCCCGCATCCCGCCGGTGACCGTCCAGATGAACGCCGACGCGCACCGGATGCTCGATGCGTTGTTCCTCGGGCAACTCGATCCCGAGAAGGACGTGGGCGGCGACGTGGCCAACAGTCTCGCGTTCTTCACGCGGGTGTTCGGGCGGCCGTTGTTTGAGAGCTATTATGCCACTGAGATCCCGTTCTTCTACGGGCAGGCCTTCCCGGGCCTCATGTACCTGTCGATGGTGACATTCCAGTCGGTCGACGAGAGCGGCAGCCAGGAGACGTTCCGCGCTCACGAGATGGCGCACCAGTGGTGGGGGATCGGCGTCGAGCCGGACGGTTATCGAGACGCCTGGCTCTCAGAGGGATTCGCGGAGTTTTCGGGCCTCTGGTACATGCAGACTATCCTCAAAGACAACGCCAAGTTCTTCAAGCAGCTGCGTGACCGGCGCCGGGATATTCTCGCGCGCCGCCACAACGCGCCGCCGGTCGGGCTCGGGTGGCGCGTGGCCCAGACGGACGATCCTCAGGACTACTCCTTGGTCATCTATTACAAGGGAGCGTGGGTCCTCCACATGCTGCGGAACCTGATGCTCGACCTCCACAGCATGAAGGAGGATGTGTTCACCGCGACGATGCAGGACTTCTACCAGCAGTATCGCGGTCGCCGCGCCTCGACGCAGGACTTCAAGCGAGTGGTCGAGCGCCACGTCGGGTTGCCGATGAGCTGGTTCTTCAACCAATGGGTCGACGGCACGGCGATTCCGACCTACATCCTCTCTTGGCACGCCGAGCCCACGCAGGACGGTCACTATCTCTTGCGAGTGCGGGTGCGCCAAGAGGATGTGCCCAAGGATTTCACGATGCCGGTGCCCCTCAAAATCGAGTTTGCCGACGGCGGGCAGGCGCTGGTGCGGGTGAACGTGACCGGATCGGGTACGGAAGGGACGCTCAATCTCCCAGCAGAGCCGAAGGAGCTCGAGCTCAACCCTTTGGAATCGGTTCTCGCGGACGTGAAGACGGAGGGGTGGCGCTGAGTTGGCCCCGGTGGATTCGAACCACCATACCCAGATCCAAAGTCTGGTGTCCTGCCGTTGGACGAGGGGCCAGTGTTGGTTGGCCTCAACTTAGGGAGGCTGAGGACTCGTTGGAAGGCTCAGAACCCTTTGGCAACCGCCGCTGCCGCCCATTGAACCGCGCCGCCGGCCGGCGTATTGTACAAGAGGAAGCATGCTCCCGGCGTTTCTTCTGTTCTGCACGGTGTTGCCCTCACGGGTCACTCCTCCGGTTGCGCCGCCTCGCGACCTGCCGGTTCACGTGTGGCTCAACTTCCATATCCTGCGCCGTGCTGGCCCCGCCCGAGTATTCCTCCGCGCCAGCGATGACGGATACGTGGTGGTACTCCGGGCTGACGCCGCCGGCAAGGTCAGCGTTCTGTTTCCTCTCGATCCCGGCGACGACAATTTCGTGCGCGGCGGCCAGACCATCGAGGTCCGCAGCCGCGGGGATCTTGCGGCGTTCTTCGTGGACGAGCGCGGGGGCGCGGGCACGGTCCTCGCGCTGTGGTCGGCCGACACGCTCACGTTCGGCGAGTTCGCACACGGCCGTCGCTGGGACTATCGCGTTCTGGCCCGAAACAGCGTGAATGATGATCCCGAGACCGGGCTCCTGACGATTGTGCGGAGGATGGTGGGGACCCGCGCTTTCGAATACGACGTAGCCCACTATCGGGTCTGGTATCCGGCGTCTCTCTCTGCACCCGAGCTGTACGACTGGATTCGACCTGCGCCATCGGGACTGCCGCAGTCCGTTGCCGTCGCACGACCCGTGGCAGAACAGGCCTTCCTGCTGGACTCCGCCGGCGTGCGTTGAGGCATGCCGCATTCGCCGTCTGCGGGGTCCCTCCTGAAGGACGGCGGCGCACCAGCGTCCTTCAGAACGCGCTTGGGCCGAGGGCGCCCTTCAGGGCGTCCAATCACTCCACGTCGGGACATATTGTGGCGCGAAATCGCCGTACAGATGGGAATTTCATTCCCCGTCCGGAACCATGGGGCGTGTAGCGGCGGGCGACAAGAAAACCTGGAAACCCTCTCTGCCGAGGCGAGCGTTGGGCCGCGGTCCCTGTCGTCGTGCGCGCGGCGGAACGCGCCCGCGGCCTACCTTCCCGCGTAAAGCGAACTCCGAGTCCCCCTTCCCCGTCCGGCCTTCGTTCCCGGGGGGCTCGCTCATGGTTACCAGTCATGATTAAAACGCGGTTTGATCTCGAATCACAAACCGCCAGAGCAGCTCTCACCTTCCTGACGGCATGCATATACGCGGTGGCTTACGTCCCGCTGTACGGCCATTTCGGGGCTGGCGTCAGCGCGCTGATCGCAATTCCTGTGACAGTGGCGGCGTGGTTCTTTGGAGTGAGGGCTGGCCTGGTCGCCGGACTACTGGCTTTCCCGCTGAATACATTGCTCCTGAAAGTTGCCGGAGAGCCCGGCGGGAATGTGCTTGTCCGCAGCGGTGAGATAATCACGCTCGTGGTCGTGGCGCTGATTGGCGCGGTGATTGGATGGTTGGGTGACTCGAGGGAGCGACAGCTCAAGCGCGAACTTGCGACGCGCGAGCGCGTGCAAAGATCTTTGCAAGACTCCGAGATTCGTTTTCGTCGCCTTTTTGAAACGGCACAAGATGGCATACTCTTGCTCGATGCCGACACCGGACAGATTACGGAGGTAAACCCCTTCTTGATCGAGATGTTAGGCTACTCACGCGACGAGTTCTTGGGAAAGAAACTTTGGGAAATCGGTGCCGTGAGAGATATCGAAACCAGCCAGACCGCCTTTCGAGAATTGCAAAAGAAAGGATACATTCGTTACGAGAATCTGCCGCTTCAAACCAAAGACGGACGGCGCATCCACATGGAATTTGTCAGCAATGTATATCAGGTTGGCGACACCAAAGTGATCCAATGCAACATCCGCGATATTCGCGAGCGGAAACTCGCCGAGGATGCTCTGCAACAAGCGCACGACAAACAATCCGTGTGGGTGCAGGAATTGGAACACCGCAATCGCGCGATCACCCTGCTCGCTGAAATGGGCAATCTGCTCCAAAGCTGTATCACTGCCGATGAAGTCTACACCGTCATCGCGCAGTTTGCGCCGCAATTATTTCCAGCCGAGTCAGGAGCGTTAGGTGTCTTGGATACCTCGCATCACGTGATCAATCTTGTTGTCAGCTGGGGTGAGCTATCTGCCACTCCGAATGAAGCCGTGTTTCCGCCGGGGAATTGTTGGGCGCTGCGTACGGGGCGATTACATCGAGTGGAAAACACCCACGCAGCTCTCCTTTGTAAGCATTTGGCCGATCCGTTGCCGTCGGCATATCTGTGCGTCCCCCTGTCGGCTCAGAACGAGACCTTTGGCTTGCTACATTTGAGCCTGCCGCCCCGGGTATCGGGGCGACTCACCGAAGGGAAACAGCAGCTGGCAGTGACACTGGCGGAACACATTGGCTTGGCACTGGCCAATTTGGAACTGCGCGAGACTTTGCACAGCCAGTCTGTGCGTGACTCGCTCACCGGGCTCTTCAACCGGCGCTACTTGGAAGAGTCGCTGGAGCGCGAGGTGTTTCGCGCGAAGCGCAGCAAGAGCCCACTGGGAATTGTCATGCTGGACCTCGACTACTTCAAGCCGTTTAACGATACCTTGGGTCACGAGGCCGGTGACAACGTGCTGCGCGAACTGGGCACCTTTCTGCAACAGCACGTCCGTGGGGATGATATTGCCTGCCGCTACGGCGGCGAGGAGTTCACCCTCATCTTACCCGGAGCTTCGCTCGCCGTGACGCGAGCGCGCGCGGACCAATTACGCGAGCGTATCAAACAGCTTCAGGTAGACTATCACGGTCAGTTGCTTGGTCCGCTGACGGTCTCGTTGGGGGTGGCGATCCTACCGGATCACGGCACGAGCGGCCAAGCAGTCCTACGCGCCGCTGACACCGCCCTTTACCGCGCGAAGGCAGCGGGGCGCGACCGAGTTGTCGCTGCGCAATAACAAATTTCTTCGGTTCATGAGCCGGGGCGCGGACGTCGAGCGGTTACCCTGTCTCCCACCAGGCGATCTCCCCCCGAAACCCGCACTTTGGGCACTTGGTCTCTGACGGGCGCCCGATCAGCTGCGCGCGCGAGCCGCATGCCGGACACACGGCGTAGATGCGTCCCAGGTCCGCGCGCGTGCCGCGCGCAGGATTGGAGCTATCGCGCGGCCGGTAGACGACCGTGAAGCGGTCGGGGCGACGCGGACGGATCTCGAGGAAGTCGTTGGGCACGGCGACGCGCTCGCCGTTGACGTCGAGCACGGCGCGGGTCTCCCCGAGGCTGGCGACGGCATACCACGCGCCTTGCCGCACCATGCCATCGGCGAGGGGCGGCGCCGTGGCCCAGAGTCGAGCCCAACCAAGCGCTTGGGTCATGAACGCGGTCACATAGTCCCAGTGTCTACGTATGGCGCCACGGCGGCCACGGTGCTGTGATCCACCTTACACGCGGGCGCCGCGGAGGGAACCGTCCGTGCCCCTACGTGACCTTGAGCACCTGGTCGTGAGGTCGCGCGCGGTCCACGATCTGGATTGCGACCTCGTCACCAGGCGTCGCCCGCTCCACCCGTTGGTGGTTCACTTCCATGGAGGTGATCTGCTCGGTGAAATCGGTCGTGTGGCCGTGGAAGCGCACGCGGTCCCCCACGGCCAACTCGCCGTCGGTCACGTGCACGACCGCGACGCTCGGCCCCTTGAAGTAGTGGATGACGGCGCCGATGAGCTGCTCGGGCATGGCGATCTCCGAACGTAGATCCCGACCCAACGCTACCACTGCCGGTGCGACCCCGCCATCCGAGCTAGGCCGGCTCGGGGCCCGGTGCCGGCAGCGCCCGCG
>WNGK01041617.1_pt1 | contig 10723 bp, 10 predicted proteins | sample 5400601 | NCBI WGS metagenome assembly WNGK01 (sample SAMN13153376, study PRJNA577476) | soil metagenome | isolation source: 60 cm soil or saprolite under Garry oak tree replicate 1 | place: USA:California | collected 2016-06-15
TGCTCTAGAGCAAAGGGCAAATGCCGCAGCCCGACACGGGCTCCTACTTAAGCATTGCGTGCAATGACCTCTCGCGTGACGCTTTCCAGGTTCCTGGAACAATGAATCCCGACAAGCTTTTTGATTATCTCGAGGGCAGATTATCCCCGGGCGAACGCGCTGCTTTGGAAGAGCAACTGATCTCGGACAAGCAATTGCAGCGCGAGCTGGCGGTGGCGCGACAGATTCACGCAGGAATGCGCGGTAACTCTCGGGAAGTTCTCTTGTCACCTGAGCCGGATGTAACTGAGCAAGGTCGCAAGATGGCGCTTCGGGTAGGCGCAGCTTTCATTATTCTCATGGCTGTCAATGTGGGATTCGGTCTCTGGTTGATCGCGAGACACGAAACCAAGAATCCGAACCGGGCGCTGCTTGAAACGCAAATGCGGGAGCAGATCGCGAAATCACTGGAGCATGCTGCGGCGACATTAACGCCAGCCCCAGACGCCTTAGGGGTAAGCGAAATTATAATTCCAGCTGCAACTGGGAAACTGGACGCTGTCGCAGACCAAGTGGTTACCATCGCTTCCCGATTCGGCGGTTCCGCTACGAAGGGGCTTCCAGATCGAGGCCGGATCAGTATCCTTGTCGATCTACCCCCGAATCGGGAGTCGGAATTTCGCGCAGCAATTGCGTCGATTGGCGGAGGTCCGGCGTCATCCGCCTTCGCCGAGGCTACGGCGGACAAGACGCCGCCGGCTACAGCAACGAGCCCCGCTGCAGCCGCGAAGAAAAGTTTTGTTGTACAGATTGTCGAGGAACCAGCAAAGTCAGATTGATGACAAGAACCCTCGTGAATGTGCCGCCTCTCCCCTTTCGCAAAGGGGGGAGGACTGAGGTGAGGGATTTCTGGCGTAGGCGATGATTGCAGTCACATTTGCGTTGCCGGCGGAAAGCTCGGATTTCTTACGCCATCTGCGCAATCAATCTCGCACCGATCGTAGTGGCATCCGCACAATTCGCGGCACGATCGAGGATCGCGCAGTTGAAGTTTTTCATACCGGCGTGGGAGAAAAGGTTTGCCACCAGCGAGTGGCAGAATTTCTCCAGGATCAGCAATTCGATCTTTTGATCAGCAGTGGATTTGCAGGCGCGCTTAACGATAAGCTGCAAATCGGCGATCTCCTCCTCGCAAAGAATTTTTCGACAGTCGAGCTGACCGAGGTGGGCTCATCCTTTTCACGTTTGCCGATTCATGAAGCCGATCTGTTAACCGTGCGTGCGTTAATCGATTCCAATGATGAGCGAAACAAAATTGCGCGTACATCGGGTGCGGCCGCGGTCGACATGGAGACGGAATTCATTGCGCGCGCCTGCGCTGAACATGGCATTCCCCTACTCTCCCTGCGCGTCATTACCGATACGCCGAGCGAACCGTTCCCGGCGCCGCCGAATGTCTTATTCGACATCGAACAGCAGCAAACTCGTTTCCTAACGGTGGCGACCTTCTTCATTGCGCGTCCGAATCGCGTCCCGCAGCTCATTCAGTTCGCGAGAAGAATTGCACGTGTGCGAAAAATTCTTGCAAGCGCGCTCTTCGATGTGATGCGCGGCATGGGCTGATGCAGCACACGGGCGCGGGCGCGTCGCGCAGCGATGCGACTACAGTTGTGCTGGCTCTATGTGCACCAGCACGTCCGCGATACGCGAGTCGCTTTGCTGGATCGCGCGTTTTACTCGATGCGCGATCTCGTGACCCTCATGGACGGAAATGTTGCCATCCACTCGGGCGTGGAGATCGACGTAAAAATCCAACCCCATTTTTCGGGCGCGACATTTCTCAACTTCGAGGACGCCAGGAACCGAGCTGGCAACTGAACAGACGGACTTGACGATTTTTCGGGGCGCGGTGTCCATGATTTCGTAAAATGCAGGCCGCAAAAGCCGAATGCCATTTGCCGCGATGACTGCGCAGGCAAAAAGGGCCGCCCAATCGTCCGCACTTTGCCAGCGCTTGCCGCCTATCAAGGCCACAGAAATGCCAATGAATGCAGCGGCGGACGTGAGCGCATCGCTACGATGATGCCAGGCATCGGTTTGCACAGCTGTGCTTTCCACGTCTCGTCCGATCCGATTGACGTAACGAAACAAAGTTTCCTTCACGATGACTACGACAATCAATATTACGAGTGTGTAAGGGGCCGGCGCGTGATGCGGCAGAAAAATCTCGCGCATACTTTGGACGGCGAGGCCAATTGCGGCAGCCAGAACTCCAACTGCAACAATTATGGCTGCGATCGGCTCAGCTTTCCCATGGCCGTAAGGATGAGTCGCGTCAGGTGGGCGCGCTGCAACTTTCAGCCCACCCCAGATGACAAACGAACCGGCAACATCCATACCCGACTCGATACCATCGGCGATTAGCACATAGGCGTTCCCAAAGAAGCCACCGAGAATTTTTGCTGTGGCGAAAATGAAGTTCACGATCATGCCGAAGAGCGCGACACGCGTTCCGGTCTGCCAAGCAGATGAAGTCATCCCGCCAGACGTGCTGTGAGTTTGCAGATTGGTCGCGGGCGCGTGAGGATGCTGTGGCGAGGACATTGATGAAGAAAAGTATAAACGCAGCCGTGTACGAAACACACGGAAATCCGGCGGACGTCTTACGTGTGGAATCGCGGCCATGGCCGGCGCCTTCCTCAGACGAAGCCGTTGTGGAAATGCGAGCGGCGCCGATCAACCCGGCCGACTTAAATCAGATCGAAGGAAAATATCCGGTGCGACGAGAGCTCCCGGCAACGCCTCTTGGCGCGAAGGTGCCGAATGTTGCCGTGGGTGACCTGGTAATCTTGCCGCACAACGTCGGCACATGGCGTGACGCCGTTGTCGTGAAAGCCGAAGATCTCGTCGTTGTACCTGCGGGAATCGAGCCTGTCGATGCGGCAATGTTAAAAATCAACCCGATGACCGCGTGGCGGTTGCTGCACGATTATGTCGATCTCAAAAAAGGAGATTGGCTCATACAAAACGCAGCAAATTCCGCTGCCGGCCGCGCCGTGATTCAAATCGCAGGCGAGCTGGGCTACAAAACGGTGAACGTTGTCCGACGCGCGGAATTGATTGACGAACTGCGCACGGAAGGCGGCGACCTCGTGCTCATCGATGGCGAAAATCTTCGCGATGAAGTGAAGGGCGCTACCGGCGGCGCACCGATCCGTTTGGGATTGAATGCCGTTGGCGGCGAGAGCGCACTGCGGCTTGCGAATTGTCTCGCGCCTGGATCAACCCTGGTGACGTTCGGAGCAATGAGCTTGCAGCCGCTGAAAATTCCCAACGGGTTGCTTATTTTCAAGGACCTCCGTTTCCGCGGCATCTGGATCAACAAATGGTACGATAACGCGACCAAAGAGCAGCGCATGGAAGCATTCCGGTCACTTTTTGAAATGGCAAGACGCGGTCTGTTAAAGACGAAGGTCGAAAAAGCCTACCCGCTGAGCGAAGTGAAAGTGGCAGTTGCGCATGCTGCGCAAGGCAAACGCGGCGGAAAAATTATTTTGGAGTTCGGCGACTAAGCGCCGGCTCATCTGCCGTGCAAAACGAAGAAGCCAGCCGCACGGCGCTACTCATTGCTGCGAGCCTGGTGCTTCTGCATGGCCATCCCAAATACTCCGGCCTCGTCTCGAAGACTTCCGCAGCTTTGTGCGCTCACATGCTAGAGAGGTATTCGCTCCAGACGCGTTTGCTCTTAAAAATTGTTCGACAGGGCTGGTTTCGACCGATCGCGAAGTTGATCGAGCGCGTGACGATCCAAGGAATTTTGTTGCATTACGTCTTGCGAAAGAAATGTATCGCCGCGCTCGCGCGCTCAGCGCTTGGTAACGGAACTACGCAAGTCGTCATAATCGGCGGAGGCTTTGATCCGCTCAGTTTCGAATTACACAAGAATTTCCGAGACGTGCGATTTTGGGAGATAGATCATCCGGCAACGCAACGCCACAAAGTGCGCGCCTTTTTCAAAATCGACCGTAAACGATTGCATTTTATCCCGGTTGACTTGAACGCCGCTGCTCTCAATGGAGAGGCTCTGATCAATAGCGGCTTTGATCCAGCTCACCGGACATTCTGGATAGCTGAGGGACTCTTGATGTATCTGCCGTCAGATATCGTTTCCTTGTTGATGAGAACATTGAAAGGTCTGAGCTCTTCGGGCAGCCAGTTTGCATTTACATTCATGGAAAAACAGAGCGACGGCCGGATTCGCTTCCATTCACAAAGCAAACTGGTCGATTGCTGGTTGCGTGGACGCGGCGAACCATTCCTCTGGGGCACGACGCGAGGTGAACTTGTTGATCTTATGCGTCCCTGGTGCGTGATCCGATTTTTCGATCACGATAATCTGCGCGAACTGGGGCCCGGCCTGGCCGATGAACCAATCGCCAAAGGCGAGGTGATTTGCCTGGCTGAGATTTGACTTACTCAACTAAGCTTCCTCCATGCTGACGCGGCGCGAATTCATACGCACGGCGGCGCTCTTCGCGCTTGCGCCGCGCATCTTCGCAGAACCGGAGATTTGGGTTAATGACGTCCATTCCCAGCTCAATCGCACTCGCGTTCGCGAGCTGCTGAGACCGCACACCAGCAACGAACTCGCGGCGATTGTGCATTCTGCGTCGCGAAAAGGCCTGCCTATCTCCGTTTCAGGCTGTCGGCATTCGATGGGCGGACAACAATTTGCCACAGACAGCATTTGCATCGATGCGCGCTCACTCGAGCGCGTGATTTCATTCGATCAAGAGCGCGGTTTGATTGAAGCGGAAGCCGGCATTCAATGGCCGAAATTGATTCGCACTTATCTGGACGCCCAAGCAGACAAGGCGAAGCAATGGGGTATTGCTCAAAAGCAAACCGGCGCCGACACGTTCACGCTCGGGGGAAGTCTCTCATCGAACGTGCACGGGCGCGGGCTGGCAATGAAGCCGCTGATTTCTAACATCGAATCATTCACCCTGATCAACGCCGATGGGAAATCGATTCGCTGTTCGCGCGATGAGAACAACGAATTATTTCGACTCGCAACCGGTGGATACGGCCTTTTTGGATTAATCGATAGCGTGAGGCTTCGGCTCGTACCGCGGCAAAAATTGCGACGTGTAGTCGAGATAATTCGCGCAGACGATCTGCCCAAACGCTTTGAAGAACGCATCGCGCAAAAGTTTCTCTACGGGGATTTTCAGTTTTTAGTCGATGAAAAGTCGCCGGACTTTTTGCAGCGCGGAGTGTTTTCTTGTTACGAGCCGATCGACGAACACGAACCGATTGTCGCCAAAAAGGAGTTGCGCGATGATGACTGGCTGGAGCTGCTGCGGCTTGCTTATACCGATCGCGAAAAGGCTTTCGAGCGTTACAGCGATTACTATTTGTCGACGAACGGGCAGACTTATTGGTCCGACACGAATCAACTTGGCGCGTATTTGCCGAATTACGCGCAGAAGATCCGGGAACAAATCGGAGGAGAAGAATCGAGCCTCATCATTACCGAAATTTATGTTCCGCGCACTGACCTTCCAGACTTTCTGGCGCAGGCGGCGGAACTGTTGCGCTCGAATCGCACGATCGTCATTTACGGTACAGTTCGACTCATCGAAAAAGACGATGAGAGTTTCCTCGCGTGGGCGAAAGAACCTTATGCGTGCGTCATCTTCAATCTGCTCAGCTTTCATACACCGCGAGGCATCGAAGCGTCGGCGCGTTCCTTTCGCGGGTTAATCGATTTGGCGATAGCCCGCGGTGGCAGTTATTACCTGACGTATCATAAATTCGCCAAACCCGAGCAAGTCATTGCGTGCTACCCGCAGTTCAAACGATTTCTCGACCTGAAGAAAAAGTACGATCCCACTGAACGCTTTCAGAGTGATTGGTATCGATACTATCGGAAGCTCTTAGCAAGCGGATGACCAAAGGAACAGAAGCAGGATCCTTTAATGCAGCCGTTTGCCATCGTTGCTCTGGTTTTGATTCTCGCGCGCGCAATCACTGAACTGTGGCTGAGCCAACTCAACCAACGTCATGTGCGCGCGCATGCGAACGAAGTGCCGATTGCATTTCGCGGAGTCATTGACGACGCGACGTATCGCCGTTCGGTTGATTACACGCTGGCCAAGAGCCACTTTGGAGATGTTGCCAACTTGTTCGATGTCATGCTGCTCATTGCCGTGCTTTTCAGCGGCGTATTGCCATGGGCGTTTGCAAGATTCAGCGCGACCTTCGGCACTTCGATCCCGGCGATGGCTGGTTTCCTTGTCTCTACAGGCATCGCGTTGAGCATCCCGGCGTTACCGTTCGCCTGGTATGCGCAATTCAAGCTCGAAGAGCGATTCGGTTTCAATACCACGACGATGAAGACGTGGATATTCGATCGTGTGAAAGGATTGCTACTCGCGCTGCTGCTGGGCTATCCGCTGCTTGCGCTGGTGTTGAAACTGATGGTGTGGACTGGCGCAAACTGGTGGCTTTGGGCGGCGACGGTTGTCATCGCGTTTCAATTGTTCCTGCTGCTCGTTGCGCCGGCGGTGATTATGCCGCTTTTCAACAAGTTCACACCGCTGCCGAAAGGAGCGTTGCGCGAACGCCTCTTTGCGTTGGCGCAGCGCACGGATTTTCCCACGCGCAGCATCGAGGTGATGGATGGCAGCAAACGCTCGCGTCACTCCAACGCCTTCTTTACCGGACTCGGACGTTTTCGAAAAATTGTCCTGTTCGACACACTCATCGCGCAGCTCACCGAGCCGGAACTGGAATCCGTATTTGCGCATGAAATTGGCCACTATAAGAAGCGCCACGTACTGAAGTTGCTCGGGGTTTCCATTGCTGGCGTCTTCGTGGCGTTCGCCGCGATTGCGTGGCTGGCGCGTCAGCAATGGTTTTATCGCGCGTTTGGTTTCGAGCATCAGGGAGGCTTTGCCGCTGCGAGTGTCGTCCCTGCGATGCTACTGTTTGCGCTGCTGGCGGGCACCATAAGTTTCTGGCTTTCGCCCTTTATTCACACCTGGTCGCGCCGTTTTGAGTACGAGGCGGACGCATTCGCGCGTGCGACAATGGGAGAGGCGCACGGGAATTAACGGAGTTACCGCCGCGATTGAATTAACAAAACGCAGTCACAAAGTCACCCTTATCGATCCAGGACCGCTGCCGCACCCGCTCGCGGCGTCCACCGATATCAGTAAAGCCGTGCGCAGGGCTTACGGCGCGGACGAGGATTACACAGCGCTAGCCGAGCGCTCGATCAAACTCTGGCGCAAATGGAATGAGGAATTCGGTGTGGAATTGTATCGCGAAGTCGGCGTGATGTTCGTGCGCGGGCAGGAAATGAAGACAGGCGATTTTGAATGCGAAAGTTTCAAACTCTTAAAGCGGCGTGGACACAAGATTGAGCGCATGAACTCGCCGCAGCTGTGGAACCGTTTTCCGGCGTGGAATCCGAAACTCTATCAGGATGGCGTTCTTGAGCTGGAGGCCGGATATGCGGAGAGCGGTCGCGTCGTTGCAACATTAGTTGGGCGCGCAAAATCACTCGGAATTGAACTGCGGGAAGGGGCCAGATTCTTGCGGTTGGATGAAGGCGATGATCGTGTGAAAGGGATCGTGCTGGATGATGGCGAACGAATCGCCGGTGACTCTGTCGTCATGGCAGTGGGCGCGTGGACGCCGTATCTGCTATCGTTTACGAAAAAGTTCTTTCGTGCCAACGGCCAGCCGGTCTTTCACCTAAAGCCTCGACAGCCCGAGCTATTCGCGCCCGAGCGTTTCCCGGTTTTCGGCGCGGACATTACGACGACCGGCTATTACGGATTTCCACTCAATCGCGACGGCGTGGTAAAGATCGCAAATCACGGTCCTGGCCGGGAGATGTCGCCCGAATCTCCCAAACGGGCTGTCACTGTCGAAGATAAAGGGAACTTGCGCGAATTTCTATCATCGACATTTCCTTTGCTGGCAGATGCGCCAATTGTACATACGCGCGTCTGCATGTATTGCGATACGCACGATGGACATTTTTGGATCGCACCCGATCCGGAGCGCGAAGGATTAGTAATTGCCGCGGGGGACTGTGGGCATGGATTTAAGTTTGCGCCCGTGCTTGGCGAAATCATTGCCGACGCAGTAGAAGGAAAAGACAACACATTGCTGGCAAAATTTCGGTGGCGACCGGATGTGCGCGCGGGAAGCGGGACCGATGTCGCACGGTTTCAGGGAAATCTGTAGCCGTCGCCGTGTGGGCGATGCGATACATAGATTCGTTGCAACATCAGGACCGCGCTTCGCACAGCGAAGCGGCTATAGCGAAATCTGGCAGCTAAGAAGCCGTCGCCCCTTGGGCCGTCTCCCTTTTTGGCCGGCGCTTTAGCAGTGTGATTTGCTTGATGCGCGCGGAATCGGATGGGCTCCATGTGGCAACGTCCGGATCGTCCTTAAAAGCGTTGTGGACGAGGCGCCGCTCGTAGGAATTCATTGGTTCAAGCTGAAGCGAACGGCCCGTGATGCGAACGCGGTCAGCCAATTCTCGCACGCGTTGCACGATGCGATCTTCGCGCATGGAACGGTAGTGTTCGCAATCGACGATGACTTTTTCAGCGTCTTTGTCTTTGGCTTGCAGCAGCCGATTAAGCAAAAACTGGATGGCCTCGAGCGTCTCGCCGTCACGTCCAATGAGGCGCCGGCTTTCTTCGGTATAAATCTGCAGCGTCGGGTTGCCACCTTCATTGGTGGTCTCCTCGATTTGCACAACGAAACCGAGATAACCGAGCATGGTGTCGAGCAGATCTTTCGGGGTCATCATCGTTTTCGTTTTCCAGCGGGTGCAACTTTTTCGAGCGTCGGCGTAGGTTGTCGTTTGTTCTGATAAAATTGCAGGATGCTGAAAAGATTTTGTGCAGTGTAATACAATGCCAGGGCTGCCGCAAAATTGTAGCAGATAAATAGAAAGATCAGCGGCGTAAACATCATCACTCGGCGCTGCGTGGGATCGCCCGTCTTGGGCGTCATCGCCATGAGCCAGATCTGGGTCGCAGCCATGCAGAGCGGAATAATGTTGATCGGCCAGCCGAGCAACGGCAGATGCGCTATCGTGTCCGGCTGAGAAAGATCTTTTACCCAAAGAAACTTTGCGTTTCGCAATTCCACCGCCTGGCCGAGCATTTTGAACAGACCGAAGAAGATCGGGATTTGGATCATCATCGGCAAACAGCCGCCGACCGGATTAATGCCGTATTGCTTGTAAAGCTTCATCATCTCCTGGTTCACCCGGGTTGGATCGTCTTTGTACTTGTCCCTTAATTCCTGCATCTTCGGGGAGAGCGCAGCCATCTGGCGCATGGAGCGATTGGCTTTGTTTTGGATTGGCCAAAGCGTGAGTTTGATGATGGTGGTCAGAGCCAGGATAGCCAGACCGTAGTCATGCAACCAACTGTGCAGCAGGTTCATGAAATTGAGCAGAAACTGGCACACTATTTTGAACATCCCGAAGTCCATGACCTCGGCTTCATTGTGCGGGAGTTGCGCCAGACGATGATAAAGCTTCGGGCCAGCGTAGATCTCAAAACGTGCGCTGTAGGTTTGGCCGGGCTGCAAATGAAATCCCGGCATCCCGAGCGAACCTTCAATGCCGAGCAGCTTTTCGTCGGGCGAGCGTTCGATGTCGAAACGCCGGCCCCATACGGCCGTTGCCTTGGCAGTGAGCGGCGCCATTAAAGTAGTGAAAAATTGATTGCTCACCGCAACCCATTCCGCGCCGGCAATACTCTCCTGGTAATAACGCCGGGCAGCGCGCTGCCCGAGACCAAGAAAACCGCCACTGCTTCCGAACCAACCGACATCAATTCCTTTCGCTTTTCCGTCGATGCACCAGACCAGACGCGTGTATGAAGGATAATCCCTCGGATGAATTGGGGCCGCGGAGCCAAGCGCCACAAAGTAGCCGCCGCTTTGATACGGCTTGTCACCCCGGTTCTCGAGATCAACGTCCATTTCGATCACGTAGTTGTCTTTGTTCTCTGGAGATTTTTCGAAGAAGAACTTTTTTAAAACAACGCGCTGCCCTTTCTCGGCTATCTGCCTAAGCAGGACTGCTTCCTTAATTCCACCGCCGCGATTTGTCAGGCGCAGCTCAACGTCAGAATTACGCAATGTCTCAATCTTCTCGGCAAAGCTCGGAGTTGGTTCACTGCTTGGTGCAGCTTCGGCTACGGGAGTCGGCGATGGCGAAGACGCAAGAATTGCGGGAGTTGCCGTGGCCGAAGTCTGTCCCGGCGCAGCACCGACGGGAGTGGGCCTCGAGGCCATCTGCTTTGCCAGATAGATTTCCCACAGGACGAGGCCAACGACACAAAGAGCGACGACAATCCACGCAGTTCGATCCATAAATCGTAGGTTTGGCCAGAGGCGCTATTCAGCGCAGTTGGACCCGACATTTAATCCCGATCCCAAACCCTCGATGCCAGATGGGGTTCTTTTGCCATTGGGTACGGGGTCATATCCACATCCACCCCACGGCTGGCATCGAGCGAGACGCTTCAATCCCAGCCAGCTTCCGTGGCGGATCCCATGCACCTCGACTGCTTCCAAAAAATATGCCGAACAAGTCGGCGTAAATCGGCAGCCGGAATTAGGACCGCAAAGCAAACGAAGGAACGGCGAGAGTGTACACTGATAAGTGCGAATGAAAAAACGAACCAACCCAAGCATCAAA
>WNGK01013033.1_pt1 | contig 10720 bp, 10 predicted proteins | sample 5400601 | NCBI WGS metagenome assembly WNGK01 (sample SAMN13153376, study PRJNA577476) | soil metagenome | isolation source: 60 cm soil or saprolite under Garry oak tree replicate 1 | place: USA:California | collected 2016-06-15
CCACCGGGATTCACGCTTGCGCCGGGATGTCGCTCGCCCGCATGGAGGCCAAGGTGGCGATCGGCAAGACGCTGGCGCGGTTTGCAACGATCGAGCGGGACGGCGCATTCGTGCGCGGCGGCCGTGCCCGCTTCCGCGGGTTTTTGCACTACCCGGTCCGGGTGGGGTGAGCCGAGCGCGAATATCTTGAGGCGTCGTTCCGGCCGAGCGCCCCGGATCAAGTCCGGGGTCGCTTGGCCGGGACGACGAGTGGGAGTTTACCGACTTTAGAGCGCAACGATTCTCGCGATAAACTCCCACACCATCTCCGGTGCCTCCCAGTGCACGTTGTGACCGCGTCCGGCGAAGGTGACCGCGGCGGGATCGATCGCCCGCATGTCGTCGAGTGTCACCATCGGATCGTTCTCGCCGGCGGCGAGACGCAGCGGCGCTGCGCAGGATCGCAGAATGGCCGGCACCGAAGGCCCCACGGCCGCAAACGCGCCTGGGTCCATCGCGACGCGCCAAGCCCCCGGCCCGCCGACGATCCCTTCCGCTGCCGCCTCCGATGCCGGATCGGCCAGTCCCGACAATCCTGAGACTTTCAGATAGCGTTCGATCGCCTCCTCGCGCGTCGAAAAACTGCGCGCCGGCCGCTGCGCCATTTCCTGCGCGCGGGCGATCTCATCCTCGCTCCAGCGGATTTTTACGCCGATCGCAATGACGTGCTGCGCCGACAGACCGAACCGACCGCTCGCGGCGAGTGCCGCGACTGCGCCGCCGAATGAATGGCCGACCAAGATGACGGAGCGCGCCGCCTCGCCGGCGATGAGCGCGGCGATATCGGCGGCGTGGGTGTCGATCCCGTAAGGCCCCTGCCGGATCGAGCGCCCATGGCCGCGCAGGTCCGGAACCAGCACTCGGCCCGACCATCGGGAATCCAGGATCGGTAGCAGGCGCGACCACACCGCGCCGTTGGCTCCCATCCCGTGCAGCAGCACCAGCACGCGATCGCCGGAACCGCTGCGCCGCACCCAGAGACCTCGATCCGACAAAGATTGATCGGGCACGATCGGAGCTCCATGGCCGTGGGCTTGTCCGGCCGCCTACGTCCTCGATGAGGATCATGCGGCAAGTCGTGCGTGCAGGCGATGCCGTTCCGCGCCGCCTTCTCGCAGATTGGCGGCTGCGGTATAGGTCCTGCAGAAGAGGAGGCCGGCATTCTGGCCGCCGCGACGATGTTCCACGAGAGCACGACATGAGAGGCGTGGTGTTCCAGGGCGACTGCGAGCTTGCGCTCGTGGACTTTCCGGACCCGGCCCCGGGTCCCGGCGAGGTCGTGCTCGCCATGAAGGCGTCGGGCATGTGCGGCAGCGACCTTCATGCCTATCGTGCCCCCAAGGGTCGCAGGTTCTCCATCGGCCGCGCTGCCGAGGGACCGGTCATCGCCGGGCACGAGCCGTGCGGTATCGTCGTTGCCGTCGGCTCCGGCGTCGGCGAGCGCGAGGCGCGCCTCGGGCAGCGCGCGATGTGTCATCACTACAAAGGCTGCGGCGTGTGCGGCCATTGCCGCACCGGGTGGTCGCAATTGTGCGAGGAGGGTTTCATCGCCTACGGCATCAGCGGCCACGGCGGCCATGCCGATTATCTCAAGGTGCCGGCATCCACCCTGGTGCCGCTGCCCGACGAGCTTTCCTTCGAGACGGGCGCGGCGATCTCCTGCGGCACCGGCACGGCCTTCGGGGCGCTGCGGCGGATGAATCTCTCCGGCCGCGATACCATCGCGATCTTCGGCCAGGGGCCGGTGGGGCTCTCGGCAACCCAGCTTGCCGTCGCGATGGGGCGAGGGCGATAAGGTCACGCTCGATGTCAGCAACGACATGCTCCGCCGCCAGCTCACGCTGATCGCTTCCTGGACTTTTTCCACGGTCGGCCAAGCGGAATGCGCACGCTTCGTCGTCGACCGCAAGATCGACGTCGACAGCCTGTTCACCCATCGCTGGAAATTGGACCAGGCCGCCGAGGCCTATCGCCTGTTTGCCACGCACACGACGGGCAAGGGCGTGTTCGTGATGTGAGCGCGATGCTCGAAGCGGGCCAGCTGCGCGTGCTGCCCTGTCCCGCCTGCGGGTCGATCACCAACCATGCGCATCTGTTCCGCAAGAACGGCTGCGAAATCTGGCGGTGCGCGCAATGCGGGCTCGGCCGCGCCGAGGCGCGCGATTTCGACCCGGCAGGCTATTATACCCACGATTATTTCTCCGGCGGTCATGCCGACGGTTATGGGAATTACCTCGGCGCCGAGCGGGTCCTGCGCCGCGAATTTGCCGGCACCGTCGGGTTCATTCGCAAACATTGCGACGGCGGCAGGCTGCTCGAGCTCGGATGCGCCTATGGTTTCTTCCTGCAGGAAGCCAAACGCTATTTCGACGTCGCCGGGATCGAGCTTGCCGAGGATGCCGCCGCCCATTGCCGCCGCCATGGGCTGCGGGTCCTCACCGGCGTCGCCGATGATGTCCACATGGGCGCGCTGGGATCCATGGACGTCATCGCGCTGCTGGACGTGATCGAGCACCTTCCCGAGCCGCACGAAACGCTGGCGCTGTGCGCACGGCACTTGCGGCCCGGCGGAATCCTCGTGCTCACCACCGGGGACTTCGGATCCGCGCTCGCCCGGATGGCCGGAGCGAGGTGGCGCCTCATGACCCCGCCGCAGCACTTGTGGTTCTTCACCGCGGCAAGCATCGAGCGGCTCGCGGCGCGCCTCGACCTGCGTGTCGAATCGATCGATCATCCCTGGAAGATCGTGCCGGCATCGTTGATTTGGTTCCAGCTCGGCCGGATGCTCGGACTGAGGCACGCGGGCGCAACGCGGGCGAGCCGACTCGGCGTCCCGGTCAACCTGGGCGATGCCATGCGCATCGTGCTTCGCCGGACGGCAGCGCCATGAGCGAGCGCTTGTCGATTGCGCAGATCGCCATCCTGTGCGGCTACGCGGCCGGCATGGCGGCCGGCCAGATCCTGTTCAAGCTCGCATCGCTACGGTTGGCGGCGGACGCCTCGTTGTTCGAGCGCGCAGCGAGCCTGCTGCAGAACTGGCTGTTTCTCGCCGCGCTTGCGGTCTATCTGGCGCTTTCGGTGCTGTGGGTCTGGATTTTGAGCTTCACGCCGCTGTCGCGCGCTTATCTGTTCGTCGCGCTGTCGTTCGCGATCGTGCCCGTGGCCGGGACTTTGCTGTTCGCGGAGCCGATGTCGCCGCGCCTCATGATCGGCATCGGCCTCATCCTGTGCGGCTTGCTGTTCGTGGCAGGTTAGGATGAAACCATCATGGCCGGGGCTTGCCCCGACCATCCACGTCTTAGGCGCATCGAGTTCCAGTTCGTGGATGCCCGGCAGAAAAGCCTGCCCCCGGACTTGATCCGGGGCCGCGCATGACGAGCCTCAACGAACCTTGCTCGCGTCCGCGGCACGGGATGCGTTGGCGATCGTGATCGCCCGCGCCAGCGTCGTGATCAAGTCCATCTGCGCCCGCAGCTTGAGATGCAGATTGAGGAACAGCAGCAAGCTGATCACCACCCAGATGTAGAGGATGAGGTCGACGCCGCGGCCCACCCCGGCCATTTCCGCCAGCGCGGTCGCGTGGGCGGGAATCCACACCAGATACATTCCGGCGAGCGCGGCCAACATCGAAAGCAGGCCGACCAAAGGCGAACGGCGCCGCTCCGCCCAGGCATAGACCACGATGCCCGAGAGCAGCAGGCTCAGGACCGCTTGCGTGATCATGGAGTGAGCCTCCGCGCGAACAGGTCGAGAAGAATGACGATGAGATCCCCGGATCTCTGCCCCTTGGCGAGCGAGTAGCTGCTGTAGTCGATCGTCACCGGCACCTCGACGAATTTCAGGCCGCTGGCGGCGATCTGGCCGAGAATCTCCGAGGCGTGCGCCATCCGGTTCTGGCGCAGCCGGATGCGTAGCGCGCCCTGCCGGGTCATGGCGCGCAATCCGTTGTGGGCGTCGGTCAGCGCAAGGCCGGTCGTCAGGCGCGTGAAGAGGGTCGCGGCCCGCAACAGCATTCGCCGCAGCGGCGGAACGTTCACCGCGGACCCGAGAAAGCGGCTGCCCAACGCGAAATCGGCGCGATGCGTCTCGAGTGCGTCGATGAGTCTGCCGATTTCGGCGGTGCGATGCTGGCCGTCGGCATCGAACGTCACGATGAACTCGGCGCCGCGCGCGAGCGCGAACTCGATCCCGGTCTGCAGCGCGGCGCCCTGGCCGAGATTGATCGGGTGCCGGAGCACGACGGCATCGCATTCGGCCGCCACCTCGGCCGTCGAATCCGACGAGCCGTCGTCGACCACCACGATCCGGTGCGCGTCCCATTTGAGCTCGGCGATGATCCCGCCGATGACACGCGCTTCGTTATAGGCGGGGACCACGACCCACACCCGGCCATCGGACTGCGAAGGCATCGGAACCGCCCTTCCCCCTCGGCATGGCGTGACAGGATTTCGACGAAACCCGCACCGCCGGTTGATGGAAACGCCCGCCGAGGTTCAAAGTTCCTTCCGCGGACCGGTCTGTAATCGAGGCGAGCACGCAACTGGCGCGCTTGTTGGGGCGACAGGCGGCCTCTGCTATATTTGGCTCGGGAATGGCGACATTCGACGATCTCCCCGCCGCGCCGGTTCCGCGGTCCGCTACGGCAGGCCGCTTCTTGCGTGCCGCCCGGATGGTGCTGACGCATCCGGTGGCGGCTTTCGTATTTCTCTCGATGCTGTTTGGAACATTGACGCTCGTTCTCACCCCGCCGTTGGAGGGTCCGGACGAGCCGGCGCATTTCCTGCGCGCCTACGGGATCTCGGTCGGAGAGATCATTCCGATGACCTCCGACGGGCGCGGCCGCAAGGGCATTTTCGTGCCGGCGCGCCTGCACCGGGGCTATGCGGTGTTCGAGCGGGCACTGTTCAAGCTGGGGAAAGTCAAGGACTTCGACTATCGCCGGTTCTGGGTCGAATATTTCCACGCCGTCCGGACCTCGAATGACGACGGCGCGCCCGTCTTCCAGCTCTACTGGGGCTCGGAAGGATATGCGCCGGTTGCCTATTTGCCCCAAGCCGCGGCCGCGCTCGTAGCGCGCGTCGCGGACCTCGATTTCGTCGGCACGCTGCTGCTGATGCGCTTCGCCGGCCTTGCCGCCATGACGGCGCTGACCGCCTATGCGATCGCCATCGCGGGGCGGCTCGGCTGGACGTTTTTCCTGATCGCCATGCTGCCCGCGGCGCTCTACGGGCGCTCGGTGGTGAGCGCCGACGGCGCGGCGCTCGCCTGTACCATGGTGATCACCGCGCTGTGCGTGCGCGCCGCCACAATCGGCGGAGGGCGGCCGTGGGAACGCTGCTTGTTCATGACGCTATGCGTGCTCAGCAAGCCGCCGCAGCTCGCGTTTGTCCTGCTCGAGGCCATGACGCGGCCGTTCCGGCAATGGCCGCGGCATTGGCGCGCGCTGGCTCTCGTCGTGCTCCCGGGCCTGATCCTCGCTCCGCTGTGGGTCCTTGCCGTCTCCGGAGACGTCGGGGCATGGCGCCTGTTTCAGAACACCGACATGCCCCCGGAGCATTTTTCGCTCGCGTGGAAGCTCCGCTTCATGCTGGAGCATCCGTTGCACTTTCCCATGGCCGTGCTCACCAGCCTGCGCTGGACCCACGATTACTGGCTGCAGCTGATCGGCATTCTCGGCTGGCTCGACACCAGGCTGCAGTCCTGGGTCTATCCCGTCGTGACCGTCGCGCTCGCCGCGGCGTGCCTCGTGCCGCTGGAGGCCGAGCGCAGCGCGGCCTTGCGCATCGCGGTGGTGAGCGCCCTGACGGCGTTTGCCTATTGGCTCGCCCTTTATTTGATCTTCTTCGTGGCCTGGACCCCGATCGCGGCGATCGAGGTCGAGGGCGTGCAGGGCCGCTATTTCCTGCCCATGCTTCCGGCGCTGGCGCTCGTGGTCGCAACGCTCATCAAGCGCGGCCCGGCGCCGATGACGACGGCGGCAATCGCGCTCGCCGGCGCGATCATTTCGGGGGGTGCCGTGGTGGAAGCCATCCTGCGCATGGTCGGCCCGCCGTTCGGCTGGTGAACACTCTAGAGCCGCATCGGCAAGATCACCATCGGCATGTCGCGCTGATGCAGTTTGCGCAGCATGGTCAGCGCTGCCTCGCTGTGGAGCTGGCGGATGTACCAATTGTCGCGTTCGAAGATCAGCTTGCTGGTGAAGAAGATACTGTGCGGAAAGTCCTGGTGGATCTTCTCAGCTAGGTCGGTCAGCTCCTCGATCGGGTCGGTGCCGAAGGCGAGATACGACGTCGCCGGCATGCCGTCGTGGTGGCAATAATTGATGAAATAATTCAGCGCCCCCGTTGCCTGCTCCTGCATCCGATCGAAGTCCTCCTTGCCACCGTAGCTTTGCGCATCGACGGTGCGGACGTTCATGAACACGAAATTGTGGAAATGGCCCGGAAACTCCCGGCGCACCCACTGCAGCGCGTAAATCCCCCCGCTGCGGCTCGAGCCCACCACGAACACCGCGGTGTGCCGCGCGGGATCGAGCGGCGGCGGGTTGGCGAGCGGGGAATACTCGATCCACCCCAGCGCTTCGTCGGCGGTCTGGAGCTTGCGCTTGATATAGGCGTAATGGGCGTGGTTGAGCAGGCAAAATCCGATCACGACGCCGGTGATCCCCACCGTCATCCAGCCGCCTTCTGTGAATTTTTCGACCAGCGTCACGAGCAGGATGCCGACCGTCACCATCAATCCGACGAGGGACAGCGCGATCCGATGCAGCCAGCGCCGGTCGCTCCGGCGCACGCGCCACCAATAGATGCACAGGCCCAACAGCGACAGCGAGAACGTCAGGAACACGTTGATGCTGTAAAGCACCACCAGCAGCGCAACGCTGCCGCCGGTGACGATGAGAATGCCGAAGGCGGCGAGACCCATCAGGAAGATGCCGCGCTGCGTCACCAGCCGGGTCGAGAGATAGCGGTACTGGTGGGGCACCCAGGAATCGGCCGCCATATTGGCGAGCACCGCCGGGCCGCCGAGAAAGCCGGTGTTGGCCGCGACCAACAGCAAGCCGCCTTCGAGCGCCAGCACCACCAGCAGCACGGCGTCCTGCGCGACCGGGGATTGCCAGCCGATGCTCTCCAGGATCGCGCGGAACGTCACCGCGTTGAGCGTCTGGCCCTCTTCCGGGCTGACGTTCCACAACAGATACAGCAGGATGATGCCACCGGCCGTGAAACTCAGGGAGACCGCCATGTAGAACATGGTCCATTTGCCGGTCGAGACCCGCGGCTCCGCCAGCGACTGCACGTTGTTCGACACCGCCTCGATCCCGGTGTAGGTGCCGCCGCCGAGCGAGTAGGCCCGCAGGAACAGCGAGGCGGCGAACACCCAGCCCATTTCCTGCGTCAACTGACTGGTCTCGGCGAGCGTCTCCGGGATCAACGCCGGAAGATGGTCCGCCCGGGACACCACGCCATAGCCGATCAGGATCACGTGGGTGAAAAAGAAGCCGAGAAAGATCGGCAGCAGCACCTTGATCGATTCCTGGATGCCGCGCAGGTTCAGATACAGGAGCAGCACGACCAGCACGAGCTCGGTTTCGAGCTTGAACGCCTGCGCGCCGAGCGGCAGCAGGCTGAACACCGCGTCGATCCCGCTCGCAACCGAGATCGCGATGGTCAGCATGTAATCGACGATCAGGGCGGCGCCGGAGACGAGCCCGGTGTACGGGCCGATCAGGCTGGTCGCGACCTTGTAGCCGCCGCCGCCCGACGGAAACAGCTCGATGACCTGGTTGTAGGCCACCGCGATGATGAACACGGTGATGGCCGTCGCCATCGCGAGATAGAGACCGAAATGCTTGTGCTCGCCGAGCGCGCGGAACGCCTCCTCCGGTCCGTAGCACGACGAGGAGAGGCCATCAGCGCCCAGGCCGACCCAGGCGAGGAACGCCACCAGCGCGATATGCTGGCGCGTCTGCTTGCTGAACGGATCGAGCGCGGTCCCCAGCAGGGCCTCGCTGATCCGCTTGCTCGTCGGCATGATCCGGCCTCGTTCCGGCGTCGGAGGCAGACGATGAACGTCCGGAGCCTACCCTCTCGGCGCGAGACCGACAATGTGCGGCGCGGCAAGACCGGATCCATTCACCGGCGCGACGCGAGCGCCAGCGCCATGCCGGCAACCACCAACAGCATGCCGGCAAGCTCCAGCATGGAAGGATTCTCGTCGAGCAGGATCGCGCCGGTGAGCGCGGTGACGATGGGAACCAGCGGCAGGAACAGCGCGGCGCGGACCGAGCCGAGCAGCATCACCACGCGCATGTAGAGGAAGGTCGCCAAGACACCCACAAGCAGGCCCTGATAGATCGCCTGGAGCGCAATCGCGGGCATCGAGGCATGAAACAGTCGCATCGGAACCAGCATCGCCCATAGCGGCGTGCCAAGAAGGGATAGGATTGCGATGCTGGCGGTGGCGGCGATCGGCTTCACTTTCCAGCGGCCGGCCAGTAGGCCGAAATAGGCCCACATCACCGAAGACAGCACGAACAGCAGGTCGCCGCGCCAGGCGCCCGCGCGCGCCGGCGTCCCGGTCAGGGCGTCCCATGAGAACACCGGGATGCCCCCGAGGATGAGCCCGATCCCGAAAAGCTGCATCGGGCCCGGACGCTGGCCCAGCACGAGGAAGCCGAGCAGCATCGCCATCACCGGAATGAGGCCCGGCGTGATGACGGCGTTGTGCAGCGCCGGCGCAAACGCGGCGGCGCCGACCAGGATGAGCGTGTAGGGCGCGCCGGCAAGGGCGGTCAGCACCAGCGCCCGCCGCCACCCGGGTTCGCCGACGAGGATCGGCCGCATGCCGAGCGCGACCGGCAGCAACACTAGGCTCGCCACCATGAAGCGCAGGATCGTGACGTCGGCGGCGCTCAGGCCGTCGAGCACCGACCGGCGCGACACCACCGCCTGCACGCCCCAGATCAGCGCGCAGAGGATGCCGAGGCCGAGCCCCTTCCAGAAGGCGCTCCGGGCAGCGCCGGTCGCGACCGCGTCAACCAAGCCAGGCTCCCGATGCGAGATGCCGGCAGCGCCGAGAACCTCAAGGCCCTCGGGCGAGATCGAGGACGGAATCCCTGGCCTGTCGCGAGGGTCGCGCGCGATCGGCGCCTCTGCGGCTGCGGTAGGTCATGACCGCGATGGTCAGCCAGGTTGCATGGAAGACGAGCCCAGCCAGCAGCACGAGCTGACCGGGCACCGGGCCGATCGTCGCTCGCGCGAAGAGCTCGTCGAGCGAGGCGATCGGGGTGGGATGAATCAGCAGCTTGCCGATGTAGGAGGTCACCTGAATGAGGAAAATCCAGCCGTAGTTGCGCCGCAGCCGGCGGCCGATCGCTTCCAGAAACGTGATGTGCAGCGCGGGTGCGCGATAGTCTTGGTAGAGGGTCTCGTTCCAGCCGTTGTCGACGCGCACCCCCTCCCCGCGCAGGATCGGGCCGAAGAAATGCACCTCCAGGATATGCGCGCGGATGCGCCAGAAATCGAAATAGCGGTATCGTCTGCCCTCAATGTAGAGGAAGACCGCGACGAGCAGTCCGACCAGGACCAGCGGCAACGGAGAAGCCGCCTCGCTGCTGAACGTCAGCGACAGCGCCAGCCCGGTGGTGACGACCGCCCAGTTCGTCGTGGCGTCGAGACGGGTACGCCAGACGGTGCTGCGGTAGAGCTCGCCGCGGTAGAGGTGGGCGATGGCCGTGATGTCGGCCGTGCTGAAGTTTGGGCTCGCGCGCTCGTTCATGGCTGGACCCCGCTGATCGGCATCGGATCGCCGGCTGTCGGTCGCCAAGTTTGCATCGCCGCGGCAACGGCAGGGGCGCCGACGCCGTTAAGCCTGCGTTAAGGTTAATGCAAGGTTAACGCCGGGAATCAAGGCGCTTGGCCTAGAATGCAGCGCCTTCGGATTGAAAGGCACGGTCCCGATCCTGTCCCCAGCGATATCTTGGCGCGACAGGCGCGGCATCCCGCGACGAGCGGATTGGCCATCATGGCTCTCCAGGCGCTAGACCACGTCGTGATCATGGTTCCCGACCTGGAGGCTGCGATCCGCGACTATACCGAGCTCGGCTTCACCGTCGTTCGCGGCGGCTCGCATCCCACCGGCACGCACAATGCGCTGATTGCATTCCCGGACGGCGCCTATGTCGAACTGATCGCCTTCGAGCGGAAAAATCCGCAGCATCGCTGGTGGGATGTCGCCCAAAAGGGTGGCGGGCTCATCGATTTCTGCATGCGCACCGACGATCTGACGGGCGACAGGGAGACGTTCCGCGCGGCCGGTGTCGAGATGGCGATCGCGCCGGGCGAGCGCGTTCGGCCCGACGGATACCGACTGCGCTGGACTTTGGCGCAGCCCGATCCGCCTCACGCGTTCGTGGCGCCGTTTCTGATCGAGGATGAGACGCCGCGCGAGGAGCGCGTTGCCGGCGAGCGCCGGCATCGCAACGCAGCGCGCGGCATTGCCACGATCATCATTGCGGTCCCGGACGTGGCCGCCCCGCGGCGCTGGTGGTCGGCCGTGCTCCGCCAGCATGGCGAGGAGCTGCGGCGCGAGGACATGCTCGCCCGTGGCGTGCGTTTCCGGGCGGGTCCGCATGCGTTGGAATTGATGGCGCCGGAGCAAGCTTCGAGCCCGCTTTCGG
>WNGK01016460.1_pt1 | contig 10720 bp, 10 predicted proteins | sample 5400601 | NCBI WGS metagenome assembly WNGK01 (sample SAMN13153376, study PRJNA577476) | soil metagenome | isolation source: 60 cm soil or saprolite under Garry oak tree replicate 1 | place: USA:California | collected 2016-06-15
ACGTGCGGCAATCGGTCATCGGGGATGCGCCCTTGCGCATCGCGGTCGAGGCGGCGGTACGTCAGGGATGGGACGCGATCATCGGCAGCGACGGCCTTTTCATCGGCATGGCGGGCTTCGGGGCGAGTGCGCCCTACAAGGACCTCTATCGCCGGTTCGGCATCACCGCCCAGGCGGTCGCCGAGGCGGCGCTGAGCAAGCTCATCCATTGAGGCGCGGAACCCGGATTGCCGGCTGCGACTTCCCAATCGTCCGGCCCGGGCCTATCTAGGCGGCACCGGCTACCGCCGCCGCCCTAGCATTGAACGAATCGGGAGCTCGAAATGTCCGTCCGCGTCGCCATCAACGGGTTCGGCCGCATCGGCCGCAACGTGCTGCGCGCCCTGGCCGAAGCCGGCCGCAAGGACATGGAGGTCGTGGCCGTCAACGATCTCGCCCCGGTCGAGACCAATGCGCATCTGCTGCGGTTCGATTCCATTCACGGCCGCTTCCCCGGCGAGGTCAAGGTACAGGGCGACAGCATCGACTGCGGCACCGGAAAGATCAAAGTCACCGCGATCAAGAATCCCGGCGAGCTGCCGTGGAAAGAGCTCGGCATCGACATTGCGCTGGAGTGCACCGGCATTTTCACCTCGAAGGAAAAGGCCTCGGTGCATCTGCAGGCGGGCGCCAAGCGCGTGCTCGTCTCGTCGCCTTCGGACGGCGCCGATCTCACCGTCGTCTACGGCGTCAATCACGACAAGCTGACGAAGCAGCATCTCGTCGTTTCCAACGCCTCCTGCACCACCAATTGCCTGGCTCCCGTTGTGAAGGTGCTGCACGACGCGGTCGGGATCGAGAAGGGATTCATGACGACGGTGCACGCCTATACCAACGACCAGCCGAGTCTCGATCAGGTCCACAAGGATCTCTACCGGGCGCGCGCCGCGGCGCTTTCCATGATCCCGACCTCCACGGGCGCCGCCAAGGCGGTCGGCCTGGTGCTGCCGGAGCTCGCCGGCAAGCTCGACGGCGTCGCCATAAGGGTTCCGGTCGCCAACGTCTCGGCGATCGATTTCAAGTTCGTGGCCAAGCGCCCGACCTCGAAAGACGAGATCAACGGCGCGGTCACCCGCGCGGCCGCACAGCAGCTCAAGGGCATTCTCACCTATACCGACCAGAAGAACGTCTCGATCGACTTCAATCACGACCCGCACTCGTCGATCTTCCACATGGACCAGACCAAGGTGATGGACGGGACGCTGGTGCGGGTGATGGCCTGGTACGACAACGAATGGGGGTTCTCGAACCGCATGGTCGACACCGCCGTCGCCATGGGCAAGGTGATCTGACCGACCGGATCGTGAGCCATGGTCGCGATCCGCACCCTCGATGAGGCCGACGTCAGGGGCAAGCGGGTTCTGCTGCGCGTCGATCTCAACGTTCCCCTCGAGGACGGCAAGGTCGGCGATCTGACCCGGATCGAGCGGGTGGCGCCGACCATCCGCGAGATCGCCGACAAGGGCGGCAAGGTGATCCTGCTCTCGCATTTCGGCCGGCCGAAGGGGCCGGATCCGAAGCAATCGCTCAGGCCGGTTGCGGCGGCCGTGTCGCAGGTCCTCGGCCGGCCGGTCGCCTTCGCGGAGGACTGCGTCGGCCCGAAGGCGCAAGCGGCGGTCGCCGCGCTGCGGCCCGGCGACATTCTCTGTTTGGAGAATACCCGCTTTCACAAGGGCGAGGAGAACAACGATCCGGAGTTCGTCGCCGCGCTCGCCGCGCTCGGCGATCTGTGGGTCAACGACGCATTTTCGGCCGCGCACCGCGCGCATGCATCGACCGAAGGATTGGGTCACCGTCTCCCCGCTTACGCCGGACGCGCCATGCAGGCCGAGCTCGAGGCTCTGGAAAAGGCCCTGGAGCATCCCGCGCACCCGGTGATGGCGATCGTCGGCGGGGCGAAAGTCTCGACCAAGCTCGATCTGTTGGGCAATCTGATCGCCAAGGTCGACATCCTGGCGATCGGCGGCGGCATGGCCAATACCTTCCTGGCCGCCCAAGGCCGGCGCATCGGCAAATCGCTCGCCGAGCATGATCTCGTTACGACCGCGCGCGAGGTCGTGGCCGCCGCCGATGCCAAGGGGCGCGAGATCCTGCTTCCGACCGACGCCGTGGTGGCGCGCGAGCTCGCGCCGCATGCGCCTTCGAGGGTGGTCGCAGTCGACGCGGTCGGCGAGGAGGAAATGATCCTCGATCTGGGGCCGCGGAGCGTGGAGCACGTCATCTCGGCGCTGGCCCGATCGAAGACCTTGCTGTGGAACGGACCGGTGGGAGCCTTCGAGATCGAGCCGTTCGACGACGCCACGATCGAGATCGCGGAGGCCGCAGCCGAGCTTACCGAGGCCGGCAAGCTCGTTTCGGTAGCAGGCGGCGGCGACACCGTCGCGGCCCTCAATGCGGCGGGAGTAACTGGCCGGTTTTCCTACGTTTCGACCGCCGGCGGCGCTTTCCTCGAATGGCTCGAGGGCAAAGCCTTGCCGGGCGTGGAAGTCTTGAAAGCCGAACAGCGGTGATGATCTTGAGGGCAAGGGCACCCGCCCTGCCGCCGAGGTCGAGAACAATGGAGGGTCCGATGAACCTCGCTGAGCTCAACAAAATTGCCCAGGCCATGGTCACGCCCGGCAAGGGCATTCTGGCGGCCGATGAATCCACCGGCACGATCAAGAAGCGGTTCGATTCGATCGGGGTGGATTCCACCGCGGACACGCGCCGCGATTACCGCGAGCTGCTGTTTCGCTCGACCGACGCCATGTCGAAATACATTTCCGGCGTCATTCTTTACGACGAGACCATCCGCCAGACCGCCAAGGACGGCACGTCGCTGGTCAAGCTGATCGAGCAGGCCGGCTCCATTCCGGGGATCAAGGTCGACAAGGGCACCAAGCCGCTGCCGTTCTATCCCGGCGAAGTCGTCACCGAGGGCCTCGACGGCCTGCGCGAGCGGCTCGCCGAATATCGCGGGCTCGGCGCCCGTTTCGCCAAGTGGCGCGCCGTGATCGACATCGGTGCCGACATTCCAAGCTATTCCTGCATCCGCGCCAATGCGCATGCGCTCGCGCGCTATGCCGGCTTGTGCCAGGAGGAGGACATCGTGCCGATCGTCGAGCCCGAGGTGCTGATGGACGGCGGCCACGACATCGACCGATGCGCGCAAGTCACCGAATGGGTGCTCAAGACGGTCTACGAGGAGCTCTACCTTGCGCGCGTCCAGCTCGAAGGCACGGTGCTCAAGCCCAACATGGTGGTGCCGGGCAAGAAGTCAGGACAGCGCGCTTCCGTCGAGGAGGTCGCCGAGAAAACCATCCGCGTGCTCAAGAACTGCGTGCCCCCCGCAGTTCCGGGCATCGCGTTCCTGTCCGGCGGCCAGTCCGAGGAGGAAGCAACCGCCCATCTCGATGCCATGAACAAGATCGGGGGCGTGCCCTGGAAGCTCACGTTCTCGTACGGCCGCGCGCTGCAGGCGGCGCCCCAGAAGGCCTGGTCCGGCAAGAACGAGAACGTCGCGGCCGCGCAGCGCGCGTTCGCGCATCGCGCGCGGATGAACGGGTTGGCAACGCTCGGGCAATGGAAGCAGGAGCTCGAGAAGCGCGCGGCATAAGCTCTTTGCCGCGCACGGTGGCGGCGGCGTTCGACGGATCAGCATGGCATCGCGACGCCAACGTGCGCAGATACGCCGCCCGCCGGCGCGACTCTATCTGATCACGCCGCCGATCGAAGATGCGCGCCTGTTTGCGGCCGATCTTGAGTCCGCGCTCGAGGCCGCCGACGTCGCCGCCGTGCTGCTGCGGTTCGCCGGCGGGAAGGGGCAGGATCTGCGTGAGGCCGTCACGACGCTCGCACCTGTCGTCCAGACGCGAGGAATCGCCCTGCTGCTCGACGGCGAACCGGAACTCGCCCGTCGCTTGGACGCCGACGGGGCGCATCTGACCGGCACGGAAGTGCTCAAGCGCGCGATCGGCAGCCTGAAGCCGGAGCGAATTGCGGGTGCCGGCGGGCTGAAAACACGGCATGATGCCATGATCGCGGCCGAATCGGGCGCCGATTATGTGATGTTCGGCGAACCGGACGCGGCCGGCGGGCGTCCGCCGTTCCCGGCCATCATCGAGCGCGTTGCGTGGTGGGCGGAGTTGTTCGAGCCCGCTTGCGTCGGCTATGCCGGGAGGTTCGAGGAGGTCGGCCAACTCGTGGCTGCGGGCGCCGATTTCGTCGCGCTGGGCGATCCGGCGTGGGCCGGCGAGGTCGCCGCGGCGGTCAGGACCGCTGCGGCCGCGATGAAGCCGGTGGAGGCGCTGGAATGACAAGGGCTTGGCAGGGCTCGATGCTCGCAGCGATGTTCTCGCTGGCGGCACCCGCCTGGGCCCAGGCCCCGATCCAGATCGTCCCGCCGGCCGCGCAAACCCCGCCGCCGAAACCGCTGAAGCCCGTGCACCGCCCGCCCCCGGCCAAAACCGCAAAACCTGCGGCCGAGCCGCCCGGCAGTCCCGCACCGGCGAAGCCGAAACCGCAACCGAGCAAGAGCCTCGCCCTGCCCTATGCGGCCCCGGGGAGCGGCGCAGCCGAGCCGGACCTCGCCTATGCGGCCTACGACGGCGGCCAATACCTGACCGCGTTCGCCGAAGCCACGCGCCGGGTCAACGACAAGGGCGACCCGAAAGCGATGACGCTCTTGGGCGAGCTCTACGCCAATGGGTTCGGGGTTCCCAAGGACGACCAGAAGGCATTGGCGTGGTTCTCGCTGGCGGTCGATCGGGGGGACCGCGAGGCGATGTTCGAACTCGCCATGCTGCGCCTCGCCGCGCGCGGCGGGCCGCGCGACCGGGATGCGGCGGCGGCACTGCTCGAACGCTCGGCGAAGCTCGGGCACATCGCCGCCTCCTACAATCTCGCGCTGCTGTATCTGGAAGGCCAGCAGTTCGATCGCGATTTCGCAAAAGCCGCGGAATTGCTGCGCGGCGCCGCCGACGCCGGCAATCCCGACGCGCAATATGCGTTGGCGACGCTCTACAAGGAGGGCCGCGGCGTTGCCAAGGATGCGGGCGAGGCCGCGCGGCTGCTCGGCACCGCGGCCCGCGCCGGCAACCTCGACGCCGAGGTCGAATATGCCATCGCTCTGTTCAACGGGACCGGGATGGCCAAGGACGAAGCCGGCGCGGTAGCCTGGTTCCGCAAGGCGGCGCGGCAGGGCAGCCCGATCGCGCAAAACCGGCTCGCCCGCATTCTGGCGGCGGGCCGCGGCGCGCCGGCCGACCCGGTCGGAGCGACCAAATGGCACCTCATCGCCAAGGCGGCAGGCGAGAGCGACCCCTGGCTCGACACCTTCGTCGGGAATTTGAAGCCTGCGGAGCGCGAAGCGGGAGAAAAAGCCGCCAAGCCTTGGCTCGCGAGCCTGCCGCCGCGCACGTGACGTTGTCATTCCGGTGCGCGGGCGCTAAGCCCGGGAAACTCGGAACCCTTCCGCCGTAATCTTTGATCCGCAGATCATGGTGCAATCCGCGCTTCTCAACGTCATGGTCCGGGCCGCGCACAAGGCTGCGCGCGGCCTCAAGCGCGACTTCGGCGAGGTCGAGCGGCTGCAGGTCTCGTTGAAGGGGCCGGGAAATTTCGTCACGGCGGCGGATCGCCGCGCCGAGGAAATTCTGCGCACGGAGCTTGCCAAGGCGCGCCCCGGCTACGGCTTTCTCGGCGAGGAGGGCGGACGAACCGAGGGCACCGACAAGACCCATTGCTGGATCGTCGACCCGCTCGACGGCACCACCAATTTCCTGCACGGCATTCCGCAGTTCGCAATCTCCATCGCGCTGGCGCGCGACGGCACCATCGTTGCCGGGCTCGTCTACAATCCGGCAACGGACGAGCTTTACACCGGCGAGCGCGGCAAAGGCGCGTTCATGAACGATCGGCGCCTGCGGGTGGCGGCGCGCCGGCAGATCGGCGATGCCGTCTTGGCCTGCGGACTGCCGCATCACGGGCGCGGCGATCTTACGCAGTTCCGTAACGAGATCGCGGCGGTACAGAGCCAAGTCTGCGGACTGCGGCGCTTCGGATCGGCCACGCTCGATCTCGCCTGGGTGGCCGCGGGACGGTTCGACGGCTATTGGGAACGCAATCTTTCCCCGTGGGACATGGCTGCGGGGCTGCTGCTGGTGCGTGAGGCCGGCGGTTTCGTCACCGATCTCGACGGCGGCGAGGCTATGCTCGAGAAGGGCCATATCATTGCCGGAAATGAGAGCATGCATGGCGGACTGCTGGAGCTGTTGAAGGGAGCCGCAATCGGATGAGCCGCCCGGACTCCATCGCTCGCATCGTCCGGCATTTCCTTTCCGTGCCGCCGTGCGATATTGAGGGCATCGAGTGACGTAAAGCTGCCATGGCCCAAGATCTCGATCCCTTCAAACTTTCGTCTCCGCGCATTTTCCTGGTGCGCATGACGGTGTTCCTCATCCTCGGCGCCTTGCTGGTCGTCATTCTCTACAAGCAGATCTGGGCGGCGTTCCTGGCCAATCCCGGGCTCAACGCGCTCATCATCTGCGTGCTGCTCGTCGGCATCCTGATGGCGTACCGGCAGGTGATCCGGCTGTTTCCCGAAGTGGCCTGGGTCAACAGCTTCCGGCTTGCCGATCCCGGGCTGGCGCTGGCGCGCCCGCCGACATTGCTGGCGCCCATGGCGTCGATCCTGGGCGAGCGCACCTCCGGGCGCATGGCGATCTCGCCGACCATCATGCGCAGCCTGCTGGATTCCATCGCGACCCGGCTCGACGAGGCGCGCGATCTCTCCCGCTACATGACCGGCCTGCTGATCTTCCTGGGCCTGCTCGGGACGTTCTGGGGCCTGATCGAGACGGTCGGCTCGGTCGGCAAGGTCATCGACGGGCTCAAAGTCGGCGGCGACGCCGGCCAGGTGTTCGACGCCCTGAAGGAGGGGCTCGCGGCGCCGCTCGGCGGCATGGGGATCTCGTTTTCCTCCTCGCTGTTCGGGCTGGCCGGCTCGCTGGTGCTCGGCTTCCTCGACCTGCAGACCAGCCAGGCGCAGAACCGCTTCTACATCGACCTCGAGGACTGGCTCTCGACGACCGTGCGCGATCTCGGCACCGAGCCGACTGCGCGTCCCGGCGGCACGGTGCAGATGGGCGAGATCGGCGTCGCCATCGAGCACCTCAAGGAGGCGATCGCCGACAGCGGGTCCGGCCGCGCCGCGACCGCGGCGATGGCGAGCCTGGCCGAGGCGATTCACGGCCTCGTCAATCACATGCGCACCGAGCAGCAGATGATCCGCGATTGGGCCGACGCGCAGGCGCACCAGCAGCGCGAGGTGCAGCGCCTGCTCGAACGTATCGCCCGCGAAGACGTCCACAAGGTCTGAGCCATGGCGCTTGCCCGCACCCGCCGCGACCGCGGCGTCGATTATTGGCCCGGTCGGTCTTCGTGGTCGTGCAATTCTTCCTGTCCCAGGAAGTGACCGGAAAGGACACGGCGCTGGCGCGCCTCAATGCGCAGATCGCGCAGCTCACCGAGCTGCTGTCGATGGAGAAGGCCGGCAAGGCCAATGTCGAGGACAGCCTTGCGGCGTTGCGGGCAAGCCTGGCGACGGCGGAAAGCGAGCGCGAGCGTTTCAAGGGCCTCTACGAAGGGGTCGGACCCGGCGCGGCCGCGGCGCAGGGCAAGGTCAACACCCTGACCAGCGAGCTCGACAGCCAGAAGCAGATTTCGGCGCGGGCGCTGTCCCAGGTCGAATTGCTCAACCAGCAGATCGCGGCCCTGCGGCGCCAGCTCTCGGCGATCGAGGAGGCGCTGCAGGCGTCGGAAAAGAAGGACAAGGAAGCCCAGGCGCGCATCGCCGATCTCGGCCAGCGGCTCAACGTGGCCTTGGCCCAGCGCGTGCAGGAGCTCTCCAAATATCGCTCGGAGTTCTTCGGGAAACTGCGCGCGATCCTCGGCGCCCGCCCCGACATCCGCGTGGTCGGCGATCGCTTCGTGTTCCAGTCCGAGATCCTGTTCGACAGCGGATCCGCGGGTCTGAAGCCCGAGGGCCAGGCCGAGGTCGACAAGCTCGCGGGCGCGCTGATCGATCTGGAGAAGCAGATCCCTGCGGAGATCGCCTGGGTGCTGCGCATCGACGGCCACACCGACGTGCGCCCGATCGCGAGCTCGCAATTTCCCTCGAACTGGGAGCTTTCTGCGGCCCGGGCGATCTCGGTGGTGCAATATTTGATCAGCAGGGGCGTGCCGGCGCGCCGGCTGGTGGCCGCCGGATTCGGCGAGTTTCAGCCGCTCGACAATGATCCGACCGAGGAGGCGTTCCGCCGCAACCGCCGCATCGAGCTGAAACTGACGGAGCGATGAGCGCGCCTCCCCGGTTGCGGCCCTACGCGGCCGCCGACGAGGATGTTCTGATCGAGCTGTGGCGGCGCAGCTGGCAGCATGCCTATCCGGACATCGATTTTTCCGCGCGGCTTTCCTGGTGGCGCGAGCGCTGGCGCAACGAGTTGGTGCCGAACGCGACCATCACGCTCGCGGAACGCGCGGGCGCCGTTGCCGGCTTCGTCACCATCGATCCGAGAACCGGCTATCTCGACCAGATCGTCGTCGCTCCCGAGGCCTGGGGCGAAAAAATTGCCGAAGCGCTGCTCGCCGAGGCCAAGCGCATCTGCCCGGAAAAAATCGAGCTGCACGTCAACACCGACAATGCACGCGCCATCCGGTTTTACGAGAGACACGGGTTCGTCATGACGGCCGAGAGCACGAATGCTAGTTCCGGGCGGCCTGTATTCCTCATGAGGTGGGAGGCACGAGATCTTCCGCGTAGCTCGTAGCTTGCCACCGTTCGGAGCATCCGCTCAAGGCCAAGTCTGCTGTTCACCTCGGAACGCTCTTGCCATGAAGGCAGCCGCCAACCGCCATTTCGCTGCGGCATTCTTATCCGTGTCTGCCGGGGGCAGGTAATCAGGGTGCTCAAAGCTTTGGCCGTCGGGAATTTGCCAGGGAAGATGGATCGGCGGCATGGTCGGGATCGGCGGGCCTCCATAGCCGAGGGCCGGCTGGAACAAGCTATGATCTTCGTGCAGCAAATCCGAAATCGGATCGCCGATCGGATACGCAAGTTTCAGCACCCAATCCTCGTGCGAGGCGAGAATTGCAATAGCCGAGGATTTCGCTGCGGCGCGAGCGTATTCCGTTGCAAGGCAATCGCGATTGATGGCCGCCGCGGTCAGACAGAGGACTTGGGCTGGCCGGTCGAGATTCTTTACGGCTTCAAGGACCACCCGGACTCCAAGACTATGCGATACGAAGGACAAGCTCTGGGCCTTTGGCAGGAATCGATTGCAAAAATCCGCAAGGCGTCTGCCGCACTCCATCGCGACGCTTCCCTCGAAAGGATAGTTCACGACGGGCAACCAAAAATCTCCTGGCCAAAGCACACCGATGAACACCTCGGAAGACTTGAGGTGGAGAACCGGCTCGAGTTGTGCCAGCGATCGCGCGCCGTAATCCAAGGAAACATTGAACCCGTGGACGCCGAACAAGACGTTCTTGCCGGCACTCAAGGATCCGACCTCCGCTCCCCCGACCAATCGCAACTGAAGCACAGGCGCCCTTCCGTCGCCCGTCAGCGCCTGGGGACCCGCAACCGAACCGTCCACATTGTGCGATCGAAAACTCAAATAAAGCGTCATCGGTCGCTGCTAGCGCCTCGTGGTGCCAACGGCCTTCACGGCCGCGGAGAGTGCCGAGGACAGATCCTTGGCTATCGGCGCGAGAGGCGTCGATACCGCGCCGACGAGAATGGCGATAAGCAACTGCGCGGAGCCGAAATAGCCGAGCCAATGGTCTGGGTTGTTGTGATGGAAGATCAGTCCCCCAGCGATCGCCGCTAGAACAATCGCCGTCAGCGCCGCAGCGAGTTTCGAGACATTTCTGTACTGCTGGTCTGCGCGCTCGTATCCCTCGTCGAGGACGGCGCTCACGATGGCATCGAAGCGGCCGAGGACGTTCAGGTCCTCCGGCGTCAAAGCGTCGCTGCTGCGGATGCGCCGCGCACAATCTTGCAGCTGCTCGGGGTCCACGCCCGCTGCTTGGGCCAGTGTCCGCGCGTTGCCGCTCGTCAAACCCAAGCGGATGAGCGACTTGGCGACCGCCTTTTGCTCGTTCTTGGCGACGCCGTTGATCCAGTTGGCCCTCAACGTCGCCAGAATGTCAGCCTCGCCGAAGGACCTGGCACCATTTTGGCCGGCGTTGCCGATGAAGGGCGTGACCGCCTCCTGGATATGGCCGAATCCCGCATTGGACACGCCGCCGCGGAACGCTTTGGAGGTGTCCACCAGTCCGAACGCGGCCGTGCCCAGGGCGCCGGCGGCGGTCAAGAAATTTACGATATTGCCCAGCTCCCCGCTCAAAAGACCGTCCGGCATTGCTACCCCCTGGCTCCTCTCGTTGCACAGGCATAACACGCATTTGACCGTCATACAATCCATGCGGGACCAACTGCCTGACCTCACCGCTGCGGAATCTGGCAAACGCCCGTCATCGAATGTCGGGTGAACCATTCATCCCATCTCGAATTGCAATTTCGCGAGCCGCGCATAGAGCCCGGAATCGGCGACCAGGCTGGCGTGCGTGCCCTCCTCGACGATGCGGCCCTCCTCCATCACCAGGATGCGGTCGCAGGAAAGCACCGTCGCCAGCCTGT
>WNGK01021393.1_pt1 | contig 10720 bp, 10 predicted proteins | sample 5400601 | NCBI WGS metagenome assembly WNGK01 (sample SAMN13153376, study PRJNA577476) | soil metagenome | isolation source: 60 cm soil or saprolite under Garry oak tree replicate 1 | place: USA:California | collected 2016-06-15
GGCACCGCGATTGGCGGAATGGTCGGACTCGGTTTGCCACTGGCGCCCGCCCGGGCGCGAGCGCAGGAACTCCGCATCAAGGACGCGAAGGTCGTGCCGAGCATCTGTCCCTTCTGTTCGGTGGGGTGCGCGACCCTCATCCACGTGAAGGATGAGAAGATCGTCAACATCGAAGGTGATCCCCGCAGCCCCCACAACGAAGGAACGCTGTGCCCCAAGGGCGCGGCGATTTACCAGCTGCACGTCAATCCGAACCGGGCGACCAAGGTGCTGCACCGCAAGCCGGGCGCCACGGAGTGGGAGGTCGTGGAGCTGGAGTCGGCGATGGATCGGATCGCGGAGCTGATCAAGGAGACGCGCGAGGAGACGTTCATCGAGAGCCTGCCCAACGGCAAGCTCGTCAACATGACGCCCGGGATCTTCGCGCTGGGTGGTGCGACGCTCGACAACGAGTTCAACCACGTCTGCCAGAAGTTCTGGCGCGGGCTCGGGGTCACGGCCATCGAAAACCAGGCCAGGATATGACACAGCTCTAGCGTCCCCGGTCTGGGGACACGATTTGGACGCGGCGCGGCGACGCTGTATCCGCGCAACCTCGAGCACACCGACTGTTTCGTCATCATGGGCTCGAACATGGCGGAGTGCCACCCCGTGGCGTTCCGCTGGCCGCTGAAAGCGAAGCTGAACGGCGCCAAGCTCATCCACGTCGACCCGCGCTTCACCCGCACCAGCGCCGTCGCCGACCTGCACGTGCCGATCCGCGCCGGCTCGGACATCGCGTTCCTGGGCGGCCTCATCAATTACGTCGTCAACAGCGGGCGTTGGAACTCGGACCCCTTCTTCAAGGAGTTCGTGGTCAACTACACCAACGCGGCTACAATCATCAACAAGGACTTCAAGGACACCGAGGAGCTGGAGGGGGTGTTCTCCGGCCTCAACACGTTCGCCGAGCCGGCTTCCTGGCCGTACAACGGGAACCAGGGCCGCTACGACCCAGCGTCGTGGGGGTACGAGCGGGATCCCAAGGCGCCCGGTCCCGTCACCGCGGATTTGATCGCGCGGCGGGCGGGCCCGCCGTTCGACGACCTCGTCCGGTCGCTCAAGCCGGGCCCGGCGCACAAAGACCCCACGCTCCGGAATCCGCAGTGCGTGTTCCAGATCCTGAAGCGCCACTTCTCGCGCTACACCCCCGAGATGGTGGAGCAGATCTGCGGGTCCCCCAAGGACAAGTTCATCCAAGTGGCGGAGGCGCTCCTCGCCAACTCCGGCCGCGACCGGACCAGCGCGTTCGCGTACGCGGTGGCGTGGACCCAGCACACCTACGGCGTCCAGATGATCAGTTGCTGCGCGCTGCTGCAGCTGCTGCTTGGCAACATCGGCCGGCCGGGGGCCGGCGTGATGGCGCTGCGGGGCCACGCGGCGATTCAAGGCTCGACCGACGTGCCGACGCTGTACCACAGCATTCACGGCTACATGAACGCGCCGTCGGCGCTCCGCCCCCACGAGTCGCTGCGGGCGTACATGGCCGCCGAAACGACGCCGACCAGCTACTACGGCAACACGCCCAAGTTCCTCGTCTCCTATCTCAAGTCCATGTACGGCGAGGCCGCCACGGCGGAGAACGACTTCGGCTACGACTGGCATCCGAAGATCCTGGGCGACCACTCGCACATCGCCTCGTTCTCGGCGATGGCCGACGGCAAGATCAAAGGGATGGTATGCGTCGGCCAGAACCCCGCCACGTCGCTCAACGGCGGCGCGACCCGCGGCGCCCTGCGGCAGCTCAAGTGGTTGGTCGTCAAGGACAACTGGCTCACGGAGACCGCCACGCACTGGTACCTCGGGCCCGAAGTGAAGAGCGGCGCGGTGAAGATCGGGGATATCCAGACCGAGGTCTTCTTCCTCCCGTCGACCCAAATCGCGGAGTACGACGGCAGCTTCACCAACACGCAGCGCATGCTGCAGTGGCACTCCTTCGCCACCAAGGCGCCGGGCGACTGCCGCACCGACACGTGGTTCTACCACAACCTGGCCAAGCGGATGAAGCGGCTGTACGCGGCCAGCACGGCGCCCCGTGACCAAGGGTGGAAGAACGTCCTCTGGGATTTCGACCCCGGTCCCGGCGAGACACCGCTGTATCCCGGCGAGCCGAGCGCGCGGAAAATCCTGCGAGAGATCAACGGCTACATGACGGCCACCCCCGAGCAGCATCTCAAGGGGTTCGGCGAGTTGAAAGACGACGGGTCGACGACGTGCGCCTCGTGGATCTACTGCGGCGCCTTCCCCGCGTGGGACCAGAACCTGACGGCGCGGCGCACGCCCGATCCTCCGGGAGTCCCGGGCGCCCACCTCGCCTGGGGCTGGGCGTGGCCCGCCAACCGCCGCGTGATGTACAACCGCGCCTCGGCGGACTTGAAGGGCAACCCGTGGAGCGAACGGAAGCGCTGGGTCTGGTGGGACCCGACGTTCGTGAACCCGCCCGATCCCAAGACCGGGGTCGCGCCGCCCCACGGCAAGTGGGTCGGGTACGACGTGCCCGATTTCGCCGCAACCAAGGCGCCCGACGCGCAGCCGAAGCCCGACGGCATCGGCCTGGACGCGCTGTCCGGAAGCCAGCCGTTCATCATGCGAGCCGATGGGAGGGGCTGGCTGTTCGTTCCCGCCGGCCTCGTGGACGGACCGCTCCCCACCCATTACGAGCCGCACGAGTCGCCGGTCGAGAACCTGCTCTATCCCAAGCACCAGATGAGCCCGGTGCACAAGGTCTGGGCCGCCGGGAAGCCGTACAACCAGCTCGCCGTCGTGGGTGATCCGAAGTTCCCGTACGTGATCACGACCTATCGGCTCACCGAGCACTACCTGTCGGGCGCGATGAGCCGCTGGCTGCCGTGGCTCAGCGAGCTGCAACCCGAGCTGTTCATCGAGATGGGTAAGGGGCTCGCCCAGGAAAAAGGGATCAAGAACCTCGATGTGGTGGTCATTTCGAGTCCCCGCGGCCAGGTTCGCGCCAAGGCACTCGTGACTGACCGCATCGGCGTGCTGCAGGTCGCCGGGAAGCAGATCCATCACGTCGGCATGCCGTGGCATTGGGGCTGGATGGGGCTCTCGACTGGCGACGTCGTCAACGACCTCACGTCGTGGGTGGGTGACCCCAACGTGTCGATCCACGAGGGCAAGGCCTTCGTCTGCAACGTGGAAAGGGCGTGACCATGGGCCAGGCCCTCGGGTTCTTCACCGATACCACGATCTGCATCGGCTGCAAGGCGTGCGAAGTCGCCTGTAAGAATTGGAACCAGCTCCCGGCCGAGAATGGCGGCGTCCGGAAGATGAGCGGCGACAGCTACGACAATACGCAAAAGCTCGACGGGATCCATTGGCGCCACGTCAAGTTCATCGAACAGTTCGACGGCCCCTACAACGGCCGCTGGCTCATGATGAGCGATGTGTGCAAGCACTGCGTGCAGGCCGGGTGCCTCGAGGTGTGTCCCACCGGGGCCATCATCCGCACCCAGTTCGACACGGTGGTCATCCAGTCGGACGTCTGCAACGGCTGCCGCGCGTGCATCGCGGCCTGTCCCTTCGGCGTCATCGACATGAACCCCGTCGCCGGCACGGCGCAGAAATGCACGCTGTGCCACGACCGCCTGGAGGTCGGGCTGGAGCCGGCATGCGCCAAGGCGTGCCCCACCGACTCAATCCAGTTCGGGCCCATCGACGAGCTGCGGGAGCGGGCGCAGAAGCGCCTCACCCAGCTGCACGCCATGGGTGAAAAACGCGCCCAGCTCTACGGCGACGACCCGAAGGGGCCGCTGGGCGGGCTCAACTCCTTCTACTTGCTGGTGGACGAGCCCGAGAAGTACGGGCTGCCGCGCAATCCCCAGCTGCCGTCGCGCAACCTGAAGAAGGCCGGCACCTTCTCCGTGGCGAGCGCCGCGGTGCTCGGCCTGCTGGCGCTCGTCGGGTTACGGAAGAAGCGCATGGACGAACAAGCGGCAGGCGGACCCCCCACCGGGCCTTCGGCCAACTAGGGGCGCACCATGTCCGACACCTTCTTCAGCGGCGCGCCACACTGGATCTGGTTCATCATCCCGTACTTCTACATCGGCGGGCTGGCGGGAGGCGCCTACTTCCTTGCCGCCATCCTCGAATGGTTCGGCCGGGCGGACGACCGGCCCGTCGTGCGCACCGGCTACGATGTCGCAGCCATCGGTGCTCTCGTGAGCGCTCTCCTGCTGACGTTCGACCTCGGAAAGCCGCTGCGGTTCTGGCACATGTTGTTTCAGTCCGACAACCTACCGGCCATCGCCTTCAAGGCCTGGTCGCCGATCTCCTTCGGGGCCTGGGGGCTCATGCTGTTCGGGTTGTTCGCGGTTCTGTCGGCGCTCGGCGCCCGCGCGGAGGAAGGCCACCCTGATCCTGCTGGCGCCGGGGCGCGGCGCCACCGTGCGGTCGCTCGCCTGGCTGTCCGATTTCGACTTCAAGGCGCTCGTAGTCGAGCTGTTCGTGCTCGTGCTGTTCATCGCGTCGCTGTGGCCGATCCGGCTCGTGTGGGTCAGCTTCTGGGGGTTTCTCCTCGTGGTTGGGGTGGTGGGCGCGGGAATCCTCGCCCCGCTGCGTCTCCACGCGAACCCCGCGCGGGCGGCCCGGCTGGTGCTGCTGGGCGGGTTCATGCTGCGAATCACGGTGCTGCTCGCGTCCGAGGGGATCGAGCACTACCGCGTCGCGGCGGGGTTCTGACGTGGCGCGCCGACTCGTCCCGCTCCTGATGGTGCTCGCTGCGTGCGCCAGCCCCGAAGCGACGCGGGCACGGGGCGGCGGACCCGGGGCCGATCCCGGCAACCATGGTTCTGTCACGCAGGTCCACGCGGGCGCCAAGATGTACTACAAGACGCCCTGCCGCACCGTCAAGGTGAAATGCTCTGGTCCCCAGCCCGGCTCCGCCGCCCGCGGAACGTAGCCGTCCAGCAGCGGGTGGCCGAGGTGCGCCGCGACCATCCCGAGGCCGAGGCGTGGCTCGAGCTGCTCGAGGCGGCGCTCGCGGAGGGCGAAGCGGCCACGTGGGACGCCGCCGTCCCGGCGCCGCCGGTTGACCGGCCCGCCAAGGCTCCGGTCTTGTTCCGCGCTCGCCTCGCCGTGAACGCCCGTGCGGCTGAGCGCTGGGTGCGCCGCATCGCCGGTCGCGAGGTCGATGCCCTGGCGCTGCTCGAGGCCGCGGTGTGCCAGGACGATGCCCGGCTCGAGACGCTCGCGGCGGCGGCAGGCGCGGACCCGCAGGCGCTGCGGGTAACGGCCCAGATGACGGCCGTGCCGCTGCTCCAGGCATGCGGCCGCGCATTCGCAGCGCAGCTCGCGCCCACCTGGTGGGAGGGCTACTGTCCCGTGTGCGGGGCCTGGCCGACGCTCAGCGAATCCGTCGGGCTGGAGCGCAAGCACCAGCTCCGCTGCGGGCGATGCGGCACCGGCTGGGCGCTGCCGCCGCTGCGCTGCGTATTCTGCGGCGAGGCCGGACACGACCAGCTCGGGTACTTGGCGCCCGACGAAGCGGAGCCCGTCCGCAGGGTGGAGTTCTGCCGCACGTGCAACGGCTATCTCAAGGCGCTCACGACGATGCGATCGTTGGCGCCGTGGGCCGTATTGCTCGACGATTTGACCACCGTGCACCTCGACGTGGTGGCGCTGGAGCGCGGCTACCGGCGACCCGAACGTCCAGGGTATCCGCTCGAGGTGCGGCTGGCGTGAATCGTCCCAGCGAGATCTGCCGTGAGCTCCTGTCCGCCCTCGCGGCCTCCGAAGGGCGGCGCAAGCGGCGCAAGCGCGACACGACCCCGGACGCGATCGGCCTGGCGATGAAGGAGGCGTTGCTCGAGCGGGCGATTGCCGCCGACCCCGCGCCCGAGGCCTTCGAAGAATGGCTGCAGCAGCAGTGCCTCGCGGCGGGGCCCGGTGAAGGGGGCCTGCGGGCGATGGCGCTGTCGATCTTCGAGGAGTGGCGGCTGGCCCACGAGGCGGACGCGTTTCGGAATTGGTTGGCGCGAGGCGCGCCGTCCGACGACGCGCCTCGCGCCGAGGCGGAGAGGTGACTATGCGCGTGATCATCGGAGCGGTGGTGCTGTTGACGATCGCGGGTTGCGGCGGCGGCCGCAGCGCCGCGCCGAAAGTCTGGCTACCGTCCGATATCGTCGACGCGCTCAAGACTCCGGACAGCCCGTACCGCATCATCTATTATCCGCCCGTCGACCTCACCAAACGTCCGGTGTCCAAATAGTCTCCGAAAGCGCCATCCTCGACGCGTTGCGCGGCGTGCGCGACCCGGACCTGGGGCGGGACATCGTCGCCCTCGGGTTCGTGAAGGACGTTCGCGTCGCGGACGCCGCGGTCGCGTTCACCATCGAGCTGACCACGCCCGCGTGCCCCGTGCGCGAGCTGATGCAGCAACAGGCGCAGCGCGCGGTCGCCGCCTTACCCGGCGTTGCCGGTGTGCAGGTCAGGATGACGTCCCGCGTCCGGGCGACGCCCGGCGAGATGAAGCAGCAGTTGATCCCCACGGTCAAGAACGTCGTGCCCATCGCCAGCGGCAAAGGCGGGGTCGGCAAGTCGACGGTGACTGCCAACCTCGCCATCGCGCTGGCTCAGTTCGGCGCGCGCGTCGGGATCATGGACGCGGACGTGTACGGGCCCACGATCCCGACCCTGCTGGGCGTGGACGATCTCCCCAAGCCGACGGCCGAGGGCATCGTTCCGGCGGAACGGTACGGCGTGAAGCTCATCTCCATGGGCTTCTTTCTGCGCGAGGACGACGCGGTGATTTGGCGCGGTCCGATGCTGCACAAGACGGTGCAGCACTTCCTGGGAAACGTGCAGTGGGGTGAGCTTGACTATCTCCTCGTGGACCTGCCGCCCGGAACGGGCGACGTGCAGCTCACGCTGTGCCAGTCGATCCCGCTGACCGGCGCGGCGATCGTCTCGACACCGCAGGACGTGGCGCTCAAAGTGGCGCAGAAGGCCATCACCATGTTCACCCGGCTCAACACGCCGGTGCTGGGAGTGATCGAGAACATGGCGCACTACGTCTGCCCGCATTGCGGCGCGCACGACGAAGTGTTCGGATCAGGCGGCGCACGCCGTGCCGCCGAGCGGCTCGAGATCCCCTTCCTGGGGGAGATCCCGCTCGCCACCGTAATTCGCGCGCAGTCGGATGCGGGGCGGCCGGTCGTGCTCGACCGCGCCTCGCCCTTCGCGGCCGCGTACCGCGCCGTCGCGGAGCGCCTGGCCGCGCAGGTGAGTATCCGCGCCATGCAACGCGAGCTGACGCCGCTGGTGCAAATCCAGTTCTAGCCGGCGGCACGATCCCTGCTGCGACGGTGGGGAGGGGAGGGGACCGATCGTGGTGGGCGTCGAGCTGCGGGGCCTGAGCAGGCGATTCGGTGACTTCCACGCGGTGGACGGGGTTGATCTGTCCATCCGGGAGGGAGAGTTCTTAGTGCTGCTCGGCCCGTCGGGGTGCGGCAAGACGACGCTGCTGCGGATGATCGCGGGCCTCGAGCGCCCCAGCGCGGGCGAAATTCTCATCGGGGGCGAGCGCGTCGACGGCGACGTGCCCCCCCGGGCGCGCGGCATCGCGATGGTCTTCCAGAGCTACGCCCTCTACCCGCACCGCACCGTCGCGCAGAACATCGCCTTCCCGCTCGAGGCGAGCCGGCTGCCCCGGCCGCAGATCGCGGACAAGGTACGATGGGCGGCCGAAATGTTCGGTCTCGTCCCCTATCTCGACCGCTATCCGCGCCAGCTTTCCGGCGGCGAACGGCAACGCGTGGCGCTGTGTCGAGCGCTGGTCAGGGATCCCAAGGTGTTCCTCCTCGACGAGCCGCTCGCGAACCTCGACGCCAAGCTGCGGAACACGGCCCGCGACGAGCTGAAGCGGTTTCAGCGCCAGATCCAGCGCACCACCGTGTACGTGACGCACGACCAGGTGGAGGCGATGGGGTTGGGCGACCGCATCGCGGTCATGGACCGCGGCAAGGTGCGCCAAATCGGGACGCCCCAGGAAGTCTACGAGGACCCCGTCGACACGTTCGTCGCGACGTTCGTCGGGCAACCGCCCATGAACCTGGTGGACGTGCGCGACCCGGCGCTGCCGCCCGGCACGCTGCTGGGCTTCCGCCCCGAGCATTTTCTTCCGCGCGATCACTTCGCATCCGGCGAGCCGGTCCAAGTCTTCTGTTTCGCGGTGCGGCGGGTCGAGTACTTGGGCTCCGATCGCTACGTGTACGGCTCGGTCGCCGCGGAGGGCGTCGGCGATGCGACGGTCATCGCGAAGCTCCCGGCCACCGTCGCCACTGCGATCCCCGAAGGCGACGCGCTCGAGTTCGCGGTGCCGCGCCGGGCGCTGCGCTATTTCGACGCCGCCACCGGCTTGAGGCGCCGGCCGTGATTCCCCGGCGCACGCTCGCCGATCGCGCGGACGTGTTGGGCGTCGCCATGCTGGCGCCGGCGCTCGCCTACGTCGTCCTGCTGGTCGGCGTGCCGTTCGCGCTCGCGATCCTGCTCAGTTTCTCGAACGCCACCGCGGGGAGCTTGAGCTTCGGCTGGGTCGGCGGGCGGAACTACGCCGCGATCCTTGCCGATCCTATTTTCCTGCGGTCGCTCCGCAATACCGCGATCGTGACGATCGGCTCGCAGGCCCTCGTCGTTGCGCTCGCGACGGCCGCCGCGCAGGTGTTCCGCGCCGCGTTTCACGGCAAACGCCTCGCCCGGTTCGTGCTGCTGCTGCCCTGGGCGGTGCCCGTTTCGCTCGCCGCGATCGCCTGGACGTGGATCTTCGACTCCACGTTCAGCGTGCTCAACTGGACGCTCAAGGCCGCCCACCTGCTGCACGGCTGGCTGTACTGGCTGGGAGACCCGAGCCTCGCGCTCGTCGCGATCATCATCGTGCAGGCCTGGCGCATCTTTCCCTTCGCCACCGTCATCGTGCTGGCGGGCCTCTCGTCGATCCCGCAGGACGTGGTCGAGGCGGCGATCGTGGACGGGGCAGGGTTCTGGCGCCGCCTGTTCAAGGTCGAGCTGCCGCTGCTGGTGCCGGTGGTCGCCGTGGCCGTGCTGTTCGGCGTGGTCTACACGGCGACCGATCTCGGCGTGGTCTACATCCTGACGGGCGGCGGGCCGGCGAACACCACCCAGGTGCTCCCCACCCTCGCGTTCCAGCGTGGCGTGCTCGGCGCCGATTTGGGCCAGGGCGCGGCGATCGCCGTGTTTCTGGTGCCGTTTCTCGTCGTGGTCGCGGTCGCGATGCTGCGGCTCGCCCGCCGCGCCGAGGTGGGCGCCCGATGAAGCGCGTGGCGCTCTATGCCGCGGCGGCGGGCTTCATGGTCTTCGCCGGGTTCCCGTTCTACTGGATGCTGCTCACGGCGTTCAAGCAGAACCGCGACCTCTACGTCGGCGCGTTCGACACGCATCACGTGCCGTGGATCTTCAACGACCCGCCCACCCTCGAGCACGTGCGGCTGCTGTTCGGGCAGACCGAGTTCCCCCGCTGGGTCTTGAACACGCTGGTGGTGGTCGTGGCCGTCGTCGCCATCACGGTGGCCGTGGCCGTGCCGGCCGGCTACAGTCTGGCCCGGCTCACCGGCCGCTGGGGCGAGCGGCTCGGCATGGGGATTTTTTTTACCTACTTGATCCCCCCGACGCTGCTCTTCATCCCGTTGTCGCGCGTCGTGTCCGTGCTGGGCCTGCAGAATTCGCTCGCGGCTCTGATCCTCATCTACCCGACCATCACGATCCCCTTCTGCACCTGGCTCGTCATGGGATTCATGCGCTCCGTTCCCTGGGATATCGAGGAACAGGCGATGATCGACGGGTACAGCCGCTTCGCCGTCATCGTGAAAGTCGCGCCGCGGCTCACCCTTCCGGGCATCTTGACGGTGGTCGTTTTCAGCTTCACGCTGGTGATGCAGGAGTTCGTGTATGCGTTGACCTTCCTCAGCTCGGTCGACAAGATGACCGTCAGTCTCGGCGTGCCGATCGCGTTGGTCCGCGGCGACGTGTATCACTGGGGGGCGCTCATGGCCGCCGCCTTAGTCATCAGCATTCCGCTCGCCGTCATCTACAATCTCTTCATCGATCGCTTCATCCAGGGCTTCACCATGGGGGCGGTGAAGGGATGAGTGTCGTTCACGCAGTCTCACCCGAGGAGGGCATCATGAGAATGCGATTGGCGTGGTTCTCGGCGTTCATGGCAGCGGCGGTCGTGACGCTCGGGAATGCGCGTTCCGCCGCGGCCCAGCAACCCGGCGGGCAGGTGGTGAAGCTCGGCGAGGGCGAGACCCTGACGATCGGAGGGTTCGTCAGTACGACGTTGTACATGAACCGCGGGTTTTTCCAGTTCGGGAACGGCCAGAACGCCGAGTGGGCTGCCGCAGCCCAACCCACGACCGATAAGAACTACATGGACGGCGACGTGCGCAACACCCGCATCAATTTCACGTTCAACGGGTCGCCGGTGCTGGGCACGTGGTCCCCGCGCGGCGTGATCGAGGCCGACTTTTTCGGAGCGATTAACGGTGTTCCGCCGTTCGGTGACGAGCAACCGCAGCTCCGCGTCCGCTTCGCGTACGCCGATCTCACCAACGGCCGCACGACGGTCCGCATCGGCCAGTTCTGGTCACCGATGTTCGGTGAAGTGCCCGTGTCGGTCTCCCACATCGCCTTCCCCTTGGGCTACGGG
>WNGK01016327.1_pt1 | contig 10719 bp, 7 predicted proteins | sample 5400601 | NCBI WGS metagenome assembly WNGK01 (sample SAMN13153376, study PRJNA577476) | soil metagenome | isolation source: 60 cm soil or saprolite under Garry oak tree replicate 1 | place: USA:California | collected 2016-06-15
TGGCTTCAATGACATTTACATCATTAGGCTGGCAGAGAGACCCGAGAGGCTGGCAGAGAGACCCGCGGTATTGATGGATAACCACACGCGCATTCGCCAGGCGCAAAGGCAACTCCAAGAAGAAGGCTTTACACCAGGGAGGATCGATGGAGTGCTGGGCTTCCAGACCAGGGTGGCACTGCAGCAATATCAAGCCAAGCGCGGGTTACCAAGAACCGGGGAACTGGATGAAACCACCAGTAGAGCGCTCGGCATCTACTGAAGGCATCGCTTGACCCTGGGGGCTGCGTAAGCGAGTGATGGCTTGTGCTGCTGGAGAGTCACTCCAGTCTAATCCTCAGGGGTGACTCCCTCCAGCAGTAACAGATCCTCTTTTTGACATTGCCCTCTGTCTATGCTACTGTCGGCACCCTATCTGCATGCCCTAAGAGGAGAGGGAGTCATGAGTCTCGATGAGGCAGCCTTGCGAGAGTGGGTGCACCGCGTTGTACATGGCATGGCGGATCGGCGGGCCTTTCTCCGGTACATGATGGGACTGGGGTTGTCGGGTCCAACACCACAGCCGGTCGTGGATTTCGCCCCAACCAAACGTGGTGGAGGAGGCAAGCTGCGCCTGCTCTGGTGGCAGGCTCCGACCATTCTCAATACCCATCTGGCCTCTGGCGGCAAGGATTTGGATGCTTCTCGGGTGGTCTACGAGCCCCTGGCGGCGTTTGACCCAGATGCCAACTTTGTCCCGATCCTGGCCACAGACATTCCGAGTCTAGACAATGGGGGGCTGGCGCAAGATGGCAAGTCGGTCATCTGGAGGCTCAAAAAGGACGTGGTGTGGCATGATGGCAAACCCTTTACTGCCGATGATGTCATCTTCACCTGGGAATTCGCGGCAGATCCGGCCACAGGAGCCACGACCACGGGCAGCTACACTGACATCGATCATATCGACAAGCTTGATGAGCACACGGTCAAAGTTGTCTTCAAAGAACCCACGCCCTTTTGGTATGACGCGTTCTTTGGTCATCGTGGGCATGTCTTACCAAAGCATCTGTTTGCACAGTACAAGGGTCAAGAGGCCCGCAATGCGCCGTACAATCTCAAGCCTGTAGGGACAGGGCCATACAAGATTGTGGAATTCAAGCCCGGTGATGTGGCACTGTTCGAGATCAATACGCACTACCACGTGCCCAACCGGCCCTTCTTTGACACAGTAGAGTTAAAGGGCGGCGGCGATGCCACGTCGGCGGCGCGTGCTGTTCTCCAAACCGGTGAATTCGACTTTGCCTGGAACATGCAAGTGGAGCACCAGATGCTCAGCGGGCTGGAACGCAGTGGGAAAGGCAGAGTGCTGATCACGCCCGGGGCGGGTATTGAGCATATCCAGGTGAACTTTACCGATCCCTGGACCGAGGTGGATGGTGAGCGCAGCAGCCTGAAGAAACCGCATCTCTTCCAGACTGATCCCCGCATACGGCAAGCCTATGCCCTGGCAGTTGATCGTCGCACCATTGCCGAGCAACTCTACGGCACCGGGGGCCAACCGAGTAGCAATTTCCTGGTGGCTCCACCACGCTTTGTCTCGTCCAATACCGCCTGGGAGTTCGACCCCAAGAAAGCCGCCGCACTGCTGGACCAGGCGGGATGGAAGCGCGGTAGCGATGGGGTGCGGGTCAAAGATGGCCAGCGGCTGAAGCTAGTCTACCAGACCTCGGTCAATCCCATTCGCCAGAAGACTCAGGCCATTGTCAAAAAAGTCTTTGAAGACATCGGTATCGCCGTAGAGCTCAAAGCCGTCAATGCTGGTGTGTACTTCTCCAGCGATCCAGGCAACCCGGATACCTACGCGCACTTCTACACCGACATTCAGATGTACAACACCAGCCCCGGGTCTCCTGATCCACAGGCGCATATGGACAGATTTACCAGTTGGCAGATTGCCCAGAAGGCGAATAACTGGTCTGGACGCAACATTCCACGGTGGTCCCACCCAGAGTATGATCGGCTCTGGAAACAGGCAGCGACGGAACTCGATCCAGGAAAGCGGGCCGCGCTCTACATGGCAATGAATGATATGCTCATGACACACAATGTCGTGGTGCCAGTAACCTGGCGTCATGTGGTGTCGGCCACGAGCACGAAGCTGCGCGGCATGGATGTGACCGCGTGGGATTCCAATCTGTGGCATCTGGCCTATTGGTACCGGGCAGCATGAGAGGGTCGCAAGAGACGTGAGGAGGGCTGAGCCGTGTCGCGATATCTCCTGCGTCGTTTGCTCATCTCTGTCCCCGTGCTCTTAGGGATCAGTGTTGTGCTGTTCTCCATCCTGGCCCTCGCGCCTGGTGATCCCTTTGGGGAACTCGCCCTGAACCCGAATATCCCTCCTGAGGTCCGTTTCAACCTGCGCAAGCAATTTGGCCTCGATGATCCCCTGGTGGTGCGGTATGTGCGCTGGCTCGCGGCCATGCTGCATGGCGATTGGGGTTATTCCTTTGTCAGCCGTCTCCCTGTGCAGCAGTTGATTCTCCAACGGCTGCCCACAACTTTGTTTGTGCTGGGCTCGGCATATGTGCTGGCGCTCCTGATTGCGTTGCCAGTAGGCATTCTCTCGGCCATGAAACCCTACTCGTTTTTTGACCAGGTTGCCACCACCTTTGCCTTTGTGGGCTATTCGCTGCCCACCTTTTTTACCGGCTTACTGTTCATTTTGGTGTTCAGCATCTATCTGGGTTGGCTGCCGTTTATTTATAGCTCGACCATTGAAGCAGGCGGATTTGCCTGGGTGCTCGAGCATTTACGGCAGGGAGCCATGCCCATCACGGTCCTTGGCCTCTTTGAAGCTGCCTCGCTGACGCGCTTCGTGCGCTCTGCCATGCTGGAGGTGATCCAGCAGGACTATATCACCACAGCGCGGGCCAAGGGGCTCGCCGAGTACCGCACCATTCTCAAGCATGCCCTGCGTAATGCCCTTATTCCCGTAGTGACCGTCGTGGCCTTGCAAATCCCAGCGATTTTTACCGGGGCAGTCATTACCGAACAGATCTTTCGTGTGCCTGGCATTGGCTCATTACTGATTGCCGCCATTGAGAGTACCGACACGCCGGTCGTCATGGCGGTTACCTTTGTCTATGCCGCCCTGGTGATTCTGTTCAATCTGCTCGCTGACCTCATCTATGGCCTTCTCGACCCGCGAATTACCTACAGCTAGTGCGAGGAGTCTCTTCTATGCGTACGCAGTCAGACAAGACCATGACCGCAGTGAGAGCGGCACCGTATGGTGCTACAGGGCTGGCTGCTACCAGACCCCAAAGCCTGTGGCGGAACTTCTGGCGGCGTTTTTGCCGGCACCGTCTGGCTCTGGTAGGCATGACTATCCTCATGGTACTGACGCTGAGTACACTCCTTGGCCCTCTGGTGTATCACCATCGCATTAATGACATTAATGACATCGACTTCGCTGTATCCCTCCAGAGGCCCAGTCTGGCCCACCCTCTAGGGACGGATGACCTCGGGCAGGATCTGTTGGCGCGCATTCTCTACGGCGGTCGGGTATCCATGGCGGTAGGATTGGTAGCTATGCTCATCGCCATACTCATTGGCACGGCTCTTGGGGCCACTGCCGGGTATTGTGGTGGGTGGGTCGATCATGTGCTCATGCGGCTGACCGATCTCTTTATCGCGCTGCCCCCACTCCCCCTGCTGCTGCTGGTCGTCTATCTCTTCAGAGATACCATGCGCCGGCTCTTCAACCCTGAGCTGGGCATCTTTCTCCTCATTGTCCTGGTGATTGGCGGGCTGCGCTGGATGCAACCGGCGCGGCTGGTGCGTGCCGCCGTCCTGTCGCTGAAAGAGCAGGAATTTGTTGAGGCCGCGGTGGCATTGGGCACCCCTCCCTTCCGTATGGTGCTGCGCCACATTCTGCCCAATGCGCTGAGCCCGGTGATTGTCGCGGCATCACTGGGGGTGGGCTCGGCGATCCTGGCTGAATCGTCCCTCTCCTTTCTCGGCCTGGGATTCCCGCCAGACATGCCGACCTGGGGCCGTCTCCTGTTTGATGCCAAGGATCATCTGGATTCTGCACCGCACTGGGCTCTCTCCCCTGGCACCATGATCTTTCTCGTCGTGCTGTCGATCAACTATGTGGGCGACGGCCTGCGCGATGCACTGGATGCCCGGAAGGTGCTGTAGCAGATGGGGGCAGTCACCAATGGGCCTTCGACCCCTTCCCCTCTGCCAGCCTTCACCCCCACCCTCGCCCTCCCCCGTCTCAGGGGGAGGGAAAAAGCTGACAGGCGCGGAGCCCGAAAACTGCATGACTCTGATCTCAGAGGAGGCCGGCTTGCTCTGCCGCTTTTTCGAGGGTCTCCCATCCCGTAGCAATGCCCGGGACAAAGGCATTGCACCCCTCACCTGCGAGCACGGCTTGGCCGGCAGGGTCCTGGTTATTGATCGTGACAAACGCCTGGGTAATCTGTTGCACTAAGCCCGGCTCCATGTCGCTGTGGGCTGTGAAGCAACAGTGGCTATAGCCCGGACTGGACCAGACAAGCCGTAGACTGTCTGGCGCGAGGGTCCCTTCCGCCCGCAGGGCCTCGAGAGTCCGCTGACTCACAGCGCCAGCATCATATTCCTGCCGCGAGACCCGCTCCACGACGTCCCGCTCATCTGAGCGGGCGTTCCCCTGACGCTCATCATAGAAGCTACACACAGCTAAATCATGGCTGGGCTGGAGTCCAAGCTGTTGCAAAAAGTAGTAGGGTAACAGCCCTGCCTGCATCGACCCTCGACTCCCCAAGGCCACGCGCTTGCCTTTCAGATCCTGCACTGTCATGATGTCAGAGGCCGCATGCGTGATGAAATGCGTCGTGAAGTTCACGTCCACATCTCGCATGGCCACGACCTGACATGGGTCCTTGAGACGACGCTTGATCTTGACGTAGGCCAGGGGAGCATTCCAGGCCAGATCGATCTCGCGTTTGACAAAAGCCTCGACGAGGGCGTCATAGTCCGCGTAGAGCACCCAGTCGAGAGCGATACCGTGTTGGCGAAAGTGCGTTTGGAGTCCGCGGAATACACTGATGTAGGTCGGGGATGCCGCCCCGCCAAGCCGCACCATAAGAGCCTCCTGTTGGACAAAGACGTTCAGTGTGGAAGCACGTAGATACAGACAAGATAGAGACATTCGTGACATATCTCAAATAGAAAAACTCCATGCGGCCTGGAGCAGGGCGTGCGCTATGACAGAGAAGTCTCCTCTCTGGCTCAGGCGCGGAAGCGCTTGCAGTCGATCGTGTATTTCCTGACCTTGTAGCCAATGATACGCTCCGTCGTATGGAGCAGCTTCGCCGCCTTCGCCCGGTTGCCACGCGTGGTCTTCAGAGCATCCTGGATCAGGTCGCGTTCAAACGCCTCGATGGATTCCGTCAGCGACACCTGCGGCACCGTTCCCGAGCCCTCGGCAGTCTGCAGCGTCGGGGGCAGATGATAGCCATGGATGACCTGCCCTTCACAGACGAGTACGGCACGCTCGATGGTATTTTCTAACTCACGCACATTGCCCGGCCAGTGATAGCTGGCAAGCATGTCAATCGCCGAGGTCGCAATGCGTTTGATGGGCTTGCCATGCTCACGCGCGTATTTGTCGAGAAAATGCTCGCCCAGCAAGAGCACATCATCGCGGTGCTCGCGTAGGGGTGGTACGAAAATCGAAAAGACATTGAGGCGGTAATAGAGATCCTCACGAAATGCCCCGTGGGTAATGGCCTCCTCCAGGTCGCGATTCGTGGCGGCCAGGAGGCGCACATTCACTTTGATCGTCGAGGTCCCTCCGAGGCGTTCAAATTCGCGCTCTTGCAGGACACGCAACAATTTGACCTGGAGCGTCGGGCTCAAGTCGCCAATCTCATCGAGAAACAGCGTCCCACCATCCGCGAGTTCGAAGCGCCCCTTCTTCATGGCCTGGGCTCCAGTAAAGGCGCCTTTCTCATGGCCAAACATTTCTGACTCAATCAACGTTTCAGGGAGAGCGGCGCAACTGACCCGAATGAATGGTCGTTTGGCACGCGGGGAGTTGTAATGGACCGCATGGGCAATCAATTCCTTGCCGGTCCCCGATTCGCCGCGAATGAGCACGGTCGTATTGGTCGGGGCCACCTGGGTGATCTGCTCGTAGACCTGGCGCATGCGGCTACTGTTGCCAATGATGTTGGCAAAGTCATAGCGCTCCCGCAGTTCCTCGCGCAGGTGCTGGTTCTCATCGCGGAGACGCTGCCGCTCGGCCTCGACGAGGTGATGGATATTGATCGCCTGGGCAATCATGGAGGCCACCACATGCAAGAATTTTAATTCCCGGTCGTAGTCGCGATCCTTGCGGAAGCGCAGGTCAACACCGAGGGCGCCGACCGCCCGCCGGTTAATGATCACGGGGACACAAATGAACGTCCGCTCCTGGGTCTGTAAATTGCGCCGTCGGCCAGCGCGATTTAAAAACATCGGCTCATGACTGATCTGGGGGACAATGATGGGTTTCCCGCTCTCCACCACACGTCCGGTGATGCCTTCGCCCACGTTATAACGGGCTTGCATCCCATCCGCCGGGAGACCATTGGCCACAGCGATCGCCAGCTCGCTGGACTGCTCATGCAGCAGGGTCACCATACTGGGGACCATACTATGATGGGATTCCAGGATCTCGAGCACACGATGCAGGGCGGCCTCGAGGTTCAACGTACTGGCCAGGGTCTGACTCACCTCAACCAGTGTAGCCAACTGTTTGATGTCACCTGTTAGGGTCGTCATACTCCACGCCATAGGGTTCGTAGGCAGCAAACCTACACACCCAACACAACAAATTTGTTAGTATTGATACATTTTTGACACAAATGTCATGCATTGTCCTGCCGCTGGACAGGCCCTATCGTCGCGCGTGGCGCACACTGGCCATGGTGGCCTTAGAGGCGGCGGCGTTGCCACTGCATGCACACCTTATAGAGATGCAATTCCTGTTCCAGAGGGAAAGTCGCTGCAGAGGGCGCGGGGCCGGAGACGGTCAAAGGTGACGCCGCTTAACGGCTTTGGGCGCGACGTTTTTCGAGTACACGGTAGACCGCTAACCCCAAGTCGCGATGCAAAAAAGGTTTTACGAGGAAGGCGTCGAGTCCTAAGGCCTGGGCCTTATCGGCATTCATGGTGTGGCTGAAGCCGCTACACAAGATCACGGGCAGATCGGGACGCAAGCCCCGGATCTCCTGGGCTAAGGCTGCCCCGGTCATGCCCGGCATCGTGTGATCCGTAATAATAAGATCAAAGCGCTCTGGGGCGGTACAAATCAGGGCCAGGGCTTCAGCACCACTCGTCGTGAACACGGCTTTGTAGCCCAGGCGTTCGAGCATCATACAGCCCAGACGGGCAATGGGCTCTTCGTCATCCACGAACAGCACCCACTCCGTGCCTCCCGGGACTGCCTCTGCCGGCGGTGCAGAGGTCTCCATGGGCTTATGAAAGCGAGGGAAATAGAGGGTAAACGTACTACCCTGGTCTGGGAGACTGGTCACGTGAATAGCGCCATCGTGATTGCGCATAATGCCCTGGACAACTGTGAGCCCCATGCCCGTCCCCTCGTCTGGGACCTTGGTGGTGAAAAATGGCTCAAAAATGCGGCCCAGGATCTCGGCTGGTATGCCATGGCCAGTATCCCGTACGGTCAGGCGTACATAGGGCCCCGGCAGGAGTGTCCCGTCCGTGATTGGCCTCGGCTCCGTGACGTCGACCTCATCGAGACCCACCTCTAAAACGCCGCCGCTCAGGCGCATGGCGTGTTCTGCGTTAATACAGAGGTTCATCAATACCTGATATATCTGGGTCGGATCCGCCAGGACTGTACCGGCATGCGGATCGAGATGCTGGTGGATCGCAATAGTGACAGGGAGCGAGGCCCGCAGCAGTTTGAGGATTTCCTCTGCCAGCAGACGGAGCTGTACAGGACGCCGCTCCTGTTCTTGTTGACGACTGACCGTGAGGATTTGTCGCACCAGGTCTTTGGCCCGTTCCCCAGCCGTGAGGACACGCTGTAAACGATGCCACGCCAGACTCTCACGTGGCACGTCATCCATAAGCAGTTCCGTATAGCCCAAAATGGCCGCAAGCATGTTATTAAAATCGTGCGCGATGCCCCCAGCGAGAGCGCCCAAGGCGTGCATTTTATGGCTCTGACGCACCTGTGTCTCGCTCTGATGCCGTTCGGTAATGTCGAGACAGGTCACGAGCATGGCTGGCAGGCCTTGCCAGGACACCGAGGACAGGCAGATCTCGAGCCAGAGGGCGCTCTGATCCTGGCGTATGCCTTGTACGATGTGACGTTGTGGGGCCGCAGGAGCTTGCAAACAGGCGTGGCGATACCCCTCCCAGGGGGTATGCTCGTGCGGCGCCAGAAGCGTGCGCACATCGCGGCCACACAGGTCATCCGGACTGGCATAGCCAAAGAGAGTGACCATGATGGGATTGACAAACTGAATAATGCCGTCCCCGTGGAGCATGCATATCCCCTGCAGAGAGCCAGCCATGAGGTCACTATAGTACCTTTCGTACCTATGAGGCGCCTCCTGTACGTGTCTGTGTTCGAGAGCTTGGCAAGGCGGGATGCCACGGTCTCCAGTAACCTGCTGCGTCTGGGCATTAGCGAGCGCAGAGGGGGCGGCTGCATGGGGTTCCAAAGGAGAGGCATCGAGCATCATAGCAATGGGCCTTCTATAGGAAGCACCGCCAGGCGCACCAGAAGCATACTCCACCATGATGCGCCTGGCAAGCTGTGAACTCATGCCAGAGCAGGGCTCTGCTGTGTATAAATAAGGGTACAAAAAAAAATAGGTTTGACAATCAGGGAGACACTATTTTTGGCATCGGGGGAATGCCTAAACAGACACTAGGGGGCGAGGAGAAATATTCTAAGAAGATCTAAAGAAGGTGAGAGTGGGGCCTTGGCATCGTTCCTATACTGAGCCGATCTTGCCGTTTTCAACCCATTGCATCGCATACCGTACGAGCTCGGTCGTGTCGTTGAGTTGGAGTTTCTCTTTGATGTGGGCCCGATGGGACTCCACGGTCTTGATACTCACATGCAGCACTGCCGCAATGTGCCGTGTGCTATGCCCTTCGCCAATCGCCCGAAATACTTCCAGTTCGCGATTGCTCAGCCGTTCGAGAACGGACGTATTGGCGTCGGGAGAGTCGCCTGGGATGAGTCGCCCCAGGAGCTTCGTCATCATCTTGTCGCTCACATAGATCTCACCCCGGAGCACGCGGCGAATAGCACTCATCATGATGTTGGTGGCTTCGTGTTTCATGATATATCCACGTGCCCCAGCGCGTAAAGCACGTTCAACATAGAGGGACTCGTCGTGCATGGACACCACCAAGACCGGTAACATACTCTGGCGCGTCCGCAGGGTCCTGATGAGATCAAGGCCACTGCCCCCTTTCAGCGAAAGGTCTACTAAGACCAGGTCAGGGTGCAACTCAGCGACGGCTTGCAGCGCGTTCTGGGCATCTTCAGCCTCGCCACAGACCATGAGATCGGTCTCTTGATTGATCATCTGGGCAAGCCCTTGACGCACGATAGGATGATCATCAACAATGAGTACCCGCGTGCGTTCTGCCACGGTTGTGGGCTGTTCCACCTGCGTCATGCCTGCTGTCTCCCTGCTCGCTGTGAATGGTACGCATGCAGCCGTCCGTCTGTACACCAGTGCTGCCCGACTCGCTATGGACGAGAGGACGCCAGGGTATCAAAATATTTGACGAAGGCCCGCATCCCCCCACTGGCCTGCCCCCAATCAAAGTTTTCGTTGGGGGCGTGGTAACCATGCTCTGGCAGACTTAACCCCAGAAATACGATCGGCACCTGCAGCATCTGATCCAGGGTGACTACCGCGCCAATCGAGCCGCCTTCCCGAATAAAGCTTGGCGTCTTGCCAAACCCAAAGCGCACCGCCTCCCGCACGGCGGCGCCGTAGAAACCGCTAAAATCTCCGAGATAGGGACGGAGGGAACCGCCCTGGTGCACCTCCACATCGGGATGGTACTGCTGGATAAAGGCTTGCACCACGGCAAAGAGGCGTTCGGGGTCCTGATCAGGCACTAAGCGCATGCTGATCTTCGCTTCTGCGGCGTGCGGCACAATGGTTTTGACGCCTGGTCCCTGGTAGCCGCCGCTGATCCCGTGGACCTCAAAAGTCGGTTCACTCCAGATCGCCTGGACGACGCGTTGGACATCGTTGCTGCGCAAGGTATGGAGACCATGCACCGCCATAAAGGTTGCCAGGTTAAAACCAGACGCTAAGAAATGGTCGAGTTCGGGGGCACTCAAGGGCCGCACATCATCATAAAAACCTGGGATGTGGACACGGCCGGTGCGCGCGTCATAGCAATGCGCAATGAGATCGCTCAATTCACCTAGCGGGTTACGCGCGGCACCGCCCGTCAAGCCTGAATGACAATCGTTGCTGCCCGTCTCCAGACGGAGCAGCATGGTCAGCATGCCGCGTAGGCCATAGGGCACGGCCGGTGTGGTGCGGGACAACCAGACGGTGTCTGACACGACGACCGAATTGCAGGTGAGAGCCTGGCGGCGCTGGGCCACGAAATCCGCGAAGTGTGGACTGCCAATTTCCTCTTCCAGTTCCCAGAGAAACTGGACATTGAGTGGCACGCCATGTTGTACCGCAAAAC
>WNGK01046936.1_pt1 | contig 10719 bp, 13 predicted proteins | sample 5400601 | NCBI WGS metagenome assembly WNGK01 (sample SAMN13153376, study PRJNA577476) | soil metagenome | isolation source: 60 cm soil or saprolite under Garry oak tree replicate 1 | place: USA:California | collected 2016-06-15
CGCCTCCTGCGTTGCGTCCTCGGCGGTGTCGAAATGCCCGTAACGCCGTACCAGGGCGCCGAGGACCTGCGGCGCCAGTCGGCGCAGCAGGCCCTCGACGTCGTTACCAGCCACGGCGGTGGTTACGCCTCCAAGTCGCCGATGCCCTCGAGGATCGGCCGCACGTCCACGTACCACTCGTGGCTCAGGGTCGCATGCTCCGGGTGGGGCGTGTTCGCCAGGCGGGCGGTGATCTCGGTCGCCCGGTCGAAGCTGTCGCACTCGACGATCGTGTAGCCGGCGAGGACCTCCTGGGTTTCCGGGTACGGCCCGTCGGTCACGACCGGAACCCCGTTCTGCAGCTGGATTCTCCTGGCGTGTACGGGGGCGCTCAGGCCTCGGGCGTCGATGAACTCCCCCGACTTCACAAGATCGCCATTCCACGACTCCATGAACGCGTGCAGCGCCGCCATGTCCTCCGGGGACCAGGTCGGGCTGTCGGTAGGCTTCCCGGTCAGCATGTCGTAGTCCTGCTGCGAGCCGTACATCATGATCATGTACTTCACGGTCACTCCTCTCGCTGGCACCTCGGTGGTGCCTCTCGCCAGAGACGTCGGGGCCACCGGCCCATCCCGGACATCCACCCACTATCGAGTCCGGAATTCCACTGAGTCCGGATTTCCACTGAGTCCCGAATTTATTGCCGCCGGTCGTACACGCACAGGCGCACCGACCCTGTGAGCACGTTACGAGCAATGGCTTGTGAGGGCGCCCGGGAGTCATACCCCCGGGGGTAGAGTTGCCCGCGAGACGGTGGAGGGATGCGGCGATGCAGGTAGACCAGAACGCGACCGGTGATGTGATCAAGCGGCTGCGCCGTGCCGAGGGGCAGATCCGGGGTGTCATCGGCATGCTCGAGGACGGCCGGGACTGTGCCGATGTGGTCACGCAGCTCGCCGCGGTGTCCCGGGCGCTCGACCGGGCAGGTTTCAAAATCATCGCGAGTGGGCTGCAGCAGTGCATTACCGCGGCCGAGGACGGTGAGGACCAGACCGTGAACCTGGAGCGGATGGAGAAGCTGTTCCTGTCCCTCGCCTAGCTTCCTCGCCTGGCCTGTCCCTCGGTTGGCCTGTCCCTCGCCTGGCCGCGCCCTCGCGAAACGCCGGTCGGATCTCGTCCGACCGGCCGTCGATGCGCCTGGGTGTGATCTTGCGGTTGCCTTGTCATTCCGCTGAGCCAGTCCCGCCGGTCCCGATCGGCCCCTCCGGCCGGGACTTCGGGCCCTAACGGCGGCTAAGGCGGCGGCATACCGTAGGGGGTATAAGAGATCGTCGGGAGGTGGGCCACCATGAGGCGGCTACTGGTTCTGGGTGCCGGCACGGCGGGCACGATGGTGGTCAACAGGCTGCGCCGTCGTCTGGACACGGCTGAGTGGCAGATCGCGGTGGTCGATCAGAGCGACCGGCATTTCTACCAGCCGGGGTATCTGTTCGTCCCGTTCGGTGTCTACTCGCCGGACGAGATCGTCAAGCCGCGGCAGCGGTTCATCCCGGACGGGGTGGACCTGGTCTACGGCGAGGTGGATCGGGTCGTCCCCGACGCGCGCGAGGTGCTGCTGGCCGACGGGCGCCGGCTGCCCTACGACTATCTGGTGATCGCCAGCGGTGTGCAGCCGCGGCCGGACCAGACCCCGGGCATGCTGGATGGCGGGCAGTGGCGGGGGAGCATCTTCGACTTCTACACCTACGACGGCGCGGTCGCCCTGGCCAAGGCCCTTCGCCGGTTTGAGGGCGGCCGGTTGGTGGTGCACATCGTGGATATGCCGATCAAGTGCCCGGTGGCGCCGTTGGAGTTCACGTTTCTCGCCGACGCGTACTTCCGCTCCCGGGGCATGCGCGACCGGGTGGAACTTGTCTACGCCACGCCGCTGCCCGGCGCGTTCACCAAGCCGATCGCGTCGAAGCACCTGGGCGCGATGCTGGAGGAGCGCAAGATCAGCTTGGAGACCGACTTCCTGGTCGAGCGCATCGACGGTAAGACCCTGGTCTCCTACGACGAGCGGGAGATCGACTTTGACCTGCTGGTCACCGTGCCGCTGAACATGGGAGCCGAGTTCGTGGCCCGCTCCGGGCTGGGTAACGAGCTCAACCTGGTGCCGGTGGACAGGCACACGCTGCTGTCGAAGGCGTACCCGAACATGTTCGCCCTCGGCGACGCCAGCGACATCCCCGCCTCCAAGGCCGGCTCCGTCGCGCATTTCTCGGTGGAGATCTTCACGGACAACTTCGTGCAGCACGTGCGCGGCGAGCCGATGACCGGACGCTTCGACGGGCACGCCAACTGCTTCGTGGAGTCCGGCGACGGCAAGGGCCTGCTCATCGACTTCAACTACGACACCGAGCCGCTGCCGGGTAGGTACCCGATTCCGGGCATCGGCCCGTTCAGCCTGCTCGAAGAGACCACCGTCAACCACTGGGGCAAGCTGGCGTTCCGCTGGATGTACTGGAACCTGCTGCTGCCCGGGCGGCCCATCCCGCTGCCGGCGCACATGTCGATGGCCGGCAAACACACCGAGGAGTGAAACCATGCCTGTGACCAGCATCGCCGGGCGCGCGGTGCACGTCGACGACGACGGCTTCCTGACCGTCTACGACGAGTGGGACGACGACCTGGCCAAGCAGCTCGGCGCGCAGATCGGCATCGATCTGACCGAGGCGCACTGGAAGGCCATCCGGTTCCTGCGGGAGGACTACCAGACCCAGGGCGAGACCGCCACCCTCCGCCGCGTGTCGGTTGTGGGCGGCGTCTCGACCAAGGAGCTGTTCACCCTGTTCCCCAAGAAGCCGGCCAAGAAGATGGCATACATCGCCGGCCTACCCAAGCCGCACGGCTGCGTGTGAGGGAGAAGCCATGACCACCCAGACCGCGCCGGCGATCGTGCCCGACTTCGACGACGACACGACGACCGGCCGCAAGCTCGCCATCATCTGCTCCAAGGGCAACCTCGACATGGCCTACCCCGGACTGGTGCTCGCCAACGCCGCGCTCGGCGAAGGCGTGGAGACGCACCTGTTCTTCACGTTCTGGGGCTTCGACATGATCACCACGTCGCGCATGCACGATTTGAAGTTCACCCCGCTGGGCAACACCGCGACCCACATGCCCCAGGGTCTCGGCGGCATCCCCGGGATGACCGCCATGGCCACCCACCTGATGAAAAAGCAGATCGCCGACGTCGGCGTGCCCGAGGTGCCGGAGTTTCTGGAGCAGATCGTCGCCTCCGGCGGGCACCTGTGGGCCTGCCGCATGTCCGCGGACATGATGCACCTGACCGAAGACGACCTCTACGACGAGGTCGAGGGCATCATCAGCGCCGCCGACTTCATCGAGAAAACCGACGGCGCCCAACTCCTGTTCATCTAATCCGTACGGAGGAGGAGCCACCATGCAGGCAGCCGGGTCAGTGGAGACCGAGCGCGTCGACGTCGACTTCCTCGACGGCGAAGCCTACGAGATCCAGGTACGCGGCCACCGGGTACGCGTGGACCAGCCGGCCGATCTGGGCGGGGACGACCGGGCCCCCACGCCCACGGAGCTGTTCGTCGGGTCCCTGGCCGCCTGTGTGGCGTTCTACGCCGGCCGGTACCTCACCCGCCACGGATTCGACCGGGACGGCTTGGAGGTGCACGCCGACTTCGACATGGCCACCGACCGGCCGGCCCGGGTCGCCGCTATGCGCGTCACGGTGCGGGTACCCGACGACTTTCCCGCCGAGCGCCGTGCGGCGCTGGCCGCCGTCGCCTCCCACTGCACCGTGCACAACACCCTGACCATCCAGCCGGACGTCACGATCGCCGTCGAGTGAGTTGACCCCACGGCCGGGTGGACGAATAGCGGGCGCGACAGCGGGTAGCGCACACGGGATCGATCCTTGTGCGTGAAGGAGACGCGATGGCGATCAGCGCCCCGTGACACCACCGATGTCGGGGTGCCGAGCGTCCGGCTGCCGGGCATCATCCTCGGGGTCGGGCGTTTCAGCGCTGGCCAGCGCGCTGAGGATGTCAGCGGCGTGGCTGTAGAAGACGAAGTGGCCTTCGTGCTCGCAGAGCTTGAGGACGGCGCCCGGAATGGTGCGGCCGTAGTGCTCGCCAATGTGGCGAGGGACGTTCCTGTCCTCGGCGCCCTGCCACACGAAGGTCGGCCGTCGGCGATCGCCGCGGCGACGTCGGGCCTGGCGTCGAGGACCGCCCGGTCCGGGGGCGCCATGGAGCGGTACATCTGCCTGATGAAACGGTCCGGGCCGCGGGCGATCGACCGGGTCATGCCCGCGACGGCGGGGCGGGCCAGCCAACCGGCGGTGCGAGCCAGTGCGAACATCAGCCGGGTCGGCGGCATCATCCCTTCGGTGGCGCGGGGCCGGTCGAGCGGCCCCATCGCTGAGACCAGGCCCAGGGCTCGGACCCGGCTACCGTGGGCGTGCGCCACGGCGAGCGCGTACGGGCCGCCGAAGGAGAAGCCGAGCACGGCGAACCGCTCGATGCCCAGCGCGTCGACGAGGGCGGCGATGTCGGTCGGCCAGTCCCGCAGGCGCCGCCCGGCGCGGAAGTCGGACTCGCCCACGCCGGGCCGGTCGACGGCGATGACGCGTGCCCCGGCCTTGCGTGCGGCCTCGTCGTTGGGGGCGAAGTCGAGGTGCGAGCCCGGCCAGCCGTGGAAATGCAGGATCGCGGCACCGCCCGGGTCGCCGTAGCAGGCGTAGGCCAGGCCACGGCCGTGGGGAAGACGGATCTGGCTCGTCATGTCCGGCGTCGGATAGGGTTCGGGTCCGGTTGTCGTAGCCATCCTTGCGCCTCTTTTCGATGCGGCGACCGCTAACACCGTGCATCCGGCTTCGGGGTGCCGCGCGGCGCCGGGACCGCGAAAGGGCCGAACGTGCTACGCCGCGCCGCGAATGGACTCTCGGGCCGGAGGGTTACTGCTGCTGGCTTGGGTTACGGGCGGCGGGCAGTGTCCGTGACCGGTGACCCGCGAGGAGCAGTGCGACTAGGGCGAAGGTGGCGATGAAGGCGATCGAGTTCGGGGCGGGGGTGAACAGCGCGTCGCCGTGTCCGCCGAACCGGAGGTGGCCGTCGAGGAGCAGGGTGTTGACTGTGGCGCCGCCGATGGTGTGCAGGACCACGCCCGGCCAGATGGAGCCGGTCTGGACGCGAAGCTCGCCGAAGACCACGGCGGTGGCCAGGACGCCGGCGATGAACACCGGTAGGAACAGCAGCAACGGCAGGGAGGTGGTGGCGCGCAAGTCGGCCCGGGTCAGGAAGTACGTGTAGAACGGAACGTGCCACAACGCCCACACCACGCCAACGAGCAGGTGGGGCCGCACGCCGCGCAGGCCGAGCGCGACCGCGGTTCTGGTGCCGTATCCGCGGAAGATGAACTCCTCGATGGTGTTCTTGACCGTCATGGGCGCCAGGGCGGCCAGGAAGGCCAGCAGGAAGGTGGGCTTGCCCGGGGAGGGCGCCGGGTGGAACGTGACGATCCCGGCTGCGATTCCGACCAGCACGATGACCGCGGTCACAGCCGGGTAGATGAGCGTCGCGAGGGTGAACCAGCGGGTACGGTGCGGGAAGCGCAGCGTCAGTCCGAGCGTTCCGCCACCGTCGCGGTGCACCAGGTAGAGCGCGATCGCGGTCAATGCGGGGACGGTGAACCACAGCCCCATTCCGGTGCTGTTGGCGTGCGGCGCGTTGGTGGCCTGGTCGAGGGCGACGCCGATCCAGCCGATGCCGATGGTGACGAGCGCGAAGATCAGGAAGTTGGTGCGGGCTCGGCCGGTGGGGTGGCCGCGGTCAATGGTGGTTCGGCGCGTGGGCGCTGTCGTGGCTGTCATCTCGGTCCTTCCGTCTGCACGGCGATGGCTGCCGGCTGTCGGTCGTCAAGCACCGCGACTGCCCTGCTTCGCCCAGGCGATCGTGTCTGTTGTCGGAGCTTTCGACGTGGGTGCCCCGTGCCGGTCCCTGCATTCAATACCCGTGGGGGTATCGCCGGCAGGGTACGACGGTCCCCTCTGGCAGGGCATTAGTCCCGTCCGCGACCCTTCCGGCGGGACCGACGACCCGATGGCGGTACCCATTGGGCCTTGCCGTCGTGGGCCGGCGGCGTGACGGTGGTGTAGTGACGGTGGTTCATCAACGGACCGGAATGGGCGGTCCCGGCGATGATGCTGTGCCCCGCACTCCGGCGGTCGGAGTGTCGCGGCGGGGCGTGTTGCGTGCCGCCGGGGTGGGCGTGCTCACCATGGCCGTGGCGGGTGCGGGCGGGCTGTCCTACCGGGCGTACGACAGCAATCTGCTGGACTCTGCGCACGGCCACCGGCTCCCGCAATACCGGAGCGGGGGGACCGTTGTCCCCTCCAACAGGGGCCGATCGGCCCTGAGCACGACGGCCGGGTCGCGCAAGTCTGGACGCAGACACCCACCGACGAGGTAGTGCGAACACCGGAAAAGCGGAGAGGGCACGGCGGTTCATCTGACCGCAAACCCCAACCGTCGGGTAAGACGGGCATCCGGCTGGACCGGTCAGCACACAGCAGCCGGTGGGTGTCTGCGGTTCCTCGGGTCAGCAGGCCGCCAGGGCCACGTGTGCAGGGTTGCCGCCATTCGCCAACCCGCCTTTCCCGATCAGGCGCACGGGATCCCGGGCCCGGTCCAGCAGGCTCGCCGCGATCGAAGCGCGGTGGCCGTTGGAGCAGATGACCCAGGTGGGCCGGTCGGCCGGCAGGTCGTAAGGTCCGCTCGAGCTCCTGGCGAATGTCGAGCACGGGGCAGCGCCCCGTCACCGTTGCCCAGCCACCGGCTCCGCCGCGGCCTTGACGTCGACCGACACGTCCAGCCCGGCGCGTACGCTCTGGGTCACCACGCAGTAATCCTCGAACAGCGTGAGGCACCGCTGGATGCGGCCTTCATCCGACGCGTCCACCTGCGGGTTGATCTGCACCCGAAGGGCGCCTACCCGCAGGCGGCCACGGTCGTTGCGCACGAGCGAGGCGACCACCGAGGTTCGCATCCCATGCACCGGGACGCGAGCCCGGCGCAGGCAGAACAGGGCGCTTGCCGACAGGCAGTTTCCCACCGCCGCGGCCAGCAGGCGCGCCGCGTTTGGTCCTTCCCCGGCGCCGAGCGGCTCGGGCTCGTCCACGACCAGGGCGGGCACGCCCTGCTGCTGGAAGTCGACCAGGAACCGGTAGCCGTCCTGCAGTCGCCGTCTCGCTTGCACGGATGCAGGGGCCTGCCGAATCGGTGCGCCTTCTCGTCGGGTGCCGATGGCTCGGCGTGCCCGTCGAGTCCGTGGCTATGCTGAAGTCGTGGAACGGGCGGGCGCTTCGGCCGGTGCGGTGTGGCGCTACCGTGACGACGTGTGGCGGCTGGCCCGCCAGTTGTGCCGGCATCGCGAAGACGCCGAGGATGTCACGCACAGCGCGCTGCTGAAGGCGGCCGAGCACCTGGACGGGTTCCGGTGGGAGGCGAGCCTGCGGACCTGGCTGCACCGCATCGCCACCAATGAGTGCCGGATGCTGCGCCGGCGCAAGGTTCCGCTGTCGCTGGAGGCGCTGCTGGAGGACGCGGCGACCGCCGAGCACCGGCCGCCCGAACCGGCCGCGGGGGAACCGGGCCCGGAGGAGGCGGCGCTCGAGGCGGAGACCCGCCGAAGCGTGTTGGCGGCGCTGGCAGGTCTGCCCGACCACTACCGCACCGCGCTGCTTCTCAAGGACGGGCTGGGGCTGCGCGCGGAGGATGTCGCCCAGGCGATGGGCGTCAGTGTGCCGGCGGCCCGGTCGATCCTGCACCGGGCCCGGTCCGCGCTGCGCGAACGCCTTGCCGCTGACATCTGATCGGTACCGCCGAATCGGTGGACACACCTGCGCACCATTTCGCCGTGTCGCGCATCCGTGTGGATGCAAGCGCAAAGAGATCTGTCGATGCGACGGATGCGAGAGGTGAGTGACATGACCCGACTTGTGCGACGGGCGCCGCGGCGGGTGGCCGAGTTCGACGCGGACGTGGGCCGGCTGTTCGGCCGCGTCTTCGGGCTCTGGATGGACCCCCGTCGGTACAGTTTTGCGCCCTTCGTTGACGAGGACCGGTGGGCGCCGGCCTGTGACGTGTTCAGCCGGGACGGGGATCTGGTGGTGCGGATGGAGCTCCCCGGGATCGAGCCGGACAAGGACGTGCAGGTGACCGTCGAGGACGGTGTGCTGTGCGTCAGCGGCGAGCGCCGGCAGTCGGCTGAGCAGGACGAGGGCGGCTACTACCGGCGGGAGTGGGCCTACGGCAGCTTCCAGCGCGGCGTCCGGCTGCCGGACACGGTGAGCCTCGACGACATCAAGGCCAGCTACGACAACGGTGTGCTGGAGGTGGTGGTGCCGAAGTTCGCGGCGCTGTCCGAGCCGAAGCGCGTCCCGGTACAGGCCGGCGAGGCGGACAAGAGCCTGGCCGCAGGCGACGCCTGATGATTGACCGCGGTCGATCAAAGGAGACCTGCGATGAACAGAACATGCACGCCGTTGACCGGCTGGTGCGGGCCGTCGTGGTGGCCCCGCTGGCCGTGTGGCTCGCCCTGGCGGTCGGCGTGGGCACGGTACTCGGGGTCGTCGCGCTGGTGTTTGCGGCCATCATGGTGGCGACCGGGGTCAGCGGGTTCTGCCCGCTGTACGCCCTGGCGACACGCCTGACCCACCGGCGCAAGCTGGCCTGACCGCGAAGCGGTCAGCGACGTCGGGGAGGTCGGGCCTGCCGCAGGCCCGACCTCCCCGGCTCGTCGCGGCCGGGTCACGACCCGGGCGGGCGGGTGGGGCGCAAGGTCCCGTGTCGCGGGTGCCAACGGCCCTGCGCGAGCCGGCCGTCGGGGAGCAGACTGCGGTCGTATGGCTGCTATGACCCGGGAGGTGGCCGGTGGACACCGCGGTCGAGACTGTGCCGACGTCAGCGTTGCTGGAGCGGGTCCGGGCGGGGATCATCGGGGACGGCGAGGTGCTCGACGGGCCGTACGGGCCGCGGCGGATCACCTACGCCGACTACACCGCCTCCGGGCGGTCGCTGGACTTCATCGAGGACTTCGTCCGCGACCAGGTGCTGCCCCGCTACGCCAACACGCACACCGAAAGCTCGGGTACGGGCTTGCAGACCACCCGGCTGCGCGAGGACGCCCGCCGGCTGATCCGTGACGCGGTCGGCGGCACCGACGACCATGTGGTGATCTTCTGCGGCTCGGGCGCGACGGCGGCGGTCAACAAGCTCGTCGGGATCCTCGAGCTGCGGCTGCCGGCCGGCCTGGCCGACCGGTACCGGCTGCTGGAGCGCATCCCGCCCGGGCAGCGGCCGGTGGTGTTCGTCGGGCCGTTCGAGCACCACTCCAACGAGCTGCCCTGGCGGGAGTCGATCGCGGACGTGGTGGTGATCGGCGAAGACGCCGACGGCCACATCGACCTCACCGCCCTGGAGCGCCAGTTGGTCGCGCACGCCGACCGGCCGCTGCGCATCGGCAGCTTCTCGGCCGCCTCCAACGTCACCGGCGTCCTGTCCGACACCGACCGGATCGCCGCCCTGCTACACCGCCACGGCGCGCTGTCGCTGTGGGACTACGCCGCGGCCGGCCCGTACGTGCCGATCCGGATGGCCGACAGCGCACCGGGCGCCGGCGACGGCAAGGACGCCATCTTCCTGTCCCCGCACAAGTTCGTCGGCGGCCCGCAGACCCCCGGCGTGCTCGTGGTGCGCCGCGACCTGGTGCGCAACCGGGTGCCCACCGCGCCCGGCGGCGGCACCGTCGCGTTCGTCGACCCGATCGGGCACCGCTACCTCGACGACCCGGCCGCCCGGGAGGAGGGCGGCACCCCGGCCATCGTCGAGTCCATCCGCGCCGGCCTGGTCTTCGCCGTCAAACAGGCCGTCGGCACCGACCTGATCCAGGCCCGCGAACAGCGGCTGTGGCGGCGCGCCCTGCACCGCTGGCAGGCCAACCCGCAGCTGGAGATCCTCGGCAACCCGCACGCCCGCCGGCTGTCCATCGTCTCCTTCCGCGTCCGGCACGGGTCCCGCTACCTGCACCACAATTTCGTCGTCGGCCTGCTCAACGACCTGTTCGGCATCCAGTCGCGGGGCGGCTGCTCGTGCGCCGGCCCGTACGGCCACCGGCTGCTGGCCATCGACGCCGCGCACTCGCACGCCTACAGCGACGAGGTGACGCACGGCTGCGACGGCATCAAACCCGGCTGGACCCGGGTCAACTTCAACTACTTCATCAGCGACACCGTCCGCGACTACCTCATCGACGCCGTCGATCTCGTCGCCGCCCACGGCCACCGGCTGCTCACCGACTACCGGTTCGACCCGCACACCGGGCTGTGGCACCACCACGCCGGGCCGACCGAGCCGCCGCTGCGGCTGCGCGACGTCCACTTCGACCCCGCCGGCCGGCTCACCTACCCGCAACACCGGGCGCAGGCCGGCGAAGACGCCCTGGCCGGCTATCTCGAGCAGGCCCGTTTCCTGCTCGCCGCCACGGTCGACCGGCTCGACGACGAGCCCACCGGCCTGCCCGACGACTTCGAGGCGCTCCGGTGGTTCGAGCTGCCCCGCGCCTGCCTGACCGGACCGGCGTCGGGCCCGTCCACGGCATGCGCCGGCACCGTGGTCACCCCTCGGTGAGCGGCAACGCGCGGTTAACCTCCACGGCGCCGCGTTG
>WNGK01013151.1_pt1 | contig 10718 bp, 4 predicted proteins | sample 5400601 | NCBI WGS metagenome assembly WNGK01 (sample SAMN13153376, study PRJNA577476) | soil metagenome | isolation source: 60 cm soil or saprolite under Garry oak tree replicate 1 | place: USA:California | collected 2016-06-15
TCCTCGCTCGTCTCGCCGGGATCCATGCCCAGCGCTCGCTTGACAGCCAAATCATGTTGATCCCTCCACCCCGCGAAGGTTGCAACGTCATGCGTTCCGAATGACACCAGTGCATTCTCTCGGTAGCTTTCGGGCGGGAAAAAAGCGCCGTTCGCCGAGCGCTCGAACAACATGACTTGATACGTCCAGATGCCCCAATCCGCGAGCGTCTCGCGAAAATTTTCGGGAATGGTCCCAAGGTCTTCCCCCACAACAATGCACCCGTGTTCCATGCTGGATAGGGCGGTGACTGCCAACATCGCCTCGAAGGGAAAGCGAATGTAGGCCCCCTGGCTCGCTTGCACGCCGTGGGGAATGAGGTAGAGGCGCTTCAAGCCCAAGACGTGATCCAGCCGAATCGCCCCCGCGTAGCGCATGGACGCCTGCAGCATGCGGCGAAACGGTTCGAACTGCCGATCTTCAAGGCCGGCGGGATTGAACCCGGCCAAACCCCAGTTCTGTCCCGCGGTGTTGAGGACGTCCGGCGGCGCACCAACTGCCATCCCCGCCAAGACCGCATCCTGATCGCACCAAGCGTCGAAGCCGTCGCTGCGAACTCCGACCGCGATATCGAGATAGAGCCCGAGCGGCAGGCCCCGCTCGCAGCCTTTCGCACGACAGCGGTCGAGCTGCTCGTGGGCCACCCACTGCACGAATTCGAAGAGACCGGTCGATACCGCCTCGGTATGTCGAAGCACAGCGAGCGTTTGGTCTTCGACCCTTCGCCACTCTTGCGGCCATTCCCACCACGGATGTCCGAATTTCTGGCGCAGCCACTCGAAACACGCAAAGCGAGCCAGCGTGGGTCCCTGCGCTTGTCGAAACCGATCGAAGGCGCGACGCCTTTCCACAGTGCCTTCATCGCGAAAGACTTCGTATGCAAGCTCGAGCGCGCGCATCTTGGCATTTGCAACGCCGTCGTAATCGACGATCTCGCGCGTTCGAAGGCGTTCGACCTCTTCTTCCAGCCCGGCGGCTTGTAGGCCGGGAAATTCCGGAACTGCATCCACATCGACGTAGAGCGGATTGAGAAAGAGGCGGCTGTTCGGGGCGTAGGGGCTGGCGTCCGACGCCCCATCGAATAAAGCATGCAGCGGGTTGAGCCCGATGCCCGCTGCGCCCAGATCGGCGGCAAGGTCGACGAGCGCGGCAAGATCGGTAAAGTCGCCATGCCCCCAGTTGCGCAGCGACCTCACCCCGTAGAGCTGTACCCCGAGCGCCCACATCCGCCGTGGCGCCGTTTGCTCTCCTTGGTACGCCCGGTCGCGGCAGACGATTAAGCAGGCGTCCTCGGATAGGGGACGTGACGGGCTTGCGACTGTGACACGCAGTCGAAAGATCCCGTTTTGTAGCGCGCTTGGCAGCGTCAGCAGAGGTGATGTCCCCTCGCCCGCGGCGATCCTGTGCTCCGAAAAGATCTGCCAGCGCAGCGGCAGCCCCTCGACAGCGGCTAAGCGCAGGGGTGGATCCGCCTCGCCACGGATCACGATGCTCCGCGGCAGCATGCGATCGGCCGCATCACGACCGGAGGCCAGAGCCTTGAGGATTCGAGTAAGAACCTCCGGTTCGACAGTCCGAAGATTTCCGAACGCGTCCCGGTATTCGGTTTCCAAACCGCAAAGAGCTGCTCGTTCAAACACGCGGTCCATGGTCGCGGCGCTCTATGACAGACCCGACCTTGCGTGCGGTGCAAAAGATTTCGTCTGGATCGATGGACCGACAACAAGGACGATCCGGGTTTGTTCCGCTAAGAACCCGCGGATTGCGCAATACGATTTCATATTTTTCGGCGTAACGCGACCTGAAACGCGGCCTGGAACCAAAGCGGGAGGGTCCAGGTTCCATCAATGCCCTTCCGCCGCCCGGGCGGCTTGACAGGGCGGCAAAGCACAATCGAGCCGTGACAGCCAACGCCAGCATCCGATCCGTCGGCGACCTTTCTAAACATCGCATCTACATCGAAGACGTTTACCCCGTCGTCGATGGAGGCCGTTTTCCAGTCAAGCGCATCGTCGGCGAGGAGGTCGACGTCTGGGCCGATATCTTCCGCGACGGCCATGTCGTGCTCGCAGCCGAACTCTTGTGGCGGCGCGAAGGAACCGACAAATGGCTCCGCGTTCCCATGGTGCTGCACGACAACGACCGCTGGCGGGCAAGCTTCACCCCTCCCAAGGCCGGCCGCTACGTCTACGCCATCGAGGCTTGGACGGACGTATTTGCGAGCTGGCGTCGCGATTTCCTGGCCAAAAGGGCGGCCGGGATGGATATCAGCCTCGAAATCGAGGAAGGCCGCAACCTGTTGGCGGATCTCAGGCTCAGGTACGGCGAACATGCTCGGCTCATTCGGGATGTCTGCCGGAAACCGGGCATCGCCGAAAATCCAGCCCCGCTTTTGTCCGAGGAGCTTGCGGCAGCAGCCAGCAAAGGCCAGCAGTCCGATCTTACCCGCAGCGCCAATTACCCGTTGGTGGCCGACCGCGCGATCGCGCGGGCAGGCGCCTGGTACGAGATGATGCCATTTGACGCCCATCCATCCGATCGGCCGCGTGAACCGCAAGGGCCGCAACAATTCGCTCCGTTGCGAAGCCGGCGATCCGGGCAGTCCCTATGCCATCGGCTCCGCCGAGGGCGGCCACGATGCCGTGCATCCCGAGCTCGGGACGCTCGACGATTTTCGGCGCTTGGTGCGCGCCTGCGCCGAGCACGGATTGGAAGTCGCACTCGACTTTGCCGTCCAGTGCTCGCCCGACCATCCCTGGCTCGCGCAGCATCCGCAATGGTTCAGACGCAGATCCGACGGCTCGATCCAATATTCGGAAAATCCGCCAAAAAAATACGAAGATATCGTCAATCCCGACCTCTACAGCGCCGACAACGAAGGGCTTTGGAAAGCCCTGCGCGACGTCGTGCTGTTCTGGGTCGCGCAAGGGGTGCGGATCTTTCGCGTCGACAATCCGCATACCAAGGCGTTTGCGTTCTGGGAATGGTTGATCCGAGAAGTCCAGTCCGTCGATGCGGACGTCATCTTCTTGTCCGAGGCCTTCACCAGACCCAAGGTCATGAAGGCGCTCGCCAAGCTCGGCTTCAGCCAGTCCTACACCTACTTCACTTGGCGCACGGGCAAGGAGGAATTGCAGGCCTACGTGAGCGAGATCACCCGCTATCCCGAACGCGAATATTTCCGGCCCAATTTCTTCGTCAATACGCCCGACATCCTGCCGTTCCATCTGCAGAGCGGCGAGCCCTGGGTCTTCAAGGCGAGGGTGGCGCTTGCCGCCACGCTGTCGGGCAGTTACGGCATCTACAACGGTTTCGAATTGCTGGAGCACGAAGCGATACCCGGAAAGGAGGAATACCTTAACTCCGAGAAGTATGAATTGAAGGTTCGCGACTGGGATCGGCCTGGCAATATCAAAGACTACATCGCATGCCTCAACCGGATACGGCGGGACAATGCGGCGCTCTTGCAAACCAGCAATTTGCGCTTTGCGCAGATCGATGACAACGACGTCATCGGCTTCATCAAGGAATCGGTAGCGCGCGACAATGCGGTGGCCGTCGCCGTGGCGTTGACAAAGGCCGGACCGCGGGAGTTCTGGTTTCATTTCGGCGATATCGAAATTGGTCCGTCGACCTCACGCCGGCGGGTCAAATCCATTGAAAATCTGATCACGGGCAAACGGCACGTCCTCGAGTGGGGCGGAGTCCGTTTGCGCATCGATGAGCAGCAGGACCCCGCCCTGCTGTTCCGCTGCTTCGCGTGAAGGCTGTGCCATGGATGTGGTCGCTGACATCAGGGCGGCGCCGAGGCTCGAAAGCGACGAGCTTTGGTTCAAGGACGCGATCATCTATCAGCTTCATGTCAAGGCTTTCGCCGACAGCAATAACGACGGCATCGGCGATTTCGCAGGGCTGACCGAAAAGCTCGACTACCTGGAGGATCTCGGCGTCACCGCGCTTTGGCTGCTGCCGTTCTATCCCTCGCCCGGCCGTGACGACGGCTACGACATTTCCGACTACCGCACCATCAATGCCGATTTCGGCACGATGTCGGATTTCCGTCGCTTCATGCAGGAGGCCAAGCGGCGAAGGCTGCGAGTGCTCACCGAGCTCGTCATCAATCATACGTCCGACCAACATCCCTGGTTCGTACGCGCGCGCCAAAGCAAACCGACGTCCGATGCCCGCAACTGGTATGTGTGGAGCGATCACGACCATGCCTATGCGGGGACGCGCATCATCTTCAGCGACACCGAGAAATCAAATTGGGCCTGGGACCCGCTTGCTGGGGCGTATTACTGGCACCGCTTCTTCTCGCATCAGCCGGATCTCAATTACGACAATCCGCGCGTGCTTGCGGCCATGATTCAGATCATGCGCCGCTGGATCGATCTCGGCATCGATGGCTTCCGTTTGGACGCCATTCCATATCTGTGCGAGCGCGAAGGGACCAACAACGAGAACCTTCCGGAAACCCACGCGATCATCAAAAAAATCAGGTGTGCGCTCGACTCCTACATGCCTGGCAAAGTCCTTCTCGCCGAGGCCAATCAGTGGCCGGAAGACGTCAACGCCTATTTCGGCGATGGCGACGAGTGCCACATGGCGTATCACTTTCCGCTGATGCCGCGGATTTACATGGCAATCGCTCAGGAAGACCGCTTTCCCATCACTGACATTCTCCGACAGACTCCGGACATCCCGGCCAACTGCCAGTGGGCGCTGTTCCTGCGCAACCACGACGAACTCACGCTCGAAATGGTAACCGATGTCGAGCGCGATTACCTCTGGTCAACCTATGCGACCGACCCTCGCGCCCGCATCAATCTGGGGATCAGACGGCGATTGGCGTCGTTGATGGACAATGACCGGCGCAAGATCGAGCTGATGAACTCGCTGCTGATGTCGTTTCCCGGCACGCCGATCATCTATTACGGCGACGAGATCGGGATGGGCGACAATATATATCTCGGCGATCGTAATGGCGTGCGCACGCCGATGCAGTGGACGCCGGATCGCAATGGCGGGTTCTCCCGTTGCGACCCGGCGCAGCTCTACCTGCCAATGATCATGGACCCGGTCTATGGGTACGAGGCGGTCAACGTCGAAGCGCAATCGCGCAGTCTGGCGTCGCTGCTGAGTTGGACCAAACGCCTGATTTCGGTTCGCAAGTCGAGCAAGGTGTTTGGCCGCGGATCGCTGACATTTATCCGCCCGGCAAATCGCTCCGTGCTCGTCTACGTGCGGCAACACGAAAACGAAGTCGTGCTTTGTGTCGCCAATCTGTCGCGCTCGGCGCAGGCTGCCGAGATCGACCTCGCCCCCTGGCGTGGCCGCGTGCCGGTTGAATTGCTGGGCCGAACGAACTTTCCGCCGATTGGCGATGGTGCCTACCTTGTGACGCTCGGGCCCTACGGATTCTTTTGGTTCCTGCTCCGCGAACCGGATGCGTCGACGATCGAGGGCCCGAGGATCTGGGAGGAATTCGAGACGCTCGTCGTCACCGACGGCTGGAGATCTCTGCTGCGCGACCGTTCCAAATCGATACTCGAACGCGATGTCCTTCCGGCATTTCTTGCGAGCCGGCGCTGGTATGCGAATCGAGGCAGGCTGGCGACGACCCATATCGTCGGCGCCGTTCCAATCGTGGCGGCCGATCCCGATCTGGGAGTTGCGTTGCTCGAAACCAAAGACAAGCGCGAAACCGCGCATTATCTCCTGCCCTTGACCATCAAATGGACCCGTTTTGACCCCGAGCGACAAGATCCAAGCGCGCTCGCCGCCGTGCGCCAGGGGCCACGCGAAGGCACCCTGCTCGACGCCACCGCAGATCCGAGCTTTATCTCTCTTCTGCTCGAAAACCTGCGCGCAGGGCACACCACCGAAGCCGACCGTCGTCGAATCGAGTTCGCGCCGACGGCGGCCTTTGCGAAAGACGGCCCGCTCGCGATCCAAGACGTGCGTGCCATCGATACGGAGCAGTCGAATACGACGGTCCTTGTCGGAACAGACTATGTCGTCAAGCTCTTTCGCCGCCTCGAGCCGGGGCTCAACCCGGAAATCGAGGTCGGCCATTTTCTCACGGAAACAGTCGCGTTCTCGCATGCCCCGCCCCTGCTCGGAACGGTCGAGCTGGAGGAGAACGGGGCTCGCAGCGCCGTCGCCGTCGTGCACGGCTTCGTGCAAAACCAGGGTGACGCCTGGACGGTGACGAGCGCCTATCTGGACCGTTTCGTCGAGGAACAGCGCCTCCTGACGGCCGAGGCCGCCGGGCACAGCGATGAGCAAGCCGCCTATCTGCGGCGGATGGACCAGATCGGGCGGCGGGTCGCCGAGTTGCAGCTCGCGCTTGCAAGCCGTGATGATATCGCCGCATTCGCTCCGGAACCGATTGCGGCCGACGATGTCGGGAATTGGACGGAGGGCATCCTGCAGCGTGCCGGCCGCGCCCTCGGTGACTTGGCACGTCGCCGATCGGAGTTGGCGGAGAATGATCGCCAGCTGCTCGACGCGCTCTTGTCCTACCGAGACTCGCTTCCCGCGCGATTGGGCGAATTGCTTCCGGAAACCGTCGACGCAATGAAGATCCGTCATCACGGTGATTTTCATCTCGGGCAGATGCTAATCGTCAAGGACGACATCTCCATCATCGATTTCGAAGGCGAGCCGCGCCGCAGCATCGAGGATCGCCGGCGCAAGGCCCCCGCTGCCCGCGATGTAGCCGGTCTCATCCGCTCGATCGACTATTCCGCAACGGCTGCGCTCGAGCGTGCGCTCAAGTCGGCGCCCGATGAACACCACGGCAAGCTCGCCCGCGCGCTCGAAGATTGGCGCGAACACTCCGTCGCCGCCTTTATGGCGGCATATCGATCATCATTGAGGGACACGAGACTTTGGCCGCAATCGCCCGAGGCCGCCGATGCTCTTCTCGATTTTTTCCTGTTGGAGAAGGCTTTCTATGAAATCGAATATGAGCTCGCGCATCGGCCTGATTGGCTGCGGGTGCCGCTGGCCGGCACCTGGCGCATTCTCTCGCGTTCGGAAGGCGCGCCGCAATGAGCTCGCTCACGCCGGAAGCCTATGCCGTCATCGAGGGTCGCCATTCCGATCCGTTCCGCTATCTCGGCCCGCATGTAGAAAATGACTCGTCCGTCGTTCGCGTCTTCCTTCCGGATGCCGAAGGCGTTGCCGTCATCGACGAGCTTGGCCACGAAAGCGATCTTCAACGCATCCACGATGCCGGTCTGTTCGAGGGTCGTTTGTCCAATGGACCGCGCCACTATCGCCTGCGCGCGCGTTACGGCGAACGGCAGGTCGAGATCGAGGATCCCTACCGCTTCCCGCCGATCTTGTCCGATCTCGATCTCTACCTGCTCGGCGAAGGAACGCATATGCATCCTTACGAAAAGCTGGGCGCCCATCCGATGGTGCTCGATGGCGTGGCGGGCGTAGCCTTCGCCGTGTTCGCGCCGGCGGCCAAGCGGGTCAGCGTGGTTGGCGATTTCAATCTATGGGATGGACGCCGCCACGCCATGCGCGTGCGCGGCAATGGCTTTTGGGAAATTTTCGTGCCCGAAGCCCGCGCCGGCGACAAATACAAATATGAGATTGTCGGGCCGGACGGCCACCTGCTGCCGTTGAAGTCCGATCCACTCGCTTTCGCTGCCGAGCTGCGGCCGCAGACGGCTTCGATCGTAGTCGATCGCGACACAATCCAACAGCCGCAACCGGCACCTGCCGGCATCAATGCATTGCGCGCGCCGATATCGATCTATGAAGTCCATCTCGGCTCGTGGCGGCGGCAGCCGCAACGTGGCGGCCGTTGGCTGAGCTACCGCGAGCTGGCGGAGGAATTGCCAGCTTACGCCAGCGACATGGGGTTCACCCATCTCGAATTCCTGCCGGTGAGCGAACATCCATTCGACGGATCGTGGGGCTATCAGCCGACCGGACTTTTTGCACCCACCAGTCGCTTTGGCAGTCCAGCCGACTTTGCCGCCTTGATCGATGCATGCCACCGAAAGGGACTCGCCGTCATTCTGGACTGGGTGCCAGGACACTTCCCCGACGATCCGCATGGCCTCAGCCGTTTCGACGGGACGGCACTATATGAGCATGAAAATCCGCAACAAGGTCGTCACCTCGATTGGAACACGCTCGTCTACAATTACGGCCGCACCGAGGTCGCAAACTTCCTGCTGGGTAGCGGGTTGTTTTGGCTCGATCGCTACGGCATCGACGGGCTGCGCGTGGATGCCGTCGCTTCCATGCTGTATCTCGATTACAGCCGGCCCGAAGGCGGCTGGATCCCGAATAAATACGGCGGACGCGAAAACCTCGACGCCATCAACCTGCTTCGCCGCTTCAATTCGGAGCTGTTCTCACGATATCCCAATGCGACCACGGCGGCGGAGGAGTCGACCGCTTGGCCCATGGTATCAAGGCCGGTGGATTGGGGCGGTCTCGGGTTCGGGTACAAGTGGAACATGGGATGGATGCACGATACGCTCGAATACATCAGCAAAGATCCAATCTACCGCAAGCATCATCACGGCCAAATCCTTTTCGGTTTGCACTACGCGTTCTTCGAGAACTTCATCCTGCCGCTCTCCCATGACGAGGTCGTGCACGGCAAGCGTTCGATTCTCGGCCGCATGCCAGGCGACAAATGGCAGCGCTTTGCCAATCTGCGCGCCTATTACGGCTTCATGTTCGGCCATCCCGGCAAGAAGCTGCTGTTCATGGGCAGCGAGTTCGGTCAGGAGAGCGAATGGCGCCATGACCACTCGCTTGACTGGCATCTTCTCAAGCATCCCCGTCATGCGGGTGTGCAGGCTTTGGTCCGCGATCTCAATCGTCTTTACCGGACGATACCGGCTCTGCACGAACTCGATTGTGAGGATGCCGGGTTCGAGTGGCTGGTCATGCATGACGCCGAACGCAGCGTGTTCGCGTGGTTGCGAAAAGGACGCCAGACGCACGAGCGTTGCCTGGTGGTGGTGAACTTCACCCCCGAGGTCTACCGCGACTACCGCATCAAGGTTCCGTTCTCGGGGACTTGGCGTGAGGTCCTCAACAGCGATTCCGCGCTCTACGGCGGCAGCAATGTCGGGAACGCGGGCGCGGTCAGGACGTTGGACGAAGGCGCAGTTCCCGAGGTCAGCCTTGTTGTTCCGCCCCTTGCGGCAATTTTTCTCGTTCCGGAGCGGTAGGGTGCGGATTTCGGCCGGTGCGCCGCATCCGTTGGGTGCCACATGGGACGGGCGCGGAACGAATTTCGCGCTGTTTTCGGCGAATGCCGAAAAGGTCGAGCTTTGCCTATTCGACAGTCACGGTCGCCGCGAGATCGAGCGCATCGCGTTGCCGGAACGCACCGAGGATGTCTGGCACGGCTACCTCAATGATGTCGCGCCGGGACAGCTCTACGGTTACCGGGTCCATGGCCCTTATCAGCCCGAGCGGGGATTGCGCTTCAATGCGCACAAGCTCCTCGTCGATCCCTATGCCAAGCAGCTCGCCGGGCGCCTCGTCTGGAGCGACGCGCATTTCGGGTATCGCGCCGGCAGCGCCCGGGCAGACCTCTCGTTCGACCGGCGGGACAACGCGCGTGGAATACCGAAGAGCGTCGTCGTCGACGAAGCCTTCACATGGGGCGAAGAACGTCGACCGTCGATTCCCTGGCAAGACACGGTCATCTACGAAGCCCACGTCAAGGGACTGACGCAACTTCGCGAGGATGTGCCGCCCGCTTGGCGCGGTACATATCGCGGGCTTGCGGCACCGGCAGTAGTCGATCATCTCAGGCGTCTAGGCGTCACCGCACTTGAACTGCTGCCGATCCACGCCTTCATCGACGATCGGCATCTGATCGAGCGCGGCCTTAGCAACTATTGGGGCTACAATACGCTGGGCTTTTTCGCACCCGAGACCCGTTACGCCGCGGATGGATCGCTCGATGCATTTCGATCGACCGTGTCGCGATTGCATGATGCCGGCATCGAAATCATCCTCGATGTCGTCTACAACCATACCGCCGAAGGCAATCACCTCGGCCCGACGCTGAGCTTCCGCGGCATCGACAACACCTCCTATTACTGGCTTCTCCTCGACAAGCCCCGCTACTACGACGACTTCACGGGCTGCGGGAATGCACTCAAGCTCACGCATCCGCGCGTGCTGCAGATGGTGATGGATTCGCTGCGATATTGGGTGCAGGTTTGTCACGTCGACGGGTTCAGGTTCGATCTCGCAAGCACGCTCGGCCGCGGGTCCAACGGGTTCGATGGTGGCGCGGCCTTTTTTGCGGCCATCCGGCAGGACCCTGTTTTGGCCGGAACCAAGCTGATCGCTGAACCATGGGATCTTGGTCCCGGCGGCTATCGGGTCGGCGCGTTTCCGTCGGGCTGGTCGGAATGGAACGACCGTTTTCGCGGCACGCTGCGTCGCTACTGGTCCGGCGAAGGCAATCTTATCGGCGAGCTTGGCCGCCGCATGACCGGCTCAGCCGATCTGTTTCATCACGACGGTCGCAGCCCGTGCGCGAGCATCAACTACGTTACGGTTCATGATGGGTTCACGCTTGCAGATCTCGTCAGCTACGAGCGCAAGCACAACGAAGCAAACGGCGAGCACAATCGAGACGGATTCGACGAAAATCACAGCACGAATCACGGCGTCGA
>WNGK01020502.1_pt1 | contig 10717 bp, 8 predicted proteins | sample 5400601 | NCBI WGS metagenome assembly WNGK01 (sample SAMN13153376, study PRJNA577476) | soil metagenome | isolation source: 60 cm soil or saprolite under Garry oak tree replicate 1 | place: USA:California | collected 2016-06-15
TCGTTGGCGTGAAGAGCTCCGCAAAAACGGCATCGTCCATGACGGCGAGCGTTTCGGCAATGAGCGCTTCGGCATCGGACGGCGCCAAGCCTTGCCGCTTCAGATAGGAGAGTGCGGCGGCCTCGCGTCTTTCCGGCGGGAACGCAGGCAGATGCGCCAGCAGCGCATGCACCAACAGCCCGCGCCGAAAGCGCTTTGCAGAATCCTCCAACGGCGAGATCAGCGCCTGTTCGTCCAACCCTGCCGCTTCCGAAGGGCGAAGCACGCGTGAAGCGGGTTCGGGTTCGGCGGCGCGCGCCAGAAAGTTTGGCACTCGCGTGGACGGCTGGGACAAAGCCAGCAATTCCGCCGAGCCGCCCGAGAAGTTCGCGCCGAACGCAATCACGGTTTCGCCGGCGATCCGCTCTTCGCGTCCGATGCGGGCGGCGGCGTGTTTGAGATGCCCATACCAGGATTCCGCATGCACACCGTTTTTCATTTCATAGCCGCAGACGATCAGGAATTCCCGCGCCCGCGTTGCCGCCACATAGAGCAGCCGGCGGTATTCTCGCATCTCGCGCAATCGCGCGGCATTCTTGGCGGCGGCGAGCTTCGGTGTCTCCAGCGCTTTGTTGACGCCGAAGAAGACGCAATCTTCGCTGTACAGCAGCGGCTCGCGCCGCTCGTGGTCCGGCACTTGCGCTGTGTCGGGCAGGATCACGATATTGGCTTCCAGGCCCTTGGCGCCGTGCACCGTCATCACGCGGACTGCGCGGCCCCCTTCCTCCATGTCACGTTTGACATCGGAGGCGCCTTTCTCGAACCAGCTCAGGAAGCTCTCCAGAGAGGGAGGATGCGAACCCTCATGCGCCAGCGCCAGCGCCAGGAATTCATCGATCGCATCGGCGGCCTCAGAGCCCAACCGTGCGGTCAAGCGCCGGCGCAAGCCTTTGCCGAGCGCGCGGGCGTAAAACTCGAATGGCGGCAGAAAATCCGCTTGGCTCAGAATCTCCGCGAGGAACGCATGCGCGCGTTCGAAGACGGGGCCCTCGCTTTTGCGGGCGCGCAATTCGTCCCAGAGCGATGGTCCGGTGCGAGGCTGCGCCAGATCGTAGAGATCACCTTCCGAGAATCCGACCAGCGGGGATTTCAGCAGCGCGGCGAGATTGAGATCGTCGTCCGGCAGAAGCGCAAAACGTCCCAAGGCGACGAGATCGGCGATCGCAATCTGCTCCATCAGCACCATGCGGTCGGCGCCCGCGACCGGCACGCGCTTGTCCAGCAATTGGCGGATCATCTCTTCGGCGAAGGCATTGCGCCGCCGCACCAGGATCATGATGTCGCCGGGCGTGATGGGTTTGTCGGTGCCGGGTATCGTTGCGCGTTTGTCCAGCCATTCGGCGATACGCGTGGCGATGCGCGCCGCCAGAAGCGTTTGCGCGCTGGATCGCGAAGGCGCATCGACCGGCTGGTCCCAGGGGTCGGCTTCTTCGGTCTGCGTTGCCTCCACCGTCGGCCAGATCTCGACCCGGCCCGTCTCGCTGCGATGCGCATCGTGGTGGATGGCATCATCGGTCGAACTAATGCCGTCGCGTGCCTTGGCCTCGGCGAACACGGCATCGACGAATTCGAGGATGGCGCGGGCGCTGCGCCGCGATACCGCGGGGCGCAAATCCGCGAAGGCGAGGTGTGCGCCTTCCACCTGGGCTTTGAAGACGCTGCGCTGGCGGCCGAACTCGGTCGGATCGGCGCCCTGGAAACTGAAGATCGACTGTTTCTCGTCGCCCACGGCAAAGATCGTGCGGGGAGCCGCATCCCCGCGCGTGCCGGTGCCTGAGAAGAATTCCTCCGCGAGCCTGCCGACGATTCTCCATTGTTCGGGGCTGGTGTCCTGCGCCTCATCGACCAGGATGTGATCGAGCCCGCCGTCGAGCTTGTAGAGCACCCAGGACGCGGCATCGCGGCGCTCGAGCAGGTTCAGCGTGGCCAAGATCAGATCGTCGTAATCGAGCGCGGCGCGGTTGCGCTTAAGCCGGTCATAGGTTTCGAGCACGGCGAGAGCAACGGTGATGACGGCGGCGGTCAACGCAGCCGTCACGGCGCATCGGCGGCGCTCTTCCACCGCGAGCACGCGGTCTCTCAGCCTGTCGAGATAGGCTGCCAGTTCCGGTTCGGCCGCGGCCGTCGATTTGGTGACGATGCTTTTGCGCGGCTCGTTTTGCAAAGTGAAGAACATGGCGCGCAGAATTTCGAAATCCTCGGCCGCCATCCCCCCGCTCAGAAACGCCGTGAACAAGTCGCCGGATTGCTTGTCCTTGCTGGAACCGCCGAGAAGCCAGCGGGCAATGCGCTCGCACGCGGTCCGCTCGCCGCCCAATTCCTCGCAGAAGCGCGCCAGAACGTGCGCTTCGTCTTCGCCTTCTGCGAGGTCCAGCGCTTTTCGCAGATGCGCGGCGAAGCGCAGCTCGTCGCCATCATGGCGCGAAAGCATTTCCCGCAGCTTTCCGGAATCGCCAATGGCGAAATCCAGGATTTCCGCGAAGCGCCCATCGGCCGCCCGCGTCGCGAGCAGCGCGACCGCGTTTTTCAGGCGAGCATCCCCTTTGCCGGCGCGTTCCAGCACGGCGGTTCGCGCTTGCCCCATCAGCTCCGCGGCGCTGCGTTCGTCGAGCACGGTGAAACGCGCAGGGATTCCCGCCTCGACGGGAAAGCGGGCCAGCAAATGCTGACAGAAAGAATGGATGGTCTGGATTTTCAAACCACCGGGCGTTTCCAGCGCCTGCGCAAACAGGGTGCGAGCTTTGCGCAGGCCTTTCGCGTCGGGCGACTCAGCGCCGATGTCTTTCAGGCGTGCGCGCAACGCCGTGTCCGGGAGCAGCGCCCATTCGCCCAACCGGTCGAACAGCCGCGTCGCCATCTCGGCGGCCGCCGCTTTGGTATAGGTGAGGCAGAGGATGCGCGCCGGCGATGCCCCTGAGAGCAGAAGCCGCGTTACCCGATCGGTCAAGAGATAGGTCTTGCCCGCGCCCGCATTGGCCGACACCCATGCCGAGACCTTAGGATCGGTCGCCCTTTGTGAAGCCGCGCTCACTCGTCCAGCCTTTCTTCGAGCGTCCATTCGCGCACCCGCGCCAGATGGTCGTAATCGCCTTCATCGCTCATGCGGAACGGCATTTCGCGCGAACGATAGGGCTGCGCCGGATTGTCATAGCGCGCGATACGCGCGGTGAGACGGGCTCTCGCGTCTGCCGCCAGCGCGTCAGCGTCCAGATCCGCGATGCATTCCAGTCCCGGCGGTTCGGCGCCCGTGAGTCGGACATGAATGAATTCACGCAAAGATGTGGCCGGATGCTCTCCCAGCGCGCCGGCGAGCAGCATCGCGCCTTCAAGCGGCAGCTGCGGGCTGATGAGCTTCTCGATCTGTTTGTCGGAAGGCACACGCCCGGTTTTGTAATCGAGCAGCGAGGCAGCACCACCCGCGAAGAAATCGATGCGATCGGCACGTCCGCGCAAGATGAATGTTTCGCGCGTGGGAATTTCGAGACTGCCCTTCACCTCGACGCAGCTTTTCGTGATCTGATTGCGACGCCCGCGTTCATAGGCGAGGAACCAGCGGGCCGCGCGCTCAAAACGCGGAGTCCAGAGCGCGAGGACCGCCTCCGTGGCGCCGCTTTGCGTGAACGCTTCTTGTCCCAGACGGAGCAGATGCTCCATCGCATCCGGCGGCAGCGCGGCGGGAAAAGCGTTGAGGAAGCGTTCCAGCGCGGCATGAATAGCGTTTCCGCGTTGGCGTGGACCTGGCTCCTCATCGATCGGGTCTAGCGGCCTCAGCCGCAGGACATGCTTGGCGTAGATCGCGTAGGGATCGCGTAGCCAGGTCTCGATTTCGGTGACCGAAAGCGTGCGCGGGCGCGCGGCGAGGGGCGGGCACGGCGCCGGGCGAACGGCGCGCTTGCCAGCAGATCCTTGCGCCCCTCGAGCGCCGGCGCGATTGCGAGGCCCTTGGCCAATTGCTTGATCCGCAGCAGCCAGCGCGAGGCGACGGTGGGCGCGCCGTTCTCCTTCAGCGACCGCGTGAGAAGAACGGAGCGCGAAGCGGCCAGGGACGCGAAATCATGTGCCGCCAGACCGGTGCGGCGCTCGGGCGCATCGAGCCCGAGTTTCTCACGCATCGGCCGCGACAGCCAGGCGTCGGTCGCGGCTTCGGCCGGCCATTGCCCTTCATTGAGGCCGGACAGAATGACGAGGTCGAAATCCAGAAGCCGCGCTTCCAGTGGGCCCAGAATGGCAAGCCGCGGATGGAGATTGTAGCGCGGCCGCACGGCACGCAATTCGGCGAGCTCGCGGTAGGCGTCGGCGAAATCGCGGGCGGGGGCGAGCGTGATATTGACGCCGTCGCGGACCAGCTCCTGCAGCAGATTGGCCGCCGCTTCACCGGCCGGTCCCTGCCATAGAATGTTCGCGCCCGGTTCCGTATCCGTCGCCGCGAGCGCCTCGCCAAGCTGGCCATGGGCATAGGCAAGCTCGTCGAGACTGGCCTGTTTGGCGGTCATGGCTTGCGCGAAAGGCTCAAGCAGGCCGGCGAGTTTGGCGAACCAGTCCTGCAGCGCAAAGGACGCTTTGACCTGTCTCAGCCGAGCTACAATTCCCGCCAAGCCGGGATCGGGACGCAATCCTCGCAATGCCGCGTGCTCGAACGCGCGCACATTCCGGCGGAAGCGGACGCGCTCTTCGCCGCCGGCCGTGAAGGGGTGCTTCAGCAGCGCAAGCAGCGGGACCGGCGCAAAACGCTCGGCCGCCGCGCGCGCGGCCAGCGCAAGGAACGCGCCCGGCGGCGTGCGGGACAGTTTTTCGCCGGCCGAATCATCGATTGTCACGTTCCAGCGTGTGAGCTCCGCGGCGACCCGGCGCGCGAGGCCGCGGTCGGGCGTGACCAAGGCCGCTGTCCGCCCCTTGGTCTCCAACGCCTCTCGCAAAGCGCAGGCGATCACCAGCGCCTCCTCGCGCGGATTTTGCGCCTCGATCAAAGCGAAACCTTCCAGCGCGGGAGCGAGCTCGCGGCCAGGCTTCTCCACCAGATCGCGCCACACATCGGTGGTCGGCGGCGGGCGCAAAGCCTCGCTCAGGAAATGCATGCGGCGCGCGCGCTGAGGATAGGATTCCGGCAGCGGCGACCACAGCGCGACGTCTTGGCGCTCCACCCCGACAAAGCCGAGCAATTGGCGCAACCCGAATTGCGCATGGCCCGGTTCGAGCTCCTTCCAGCTTGGCCCATCGAGGTCGGTGTCGAGTCCGGGAAGCACCACCGCGCCGGTGGGAAGGCGCGCGATGATCTTCAGAAGCTCCGCCGTCGCGGGAATGGAGCCCGTCGAGCCCGCGGCGATCACCGGCGCGCGCGGCGGGTTTCTGGCGAGCTCGACGCCCAGCGCGTGGAGTTTTGCATCGCGGGCGGCGGCGGGCTCGCTCGTCCCTTCCGCGCGCAGAAGAAGCGGCCATTGCACCGCGATGATATCGAGGAATTGCGCCACTTCGCTCCAACGCGCCGCCATGGAATCGGAGACGAGGCCCGTCAGTCCGGCGAGGTCCGCGTTCTGGGTGACCGCCTCATCGAGGAGCCGTGCAAGTTCGCCCGCATAGGTGAGGGATTGCGCGAACGGAACGGGCGCATGTTTTGCCTCGCCCCAGCGCCGCACGAGTGTCGAGAGCAGCAGCCGCCGGCGCAACGGCGCCACGGGGGGAATCGCATCCAGATCCTCCGTCGACGGATCAAAAAGCTGCTCATCGTCGTCGATGTCGCCGAGCGCCCGGATATGCGGCAGCAGCGCGGCGCCGCCCAGCGCGTCGGCGAAGGTTTCGCGCAAGGCCAGCGCCGCACGGCGCGTCGGCACCAGCACCAAAGCATCCGCCAGAGTGAGAGGATCGGAACCGCTGCGCACAATCACCCCTTCGCAGAGAGCGCGTGCGAAAGGGATGCCGGACGGAATCGTGAAGATTTTCGGCTGCGCCGGCGCCATCAAGGTTCGCGGGCGAGATCGCGAAGGAAAGCTTCGGCTTCCGTCAGTCCCTCGGGCGTGCCGACATGAATCCATACACCGTCCAGCCGCACGCCGAAGAGCCGTTCCTTCTCGATGGCCTCATCCCACAAACGATTGATCGAGAAACGCCCTTTGGGTGCGGTATCGAAAAGGCGGGGGTTGAGGATTTGCAGCCCTGTCCAAACAAAGGGCGCCAGGTTCATCTCGGCTCGGCGTTTCAAACTGCCCCATGGATCCATCTCGAAATCGCCGCGGCCGTCATATCCGATCGAGGTGGCGCAAGGCGCGAGCAGCATAAGGGCATCCATGGTCTCGGAATTCCACCGCGCTCTCATGCGCGCCATCGCCGAGCCCATGCCCTCGACCCAGACCGAATCCGAATTGTAGGTGAAGAACGGTTCGCCCTTGAATTCGGGAAGTGCTTTGGCGATGCCTCCGCCGGTATCCAGAATGGCGCCGGTTTCGTTGGAGATGAGGATTTCGACGCGTTTGTCGCGGACGCGGCGCTCCTCCAGATGCGCGATGAGCTGATCGGCTTTGTAATGCACGTTGACGACGATGAAATTCACGCCGCCTTGCACCAACCGCTCGATGACATGATCGATCAGCGGCTTGCCGTTGAGCGGGACAAGCGGTTTTGGCCGTTCCAGGGTGAGCGGCGCCATGCGCGTGCCCAACCCAGCGGCCATGATCATCGCTCGTGTGGGCAGGCTCACGCTGCTGCTCCTGCGGTGATCGTCAGGACCCCGCGCGCGTCGGCCGGAATGTTGCGGTCGTACCAACGCTTCAGCCGCCGAAGTTCCGGATGGGAAAGGTCTTGCTCCATATAACGCCAGACGCGCGGCAGATGCGCTAGATAACGCGGCTTGCCGTCGCGCTTGGCGAGGCGTGCGAAGATGCCGATGATCTTCGCATTGCGTTGCGCGGCGAGAAGCGCGGCTTCCGCGCGCAAGCGCTCCCCATCCAATTTCGCGCCTTGGGCGTGGCATTTTGCAAGATAACGCTCCGTCATCGCACCGGCGAGTTCGGGAGCGACATCGCGTCTGGCATCTTCCAGCAGCGAAACCAGATCGTAAGCGGGCGATCCCGCCAAGGCGTCCTGGAAATCGATCATCCCGACGCGAGCCAACCCGGAGCGGTCCCCGCGCCAGAGCAGGTTCTGCGCATGATAGTCGCGGTGCACGAAGACCGGAGTGCCGCGCGAGATTCCCTGAAGGGCTTCACGCCACAATGCGCGGTGCTCGACGAGGGAAGATGCGTCCGCTTGACGGCCCAGGGCCGCGGGAAAGAACCACTCGGTCAAGAGGTCCAATTCGGCGATGAGCGCGGTTTCGTCATAGGCAAAAAGCGGCTTGTCCTGCGCAAGCAGGGCAGGGGCGGGATCGGCATGCAGTCTGACGAGGCCATCGATAGCGGCTTCGTAAAGCGCGTACTCGTCGCCGCCATCGGCCAGGATGTCCGTATAAAGAGCAATTCCGAGGTCTTCGATCAGCAGAAACCCTTGCGCAATATCGGCGGCGTAAATGTCGGGCGCCGAAAGCCCGCGGCTTCGCAAATAGCGCGATGCTGCGACGAAACGGGCGCAATCGGCGCCCGCAAGGCGCGCGAGCGCATTGTAGCCAAGGGCGCGGCGCTGCTCGGGCGTCGCGCCCTCCGGAGCCGAAGGGGTTTCGGCAGCGCCGGGCTGGTCCATCAGCATGGCGGTCCGGGAGCCCAGATGAAGCCGGATGTAATGGCGGGTCGACGCATCGCCCGGCAGGGGTCGGCGCTCCGCCGCGCCCCATCCCGAATCGGCGAGGAACGCCGTCATCGCCTGGCTTCGTGAATTTATCGCTTTCATGGCTTTGCCCCGCCCAAGACCCCGCGCCAGCGCGCCGGGCCCGAAATCGTCAACTCTCGGCTCGTCTCGCCGATGGGCTCAAGCGCGATCTGCAGCGCATCAGCGATCATAGATGCGGGCATTCCCCGTTCCGGCCATTCGATCAAAACAGCACCCCCTTCGACGGCATCATCCAGGCCCAGTTCGGATAGCTCGCTGGTCCTCTCGATTCGGTAAAAATCGAAATGATGGACGATCAGGCCGGGCGTTTCGTAAGCCTGGACTAGGGTGAAAGTGGGGCTGGGGACGTGCCCCTGGACCCCCAGCCCACGCAAAATGGCCCGGGCCAGCGCGGTCTTGCCGGCGCCCAGCTCGCCGGAAAGCGCGACCACGTCTCCGGGCGCGAGCGCGGCCGCGATACGTGCTCCCAATTCCGCCGTCGCGGCCTCGCCCCTAAGCGTCAAGACTGTCTCGAATCCCGCCACGGAACGGTTGTAACTTGCGCTCCCGCGCCGCTCAACGCGGCATTGCGCTTGGGAATCCGGCATTTTGCTCGATTGCCCCGGCCCTCCACGCGTGCTAACCGCGCCTGCCACACTTACCTGTTAACAGGCATGGTCGAGCGGATCGTCATTATCGGCGCGGGTCAGGCGGGCGCGCAGGCCATCGCTACGCTCAGGGCCGAAGGATTCGAGGGCTCGCTGACGCTTATTGGTGACGAGCCCTATCCCCCCTATCAGCGGCCGCCTTTGTCCAAAGCCTATCTCGCCGGCGATTTCGCGCGCGAGCGGCTGTTTCTCAAACCCGATGCGTTCTACACCGAAACAGCCTGCGAGCTGCGCCTATCCCTCGCCGCGACCGCGATCGACCGCCGGAGCAAGACCGTGGCTCTTTCCGACGGCACCAAGCTTTCCTATGACCGGCTTTTGCTCACCACGGGTGCAAGGGTGCGCCAGCTGCCGGTGCCGGGCGCGGCTCTTGCCGGCGTCTATTATCTGCGCGGCATCGCCGACGTGGATGCGTTAAGGCAGCATTTCCAACCGGGCACGCGTCTTGCCGTCGTCGGCGGTGGTTATATCGGGCTGGAAGTCGCGGCGGTCGCCGTCAAGCATGGGCTCAAAGTCACCGTGATCGAAGCGGCGGATCGGGTGATGGTGCGGGCCGCCTCGCCCGAGATCTCCGCGTTCTATGAGAAAATCCATCGCGCCAACGGGGTCGAGTTCGTGCTCGGAGCGATGGCGGAACGTTTTGAGGGGGATGCGCGCGCGCAAGGCGTGTCGACGAATCTGGGACGGGTGGAGGCGGATGTCATCCTCGCCGGCATCGGCATTGTGCCCAATTGCGAGCTGGCCGAGGCAGCGGGGCTGGCCTGCGACAATGGCATCTCCGTGGACGAATACGCAGGTACCTCCGATCCGGACATTTTCGCCGCCGGCGATTGCACCAGCCATCCCGGCTTTGCGGGGGGACGCGTTCGGTTGGAATCGGTGCAGAACGCCATCGATCAGGCCAAGCACGCCGCCCTTGCCATGGTGGGCAAACCGCTTGCCTATCGCGAAGTGCCCTGGTTCTGGTCCGATCAATATGATCTGAAGCTGCAGATTGCGGGCCTCGCCCGGCCGGGCGATAGGACAGTGCTGCGCGGCAATCCGGCGACCAGAAAATTCTCGGTCTTTCACTTGCGCGATGGCGTGGTGGCGGCGGTCGAGGCGGTGAATGCAGCGCCCGATTATATCGTGGGTCGCCGGCTGATCGCGGCGCGCGCCATGGTGGCGCCCGAACGGCTTGCCGATATCAGCGTGCCGGCCAAATCCTTGGCCTGAATATTGGAACGGAATGAATGCCCAAGATCACCTACATCGAACACAATGGCAAAGAGCACACCGCCGAGGTCCCTGTCGGCTGGACCGTTATGGAAGGCGCGGTGAAGAATCGCATTCCGGGCATCGACGCGGATTGCGGCGGCGCTTGTGCCTGCGCGACCTGTCACGTCTATGTCGATCCGGCATGGCTGCCCAAGCTCGCCCCGCGCCAGGACATGGAAGAGCAAATGCTGGATTTCGCTCAGGAGCTGAAACCGAACAGCCGGCTCTCTTGCCAGATCAAAGTCACGCCGGCGCTGGACGGGCTGATCGTCCGCACGCCCAAGGACCAGCACTGACGAGGGTTTCTTCGCGGCCATTTCGTGTCCGACCCATCGACTGAAAAGTTCCATCAAATTGCGAAAGGTGTGACTTCACGATCCGTGAGCAAACGCAGCCTGGGTCCGGGCGACACGTTTCCTATTCGATGGGTTCGGCAATGCCCGAAACTCTAGAGGGGCACCCTCCGAAAAAGGAGACGTGCTATGAAAACGAATGGAGCCCTCATTCCGCTGCTGGCTTTGTCGGCAGCATGTGCGATGCCGGCGCTCGCAAACGACTTCCATCCTGCGCTGAGCGTTACCGCGGAGTCCGCTAGTCAAGACCTCCGTCTGGATATCGCCACGCTGCGCCATATCGGCCCATTGAGAAACATGGAAGGCAAGGAAGTCCGCGGCAAATATAACGAGTATCTCGGCTATATCCTTGCGGTCGACGAAGGCGCCAAATTGGCTGAGATGCAAATTCCGACGGGCGCAGCCCTGTCCTTGCCGACAGACTTGCTGGTCGATGACGGCGAAACGAACGCTAATTGAGAAATTCCCATCCCGCTCCCTGAAGCGGGATGGGCGTTTTTCTAATCTGCCCTTTCGGTGGTCGGGTCGATCATCTTGCGCACTTCGGTGATCTTGGAAGCGGGGAAGCCGCTCATCTCGGCATGTTTGCGGATCATGCCTTCGTCCGAGGCGAGATAGACGCAGAACGTCTTGTCGTTGGCGACATAGCTTTCGAGCCATTGGATG
>WNGK01008396.1_pt1 | contig 10715 bp, 13 predicted proteins | sample 5400601 | NCBI WGS metagenome assembly WNGK01 (sample SAMN13153376, study PRJNA577476) | soil metagenome | isolation source: 60 cm soil or saprolite under Garry oak tree replicate 1 | place: USA:California | collected 2016-06-15
GGCGACCTCCACACTGATGAAGCGTAACGGAAGAATTCTAGACCCGCTGATCGAGGGGTTCAACATGGGTTAGGTCGCGAACTCTGCGTGGGTGGGTCGCGGACTTTTGAGGAGGTTTGGGGTCGCAGATTCTGCAAGGTTCAGCGGGCTGGAATTGGCGTAAAATGCGCGCAAAATAGGTTTACGGGCGTTTTTCGGTTTCCCAGCGAAAGGAGGTCTGGCTCCATGTCAAAGCCACCCCATCGTCTTCTACGGATTGTGCTGGGTTTTCTGTCCATACTGCTCGCGGTCGCGGGCATACTCCTGATCTTCAGCAGTAAACCCCTCACCATGCGCATGTTCCTGCGTCCTCCCGAGTCTGAAATCTCCACCCTGCTTCTCGCGGCGGTGAAGGAGATGGGAGGTCTGGCGCGGTAGGCGTCGGTCACCGGACACGCACTTCGCGCATAAGACACCACGCCAGAGTGCGCATCGCCCTTCGGGACTGAGGACGTCGAACGAGGCAGCATGAGAGACGGTGAGATTGGTGTCACGTCGGAACCGAGGGCGGCTTCCCGGTTGTTCACATGGAGAACAACGTCATCATGGTCGAAGCCGTCGCGAAGATCGATGTGAATCGCGGGCACGGGAAGCCCCCCGGAAAAACGATCAGCGCTCCGCGCCGCTTGGCGCGAGCGGTAGCTTTTCATCAATCCACCAAACCACATAATCTACGTTCATGTTGCTCGCAATCTCGATCGCGAGTGGCCATCAATCGAAACGGACGTTTGCCATCGGCGTGATCACCGAAGAGATCAGCAATGCCTACGGTGGGCTGGTGATCAGTGGGATCGAAGCCTTTCTCAGCCGGCACAAGCACTTCTTCATCATCGCGGCTCATCGCCACGATATTCACAACTTGGAGCAATACGTTGCTTTCTTGCTGGCCACGGGTGTGGAAGGGGTCATCACGATCGACACGATTTTGAAGCATCATCTCGCAGTGCCGACTGTCGCGGTTGCTGGACACCGCCCTCTAAAGGGTGTTACGCACATCACCTTGGACCACACCCGTGCCGCGCACTTGGCATTGCGTCACCTATTCGACCTGGGTCATCGTCAAATCGCGGTTCTACGAGGCCATCCCTTCAGTTCAGACGCAGACGACCGCTGGCACTGCATTTGCGACGCGGCCCGGGGACTCAGGATCCGCCTGCGCCCCGAACTGGCGGTACACCTGGACAAAGACGATCCGTCCCCGGCATGGGCTGTCGGCTTACCAAACAGTTACTGTCGAGAGGGCGCTTCACCGCGCTGTTCGCCTATAACGACATCTTGGCCATTGGCGCCATCCGCGCGATCCGCGAGGCTGGGTTGCGCGTGCCTGAAGATATCTCGGTCGTGGGCTTTGACGACATTCGCGAGGCTGCCTATCAATTCCCAAGCTTGACTACTATTCATCAGCCTCTTCGCAAAATGGGAGAGATCGCGGCGGAGACTCTCGTCCAACGAATCGAAGGACGCAGAGACCATCCCCGTCAGATTCTTATCGAGCCAGAGCTCGTTGCGCGCGAGTCAACCGCGAAGGCTGTGCCTTATGCTGACGGTGCGGGGCGTGGCGAAAGGCGGGACTCGCATGGAGCCATCCCTGGCCTGACTCGAGCGAAGGGACTGAGCGGGCGAGAGTGTATCAAATTTCAGATCAAGTCGAGACTAGGACAGCGCAGTACTCACCAATTGCACGTTTGCACGAAGGCCCAGCGCATCAGCGGCGTCCCACGCCAGTCGTGCGCAACCGAGCAGGTTGACCGTATCGCCTAGTTTGCTGATTGCGATCTTCACCTGCTTGGCGGCGAGTGGTTGGGCGCGCTCGAACATCACTCTCTTCAGTGGCTCGAGAAAGAGGTCGGCGGCGGCCGCCATTCCTCCCCCGATTACTACGATCTCCGGATCGAACAGGCTAACCAGGTTCGCAACTCCGGATCCGAGAAGCCGGCCGGAGCTATGGAAGATATCTAATGCAAGCTGGTCCCCGCGTCTCGCAGCAGCGGCGACGTCCGAAGCGGTTATCTTTGCCCGATGTAACTGCGAGAGGATGCTTTCGCGTCCTTCGTCTAGAAACTTCTGGGCAGCACGCGCGATAGCGGGTCCCGCTGTTAACGATTCCAATTCGCCTACACGCGAACGCTGCGGCACATTCTGACCTGAAACCACAAGCCATCCGGCACAGCCCGAGAGTTCATGAGCGCCGCGAATAATGCGTCCGCCGCTCAGAATGCCGGCGCCGATTCCTGTGCCGACAGTCAAAACGATCACATCAGACTTGCCCTGCCCTGCTCCGCGCCAGCATTCTCCCAACACGGCGGCATGGCGATCGCTTTCGACGACCACTGGAATACCAAGCAGCCGCTTCAGACGTCTGGCAAGTGGCATCCGTTCCCATCCCGGCAGGTTGGGCGCCCAAACCGTGCCCCTCGGACGCACAAGTCCAGGCACCGCGACAGCCGCTGCCACAAACACATCCTTGGGTTTCCTCCTTCCAGCGAGATCCTTTGCGAGTCCACAAATCTGGAGTACAGGACCTGAAGGCGAACTGGTATCAACCGGCTCCACGCGATGCGAGAGCATTCGTCCTTTCCGGTCAACAATCGCCGCGGAGCACTTCGTCCCACCGAGATCAACTGCAAGAATATAGGGCACAGTGGGTCCTTTTGGACTCAGTCCGGAAACGTGCGTCGCTCGTCTTTCACATCGCCGCCGTGTCACGTTCGCGCATCATCAATATTCCGGATAGCGCGCTGATGCCGACCGCCCCGAGGAGCGGCAGGATCATGCCGGTGCGAACGTTGAACTGTTGCGAAACCTGGCCTACAGCCCAGGGGAATGCCATGCCCCCGATCAGGGCGATTGAAAACAGCAGTCCAAAGACCGTTCCTGCTACTTTGGAATAGCGGTCGCCCGCAATCGCCAGAGTTGTAGGAAAGATTGGGCCATAAGACAATCCAACCAAAGCTGTTCCGCCGAATAATAATGTTAGCGATCGCGCCGAGAGCAGAATCCCGCAGCCCACCAGTGACATCAACGCAGTGGCGAGTATGAGTTGAGCTTTCCCTATCATTTGCAGCAGCCTCGCCGCAAGAATTCGGCTGACCATCAGAGCGCCCCAGTACCCGGCTAATGCCAGCGTTGCCACGCGTGGCGAAAATCCGCTGGCGTTCGCATAAGTGGAGGTCCATCCGCCAATGCATGCTTCATTCCCCGATTCAAAAAACAAGACGAAGGCGAGCAGCAGGACGCCGTGATATCTCGCCACGCCCAGTGTGTCGCGCCACGAAAATGCCTGGCTGACCCTTGCTGGAGGAAAAGAAATTACCGCATACGCGAGAGCGCAAGCAGCCGCAAGAACAGCACAAAAAGAGAACAACTGAGGGATCGTGAAATGCCCTTCGATGCTGGCGGCAAGGAGCGGGACGCAAACTGCGCCGACTCCGAAGAAGATGCCGAGCAGGTTCAGCATGGGGCCTCGCTTGTCGCCGTAGAGGTCGGACACGAGCACGTTTGTGCAGGTGTTTAACCCGCCTCCTCCCAGCCCCAGCAGGACTGCACCCGCCGAGGCGGCCAGAAAAGAACGGGCAGCTGCGAACAACAACATCGCTGCGAGGACGAGCGCAGACGATACAAAGAGGTTTGCTTTGTTGCCAATATGATCGATCAGCGGACCGGCTGCCAACGAAGCCGCGAAAATGCCCAGATACAGCAGCAGGATCAGGTTTCCTTGCTGTGCCAGATCGATGCGCAATCGTGCGCGCATCTCGGGCATGCCAAATACCGTCCCGATAATGGCGAGAACAATGCCAAAAACCAGAATTCCGGCACATGCACTGATAAACAGCAGTTGTGGCCGCACGGTGCGATTCAAGGATTTATCGTTTCAGCGAGCGCTCGTATTCCTCGTAAACTCGGCTATTGTTATCTGCCGGTATTCCAGGAACGTTAGGAGAGACAAATACCGGAGGATGAAGACCCTTAGTGGCAAGTTCAGACGCAACCTGGGCGATGATCGCCATTGCGATTGTGACTGCTGAAACCGTAGATCCCGCGGCCACGGGAGCCTTCCAACCGTTTACTGTTACAAGTGCATCTTCCGCTGGTACGCAGTTGTCGATCACGTAATCGGCAACGTCGGCCAACTTCTTTCCGGATGAGTGAATGGATTCACGCTTTCGGTAGTTATCCATTGATGTGATTGCCACTGTGGCCAGGCCGCGCTTCCGGGCTTCCTGAAGCACCTCGATACCGGCGGCATTCAGTCCGCCGTGAGAAAAGACGAGCATCACATCTCCGCTGCGAACTGGTTCATTCTCGAAAAGGACAGGAGCATATCCTTCCTTACGTTCCAGCCAGAGAAGTCCCTTCGCGCCTCCCGAACCGATCACATTGGTCCACATGAGGCGCATATCCATGAGTGGACGAAATCCCGGAAAAGCGCCGTAGCGCGGAAACATGTCCTGCACCGGCAGAACGGAATGTCCACTGCCGAAAAGGTGCACCAAACCGCCACAGGAAATACAATCGGCCATCACCGCCGAGACTTTTTCGATGTTGGCGGTCTGGGTCTCCCAGACTCGATTCAAGACTTCGGTAATGCGCTCGCGATACTGGGCAACGCTCAAAGTGTTCCTCCAAGGAGCGCATAGCAAGATAGGTTGATTCAAAAGTCGATCCGGTAAATGCGTACGCCTTGCGCCGGAACTTCTGCCTTCAAATCCAAATTCGTGCCCGTGGCTCGGACCTTGCCGCCGGTCACGATTTCATGAATGCCTAAGGCGGGCTTTTCCAAACTCCGACTGAACTCCAAAGTTGCAGGGTTCTCTCCGTGGTTGAAGAAGAAGACCAGACGACCTTTGGGAGCATACATTTGTCGAAGTTCCAACAATGCCGGCGCCCGGAGTTTGGGTTCAGACAGTCCTGCCCACTTGGCCAAAATCCCCGCCAGCGGATGCATCGCAACCGGGTGCTCATAATTTTCCTGCCCGGCGAAGCTCCCGAAGATCATCGCCCTTCCTTTGTTATAGCCGTTCTCGTAGGCAATAGCCGTTCCGTCCGTCGAAAACGCAACCGGGCGAGCAGATTTATTCTTCACTTCGAACTGCTCTTGGAATTTCATCCCCCTGAACTCTGCGTTTCCCCACTTCACTCGGAACTCCTTGCCCGGAATCAACTGTTTCTCACGAACTCCAACCATTTCGTCCCACCCGAAACCAGGAATCCTCGGTTCAGCGTGGCCGCGTTCATCCACCCAGCCCGGCCGCGCTTCGATAAAAATGTGTCCCCCGTTCGAAACGTACTCCTTGAGAATCTTCGCTTCCTCATCCGTCAACATCAGGGGATAAGGAACGATGACCAGCTTGTACTGCCGAAGGTTGTCTTGAGCCAGCTCGCGCGAACTCAGGACATCAAGCAGCAGATTACGCTCAAAGAACATTCTGTGGTATCCGGCCACTGCCTCGTGAATCGCAGTACGGCTGCCTTCCTCGTCGTATCCACCCAGCAGAGGAGCCAGGGGACTGAACACAATCGCCGCCTCCGCCCGCTCCGGACGCGACTGCAACAGGAGATCAGCATTCTCCTGGATACGCCTCGCAATCTCCCCTGCGTGGCGGCTGCGTTCGGTCAGTGTGCCATCCAGATTGATCATTCCGTACCCGCCGGATTCGTATCCCGCGTTCATGGGGTAAAACGCGTAGTAGTTAATGGCGCGGGCACCGCGCGATGCCATGCCCCATGTCCACAGATCAAAGTCGCTCGATGTAACTGGCGAGCCGATGATGGTGCCGTGGACGCCATAGCCGCTCTGCAGTTCGCCAACGTAGAAGCCGCGACCGGCAGTCATGCTATTCGTCAGGTCCATTGCCAAGACGCGCCGCTCCAGTGTCCAATTCCGCTCCGCTGACGTGAGCTTCGGATAGAAGCTGGTTCCGAAAAAATCGACTGAATCCTTCATAAGGAAATCGTCCGTCGGGTCATAAGGATCAGCCAGCGTCCGCACCAACGGTGAAGGATTCGGAGCGTGACTGGTGGTGATGTGGTCTGGATCAATTTCCTTCACCGCGTCATTGCGCATCTTCAAATCCTCAGCCAGTTTGTAGCCGTAATAGATGCGCCAGTCCATGAAGTCTGCGTAGGTGAGAATCGTTCCGTAACGAGGCGGTTCAACTTGGCTCCAGTCTGTAAATGTCCTATGCCAGGCTTCGTTGAGCTGGTCCAGCGTCCCGTATTTTCTTTTCAGCCACTGGCGAAAACGTTCCAGGCTGCTTGGACAGTAGCAGAACATTGGCTCGGACTTGTAACCGATCCGGGCCCAGTTTAGAGCGGCCGGTTCACTCCACAGGTCCCAGCCATAAAACGCGGGACTTCTCCTCGCATGTTTCGCAACTTCCTGGAAAAAATCGAGAATCGCTTTACGCACACCGCGGTGATCGAAGCAGTATCCTGGCGCCGCTTGTGAAGGTATCGGCTGTCCATCCTGCGCGGCATAATGGCCATCCGGATACTTCTTCCCCACCCACTCCGGAGCTGAATCGACATAGACCTGCACGATCACTTTCAACCCAACCTCATCAGCCAGGCGCAGAAGCAAATCCAAATTCTGTAGATGGTATTCGCCCTCGCCAGGCTCGCCTACATTCCATTCCACCCAGGTCCGAACTGTATTGAACCTAAGCGCCTTGATCTTCAACAGGTCTTCTTTCCACAATCTCGGCGAGTCAGGGGTAATCGTCTCAAGCATTGGCGCGCGCGTTTTGCCGCCGCTATACCACACCGCGACAGGAAAGAATGTCGGTTCGCGCTTGCTTGCCGCAACGATTTCCGAACGGTCAGAGACCGGAGCACGCTGCCCGTTGGCTCTCAACGTTGGAGCCTCCGGCTGCATCACCAGGCCCAGCGCCAACGTGATGGGGGCAACCAATGAGAGTTTTTGTGACAGAGTTCCCTTGCTTTTCATTGGATCGTCTGAGGAGCAGCAGCATTGGTACCCTGAAGAATTCCGGTTCAGGTAACAGGTCCATGACCTCTGCACAGGTCTGTAGGGATGCAAACTGGAAGCTTCATGACGCATGTGTCGTATTTTCTGGTGCGGCTGAACCCGAACCTCCAGCAATCCGTTTTTCGTTCGGATAGTCGGCTCGTGGTTTGCGCCTTGCGGAATCTACTCACACAAATCGCATTGCGTGTGGTTAAAACGGCTGATGTTCATTATAACGAAAGCCAGCCACTCTGAGACTAGCATTTGCCGTGCTGCACGCTAACCGACACGAAGGGCACAGTTACGACATGACGGGTCCGGAAGCGCTGACTATGACCGAGATCGCCGAGCGGATCTCCGAGGCGATCGGAAAGACAATTCGCTACGTCAACGTTGCTCCCGAGGACAAGAGGCGGGCCCTGTTAGCGGCAGGGATCCCCCGGATTGTGCAGACGCGCTTGATGAACTCTTCACCGAGCGTTGCAAACGACCTGAGTCCGTGTACCTCGGCACTCACGAGGCATTCGGAATTCAACCCACTACGTTTTTGGAGTTCGCGCGTAGGAACACGGCTTGTTCCGTGGTGAGGCAGCGGCAGCCTGATGAATTGCGTGGTGTCGGCTGTCATACGGGGCTTCTCGGCCGATCAGCAACCGAAGCATCAAGCATGGGTCAAGTCAGAAAGAAAGACGACCTACTCTTCCGCGCTCTGCTGCAATTCTTTGGACCTGAGTCTCGGACTCCGTGCTATGAATAACCGCCTCAGAAATCCCAATTCTCAGCAATGCTGTCATGGTTGACGGATGCTGTCGTTCGTGATCTTGGTGTAATTTGCGAGAAAGCCCTCCATGCCCTTTGCTTCGGAGGATTATAGGGGCGAAGCTGGGAGAGTCCAAGCTCAGGAGCACTGGATTGGGCCGCGGACACGACTTATCGCATTGTCTCAGGCGTCTTTACTCCGGTGCTCGCAAAGCACTCGAAGTCGTTCTCCCTGATCGACTGCATTTCGGTTGGGGTCGACCGCATGCAGCGGAACTTTGAGCCCATGCGAAAGCAGGTACAAGCCTAGCATATAACGGCCTTCCCGCTGGGGCGGAAGACGATTTTGGGTGCTTTGATGCGGCGTTTGCCAGTGTTTTCGGATTGGTACCGATTGGCGGCTGCCTCTCCTCCGACTTTGACTTCGACGGCGTACCGTACCAGTTGGTCTGGCCGGGAACGTTCACCGACACCGCAACGGACCAGCAATTCCACGCGCGTCCCGTGTTGTTCACAAGTCCTTTGTTTTCGAACTCCAGTACCGGAGCGCGGCAGAACTTCTAGCGTGTGGCCTTCGAAGCCGACCTGCCGAGGATCGAAAGCAATACCAATCCTCCGTGCCAGCGCCATGTTTCAAATCCAGCAGACCAGCCCCGGCTCTGGTTGCGTCAATCCGCCGACGGGCGCCAATTTCTATCCCTTTCCGCCAGGTACTCTCGGATAATCCTTGTCCCTCCTCGGCAACGATTTCCACTCCATGAGAATGTGATTAAGAATGCGCGACGTTAAGAGAGCGGCTTGCGCCGCTCCTTGTTTAACGATTGCCTGTTCCATGTTCCGCAGGGACCGCTTCAAGAGCAGCATTGGCTGGAAATGCAGGGACATCAGTACGACCAGAATAGCAAGAACCCAGATAAAAGGCGCAGGCCGTGATGATCTAGCCGCGAAAGCGCCGTCTGACACGGCATTCAGCGTCCTTCTGCAGTAATTTGACTTGACACCGACCGCTTTAGGTGTAGACTTATCCCGCTCAGCCGTACCCTCCTACCTGTTCTCTCGCAGTGGTTCGACTGATCCGCCCCCTCGGCTCCCAACTCTCCACGAGGAGGCAACATGAAATCGAGAACAGCGCATTACCGCGTAACCAGCCGACCCAGATCGGCGACGCTCGTGTCTTTCCCCGCCGATTATAAGGTCACGAGGAGTTTCCAATGCGTAAAGACGACTCAGATCGGATTGAGAAATGGGCAGCGACATCGCTCACGACGGCGTTGGCGCTGCTACTAACGCTAATATTGTGCGGCCCTGCTGCTGTCGCACAATCCGCTGCAATCCATGCGAACGGCGCGTTTGCGGACGAGTTTGACTGCTCGCAGTCTCAGACATCAATCGAGTGCATTACCGTGTCAGTCTTCGCACAATCAAACGGGCAACCCTTCCTGAGCTACGACCGCTCTATCAGTGATCTGAACACTGGGGCTCTACTACAGGATGCCTCCGGTTTCGGGTTTATCTCCAACAGCGCATTTCAGGTACACGGCCACACCGATTCGCTCAATGCCGACACCACGGTTGCGGGATTCGTCAACCAGTTCTGCACTTTCGACCCGAACACGGGCATACCAACGTGCAACTCGGTTCCGGGGGGAGTGGTGACTGGCACATGGACTGCGATTACAAACCTGATGACTCATGGTAGTGGAGCGTCCACGGAAACTTTTCCGAATACGATTTTCATCACCAACGGCACTTTCGAGGACCAGGCGGCCCTCGCGAATGTGAATGTTCTTGGTGCTGCGTTGGCGAACGTTACAGGAGACGTTGGCAGGCAGATCAACACGTTTATCAGTGTCCAAGTCCGACACTGAAACAACTTGGGGCAGCGGCGACCATTGGGAGGCAACCACGTTACTCGTTTTGCGGCGCGAGGCAGAAATGGAGTTGAAATCGGAAATTTCCAGCCTCAAGGACATCAGGAGGACACCATGCGAAGGCCCGTACTCATTCTCGTGTTTTTCCTTGGGCTCCCCGCCGCGCTCGGTGCTCAGACGCAGCAGGGCTCGTGGTCCAACCTAAATCGCCTGAAGGTCGGCCAGGGAATCGAAGTGATCGAATCCAGCATGAAGCGCCATGCCGGAAAATTTGTCACCGTCACCGATGAATTGCTCACCCTGAAAGAAAACGGCTCCGACGTCTCGGTAAAACGCGAAGACGTCGCCCGTGTCTCGACATCCTCCGGCCCCAAGCGCGGCGAGCATGCCCTGATCGGCCTTGTAGTCGGCGGAGCCATCGGGGCGGGCATTGGCGCCGCCTCCGGCTCGAAGGGCGGTTTCCTCGGCGACACGCGCGGAATTGGCGCCCTTGTTGGCATCGTGATTGGTGCCCCAAGCGGGGCTCTGGTCGGCGCCGTGCTCCCGGCCCACACAACCGCCTACCGCGCCGCCCCTGCTGGCGCCTCGCACTAGACCGAGCCCGGCACGTCTGCCGTCCCCATTTCCTTTGGATTTTTTCCATCGCGCGGAATTGATGCAGCCCGGACAGCGAAGCGGAAAAAGCGTCACCTGTTCATCCGCAAAGCAATTGCCGATGACCAAAGCGGGAAACTCATCAACGACATAAGCAACACTACGTTCGACCTGCCGACAATCAACCAACGGTTGTTAATGGCTCAAGTAGGAGAGGCTGTCGGATTGCAAGGTGAGAAGCTAAAAGCTGGTTACTATTTCGGCAGTCCTGAGTATGACGAGAGAGTTTTCAAGAAACAACACAAACTCGGGCTGCCTAGTAGAGATGACCAGAATCGTCTCGAAAAGCTAGCAGCCCGTGGAAGAAGTGAGTTGTTGACTATGCCGCGATGGAATGAGAGTTCCGGTGCAGGCAGCATGAATGTGGGCTCGAGTGCATCTTCTCCTGCGATCCGCATCAGAACCGCGATCCAGAGCCGTAACCA
>WNGK01010533.1_pt1 | contig 10715 bp, 15 predicted proteins | sample 5400601 | NCBI WGS metagenome assembly WNGK01 (sample SAMN13153376, study PRJNA577476) | soil metagenome | isolation source: 60 cm soil or saprolite under Garry oak tree replicate 1 | place: USA:California | collected 2016-06-15
GGCGCCTTTTGGGCCCGTCGATCCACAGCCACAGCCGCCAGCACCGAAGACACTAGCCCGCCTGCCACCGTGAACGGGCCAGCCGCCGCACCCGAGCTGACAGCAACGGTGACAGCAACATCAGCGACCAACGGCTGTCAGCGTCGATCGGCGACCGCGCAGAACGCTCGCACGGTCCAGCCCGACTTGGAATATGTCCGGCCTGAAAAGCGGACAGTCGCGCAACCAGGGCGAAACAGCAAGCTGTCGGCGGGGCAGTACAGCGCGGTTCCGGCCAGGTCAGAGGCGTGTAGTTGGTGAAGTTGCCGTCTCTCTGTACAACCGGCGGCTCAGAGCGCCTGATCAGGCCGAACACGGCGACCGCAGTTCGGTCTGTCGGTGGAGCCTGTGAGTGGCGGTGGCTAGTGCTTGATGTCGGTGACAGACGGCCCCAAATACGCCCGAGGCGCAGGGTGCTCGCTTGACGGTAAGGTGAGAATCGCTTCGTGACGAGCGAGCGGCGAGGCCGCCAGCGGTACCCGGTGCGGCACGACTACGGCATGGGTGCCCTGTAGTGGTGGATCAGGGCCGGGTCCGCGGCGGAGATCACAACGGCATTCGCCGAGGTCGAGGTCATCACCGACCCGCTACCATTCGCACAGTGGAGTCCTGGCCGCTGGATGAATTCGGCATCGCTGAGGCGGCCGTCGGGCCGCTTGCGGATCTTCACCACAGGCGGGAGCAGCAGCGGCAAGATCCTGCGTTCGGCGAGCTGCTGGGTAAGGACCGTGTCTATCTTCGCCTGCCGGAGCCGTAGTAAGGGCTTCTACCTGATCCACGCCCCCCGCGCCTTCTACATCATCTCGATGCGGTTCCTGGCCCAGCCACCCCCGTCCTTCAAAGTCTTCACGTGCACGGTGGCGTTCGACCCCAAGCGGTTCCAGTTCTTTTGCCCCGGCACGGACCTGCGCTGGAACCGCGTAGGCCGGCCCATCGGCGCACACGCGGGAAGCAGCCCGTACGGGGCGTTGCGGCTGCTCGTGGCCACCGTGGCCCAGGACGGGCACATCCTGTACATGGGCGGGAACACCTTCGGTTCGATCAAGGGGAACCCGTGGGGATGACGCCAGCACCCCGGATTCTTGACGTGACGGGGCCCTGCCAAGCCCTAGGCCGCTACCCATGGCCACCGGCACCGGCGCGAACAGGCGCCCGCAACACGGAGAACACTTCTGCGAGGTCACTGATCGTGTCGTCCCCGGCGGCGTGCAGCTGCACCAGCCGGGCCTGCTGGCCGGCGGTGAGCTTGGGCGGCTTGCCCTTCAGCTTCCCCGTGGCCCGGGCGATGGCCACGCCCTCGCGGGTGCGCATCGCCAGCAGGCCGGCTTCGAACTCGGCGAACGTGGCGAGGATGGCGAAGAACATCGTGCCCATTGGGTCGGCCGGGTCGTAGCTGCTGCCGCCCAGCGGCAGCCTCGCCGACACCCGCAACGCTAACCTTTGCAAGCAGGAAGCGTGCCGGTCTCGGCCGCGTCAGCGCACTCCCCGGACGCCTGCGTCCGCCCATAACGGCGGTTATCTGAAGCCCTCCCTGTGTATGCCGCACCTGACCAGGACGTCTGCGGCGTGGACATGTAGCTGAACAGCGTTCACGTAGTAGCCGCTTAGTTCTAAAAACAGCAGTGACAAGGGGATTTGCACCGGGTCTGCGGCGGAGACACTGTTCAGGTAACGTGTCCGCCACGCAGCAAAAAGCACACAAAACACCCGCGGCGGCTACAGCGAGGACACCCAAATCCGGGGTTGAGATAACGGCGGATACTTGCGCGTTGGGTCTGGACCAGCACTCGTCCCTGAGGTGACGTGAGCTCAAGGGCGGCGCGCCGCCGGATCGGCGACTATGGCCCAGTGGTGGCGCTCGTGAGCTGCCTGAGCGAGCTATGACAGAACATCCGGTCTGGCGTGGGCCTGGCCAGGTGAGTGGGCCTCCAGCATCGCTGTCGTCTTGCGCTACCAGGCCGGGCGGCGCCGAACCCCTACGAATGATCTTGAACTGCTAGAGATCTTCGCCGTGGGCCGGGGTACCGGCGCGGGAGCGGATGTGGGCAGGGAGGGGGATGCCGGGCGGGAGGGCCGGGTCGGGGATGGGCTGCTGCCAGGTGGTGGCCAGCGGTAGTTCGCCCGCCCACAGGCCCAGCGCGGCATCCGGGCCGTGGCCGTCGTCGGGCGGGCCAGTGCGGATCTTCACCGAGGCCTCGTCCAGCGAAAGCGCCAGCAGGCGGACGGCCGCGAGTTCCTTGCGGCTGGGCTGGCGCGCGTAGTCCCACTGGCCGGGGGCGACCTGCTCGGTGATGCGGCGCAGCCCGGCGAGCCGTTCGGCGGGGTCGGTGACCAGCCGGGGCTGCCCGTAGATCATGGCGCTGCGGTAGTTGATGGTGTGCTCGAACACCGACCGGGCCAGCACCAGCCCGTCGGTGAGGGTGATGGTGACGCACACCGGGGCTCCGGCGGTGTTCAGGCTCTGGCTGGCGACCGAACCGTGCAGGTACAGGGTGTCGGTGTCGAACCCGTACACGGTGGGGACCACCATCGGCCACCCGCCGGTGATCACTCCGAGGTGGGCGACCAGCCCGGCGCCTAGCACCGCATACAGAGAGTCCCGGTCAATCCGCCCCAGGTGCCGGAACCGGCGGTGCCGGGTCCGGTCGGTCGACGACAGCACCACGGTCCGCCCCTCGCCGGTGGGACTATTCGTCGCGGGCACGGCCTGGGACGGACTGGCTGTCAGGGCACCGCGCCTGCCTGGCACGGTGTCAGCCGTGATGGACAGGTCCGGGGGTTGTGCGCTCATGGCTGTCTCCTGTTGAGCTGAGCGTTTAGGCCCGTCGCCTGGGCGGGCCAGGGTGCCGGTGACCGGGCCTGGGGAACTGAGGCGCCCGCGGCCGGTGGCGGCCTGAGCTGAGTTCGGCGGCCGGTTGCGGGGCTGGGCCTCCCACCAGGCCGCGTGTGCACATTGCACCCGGCTGAACGTTTGTGGGCCTGGAGCCGTGTAACACGGTTATGGCGCAAGCCGGGTTCTCGTCGCGGTCAGTCCTGGCGGGTCAGCATGAACACCGGAAACTGCCGCGTGGCCCTGGCTTGGGCTGCGCCGAGGTCAGGGGACCCCGCGACCGGCTTCGGCCACTCCGCGACCAGCTTCGGCCACAGCTCGGCGCGGGCGGTGCCGCCCAGCTCCCCCGCCAGAACCGTGAACGCCTGGGCACCGACCTCGACTGTGATCCTGGGGTGGGCCTTGAGGTTGTAGTACCAGTTCGGGTGGGTGGGCGACCCTCCATTGGCGGCCCAGATCGCGAACCGGCCGCCTCCCTGAGGGGAGCAGGCCACCGGCGTGACCCGCTCGATCCCGGACTTGGCGCCGATGTGATGGAGGAGAATGAGCGTGGTGCCCGTCCACATCCCGCCGACGCCTCCCTGGTTCGCCCGGAACTCCTCAATGATCTCGGTGTTATAGTCGCTGGCCCCGCCCGCAGCCGAGTTCGTCATGATCTCCTCCAATACGCGTCACTGGTTGTGGTATTCGTCGTGGCGGCGCAGCCAGCTCATGGGCTGATCGCCTTCGTCGCGGCCCTTGGGCGCGCGGTCAAGGATCGCGTAGTAGCCCATCAGGAACTCCGTACCGCGGGCGTAGCTGGAGTAGCAGTGGTAGACGGTGCCGCTCTCGCGCGCGAACGTGCTGACGCCGTGTCCCTCGGAGAAATAGCCGTCGAGGCTCGTCCCGGTCGCGCTCGCGTTCTGCTTCGCGGCCCGCGGCAGGTTCTCACGGACGGCCGGCTGCTCGTTCAGCAGCTTCAGAACCGCGAGCTCGTTGGCCTCGGGCAGCGGCGCGGCTGAGTCGTGCGTCCTCCCCTCCCCGGCCGATACGCCGAAGTCGAAGTTGAAGTCGCTTTCGTGGCTGGAGGCCCAGTTGAAGCTCCAGCCCATGCGCTCGCGGTAGGCGAGCAGTTTCTCGAGCGGCGCGCGCGAGACGCAGATCATCGTCACGTCGCGGGCCTTGAGGTGGGCGAGTACGCCGTTGAAGCTGTCCGCGGTCGACGAGCAGGCGGGACATCCGGCCTTGTAGTCGGGGCCGAACATGAAGTGGTAGACCACCAGCTGCGAGCGGCCGTCAAACAGCTCCGCCAGCGTCCTGGCCCCGTCTTCGGTCTGGAGCGGGTACTCCTTCTCGACCGGCACCCAGGGAAGCTCCCGGCGCTGTCGGGCGAGCTCATCGCCCATCCGCGTGAGCTCCTTCTCGCGCTCGAGCAGCTCAGCGCTCGCCGCGAGCCACTCCTCACGCGTTCCGATCCGGTGACTGGTCATTATGCTGTCTCCTTTCTATTCCCACATAGTTCGAGATGGACGGAGCCACCGATGTGACCTCACATCGGTGGCGTCAGCCCGGGAACCGACGATGGGTCCACGATGATCAGAACCTCAAATGCGACGATCGCGAGTGCGAGCGGCACATCAAGGGCGGCCCTGGGGGGCAGGAGCTTCTGGGCGGTGACCAGTACGGCGATCACGGCCATCCAGCCCATGCTCATCACGCCCAGCGCCACCAGCATCGCCATCAGCCCGGCACTGGAGCCCACGCAGCACAGCCCGAACCCGAGACCCGACCCGGCGGTCTCGCAGCAGCGCTGGCGGAAGTGCCGCTTGAGCGGCGTGAACTCGTAAGCCCCGGCGGCGATCGTCACCGCGCAGACCGCGGCCGTTGCGTGCGGCCGGTAGGCCGCAAACACGACGGCACCCGCCAGTGCCCAGACCGCCAGGTAAGACCCGGCGAACAGCAGCACCGCGCACACCACCGGCGCGGGCGGCTCGCCACGGCCGGAGCCGCCCCCGGCAGCATCATCACCATCGCCACCCACAGTGCGGCGCAGAACGCGAACGACCCGAGCCGGGCCGCCACCCCATAGCCATCGCGTTCATCTGCCAGACCGAGACCACCCAGCACGCGGCGGCGAGCCCAAGCGTCGCCGTCAGCGCGGCCGCCGCGGTCGTCCTAACGGCCGTCATGGCCGGTGCCGAGGTCGTCAGAGCGTCCAGCTGCCAGTCGCGGCCACTGGGCGATGGGGCGTCCGCCCGGCCACACTGACACTGGTGGCCAGGCGGGCGGGCCGCCGTCAGTCCGCGTGTTGGAGCACTGTTGTGGCCAGCCGGGGGGCGAGTCCTCCCAGGTCTCCTGGCGTCCGTACACGGTGAGGTCCATGAGCGCGTAGCTGTAGTCCATAGCCTCGACGCCGCGGCGGGTCGTCCAGTAGGTTTCGAACACCCGGTCGCCGTCCCGCAGGTAGCACACGAGGTGGAACAAGCCGATGTGGCGCCCGGCGAGGAGCGCGCCGAGGGAGGCGTGTGCTGAGTACCACGGCATGTCCCAGCCCATGAAGTCGCGATAGCGGGCGCTCTCGTCGTAGGGCCCCTGGCAGAAGACCGCGTAGGTGATGTCGCGGGAATGCAGGTAGGACAGCTCCGCGACCTGGGCGGTGTAAAACGTGCAGCCCTCGCACTGCTCGGCCGCGGGCCGGCCCGGGTACCACATGAAGTAGTAGGCGATGAGCTGCCGGCGCCCTTCGAACGCTTCAAGCAGGGTGAGCGGCCCGTGGGGCCCGGTCAGCGCGAGGCTGGCGTCTACCTCGACCATGGGCAGGCGCCGCCGGGCCGCGGCGATCGCGTCGCCTTCCCGGGTGTGCGCCTTCTCCCGAACCCGCAGCCTGTCCAGTTCGGCCTGGAAGGTGGCCCGGCCGACGGCCGCGGGCAGGCTCGGTGCGCTGGTGGCGCCGGCCGCCGGCCTGCCGATGTCTGCTGATTCATCCTTCATGACGGTTCCTCTTCTTGTTCTCTGCGTGCGCGGTTTCGGCGAGCCGTTTGATCGTGCCGAGTCGCCGGTCCCATTGGGCGGCGAGCTCAGCCATAGCCCGGGTGGCCTGGTCGAGGCGGTCGGCTTCTACCTGGTAGAGAACTTCCCGGCCCTGTTTGCGCCGGCTGATCAGCCCGGCCCGTTCGAGCACGACCAGATGTTTGGAGACGGCCTGGCGGGAGAAGGGCACGTGGCCGGCCAGCCAGCTGGCGCTTACGTCACCGTTGCTGACCAGGAGGTCGAGGACCCGGCGGCGAGAGGGGTCGGCGATGGCCGACCACAGCTCGTCATCGGTCTGCGCCGTCATCCCGGTTGGCGTTTCGCGAGCAACGTGGCGAGGCGATCCAGGTACTCGGCCCAGCCGCCCCGGTGCTCGCCGGCATAGCGCTCTTTCTCCGCGTCGGGCCAGGCGAGCAGCTCGTGGCCGCTTTCGACCACGCGAAGACGGGTCCGCTCGTCGCCCTCGGGTGTCAGCGTGAACTCGACGAGCATCGAGTTGCCGGCCACAGGCTCCTCCCCGCGGGGGTGGTTCCAGCGGAATGAGAAGCGCGTCGGCGGATCGACAATCTCCACGGCGACCGGGCCGCCCTGGTCCCCGAACTCCATGAAGCCATGAGCGCCCGGCTCGACGACGAGCTCTACCCGGTCGGCGAACCACTGGCTCATCTGATCGGGCTCGGTGATGGTGCGCCACACCACCTCCACCGGCGCCTCGATCAGAACCTCCCGCTCGATCATGAGGCCTGGCATCAGTATCCGCTCCCTGCCTGAGCGCGTCGGCGGCCATCGCCGGCACCCGGGTCACCACGTGGCGGCGCATCCCGGTCACCGCCCGCTCCCACCCTGTATCTGCAACCGACGGTAGCACGTCAAAGGGAAACATGCAACCGATGATTGCAGGTTGTCGTCCGTGGCCGGATCCGCTACCGGATGCGCCTCCGCCTGCACGCGCATATCAGCCAGTTCCGGCATGCCTTGACGGCCGCCTGGCAATTCGCGATCACTGAACAGAACAGGCGGCTCGGAGCGCGGCAGTCCTCAAGGAATAAGCCACGTTCTGCGACTAGCGTCTGGATGTCGTGGGCGCGGGGCTTATGGTGCAGTGGCGGTGGCCATGACCCTGCGGACCAGGTCGAAGACGGGCAGGGAGCGCACACCCTCGTCGTGGAAGGCGCGCAGCGCTGGGTCGTCACCGGGGTCGAGCGCGGCGGCTTCCCCCCACATAGCGCGCTCGCTGGCCCGCCAGCCCGGGCGGTCGCAGACCTCGATGCCGGCGAACCCGGCAGCGGTCAGTCCTCCCCGGAGGTCGACCCGCCGCAGCCGTTCGGGCAGCCTTTCATCCCCCCAGGCCAGCGGCTCCCAGCAGGTCAGCACCGCCCGCCCGCCCGAGGTCAGGATCCGGGCGATCTCCCGGTAGGCAGCATCGGGCTGCGGGGCGAAATGGATCGCATCGACGCACAACACGGCACTGGCCGAATCGGTGTGCAGTCCGGTCGCGGCCAGGTCGCCGACGCAGAACTCCGCCGCGACGCCCAGCCGCGGCGCTTGCTCACGAGCCTGGCGCACCGCCTCAGCGGAGAAGTCCACGCCCACCAGCCGGGCTCCGGTGCGCGTGGCGATCTCCAGGCCGTAACCGCCACGGCCGCAGGCCAAATCCACCAGCGTGCTGCCCGCAGACAGGCGAAGCGCGGAGGTGGCCTCGGCGATCCCCTCCCAGCCGAGCAGGCTGGTGGACAAGAGGTGCGGCGGCAGGCCCAGGTGACGCTGCTGGATCGCGTCCTTGACCGGCGACCCGGCCATGTCGGCATACCAGCTGTCGAAGTACTCCGCCAGCGAACCAGGCTCGGGCTCCACATGATCAGTATGGGTCTTCGCGGAAGCGTGCTCACTGGCGACCAGCCCATGTCGTTCGGCCGGCCAAGGCAGCACGCACAGATCATCCAGAGTTGTGCCCTCAGATGCCCACTCGGCGCTGACCGCGTGGCCGCGCCGATCGGCGGCTCTTGTACGGCGAGCCTGCCGAACGAACGTTACCGAGCGTGGAGCCGCAAGGCGCCACTGGGCAATGACGCAGGCAAAGCTGGTCTCGGCGGTGGTGGGGGCGGCCGAGACACCGGCACTGTGGCCAATGTGTCAGGGAATGTCACCCGAGAGCCGGCGGCGGGCGATGAACACGTATTCGCGGCTGTCGTCGGTAAACGGCTCGCGGGCGAATCCGCCGTAGAGCGCCTCCAGTTCGAGGCCGGCGATGTCGAGGAGCCCAAGCCACTCGTTCTTGGTTGCCCACCACAGGGAACTCGTCGCGCCGTCGTCGAGGGTGATATCGATCCGGTTGTCACCCACTGCGTACCGGTTCGTGTGCGGTACCGGCTCGTCCTGGTGCTCACCGTCGAGGCGCGCGGCGATCTGGTGATCGAAGGCGAAGGCGTTCCAGGCGAACCGGCCACCCGGCCGGAGCGAGGCGGCGACGCGTTCGAAGGTGCGGCGGCGGTCGGCCCAGGTCGGCAGGTGCAGCAGCGCGCGGAACGGGCAGTAAATCAGCCCCGCAGGCTCATCGAGGGCCAGGTCGCGCATGTCACCCTCGCGCAGGTCGAGTTCAACGCCCGCCTCGGCCGCGCGCGCCCGGGCCTGGCCGAGCATCGGCGGCGAAGAGTCAATGCCGATAACCCGCTGGCCAGTCGCTTGCGCTACCGGGATCGCGACCCGCCCGTTCCCGATCGCCAGTTCGACAAGCGGCCCGTCCGCCTGGCCTGCCAGCTCGACGTAGAAGGCAACGTCGGCCGTCATATCAGCCGACCATTCCTCGTAGCGGTCCGCAAACGCCTCGTCCCAGCTCACCGGCCCCATGCTCCCAGACGATAGCCAGGCAGAGCCGGTCAATACCGGACAAGGCCTGGCGGCGTCAGCAGAGGAACCTCGGGCCGGCATCTCTGCCCGGCTCGTAGACACGCAGAGTGCCCAAGCTGCAGCCTCATCAGCCTGCCCGAAGCCGCCTTCGCAGCCGCGCATAGCACTTCGGCGGATAGCGATTGGTACTCGGGCTCACTGGCGGTACGACATCCGGACCCGTCGCCTAGAGACAAGCAGGAACCCGCGTGGCCAGGCAACCGCGCATGACCACACGGACGCAACCGACCTGGTGGCTCGTTGGCAAACCGCCTTTTCGCCGTTCTTAGCATGTGCTAACCTGAGTTTGCATGTGCAAGGAAGGATGTTGTGAACGTCGCTGACATGACCGGGGACCAGCTGCTGCGGGTGCTCGCCACGCTGGCCAACCCGCACCGGCTGCGGGTGGTGGCAGCCCTGGCCGAACAGCGCAACTACGTCAGCCAGCTCGCCCGCGAGCTGGGCATCAGCCGGGCACTACTGCAGGTCCACCTGCGCAAGCTGCAGGCAGCCGGACTGGTATCGGCTGTCATCGAGGTCTCAGAGGACGGGAAAGCAATGAAGTTCTACGAGGTGACGCCGTTCACCATCCAGCTGACACCCAAGGAGATCATGGCCGCGGCCACCACCCTGACCGTGGGCAGCGAGCCGGACGCAGAGGTGAGTCATGAGTAGCAGCGTCGCTGTCGCCTTCGTCATCGCCGTCCTGGCCGTCGGCGGCCCGAGGAGTACCGGCGCCTGTCCGAAATGGCCATCACCGCTCAGGAGCACACCGACCTGAAGCTCGCCGAGATCAACATGCAGCTCGCTCAGCTGCGCGACCAGCTGGATCAGGTGCAGAAAGTCCTCAAAGACGTCGAGTAAACGCAGTCAGCGATATCCGCAATGGAACCGTCTCGCACAGAAAGCCAGCACACCCATGGATTACGACACCGATGACGACCGCATGACCACCGCCGAGCAGCGCGTCGGACACGACCCGCGCGCCGCCGCCGAAGCGTTCCGCGCCATCGCCTGCGATGACGGCGTCGCTGACGAGGTGCGCCTGTCCGCGGCCGAGCAACTGCCCCGACTGGACCCGCGCGCCGCCGCCCAGGCCTGCCTGGCCATCGCCCAGGACGACAGCGTCGGTGACGAGGTGCGCCTGTCCGCGGCCGAGCAGCTGCCTGCCGTCGACCCGCCAGCCGACGCCCAGGCCTTCCGCGGCATCTCCGACGATCGGCCGCGGCACAGACATCCGCTCGAAGCAGCCCCGACCCTGACGCCACCGTCGGCACCATCCCCGCCGCGGCCGCCAAGACCGCCACGGTAGGGCCCCACCATCTGCGTACCGCACGGTCCGAGACCGGATGCCTGCGCACCAGACACGGGCCAGGCATCTTGTTGCAGACGACACTTGCACTTCACAGCGCTGCGCCCGCACCGAACATTCATTACGGCGCGGCATGGACCCCAGGCCAGCAGATCGCGATCACCACGCAGAACGGCGGGTCGGCGCGCGTTCTCTCTGACTTTCCCCGGTTACTCAGGGTGACGCTGTCAAACGAAGCAGCCCGAGGCCGAGCCTGGGTCGGCCTATTGCGACCAGTCTGCTGGAGGTCGCCGTCGCTCGTAGGCCGAAGGGCGCCGTGGGCGGCTACCCCATGCTTAGCCAAACGCGCTGTACGCGGCAGATGAGGGTATTCCTCGATGCTTGCCGCGGCCGGGCTGTCTTCGCTGCAGCGGGTGAGCCATCGGCCTGTTTGTGAAGCGGACGGCGGGCAGTATCAAGAGATGGGCAGGTACGCCTTCGCACGGTCGTGGGGCCGGGAGGATGAACGCCTCGCCGCGCTGGAACGCCAGCTTGATCCGGTCAGCCAGGCTGCCATCGGGCAACTCGGGCTGGCCGCTGGCTGGCGGTGCTGGGAGGCAGGCGCGGGCCGTGGGTCGATGGCGGCATGGCTGGCGGACC